>Ga0307412_10000404_pt1 | contig 26330 bp, 24 predicted proteins | sample DK1Cmetagenome_3_FD_203823 | JGI IMG/M metagenome (GOLD analysis project Ga0307412, IMG submission 203823) | Maize rhizosphere microbial communities from greenhouse at UC Davis, California, United States - DK15-C-1 | ecosystem: Host-associated > Plants > Roots > Rhizosphere > Soil | place: USA...
TAAAGATGGAATCAGTTTTTCTATTCTCTCCCTGAAGCCTTCAATTTTATTGGTGGGAAAATTCTCCATTTCTTCGAGATCCAACCTCATCTGTATCAGCTTCTTTCTTCTGATACTCCAAATGTTCGGGCCACGTAATGCCTGTATCTTTTCAATTTTCATAGTCTATTTGCATTTTTTTTAGTTAACAAGAACTCCATTTAAATTCAAAGATAATGTAAAACCCCAAATGAAACCATACCACAGCTAAACATTTATTAAAAAATATGTAAAAATTATTAACAATTCTAAAATACTCAGAATCAATCTAAATATGGCACGGATTTCGCCAAATGTTATTTATTTTTTAAATTTGCACACTATGATGAAACCCGTTGGAAAATTAATTGTAATCGGAGGCGCTGTAAACAAAGGAAGCTTTGCAGAAACCGATTTTGATCAAAATATCGAGAAAAACCTCAACTTTTTTGAAAGAGGAATTTTAAGAAAAATCATTAATGAATCTAAGAATAAAGAAGATTCTGTAATTGAAATTATAACGACAGCCTCACAAATTCCCCAAATTGTAGGCACGGAATATAAGAAGGCATTCGAGTTTTTGGGTGCTAAAAATGTTAATATTTTGGATATTCACAACCGTGGAGAAGCCAATTCTGATGCTATGGTTGCAAGAGCCAACGCAGCAGATGTGGTAATGTTCACTGGTGGAGATCAGCTGAGATTGACGTCAATTCTTGGTGGAACTCGATTTCACGATACTATTTTATTAAAATATCAGGAGCAGGATTTTATCTATTCCGGAACTTCTGCCGGTGCCGCCGCAGCCTCTGAAAATATGATCTATCAGGGAAGCAGCTCGGAAGCTCTGCTTAAAGGAGAAATCAAAACCACACAAGGTTTAGGTTTAATAGATAACGTAATTATTGACACCCATTTTGTACAAAGAGGAAGAATTGGAAGGCTTTTCCAGGCTGTTGTCAATAATCCTAGAACGCTAGGGATCGGTTTGGGAGAAGATACTGGACTTTTCATCCATAATGATGTGATGACGGCTGTTGGTTCTGGGCTTGTAATTTTGGTGGACGGAAGATTTATTAAAGATACCAATCTTACCAATATTAATTTGGGAGAACCTATTTCTATTGATAATTTAACGGTTCATGTGATGTCTATGAATGATCATTACGACCTGACTACAAAGACATTAACAATCGAAAACTCGCAGTTTAATCCTGTACCACAAGACAGATAAATTATAAATATTAATTGATAAATGATGGATGATTTAATTAACTTCGTCAAAAATATCAGTTATCATTTATCAATAATCAATTATAATAAATATGAAAATTATTCTCCACGGCGGATTTTTCTCTGAAAGCGACCAAAGCGAGGAAGTAAAAACAGCCAAACAAAATTCATTAAAAAATATCGCTCAAAAAGCTTTTGAATATCTACAAACTCATTCTGCATTCGATACAGTTGCGTATGCAGTTTCTTTGTTGGAAGACGATGAATTGTTCAATGCAGGAACCGGTTCGCAGATTCAAAGTGATGGCGTGATCCGGATGAGTGCTGCCATTATGGATGGTGAAACCCAGAAATTAAGTGGCGTTATCAATATTCAGGATGTAAAAAATCCAATTTTTGTAGCGAAAGAATTGATGAAGGAAGATGACAGGGTTTTGGGAGGAAACGGTGCAAAAAATTATGCCAATAAACAAGGTTTTGAAAATTTTTCAACTGAAATTCCCCAAAGGAGAAAAGAATATGAAGCCAAACTCAATAACGGCGGAAAAGGAACTGTGGGCTGTGTAGCAATTGACAAAGATGGAAAATTAGCCGTTGCCACTTCCACCGGAGGAAAAGGTTTTGAGATTCCGGGAAGGATCTCTGATTCTGCGACGGTTGCAGGAAATTACGCCAATTCTTTCTGCGCAGTAAGCTGTACCGGAGTCGGTGAAGATATTGTAAGTAATGCCACTGCTGCAAAGATCGTTACAAGAGTTACCGACGGAATGTCTTTAGAAAATGCTTTTACAAAAACTTTTGAAGAATTAAAAGCAATCGACGGATTTGCAGGTGCCATTGCCATGGATAAAAATGGAAATATTTATCATCAGGATTCTTATCCAACCATGGTTTTTGCAAGTTTTGATGGTGAAAATTTTGAAGTTTTCAATTAAATTTAACATTAATTTATAATTCCAATTATTTTTTTGGCACAAATTTTACATGATTACTTATAACATTAAATATTAACACTTAAAAATAAGAATCATGGGAAATAAAACAAAAGGCTTATTAGCACTACTTGGTTTGGGAGCATTAGCATATTGGAAATATAAAAACTCATCTCCTGAGGAACAACAAGCTGTAAAAGATAAGATCAATAATGCAAAAGACAATCTGAATAAATGGGGAAATGATCTTAAGGATAAAGCCAATAATGTTGCTTCCCAAGTTCAGGATAAAGCTGACGAATTTAAGAATAAAGCACAGGATACTGTGAACAAAACACAGGAAACCTATAACAGCTAAGACTAGTTTATTTTAACATTCATATATACAGAAGTCATCGTAATTTTATAATTACGATGACTTTTTTTGTGCTTCAATAGCAAAAACCAGGGGTATCTTATTTCCGAATTGCGGGATTCTCCATTTTCCTTCCTCAAATTCTTCTACGTGCCTGAAACATGGATATGGTGACCAGTCAAACTCCTTAAAATTTTCTATCTGAATATCATTTTGAATTAAATTTTGAAGCACATCCGCCAAAGAATGATTCCACATAACATATTCCTGAACAATGTCTGCAGACTGATCGGCGTACGTTCCTTCATACGTTTCTACAATTGGCTTTTCATTAAAATAATTATATTTCACTTCTTCAAAATCATCATCAAACATCCAAACCACAGGATGGAATTCCGCCATAATAAATTTTCCGCCAGGTTTTAGGAAATGATTAATAACTTTCGCCCACTTACTAAGATCTGGAAGCCAGCCAATTGTGCCGTAACTTGTAAAAACGATATCAAATTTTTGATCTAAAATATTGGGAAGGTTATATAAATCCGTACAAATAAACTTTGTATCGGTTCCACATTGTTGAGCTAACTTTTCAGCTGCTTCAATCGCTTTGTCAGATAAATCGATACCGGTAACTTTCGCTCCCATTCTCGATAAAGAAATAGAATCCTGACCAAAATGACACTGCAGATGCAAGATACTCTTATCTTTTATCTCTCCCAAAAGCTCCAATTCAATAGAGTTGAGAGAAGTTCTTCCCTTCAAGAATTCGTCCACGAAATAGAAATCCGATTTCAGATGCGGATCTACTTTGGCATTCCATGAGTTTTTGTTTATTTCGAGATAGTTTTCCATGGTTTTTTGTATTGTTTTGTAAAATAAATTAATTTAATCAATTTAAAATTACGAAGAAATTACAATTGAAGTATAAAAACTGTAAAGTTTCCAACCCAACGATTCGTATAAAGTTTTGCCCTGTTCTGTTGCAACCAGAAAATTATTGTAAATACCTTTTGACAGAGCAATCTTTTCAAGTTCTTTCATTACAAAAGTTGCAAGCCCTTTCCTTTTATGATTATTTTCCGTTGAAATTCTATCATAAACAGCCAGATCCTCAACAATGGCAAGTCGGCCTATTGAAGCTAATTCATTATTTTTAGTAACAATTTTTACGACAAAAGTTGAGTTATACTGATCAAGCTCCAGTCTGTAACCATTGGGCAAATTCACAGCAGGAAAATTCATCGGATGAAAACAGGACATCATATATCCTTGTGGCTGAACTTGCCATTTTCCGGGTATTTTATCTTTAAATTCGTCAAAAGAAGCACAAACTTTCAGAAAAACCCATGATTCATCAATAAGTTCTGCCAATTGAAAAAAATCATTATTTAGTTCCGTAAATACATAGCGGGATTTTTGATTTTCTTCTCCGACATCAACCTTAAACCCCGATTGATATTGAACCGGTAAAGGTAAGCCCCTTGATAAAGACCAGCCTTTTAACCATTTTTCCACTATATCTTGAGAAACTTCTTTTTTCAATTTAATTATTTAAAAACTCACCCAATGAAACCGTTTTCTACTCACCGGCTTCAAGGTCTTTGTAGGTAACTGTTTTATTTTTAATATCTCCCAAAAGCTCCAATTCAATGGAGTTAAGAGAAGTCTTCCCTTCAAAAATTTAACCACGAAATAGAAATCTGATTTCTGGTGCGAATACTTTGGCGTTCCATGAGTTTTTTTTGATTCTATGTAGTTTTTCATGGCATTTCCCGAGTAATAAATTTAGCAGTCGGTAGCAAAGATTGTGCACGCGACACTTCTTGAGCCGAAATGTTATTTCCTGAGATATACATCACTTTCAGTTTTTTCATTTTTTCCAAACCTGGTGGGAAAGAAGTAATTTTATTTTTCCGAATATCCAAAGCCTCAAGATTTTCCAAGTTATAAATTTCACTCAAGCATTCATTTGTAAGCTCGTTTCTATCGATAAAAAGACCGGTAAGGCCTGTCATCCCACTGATTCCGGCAGGAATTATATTGATTTGATTTTTGTAAATATCGAGTCTTTTCAAACTTGCATTTTTATATAATGCTTTCGGAAAAACTTTAAATGCATTATTATCCAAGTGCAATGTCTTCAATTTTTGCAGTTTAGAAAATCCATTTGGCAGCGTTTCCAGAAGATTATTCGAAAACCAGCCATCATTAAGATTTTTCAAAAAACCAATCTCTTCAGGCAACGAAAACATCAAATTGCCGCTAAGCGACAAAGTCTCTAAATTTTCCAGACTTTTTATGGTAGGCGGAATATTTCTCCCTGACTTTCCTTCTACATTTTTTAAGCTCCTGATATCTAAACCTCGCGACAAGGCAAGCTTTTTTAATGTTTTCAGTTTTCCTATATCTTCGGGAAATTCAAAATAGCTGAACTGAGCATATTGCAGATCTTCCAACGCTTTCAGATTAAAAATCACCGGGGACATTTTTGTGGTAAGCATGTTGTGTAATGCGAGCTTTTTCAATTGATTCAATGAAGCAAACTCCTTTGGAAAATCAGTAATTTTATGACCTCCGGTAAGCATGAAAAACTCAAGATTTTTAAATCTGGAAATTTCTTTAGGAATGCTTTTTAATTGATCAGATTCACTTATGGTTAGCGATTTGACGTCCCATTTAAAAATATGTTCCGGAAAGGCAGTGATTTCGCTAAGAATAACTTTATCACTCTCTTTACTGAGATCTTGTTTTGGAATTTCAGGCATTCGATCAGATTGTGCATGTACAGATAAAGATGCAAAAAGCGCGAATAATACAATTTTTTTCATGATTTTAGAATTTCAAAAACTCCTCCAAAGAAACCGTTTTCTGCTCACCAGCTTCAAGGTCTTTGTAAGTAACTGTTTTATTTTTAATCTCCTCTTCTCCTAAGAAAACAAGGTTTTTAATTCCTTTCTTTTCAGCATAAGTGAACTGTTTCCCGATCTTGGTGTTTTCAGGATAAATTTCTGCGGAAATTCCTTTTTCTCTTAATTGTTTAATCAATTTTAAAGCTTCCAAAACTTCATTTCCACCAAAGTTGGCAAATAAATATTCTACTTTTGAAGTGGCTTCTTCAGGGAAAAGTCCCAATTCTTCCATCACCAGATAAATCCTGTCAAGACCAAAAGAAATCCCGATCCCCGGAATATTTTTCACTCCAAAAACCTCTGTAAGATTATCATATCTTCCACCACCTCCGATGGAACCCATTTGAACTTCGTTGGCTTTCACTTCAAAAATTGCTCCGGTGTAATAATCCAGACCTCTTGCCAACGTGATATCAAAGACAAGATTTTGTAAATCAACACCAAGGTTTAAAGATTGAGTAATAACAGATTCCAGTTCTTCAACGCCCTTTAGGCCAATTTCATTTCCTGTAAATTTCTCTTTCAACTGAGCAAGATTTTCCAAAGCATCATCAGATTGAGTAAATAGAAAATCTAGTTTATCAATTGATTCCTGGGAAATTTCTCTTTCTAATAATTCTTTGACAACGCCGTCTTTTCCTATTTTGTCTAATTTGTCAAGAGCCACCGTAAAATCAATCAGTTTATTTGTAATTCCTGCATATTCTGCTAATCCTGAAAGAACTTTTCTGTTGTTGATATGAATCGTAACAGGAACTTTTAACTCTGAAAACGATTTTAAATATAATTGAATCAACTCCACTTCCTGCAAAAGGCTTTCACTTCCTACAACGTCCGCATCACATTGGTAAAATTCTCTGAATCTTCCTTTCTGAGGACGATCCGCTCTCCAAACCGGCTGAATCTGGTAACGTTTGTAAGGAAAAGTTAGTTGTCCATGATTCATTGCTACAAATCTTGCAAAAGGTACAGTAAGATCGTAACGAAGGGCTTTGTCTGAAATTTGAGGTGTCAATTTCTGATGACTTTTATTTTCCCAATCTTCCTGATTTACTTTTGAAGTATAATCTCCTGAATTTAAAATTTTAAAAATCAAGCGATCTCCCTCTTCTCCGTACTTCCCTGTTAAAGTCGAAAGATTTTCAAAGCTCGGTGTTTCCAATGGCTGGAACCCGAATAACTCGAAGTTTTTCTGTAAAATATTGATGATATATCTTCTTCTTGCAACTTCCAGTGCTGTAAAATCTCTCGTCCCTTTTGCTAAACTTGGCTTCATTTTATAATTGATAAATGATGATTAATATATAAGTCTTGCAAAAATAAGGAATTGAAAGGACTTTTCACGGAAATGAAAAAGCTGAAGAAATAATCTTCTCCAGCTCATCATTTTTTCATCATTTGTGTTTTAGTTACCCCTAAAATTAAATGCCTTCTAAAATTTCCAAAATTTCTTCACCATAATTTTCAATCTTATGCTTCCCAAAGCCTTTGATATCAAGCAATTCTTCTTTTTTCGCAGGCTTGTACTTTGCAACCGAAGTCAGTTCTTTATTGGTGGCGATGAAATAAGAGGGCAGATTCTGTTCTTTAGCTTTCTCCGACCTCCATTCTTTCAAAGCATACAAGATTTTTTCTTCGTCAGAATTTAGATTTTCACTTTCTGCAGAATATTTTGTGACTTTTGGATCTTTTACTTTGTTTTGGACTATTCTAAGTTCATCAAAATACAAAACCACAGACCAGTAATTTTCATCATTAACAAAAGCTGTTTCTACCTTAATAATATCATTGAATTCCAAAAAAGCATCTAAGGTTTTCTGATCTTCATGAAGGAATTCTTCCGGTAATCTTATTTTAAAAACTTTTACTTTCATCATTTGTGTTTTTAGAATTATTTACCTCCTAAAAGCAGAATTTCATCTACTCTGATTTCCGTTATATATTTTTTCACGCCGTCTTTATCGTCGTATGATCTGTAAGTCAGTTTTCCTTCAACGGCAATTTCTTTTCCTTTCGGAACATATTTCTGAAAAATCTCCGCCGTTTTCCCAAACGCTACTAAGTTATGCCATTGGGTTTCTTCCACTTTTTCACCTTTCGCATTGGTATAATGGTCGCTCGTAGCCAATGAAACGCTTGCTTTTACATTTCCATTTTCAAAGTTTACCATTTCAACTTCTCTTCCTGTGAACCCAATCAGGGTTACCTTATTTCTTAGTGACATATAAATTGTTTTTTTAAATTATTATTAGATTAGAGACGCTCACTGTTTTCTCAAATCTCTGTTGCAAAGATTGTGGAAATCAGAAACCGGAGCCGGTAAAAAACTATTTAAATTCATTTGTAGTCGTTTGCAAACGGATATTTTTGTATCTTTGGATTAAATATAAAATATGAAAAAGGAAATTAATATTTTCGAATTTCCATTCAATTTGGGGCTTACAAAAAAAGAGTATGAGATTGAACCAGGAGTGAAGAAGCTTCCAGACTGGCTTAGAAAATTTGGCTTCCACGAAAGAATTGCTCCTAAAAATATTTTCAGGTTGGAATCCCCCGAATATACAATGAATTTTGACAAGGAAACTGGCGTAAAGAATCCGGATCAAATCATTGAATACGCAAAAAAACAATCTGAACTGATTTTCAAAAATTCAAATAACAATACATTTAATATTATTCTCGGGGGTGATTGCAGTATTCTTATAGGTACAGCCATTGCTTTGAAAAACCTTGGAAATTTTGGGCTTTTTTATCTTGATGGTCACACAGATTATATTCCGTCAAGCCTCTCTCCTAGCGGTGGTGTTGCAGGAATGGATCTTGCTATTGTTTCCGGTTTAGGGCATGAAAAGCTAACGAATATTAATAACCAAAAACCCTATTTCTTAGAAGAAAATATTTTCTGTGTTGGAAATGCAGAAACAGATGATGAAGAATATGTTGAGCAAATTATTAATTCTAAAATTCACTATTTTGATTTATATAAATTAAGAGAAAATGGTTTCAGAAAAACTTCCGAAGATTTTTTAAACTTAATTAACGAAAAAAATTTAGACGGCTTCTTCATTCATTTTGATGTAGATGTTTTGAATGATGAGATCATGCCTTGTGTTGATAGCAGAATGGAAGACGGAATAGATTATGACAATCTGAAAGAAATCCTACAACCTTTAATTCACAATGAAAAATGTTTCGGAATTGAAATCACCATCCTGGATCCGGATTATGACCCAAATGGTGAATTTACTCAACTTTTTATTGAAAATTTACTTAAAATAATTAACAACAAAGATTAATGAAGAAGACCATAAAAAGAACGTTCAGGGTTTCAAAATATGTAATTTATAAAGAAACGCTGGTAGATTACAAAGAACATTTCTGGTCGTTTTTGGGAGCATTTTTCGGCATCGGAATTATCGCTTTTATCCAGTCTCACACACTTTCCGCAACAGAAAATATTTTTCTAATCGGTTCTTTTGGAGCATCAAGCGTTTTGATTTATGGTGCCATTCAGAGCCCATTAGCTCAACCACGAAATTTGGTTGGAGGGCATGTAATTTCCGCACTCGTAGGAGTCGCTGTTTACAAAATTGTTCCTGATATAATCTGGCTTTCTGCACCTTTAGCTGTAGCTTTTTCCATTGTTCTGATGCAGTACACTAAAACTTTACATCCGCCCGGTGGTGCAACAGCATTGATTGCGGTAAGCTCTACGGGAAAAATTCCGGAGCTTGGTTTTTGGTATGTGATTTCACCGGTTCTAACAGGCTGTATTATTTTATTGCTTGTGGCATTATTTTTTAATAATATTACTCCAAACAGAAGCTACCCTACTCATACCAGATTCAGAAAATTATTAAGGAAAAAACACGAACATACACACAAAATGAAAAGTAAAAAATTATGAATTGTCTAGAATGTGGCGAAAAAATTATCGGCCGGTCAGATAAAAAGTTTTGCAATGACGCCTGCCGAAATGCCTATAACAATAAGCAAAATAAGGATTCCAGCAATCTGATGCGGAATATTAATAATAAGCTTCGTAAAAATTACAGAATTCTGGTAGAAATAAATGTTGAAGGCAAAACCAAAGTCACCAAATCCAAACTGGACAGCTTAGGTTTTGATTTTGAATACTTTACTAATCTAAAAGTTTATAAAAACGGTTCTGAATACAAATTCGTCTACGATTATGGCTATAAGCTTCTGGATGATGACTTTATTCTGATTGTAAAAAATCAAGCATAAATATATAATAAGCTTTAAATTATCAACATGAAAGAAGTTGTCCTGATTACAGGAGCCGGCGGTTTGGTCGCGAAAGAGCTCGCAAAAAAGCTTGAAAAAGATTTTACTATTCGTTTTTTAACCAGAAAAAAGAAGCTTGAAAATGAATTTGAGTGGGATCTCAACAATGGAACGATCGATGAAAATGCTTTCGAAAATGTTTTCCATATTATTCATTTAGCGGGAGCCAATATTTCTGAAAAACGCTGGACTGATGAAAGAAAAAAAGAACTAATCTCAAGCCGTGTAGATTCAGCCAATTTGATTTTAAAAACTTTACAAAAAAAGAATATCAAGTTAAAATCATTCATTACCGCATCAGGAATAAATTACTACGGAACGAAAACAACTGATAAAATTTTTACAGAAAAAGATAGTCCGGGAAACGACTTTTTAAGCGAGGTTGTTATTCTCTGGGAAAGAGCGGCGGATGATTTTAAAGAGCAAAATTTAGTAGAAAGAGTAGTAAAAATCCGGACAGCTGTAGTTCTTTCCGAAAAAGACGGAGCTTTAAAAAAGATGCTTCCAACCATAAAATACGGAATTGGGTCACCGTTGGGAAATGGAAAACAATATATGCCGTGGATTCATATTAAAGATATTTGTTCAATTTACGAATTTGCTTTAAAAAATTCAGAAATGGATGGAGCTTATAACGCAGTCTCTCCACAACATATAACCAACGAAGATTTAACGAAAAAAATTGCTGAAGTCATGGGAAAACCTTTATTTATGCCCAATGTTCCGGGGTTTGTTTTAAAACTGATCTTTGGAGAATTGGCAGATGCTTTACTGGAAGGTTCAAGGGCTAGCTCACAGAAAATTCAAGAGGAAGGCTTTCGTTTTGAGTTTCCTGATCTTACAATTGCCTTGAAGGATTTACTAAAGAAATAATTGATAATTGATAATTGATAATTGATAATTGATAATTGATAATTGATAATTGATTAAAATTATATTTAAATATTACATTATAATGCAGAATACAAAGATAGATATCTTAAAAACTGAAACTTTATCAGATAACTGGTACACCTTAAAAAAAGTAACTTTTAACATCTTAAAAAAAGACGGAACCACAGAAACACAAAGCCGCGAAGCCTATGACAGAGGGAACGGAGCCGTAATTTTGCTATATAACAAAACCTCGGGAACCGTAATTTTAACAAGGCAATTTCGACTTCCGACTTTCATCAACGGAAATCCGGACGGAATGCTGATCGAAGCCTGCGCCGGCCTGCTTGACAACGATAACCCCGAAGAGTGTATCAAAAGGGAAACCGAAGAAGAAACAGGGTACAAAATTTCGAAGGTGGAGAAGGTTTTTGAAGCGTATATGTCTCCGGGCTCGGTTACGGAAATTCTTCATTTTTTTGTCGCGGAATATTCCAATGAAATGAAAGTCACAAATGGTGGCGGACTCGCTGAGGAAGGGGAAAATATTGAGGTTTTGGAGCTTTCATTTGATGAAGCATTGGCTATGATCGACAATGGTAAAATTAAAGATGCGAAAACCATTATGCTGCTTCAATATATCCGGTTAAAAAATATTTTATAAAATCACAGAACCTTATTTATCATCAATATTGTTAAAAACCTCTGTTTTACCACAATTGGCAAGTGCTTTGCTGGAAAAAAGAGAATCTAATTAAATCAAATTATATGAAACTGCTACTTTCTTTTTTTCTTTCTTTATTACTGTCTATCAATATTTTAGCACAAAAGACTGAAAAACCAAGTCCAAAAGACAAAGCTGCTGTAGAGCATTTTAAAAATAATTACAAAAAGAAAAATTATAAAAGATTTTCAGGAGCTATTTCGGTGAAAGACGATCAGATTCAGTTTGATGATAAGGTTGTTTTTTATGATAAATCGGATAAAATCACAAAATTAATTTTGCAGGAAGGTTTGGTTTACCCACAGCTTCTTACTGATTTTCAAGTTGATAAATTTGACAATGAAGATAGTGACAGAACACAGAAAAGGTTTGCCCGACTACAGAAAAACTGGAAGGATGCTTTTGATGTGAATAAAATTAAGCTTAATAACGCTTCTGAATTAACTTTTTTAAGTTCAGATCCAACAGTAAAAAGGTTTAAAATTTCCTGTAAAGACCCAAAATTCCCGAATATGATGGCCTATTATTTTGAGTTTACCAATAAAAAGGCGGATAAAAATACTAGTGTGGAAAGTTTTATTAAGGAGTCGAAGCTTACACATATTTATCAGAAGACGGAATAAAATATTTCAAGAGCAAAAATTAAACAGTATTCATTTTCGAATACTGTTTTTTTATTGTTGATATAAAATCTATTTTTGTTGACTATAAGTTTAATCATGAAAAATATTTATCATATTCCAATATTAATTTTATTATTTTCTTGCAATCCTACGAAAGAAAACAATAAAGTCACTAACCTAAACGCTACAGAAACTACAATCAATGAAATAGCTAGCGATAAGCAAAAAAAACAATTGAATAAAATGACAAATAAAGAATTAATCGAACATGTAAAATTGGCGATTAATCCCAAATTTCAAAATTGGGTTCTTTTTAAAAATGGAACCTACATTATATTTGATGATATTACTAAAGTGAAAGATATTAATCGTGATGCAATTGCTCTTATGAAAGAATATGGTCCTGCTTTCGCCGGAGGACCTGCGGGAGATTTTAATACAATACATTTAACAAAGACTGAGGGTTGGATAGTTTCAGGTCATGGATATGGAATGTATACTTATGTTTCTCCATCTGAAATACAAAATAAGACTGCTAATGATCTTGAAATTGGCTTATTAGGTAGATCAAAAAGAGATATTGATGGTAAAAGCCCGGAAATTATTTATATTAATAAAAGTAAATGATGAATTACAAGGTTTTAGTTGTCTTTCATTAACATTTTTCAACACCAAATAAATTAATACTGAATAACTTACGATTTTTCCAATTAAAAAGCTTAATTTTGCACCCCGAAATAAGGATTCAAAATATGAAACGAGTTGTTGAGCACAGAAAGCTTCTTGGGGTTGATAAAACCGCTACTTTAAAAGATTTAAAAACAATTTACAGAAATACGATGAAAGACACTCATCCCGATAAATTTGTAAATGACGAAGCTGGCAAACTGGAGGCGGAAGAAAAAAGCAAATCTGTGATTGAAGCCTACCATTTTTTGGTAAGCATCAACCCGGAAACACAGGAAAAATATCAAGAAGAATATACCGAGACGATTACAAAATCTAATATTCAGGATTTTTATCTTGAAAAAGCGGTTCTGACGGTGCAGCATTTGAACGGAAATATCTATGAATACATCGGAGTTCCAAGAAATACATACATCAAAATGGTAAATGCCGATTCACCGAGCCGTTTTGCAAGAAGACATATCTATGGAAGTTTTATCTATAGAAAGTCTGGTGAGGTAATGGCGGATTAATTTTATAATTACAATATAAATAAGGCTTTCGGTTGATCTGAAAGTCTTTTTTTTACTTTAAAATTCAAATTTTTATGTTTAATTTAACGCAAAGGACGCGAAGTTTCTTTTAACTAATTAAGTATATTTTCGTTCGCAAAGGCGTTTCACTCAGCAAAGTCACATCCACTTTGTCACCCCGAAGGGATCTAGGTATAGTATTAGAAATAGAATGGAAAACATTTAACATTTACATTTAATTAAAGTTTAAGCATAAAAAAGCGCATCATTTCTGATACGCTTTTTCGGTTAATTAAGGTTGTTATATTAATCTAAATGCTTCGGTGTGTAACCGTCTTCACTTAGTTCTCTGTGATCATATTCGGCTTTCATTTCGGCCTCGTAGTCTACTTTTTCACCTTTTCTGAAACGTCTTAAGATCGAATCAAATAATGAATACACTACCGGTACGATAATCAAGGTTAGGAATAGAGACGATGTCAGACCACCGATAACTACCCAGGCAAGACCTTTGTTCATCTCCGCTCCTGCTCCGGTTGCCAATGCGATCGGCAACATACCGAAGATCATCGCAATCGTTGTCATTAAGATCGGACGAAGACGCGCATGGTTAGCCTGAATTAAGGCATCGTGTGTGTTTGATCCTGCTGCTTTTCTGGCATTCGTAAAGTCGACAATCAAGATCGCGTTCTTCGCGACCAGACCAATCAACATGATCATACCCAACATGGTGAAGATGTTCAATGAATTGGCTGTTAAGGCAAGGATTACCATTACCCCGATCATCGCCAGCGGAATCGAGAACAATACCACAAACGGATACACAAAACTGTCATACAATGAAACCATTACAAGATAAACCAATACGATAGCCGCCAATAAAGCGATTCCCAACGTACCGAAACCTTCCTGCTGGTTTTCCATATCTCCACTCCAGATGTAGTCTACACCGGCTGGTTTGTTTTTGTTATCCATAAATTGTGCAGCCCACTCATTGGCAACGTCACCGACAGGTCTACCCACCGCTTTTGCTCTTACTTTTACGGAAGGTGATTTATCCCTACGTTCAAGTAAGCTCGGTCCTGAGCCCATGTTTACCTCAGCAAACTGACTCAGACGAATCTGCTGGCCCTGAGGGTTTGTAAACATCAGATTTTTAACATCATCAATAGACTGTCTGCTGGCATCACCGAAACGGATATTAATATCATATTCATATTCCCCGGCTCTGAATTTTCCGTCTGTATTTCCACTGAATGCCGTCTGCATCGTTTGTCCTACGCTCGAAAGATTTAAACCTAAAGAAGCCATTTTATCTCTGTCGATATTCACCTGAACTTCAGGGTTTCCGGTATCGGTAGACAATTCTGCATCTACTGCTCCCGGAACTTTTTTCAGCAATTCTAGAATTCTTGTCGCTTCTTTTACTGCTGTTTGGTTGTCCGGAGCGGTTACTACCATCTCGATTGGCGCATTTTCTGCACCCATGATACCGATTGGAGCTGTTTTAAATTCAACTCCTGTGAATTTCTCTTCTAAAGCTCTTTTTACTTTTGCCGCTTTGATGTTGGTGCTTTCAGAACGTTCAGATTTATCTGTTAAATTTACCTGAACCTCAGATTGATATGTAGTTGCCTGAGCTCCACCGAAACCTGTGGACTGCTGACCAACAGTTGTAATCAAATCAACAACATCTTTATCATTTCTTAAAAACTTCTCAACATCTAAGGTTAATTGGTTTGTTTTTTCAATAGTAGCATCTTTTGATAATTCCATTTGAACTAAGAACTGTCCACGGTCGATCGGCGGGAAGAATTCTCCACCAATGAATCCGAATGCCACCAACATGAATGAACCGATTAACACAACAAATGTGATCACAACGGTTGAGATTCTTCTTAAAGTTGTTTTTAAACACCATTCAAGGATGTCTGTAACCCAATGTGTAAATCCGTCAATTAATCCTTCAAACCAAAGAATAAATTTCTCAAACCAGTTTTTACCTGTTAAATGCTCAAGCTTACCAAATCTTGATGACAACCAAGGAATAATGGTAAAGGAAGCCAACAATGACAACATTGTTGCAATAACCACGGTGACGCAGAACTGGGCCAAAATATTAGCCACAAGACCTGAACTCATCGCAATCGGGATAAATACCACCACAATTACCAATGTAATCGCAGCAACCGTAAATCCGATCTCCGAAGCTCCGTCATACGCCGCTCTGATCTTGCTTTTCCCCATCTCCATGTGACGGTAAATGTTTTCCAGTACAACAATCGCGTCATCCACAAGGATACCTACCACAAGCGACAGCCCCAGTAAACTCATTAAGTTTAAGGTATACCCCATTAAATTCATCCCGATAAACGTTGCAATCAACGAAGCCGGGATAGAAATCATTACAATGAATGCGTTTCTGATACTGTGAAGGAATAATAACATCACAATCGCCACAAGAATAATCGCTAAGAATAAGTCGAAAATAACGTGGTTGGCAGATTCTAAGGTAAAATCTGTTGTATCATTTACGATTTTTACTTTTACTCCCTGAGTTTTATATGCTGCTTCTACTGTTGCAATTGTTTTCTGAATACTTTCAGATACGGCAACCGCATTGGCGTCAGATTGTTTTTTAACCTGAATTAAGATCGTCGGAAACTGGTTGAATCTCGCTACTTTTTCAATATCTTTCTGAGAATCGAAAACTGTCGCGATATCAGACAAACGAACCTGAGCCCCGTCTTTATTCGAAACTACAAGGTTGTTCATTTCTGCAACCGACTTATATTTTCCTGATAACCTGATCGTAGATTTATTAGTTCTCGTTTTCAAGCTACCCGTCGGGAAGTCTAGGTTTGATGAAAGAATTGCCTGTTGAACATCAGCAATTGACAATCCGTAACCTTGTAATTTTTTCTCATCAAGATTTACCTGGATTTCTCTTTCCTGTCCACCCACAAGATCAACTTGTGCAACACCGTTTACACGGGAGAAAATAGGCTCGATTTTTTTATCTAAAAGGTCATAAAGATCCTTACTGTTCATTTTATCAGATGAAATACTCATCGTAATGATCGGTAAATCATCCAAAGAGAACTTGTTCAGGGACGGTGCATCTACATCTTCCGGAAGGTCGGCTAAGATGGCATTTACCTTTCTCTGAGCATCATTCAAAGCATAATCTACATCTGCCCCGTCATTCAGCTGAACCATGATTACAGATAAACTTTCGTAAGATGAAGATTCTACTTTTTTTACGTTTTCCAGGGAACCAACGGCGTCCTCAATCTTCCGGGTCACGGAAGTTTCCACCTCAGCGGGTGAAGCTCCGGGATATACCGTAGAAATGGTTACCATATTGGTTTCAAATTTCGGAATCAACTCGTACCCCATCATGGAGTAGCTTAAGATACCACCCAGCGTAAGTATCGTAAATAATACGATAACGAGGGATGGCCTTTTAATGGATATTTCTGCTAACTTCATCTTCCTACTACTTTATAATATTCACTTTAGATCCATTGTCAAGGTTGATCTGTCCGCTGGTTACAACTTGTTCACCGCCGTTTAATCCACTCAATACCTGAACTTTATCTCCGTATACTTTTCCGGTGGTTACTTTAATTAATTTAGCAACACCATTCTGCACGATGAATAATTGTCCTGAACTTACCCCATTTACAAATGCCTCAGCAGGAACAGTCAACATATTCTGAGTTTCTGCACCGTTATTTGTTTTAAATGTTGCGGTTGCGTACATACCGGCTTTTAAGTTTCCTCTGTTCTGAACTTCGATTTCCACAGGGAAATTCAAAGAAGCATCACTTTTCGGAGCGATAAATGTAATTCTACCCACGAAATTTTCTTCCGGTAAAACATTAACATTAATCGGAACTTCCTGACCTAATTGGATTCTTCCGATCTGGCTTTCGTCAACCAAAACAGAAAGTTTTAAGCTATTAATATTAACAATTTCAAACATTGCAGTTCCTACAGAAACCACCGTTCCGGGCTCAACCATTTTTTTGTTGATGGTTCCACTGATCCCGGCACGGATGCTTGTATCATTTACTCTTACACCTTGCGCTCGTACAGCCGCCTGAGCATTTTTAAGCTGTAATCTTGAGTTGTCAAGCTGCTGCTTTGTAACACCTCCTGATTTGAATGCACTTTCGTAACGTTGGTTATCAATAATGGCATTTTGAAGATTATTCTGAGCCTGAGTAACGTCAACTTCGATCGCATCTCTTTTAATTGTTGCTAAAACCTGACCGGCACCAACTCTGGAACCTTCTTTTACCAGAACATTTACGATACGTCCGGCAATTTCAGAAGACTGACTCATTTCCTGTTTTGGAAGGAAAGTTCCGTTCGCTGAATAGTCTGTATCGATGTTTTCTCTTGCTACGGTTACGATATTTACGTTGATTTTATCTACCTGCTTGGCAACTTCTTTTACTTCTGCCGTCTGTTTTTCTTTGTTACCGGCAATTTTGTAAGCCGCTAAACCAATAAGAACGGCTGCCACGATGATATATATTATAGTTTTTTTCATAGTTTATTACGGGTTTTGTAGTGTGTTTAATTCTCCTTTTGCTTTAATTAACTTGATTTCAGCCTGTTTGTAATCCAATAAAGCATTTGCATAATTCTGTTTAGCCTGTGTTAAAGCGTTTTCAGCGTCCAGAACTTCGGTAAGCGTTGCCAATCCATATTGATAATTAGACTGCGTATTTTTCTGAACTCTTTCCGCCAAACCTACGTTGTCTTTCATGCTTTCGATATTAATTAATGCATTTTCCATATTGGTAATCGCATTTTTATAATCTAAACTTAAGCTCAACTGCGTATTCTGAATATCCTGATCAAGATCCTGAATATCGATTTCCGCCTGCTGAATCTTCGCTTTTGTAGCTCCACCCGTGAAAATAGGGATGTTTATATTTAAACCAATCGCTGAATAATCGCTCCAAAGAACTCCGTTATTAAGACCGTTTGTAAGCGGAAATTTTGCTCCTTGTCCGCCCCAACCGTAGTTGGCAACCAATCCTACAGTAGGATATAGATATGCTTCCGTTGCTTTTTTATTATATTGAAGAAGCTCTCTGTTTTTGTTTAAAACTTTGATTTCCGTGCGGTCGTCAAGGTTTATATTGCTTGCTATTAATTCAGGTTTTGGCTCAATTGATTTTTCTTCAAGTTCGATATCCGTTGAAATTGGAACTCCCATATAAAACTTCAAAGCATTTTTTGAAAGCTCCACAGAATTGATTAATGTCTGCCTGTTTGAACCGATATTGGTAAGCTGAACATTTGTTCTGTCCAAATCAATTGATTTTGCTAAGCCGTTATCAACCAAACTTTTAATAACATTTCTTACCTTTTCGGTGTTGGTGTAACTTACCTCAACCGCTTTCAAGTTTTCTTCCTGTACAAAAACCTGATAGTAGGCTGTTGCAACGTTTTCGATGATCTGTTCGTTCGTCAGCTGGGCATTCAAAACATAGAATTCCCTTGTAGATTTTGCAGCTTTAAGACCCGTGAAAACCCTTTGGTCAAATAAGGCCTGCTGCAGTTGTACAGAAGCCGTGGAACTCCATGGCTGCCCTAATTGGGCTCTGATCCTTTCCCCACCAAATTCCAGCAAGGATTCCTGGATCACAGGATTGTAGGTTAACCCCGCTGTAGCACTTATTTGAGGTAGTGCTCCGGCTCTTGCTTCATCAATTTTATATTCAGCTTTTTTAATCTGTAAGGCAGCTTTTTTAGCTTCTGCCTTGTTTTGAAGTGCCTGTTTGATGGCTTCCTGTAAAGAAACCTGCTGTTGCGCAGACACCGATGAAAAACCGAACATCATAAATGCAGCTGCTATTCCTATTTTTAGCTTTTTTGCAGTTATACGTTTTCTTTTCATAATTTTATCTTCGTTTATTTTTTTAATGTAATTTTTGTCTTTAATGTATATATTTCTAATTGACGAATCATTTCTTAAAATACTTTAACATTTTTTTATTTTTTAAACAACATATTTAAAATAATGTCTTTTCTTTCAGAAATAATTTTGTCAAATTCTTCTTCGCTAATCATAAGATTCTCCATTAATAAAGGCCTTACCGCACTCGGGAAAACCAAAAGGGAAACCATATTCAAAACAAACTGAATGGGTTTCATTTTTTCAATATTTCCTAATTCCATTTCTGTTTCGATGTCTTTGTAAAGCTTATTAAGCTCATCTTCTTCGATATCTTTTTTATGGCAGTTTCCTTTGTTGATCTGTGAAACAATATATGTTTCGAGATAAGGATACTGAAGGCTTGTGGATAAACTTCCTTCTATAAACTGACCTATCTTTTCCTTAAAAGGCAGATCAGAATTCATGATAATTTCAGATTTTTCGTGTTCTACTTTTTGTGCTTCATCAAAAATAAGCTGGATCAGATTATCTCTGGATCGAAAGTAGTAATTTATCAGCGTTCTGTTGACTCCGGCTGCATCGGCAATTTCCTGTGTAGTGGCGTCAAACTTACCTTTCACAAAGAATAAATTCTTCGCGGTTTCCTTAATCAATTCTTGTGTTTGGTCTTTTTTTGCTTGATTTGACATTTTTGTTAAACAAATTTGTGCAAATTTAAACCAAAATTTATTTTTGACAAAATTGTTAAACAAAATTATTAATGAAATTGTTATGATATGCATCAGGTTTTTAAATATATCAGTTAGATTAATATTTCTTAATCCTTATTAAATGTGGTATTGTTATATATTTGCCGGAAAATTAGTAACCGATGCGAAAAATCTTGTTTCTTTTCACAGTCTTCTGCTGTGGATTTTTGTTTTCACAAAGCAAAATTTCAAAAAACAATGACTATTATTTTTACGAAAACAAAGGACAGATCATAGATCAGGATGGAAAAGAGAATGCAGATGTAAAATATTTATTTATTTCCAATGGATTAAATGTTCAGCTAAAAAAAGGCAAATTTTCTTATGATGTATATCAGGTAGAAAAAATAAATGCTGATAATGATAAAAACAAAAATCTATCTGATCCAAAATTAGAAAAATTTAAATATAAGTATCACAGAGTTGATATAGATTTAATTAATTCTAATATTAATTCTGAAATTATCCCTGAAGAAAAATCTCCAGACTACGAAAATTTTTATAATGTTCCCCATAAGCCAAACGGAGTAACAAATGTTCACCGATTCAGAAAAGTTATTTATAAGAACATTTACAATAATATAGATCTTGTTTTCTTTAAACCTAAAGATACTTTAAAGCCTATTGAATATAACTTTATTGTAAAACCTGGTGGAAAAGTTTCAGATATTAAAATGAAATTTAATGGTACAAAAACATCATTAAAAAATAATAAAATTGTGATGCAACTCCGTTTTGGGGAAATGCAGGAAAATATTCCTCTTTCCTGGTTAACAGACGGAAAATCTAAACAACAAACCGCCATCAATTTCAAGCAAATAGATGAAAATATTTATGGATTTATTGGTAAACAAGATTCTTATAACAAAACATTAATTATTGATCCTGTTCCAACTCCATTATGGATAAAAAATCTTCCAAATTGGGTTTGGCATACAGATAATTTATATAATAGAGTCTTAGCAAATCCTAACCAGGAAGTTTACACGAGCTTCACAACTATAGCAAGATATAATGTTGCAACCAGCACTTATACTGTGATGGACTCTAACTCTCAAAATTATGGATATGTCTCAAAATTTGATGCTTCAGGAAACAAAATTTGGGGAACATATATTGGAAATCATCATAATAGTGGGGATGAAACAAATGTCTTAAAAGATATTATAATAAATAGTAACAATGAAATATACGCTGTAGGACATGCAAGAGATACACAAGGCGGAACAAATACAATTACGACTCCAGGAGCTCATAAAGAGAATTCATCATATGTAAGTCAATTTTATCAATCTGACAATACGGATGCATTTATTGTAAAATTAAATGACAGTGGTATAAAAGTTTGGGGAACTTATTTCGGAGGAAACTATTTTGACACTATTAATTCTTTAGTGCTTGATTCTAATGAGAATCTCATATTAGCAGGAGCTACAGCAGGTAATAACGGAATAGCAACTTCTAATGCTGCAATTTCAACCAACCTATATTTATATAACGGAACAGGATTTTTAGCTAAATTTTCGCCTAACGGACAACAGATTTATGGTTCATATTTTAATTTAAGATCCGGAATAAAGAGAATAGCAAAAGATGATACAGACAATATCTATGTAGCCGGAGATGTACATAGAGATTATAATAACAGTGGCCCCGGAACAGCAGGCACGCACCAGCAAACTGTAATTGGAGAATCAAATGCTTATCTAGCAAAGATAAATAGCAATTTTCAATTTTTGTGGGGAACCTATTATGGTGGAAAGAACGGATATGGTCTTCAGTATAATTCTAATGAGGGAACAACAAGTTCAACAGATTTAAAAATAGATAATGATAATAATGTTATTCTTTTAGGTAATACAAATGCTCATGAAAGAATTTCAACCCCAGGGACGCATCAGACAATACGAACATCCAATATTGGCAATGATATATTTTTAACTAAGTTTACTCCCACAGGAAACCAAATTTGGGGTACTTATTATGGAGCAACAACAAGCAACTCGGTGGATGATGATTTATCTTATAGCCTTTCAGTAGATGACAACAATAACCTTGTATTTGCGGGACAAACATCAAATGATATGCAAATTGCAACGCCAAATGGTTTTCTCCCAAACGACGGAGGGGGTTACAATTCTGGTTTTTTTACAAAATTTAACACTAATGGAATCCAAATTTGGGGATCATACTTTTATCGTACAATTCATTCTATTTATGCAAAAAGTAATAATATTTATACATTAGGAGGAACTAATATAACAAACAATTTTGCAAAGTTTTATGACTGTACTGTAGGAATTTCAGTTACATCCAATTCACCCGTATGCAACAATTCAACTATACAATTAAATGCATCAGGAGGAACAACTTACAACTGGACAGGACCAAACGGATTCACATCAAATCAACAAAACCCAACAATTCCAAATGCTACAGCCGCTAATGCAGGAGCCTACACATGCCAGATTACAGGTTCAGGAGCTTGTGACGGAAGTTTTACAGTAAATGTTGTTGTAGGAGACAGTGTTGCGCCAGTTCCAAATGCAGCAACTCTTTCTGATATCACGGGAGACTGTCACACAATTGTTTCTACTATCCCAACAGCTACGGATAATTGCGCAGGAACAATCAGTGCAACAACTACAGATCCCCTTTCCTACTCACTTCCGGGAACGTATATAATTCACTGGACTTACAGCGATGGAAACGGGAATACAGCAACACAAAATCAAAATGTAATTGTAACAGCTCCTGCCCTTCCCACAACGACGAACGCTCAACAAATTTTCTGTAAAATCACCAATCCAACACTTTCAAACATCCAAATTACAGGACAAAACATAAAATGGTACGATGCCGCAGGAAATATTTTAGCTCCGACGACAGCTCTGGTAAACGGACAAACCTATTATGCTTCCCAAACGATCAACGGCTGCGAAAGTGATAAAATTGCCATTCAGATTACCGTAAACGAAACTCCGAAGCCAACAGGAAATTCTGCTCAGGATTTCTGCGCTTCTTCGAACCCGACTTTAGCCAATTTGGTGGTAATCGGAACTGCCCTGAAATTCTATGATGCCGCAGGAAATGTTCTGCCTTTAACAACTCCGCTTGTTCATGGAGTTACTTATTTTGTTACCCAGACTTTGAATAATTGTGAATCGGAAAAACTGGCCATTTCTGTTACGCTTTCAACCAATAACGTTCCTGCTAATGATTATTCTACAGCGTTATGCAACAGCACTACAGGAAGTTCAATGATTGTTAATTTAACTTCTTATGAATCAAATATTATTACCAATCCAAGTGCTTATACATTTACTTACACTGATGATTTGGGAGCGCCAATTACCAATCCTTCAAATTATATTTTAAATGTAGGATCAATTGTTATTCATGTAAAAGTTTCCACACCGGACGGTTGTTTTAAAGTGGTTAGATTAAGTTTAACATTAAATCCGAAACCAGAATTCAGCCTTCCTGAAAAAATCGATTTCTGTAACGGGAAAAGTATTACGTTGGATGCCGGAAGCGGATATTCCTCCTATTTATGGAGTACTGGAGCAACAACTCAGTCGATTACCGTTTCAACGCCGGGAAATTATTCTGTGACCGTTACCAACAGTTTTGGATGTCAGAACACAGATAATATTCAGGTAAGCTATACCGTTTTACCGGAAATTATTGCTGTTAATATTAATAATAATTCGGCAACGGTAATTCTTTCTGCTTCAGGCAATTTCGAATATTCATTGGATAATTTTACTTGGCAGGATTCTAATATTTTTACTAATTTAAATATTGGAGAATATATTGTTTATGTAAGAACAAAAGGAGGCTGTATCATTGGCCAGAAGCCTTTTTCCATATTTAATATTCCGAATGCGATCACTCCAAACGGAGACGGCTACAATGATAAATGGAAAATTGCAGGCCTGGAAAATTATCCGGGAACTGAAGTGAATGTCTACGACAGAAGAGGTCTGCCAGTTTACAAGGCTGTCATCACCAAAAAACCGATGGAATGGGACGGGAAACAAAATGGAAGCCCTGTTCAGACTGGAAATTACTGGTACACAATTAAAGTTTCCGATGGTAGAGTTTATACCGGCTGGCTACTGATTAAGAATAGAGAATAAGAAAAACGAGCAGAAAATTCTGCTCGTTTTATTTTTATAATAATTTGATTTTATCGTCTAAAATATCAATAACTTTATCCTTGTAAAGTCCGCCAATGGCCTTTTTGAAGTTCTTTTTACTCATCTGGACCTCATCTTTGATCTCTTCCGGAGTGGATTTGTCTGAAAGGTGAAGCAATCCGTAATTTTCTTCCAGTTTATCGAGAATCTTCTTTTTGAATTCATCAATGTTTTCAAAACCTTGCGGCTGTAGTGAAACATCTATTTTTCCATCTTCGCGGATTTCTTTAATAAAGCCGGTTTCTTCCGATAAAGGATATAATTTTTTGAAAACATCAGATGCGTAAATTAATCCGATATATTTTTTATTGATAACCACATTCCAGCCCAATTCACTTTCATTCATCATGATCAGATCAACTTTATCCCCTTTCTGGAAAGGAAGATTTTCATATTGCGGGTTTCTTTTGAATTTCGTAGTTCCGGTAATTAATTCCAGTTCATCATCTATATAAATGTGAACCAAATATCTTTTCCCTTCAACGATTTTGGTTTTCTGCTGCTTGTAAGGAATAAACAAATCTTTAATAATTCCCCAATCCATAAAAGCTCCGCTTGGAAGACTCTGAACACAGCTCATCACCGCAAACTCGCCCACTTCCGCCAAAGGAATTTCTGTGGTAGCCTTTAATTTATTATCATCCTGATACACAAAAGCTTCCATCTCATCATCAATTTCCTTATCGTCCTGAATAAAAATTTTAGGCAAAAAAGCTTTTTCACCTGATTCATCTGTTAAAATCCAACCTGAACTGTTTTTTTCTGAAATTTTTAAAGTCTGAGTTTTCCCTATTTGCATGAAATGATAAAATTAGCTGACAAAGGTACGAAAATTAAGGTTAAGGTTGAGGTTAGATTAAGGCTGAGATTGAGATTTAGAATCTTGCTTCGTTCTTGACATTGATGTGGCAAATCACTTCTACTTATTCCAATATTTGGTGGCTGAGGCTCTAGAAGCCACCATTCTTAAACAAAAAAAGAGATCAAAAAGACCTCTTTTAATTTATTTTGGTAATTGCGGAGCCCGCATTTTATATTTATAGCTATGTAAAGTATTCAGGAAATTTTCCAGATCTGTAAGCTCTTCGTCTGTAAGGTTCAGCTTTTCCAGCATTTTTGATTTGTGTGGCGCAAGCGGACTGTCCCTGTTTCTTTTTTCGTTCGGCATTCCGGCGTTGTACATGTTCAAAACACCTCTGATATTGGGAAATAGTCCGTTGTGCATGTAAGGTGCAGTTTGTGAAACTTCCCTCAATGTCGGAGTTTTAAATTTTCCTACATCTTCGTTCTTTTTCGAAATATTATACAAACCAAGATCTTCATATTCTCTTCCGAAATATGTTAAGCCTAAATTATGGAATTTTTGATCTGAAAAATAAGGTGTATTATGACAATTGATACAATTTGCTTTTGTCCTGAATAAGTGCAGTCCGTTTATTTCAGAATCCGTCAAAGCATCCTTTTCTCCACTTACAAACTTATCAAATTTTGATTTCGGACTTACAATCGTTCTCTCGAAAGTTGCGATGGCTTTTACAATTTTCTCTTCCGTTATTTTATCGTCTCCGAATGCTTTTGAAAAATGTTCTTTATATCCTTTAATTTTCGAAATAGTTTTCACCGCTAATCTTGAATGGAAATTCATTTCAAGAGGATTTTCGATTGGAACTTTTGCCTGATCTTCGAGGTTGGCTGCTCTTCCGTCCCAGAAATATTCTTTAGCATACGCAATATTCAGAATGGTGGGTGCGTTTCGTGTTCCTAATTGCCTGTCGTGGCCGTAAGCAACACGTCTTCCGTCTGCCCATGAAAGTTCCGGATCGTGACAGTTGGCGCAGGAAATTTGCCCGGATTTTGAAAGTCTTGGATCAAAAAACAACATTTTTCCTAATTCTTCCTTTTCTTTTGAATACGGATTATCTTTCGGAAATTCCGGTTTGGATAAAGCTCCGATATCTTTAAAACCTTCTTTAGCTTCATCAAAAAGATGAGGTTTCGGCCAAAGATTTTGGTCTCCGCTTCCGTAAAGATTTCTCAACTCCTGCGATGTGTAGCCTTTCTGAATTGTATTAAAATCAGAAAAAGAATAAATTAAACATAAAACCGCCGAAAGCGATAAAAAATACTTCATAATTTTTTAATAAAACAATGATATTCCTGCATTGAAATACAGATTCGGGTTTCCGTTGTAACCGGTATTTTGCTCAAAATCTTTGCTCAATGGAAACAGCGTTGCAAAATTAGTAAATATTTTCAGGTCTGTCTTAGAAGTTACCTTCTGATAA
>Ga0307412_10000405_pt1 | contig 26327 bp, 16 predicted proteins | sample DK1Cmetagenome_3_FD_203823 | JGI IMG/M metagenome (GOLD analysis project Ga0307412, IMG submission 203823) | Maize rhizosphere microbial communities from greenhouse at UC Davis, California, United States - DK15-C-1 | ecosystem: Host-associated > Plants > Roots > Rhizosphere > Soil | place: USA...
ACGCAGGCGACGCCGAGCAGCAGCGCACCCTCGACGGCCCATATCGCGGCCACCTTGGAAACCTCCTGCACGACCGGCGGTGCGCTGCCGACGACGGTGGGCACGAAGGACTGCGTGCTGCCGTAGACGCGCGGTATCGCCATGGTGAGCAGCTTGTTCGCGGCACCTACGACGACCAGAGGCAGGAGCGCGACGAGGGGGTGCGGCAGGTTTTCGCCGGTGAACGCGACAGGTTCGTTGGCCAGATCGTCGCCATAGCCTTCCCCGGCGACAGCCGCCGCGCGCCGCCGACGCTCCAGGTAGAACAGGCCGGCGGCGAGGATGAAGACCGAACCCAGCGTACCGAGCCACGGTGCGGCCCAGGTGTCCGTGCCGAAGAACGCGGTGGGGATGATGTTCTGGATCTGCGGCGTGCCCGGCAACGAATCCATGGTGAAGGTGAAGGCTCCCAGCGCGATCGTTCCGGGGATCAGCCGCTTCGGTATCCGTGCCTGGCGGAACAGTTCCGCGGCGAAGGGATAGACCGCGAAGACGACGACGAAGAGCGACACGCCGCCATAGGTGAGCAGCGCGCAGACCAGCACGATCGAAAGGATGGCGCGCTTCTCGCCGAGCAGTCCGATGGTGCCAGCGACGATGGAGCGCGAAAAACCCGAGAGTTCGATCAGCTTGCCGAACACGGCGCCGAGCATGAATACGGGAAAGTACAGCTTGAGGAAGCCGACCATCTTGTCCATGAACAGGCCGGTGAACATCGGCGCGACGAGGCCGGGGTCGGTCAGCAAGACCGCGCCCAGCGCCGCCACCGGCGCGAACAGGATGACGCTGTAGCCGCGATAGGCGACCAGCATCAGGAAGGCCAGCGCGGCCAGCACGATCAGCAATGCCATCGAAACATCCGTCCCCAGGGTCGGTCTATGCGTCCGTCGGACGGCGAGTATCCGCAGGCACGGGATGGCGCGGCACTGTACCAAGGTACAAGTGTGGCCATCACGGCCTGTTCCTATGCTTCGTGTCATTCGGCGCCGAGGGGGCGTCGCGCACAGGTATCCGGGGGATGTCCATGAAGCACGCACCGCTGACGCTGGCGATCGGTCTGGCAATCGGTTTCGCCGCCACGCTTCCCGCCATGGCGCAGGACGCCGGCCAGGCGAACGCGCCGACGACGGAGGCGAAGAAGAAGCAGCAGGAGGCCACGCAACTCACCGAAGTCACCGTGAGCGCGCGGCGCCGCGAGGAGTCTCTGGAGAAGGTGCCGGTCGCGGTCAGCGCGTTCTCCGAGGAGGACATGAAGGACCTGCAGGCGACGAGCATCGACGGCCTGCAAGGCGCGGTGCCCAACATGAACATCGTGCAGGGGCGCGGCTCGTCGTCGTCGGTGAACATCTTCATCCGTGGCATCGGCCAGCCGGACGCCTTGCAGACCTTCGACCCGGGCGTGGGCATGTACGTGGACGACGTGTACTACTCACGCATCCAGGGTGCCCTCATCAGCCTGTTCGACGTCGACCACGTGGAAGTGCTGCGCGGTCCGCAGGGCACGTTGTACGGAAAGAACTCCACCGGCGGCGCGGTCAAGGTCGTCACGAAGAACCCGGGCAGCACGCCGGAGGGATCGGTCGAGGCCACCTTCGGCAACTATGGCCGCCGGGAAGGCCGCTTCTACGGTTCGACGCCACTCAGCAAGGACGGCGCATGGTCCGCCTCGCTGGCCGGGGCGATCACGCGCAACGACGGCTTTGTCCACGACTACAGCGGCCACGACTTCAACAACGACGACACCAAGTCGATCCGCGGCAAGCTGCGCTTCCATCCTTCGGACACCTTCGACGGCGTGCTGACCCTCGATTACACGAAGATGGACACCGCGCTCACGCTCGGCCAGCCCGTGTCGCGGCTGACCCGCACCGACCTCGTCCTCGGCACGGTGACCTTGCTGCGGCCCAACCTCGACGAAAAGTACAACTTCCATACGCGGACTTCGTTCCCGTCCAACGATGGCCAGGAGCTCACGCACAAGGGCGTGGCGCTGAACATGAACTGGAAGCTGTCCGACCAGTGGAACCTGAAGAGCATCACCGCCTACCGCAAGCTCGACAGCGAGTCGTATATCGACATCGACGCCTCGCAGTTCGAACTCGGCGACGTCTTCGTCGGCTTCCACCAGAAACAGGCCAGCCAGGAACTGCAGCTGGCCTTCGATAACGGCAGTAACGTGCAGTCGGTGTTCGGCGCGTATTTCCTGCGGGAAAACGTGCCGTCCACGCAGTACGCGTTCGCCGACGACCTGTTCGCCGTCGCGGGCCGGACGGTGCCGTTCCTGCGCACCATCGGCGACGACCTCACCACGAAGAGCTGGGCGGGTTTCGCCCATGTGAACTGGGAATTCGTGCCGAGCTGGACGCTCGCCGCCGGCATCCGCTACAGCAAGGAAAACAAGGATTACGACCGCACGACCAGCACGTTCTGGGGTGCGCCATTGACCGCCTTGAACGAAACCGTGCCGCTCTCGCGCAACAAGGACTGGACGGCGTGGACACCGACGGTGAGCCTGCAGAAGCAGTTCGATCCGCAGACGATGTGGTACGTCTCCGCCAGCCGCGGCTTCAAGTCGGGCGGTTTCAACGGCCGTGCCAATTCGGCCGCCGAAGCGAAGACGGCCGAGTTCGACCCGGAAACCGTCTGGACCTTCGAGACGGGCCTGAAGCTGCGTAGTGCGGATAACCGCCTGCAAGCCAACCTGGCGGCCTTCCACAGCAACTACAAGGATTTCCAGGCACGCGTGTCCGAGATCCAGAATCCCGGCTCGCTGACGCCGACCTTCGCCTTCCCGGTGATCAACGCCGCGAAGCTGAAGATGGACGGCTTCGAGGCGGAAGGTGTCGCGCTGGTGGGAGAGGGCACGCGCCTGAGTACACAGATCGGCTACCTGAAGGCGAAGTACGACCGCTTCGACGACGCGCGGCTCGACCCGTCGAACCCACAGTACAACCCGACCATCCACGATCATGTGCCGTTCTCGCCGAAGTGGACGGCACGCGTCGCCGCCACGCAGACCTTCAACCTCGCGGGAGGTGCACTGACCGTCGGTGCCGATGCCTCCTACCGCACCGAGACGTGGCTCAGCGTGGACAACTATGCGGCGTTGAGCCAGAAGGCGTATACGCTGGTCGGCGCGTTCGGCATCTTCGATTCGGGCGATGGCCACTGGCAGTTTCGCGCCGGCGTCCGCAATGCCACGAACAAGGTCTACAAGACCGATGGCCAGGAGTTCTCGAGCGTCGGTAACATCCGCACGGCGTACTACGGCATGCCGCGCAATTACTACGCGTCGGTACGCTACAACTTCTGACAAGGGGAACACGATGCGCCGTCTGTTGCTTGCCTTCGCCTTGCTCGCCGGTGGCGCTTCCGCCGCCGATGCTCCCGCCACGTTGCCCGCGTTGAAAATCGATACGGCTCGCGTCACGGTGGCCGGCCTGTCTTCGGGCGCCTACATGGCGACCCAGGCGCAGGTCGCCTATCCGGATGTCTTCCACGGCGCGGCGCTGGTCGCCGGCGGCCCGTATGGTTGCGCCCAGGGCAAGCTCGACGTTGCCCTGGGTAGTTGCATGAAGGGAACGCCCGCGCCGGATGTCGCGGCGCTCGCGGCGCAGGCACGGGCTCGTGCCGCCAAGGGCGAGATCGGTCCGCTGGCGAAGCTCGCTTCTGCGAAGATCTATGCCCTGCATGGCGCGCAGGACGCGCTGGTGGCGCCGGTGGTGGGACACGCCTCGGCCGGCTTCTACGACGCGTTGAAGAAGATCGATCCGTCCCTGGCCGGCATGAGTGTCGTCGATGATGGCGACCGCGCGTTCGCGCATAACCTGCCGATCGCGGCCAAGGGCGACGACTGCGGCAAATCCGTCTCGCCCTTCCTTGGCCATTGCGGTTTCGACGCCGCCGGCGAGATCTTCGCGAAGCTTTATGGAAAGCCTTCGCGCGCCGCCTCGACGGCACGTGGCGAAGTTCGCGCGTTCGACCAGGATGCGTACAAGGCGGAAGGCAAGGACGCCTTCCTGGCTTCCACGGGCTATGTGTACCTGCCGCCGGATTGCCTGGCTGGAAAGCCGTGTGGCGTGATGGTCGCCTTGCACGGCTGCAAGCAGAACGCGGACCTGGTCGGGAAGGCCTTCGTGGAGGATGCAGGGCTCAACCGCTGGGCGGACGTCTACGACGTGGCGGTCCTGTATCCTCAGACCCGCGCGGTGTTCGCGCCATTGAATCCGCAGGCATGCTGGGACTGGTGGGGTTACTCGGGGGAGAACTACGACACGCGCGTCGGCGTGCAGTTGCGCTGGCTGGTGGATGCGTTGCGTGGGTTGGGGCTTCCGGCCGTGAAATGAGGCGAATCGCCGCTGAAGCGGCTCCCACGGAAGAGCGCCTGGCCGCAGGACACCCCTGTGGCCCTCCATCCGCAGGAAGTTCCTGTAGACCCGCCCCTGCACGAAGTTCTTGTAGACCTGCCTTTGCAGGATATCCCTGTGGGAGCCGCTTCAGCGGCGATGCTTCCCCTCCCCACCCATGAGCCCCTGGATCGTCACCACCGCCGCGGGCCTCTGGCTGTGCATGCTCTTCGCCGTGGCGCTCTTCGGCGAGCGCAAGCCGGCCTTCCTCGAGCGCCGCTGGGCGATCGTCTACGCGCTCTCCCTGGCGATCCACTGCACCTCGTGGACCTTCTACGGCACGGTCACCCAGGCCTCGCGTTCCGGCTGGTGGCTGCCGCCGACCTTCGTCGGCGCGATCCTGATGTACCTGTTCGCCGTGGGGGTGTTGCGGCGGCTCGTCGTCATGGCCCGCGACTACAACGCCGGATCGGTCGCCGACCTGGTGTCCGCGCGCCTGGGCCGCCATCGCGGACTCGCCGCGCTGGTCACCGTGGTGATGCTGATCGGCATCGTCCCGTACATCGCCCTGCAACTGAAAGCCGTGGCGATGAGTTACGGCTTGCTCGCTCGCGGGCGTGACGCCGAGGCACCGGCGTGGCAGGACAGCGCCCTCTACGTCGCCTTGCTGATGGCCGCGTTCGCGATGCTGTTCGGCACGCGCCGGGCCTCGGCCATGGCGCACAACCGTGGCCTCGTCCTCGCCATGGCCTTCGAATCGCTGTTCAAGCTGGCGGCGATGCTCGCGCTGGGTACGCTGCTGATCGACGCCGTGCCGGACCCGGCCGCGGTCGCGCGAGCGGCTGCCATGCCACACGACGCCAGCGGCTTCCCCGCCTTGATCCTGCTCGGTGCGCTGGCGATGTTCACGCTGCCGCACCAGTTCCACGCGGGCATGGTGGAATGCCGTGACGTGCGCCACGTGCGCACCGCGAGATGGCTCTTCCCCGCCTACATGCTGCTGATCTCGTTGCCGATCCTGCCCCTGGCGAGGCTGGGCGACGCCACCCTCGCGCCGCTCGGCGTGCCTTCCGATCTCTATGTGCTGGCCTTGCCGTTGTCGCGCCAGCAGGGCGGGCTGGCCCTGTTCGCGTTCCTTGGCGGCTTGTCCGCGGCGACCAGCATGGTCGTCGTCGCGACGCTGGCGCTCAGCCTGATGGTGGTGAACCACTTCATCGCACCCTTGCGCGTGCTTGGCGGCTGGGGCCGCGACGAACGCGGTGACCTGCGCGGGCAGGTCATCACGCAGCGCCGCGTGGCCATCGTCGTGGTGATCCTGCTCGCCTGGGCGTACAGCCGCATGCTCGCGGGCAACGACGCGCTGGCGGATATCGGCGGCATCTCGTTCTCCGCGCTGGCCGGGCTCGCGCCCGCCTTGCTGATCGCCGTGTACCGGCCTCGCACCGGCGCACGGGCGGTGGGTGCCGGACTCATCGCCGGCACCCTGGTGTGGCTGTACGTCGTGCTGCCCGCCCTGGTCGCGCCCGGCCCGGCGTGGGTGGCGGCGGGACCGTTCGGTATCGGTTGGCTGGCACCGGACCGCCTGCTCGGGCTCGACGACTGGAGCCGCCTCGGCCGCGCCGTGGTGCTGGGACTCGGCGCGAATATCGCCACGATCGTCCTTGTCGCGCCATCGCGCTACGGCCGTGCGGCCTTGCCTTCGGCGGAACTCGGTGGTGTCGATGTCGGCGACCTGCGCGCGCTCGCGGCGCGGTTCCTGCCCGTGGAACGTGTGCAGGTATTGTTCGCCGAGGCGCCTTCGCATGGCGCCGCGGGCGGAGCGCTCGCCGCGCTCGTGGAGCACGAACTGGCGGCGGTGATCGGCGCCGGCTCCGCCCGCCTGCTGTTGCAGGTGGTACACCGGCAACGCCAGGACGAACTCGATACCGTCGCCGCGATCGTCGGCGAAGCGACCCAGGACCTGCGCTTCAACCAGCGCGTGCTCGAGGCCGCCCTGGAAACGATGAGCCAGGGCATCTGCGTGGTCGACGCGGAACTGCGTCTGGTGGCTTGGAACAGGCCGTATGCGGAACTCTTCGGCTATCCGCCGGACATGTTGCGCGTGGGCCGTCCGGCGGCGGACCTGGTTCGGCACAACATCGTCGCGGGATTGATCGGACCAGGTGACATCGACACGCGCGTGGAGCGCCGCATGGCGCATATGCGTCTTGGTTCCCCGCACCTGGCCGAACGCCGCTTTCCCGATGGAACGGTGGTGGAAATCCGCGGCAATCCCATGCCGGGCGGCGGATACGTCGCCACCTTCACCGACGTCACCTCGTTCCGCGAGGCCGAGGACGAACTGATCCGCGCGAACGAGACCCTCGAGTTGCGGGTGGCCGAACGCACGGTCGAATTGCAGCAGGCGATGGCGGCGGCGCACCAGGCGAACGAGGCCAAGGGACACTTCCTCACGGCGGTGAGCCACGACCTGCTGCAACCGCTGCACGCCGCGCAACTCTTCGCCCATGCGTTGCGTTCGGGGCATGGCGACGATGAAACCGCACGGCACCTCGATGGTGCGCTGGCCGCCACGGAGAACCTGCTGGCCGGCTTGCTCGACATCGCGCGTCTCGAAGGCGGCAGGCTGGAGCCGCGTGTCGTCGACGTGGCACTCGCCGACGTCATCGGGCCACTCGCGGCGGAAAGTCGTGCGCTCGCGGCCGAACGGGGTATCCGTTTCGATTGCGTTCCGACCCGCGCCTGGGTGCGTACCGATCCGCAGTTGCTGCGCAGGATCGTGCAGAACTTCCTCGCCAACGCGTTGCGTTACGCCGAAGGTGGGCGCGTGCTGTTGGGTTGCCGCCGGACGGCAGGCGGAATGCGCATCGAGGTGTGGGATACCGGGCCGGGCATCGCCCCCGGCGACCGCGACGTGATCTTCGAAGCGTTCCGCCGGGGCGACGCGGCGGCGGGGCAAGGCCTGGGCCTGGGACTTGCCATCGCCGAACGCACGGCGGCCCTGTTGGGCCACCCGCTGGCGTTGCGTTCGTGGCCGGGACGCGGCAGCGTCTTCGACGTCGTCGCGCCCGGCGCCCCGTGCGGCGCGACCGAAGCACCGTCGCAGCCGGTACTCATGGCGGCGATCACCGGTCATGCGATCGTCGTGGACAACGATCCGGTGGCACTCGTCGCCACCGCCACCTTGTTGAGGGGCCTCGGCTGGACGGTCGACGCGTTGCGCACGCCCGAAGGGCCGGCGAGCGGGCCGGACCTGCTCGTGCTCGACTACCACCTCGACGCGGGACGCACGGGACTCGACGCCTTGCGTGTGTTGCGCGCGCGCTTCGGCGACGTACCGACGGTATTCGTGACCGCCGACCGCGACGTGGACCTGCGCGCACGGCTCCAGGAAGCCGGAGGAAGTGTCCTCTACAAGCCACTGAAGCCGCTGGCGATGCGGCAGGCGATGCAACGTCTGGTCGCACGGGCCTAGCCGCTTCGGCCGTCCGTCAGGGCTCCATCCCACCCAGGTCCAGCGAGCGCAGCAAGACGCCCGCCTGCGTGCGGTTACGCACCTCGAGCTTCTCGAAGATCGCCGTGACGTGCGCTTTCACGGTGCGCTCCTGCACGCTCAGCCGGTCGGCGATCTGCTTGTTGAGCAGGCCTTCGGCGAGCATGGAAAGCACGCGGAATTGTTGTTCCGTGAGCCGTGACAGGCGGGTGGCGAGGGCGGTGTCGCGGGCATCCGCGGGAAGCGCGGCGACCGCGCGCGCCAGCTCGGCGGGCAACCAGTGGCCATGGTCCAGCACGTTGCGCACCGCCTCGGTGATGGTCGCGGGATCGGCGCTCTTGGGGATGAAACCCGCGGCGCCATGGGCAAGGACACGGCGCACCACCGACGGTTCGTCGTGAGCCGACACAACGAGCACGGCCACGCCCGGGTACTGTCCACGCAACGCGGCCAGGCCCGAGAGGCCGCGGCTTCCCGGCATGCGCAGGTCCAGCAGGACGAGGTCGGTGTCGGGCGCGTCGGACAACGCGGCGAGCAAACCCGCCAAGTCAGCCGCATCGGACACCTCGGCGTCGGGCACGGCCGCGGCGGCCGCTTGCCGGAGCGCGGCGCGGAAGAGGGGATGGTCGTCGGCGACGAGGATGCGATTCATCGTCGCCGACGGTAGCGGTGTAACGCGCCTCCGTCGAGTGCGTGTTGCCCTTTCGTACGATGGCGCGTGGCAGGGCGCTTGCTATCGTGCGCCGATGTCACGCATCTTCTCCCTGGCCGTCATCGTCGCCGTCTCGTTCGGTGTCCTTTCCTGCGCGACGGTGCCCGCCACGAGGAAAGAGGCCATGTCCACACCCGACCGTTTCGGCGAAGTACGTGTCACCACGCATCGCGACGGCGACGACCTGTTGAGCGCGGGACTCGGTTTGCGCGGCCTCGCCGGCACCCCGGCGGCATTCGCGCGGCCGGCCGCGCCGACGCCGGCGGAACTTCGCCGCCGCGCCATCCAGAGCAGTTGGAAGGGCATCGCGGATCTCGGTCCCCTCGGCGGCTTCGGCAAGCTCTACGGGCAGGTACCGAACGTGCCCGGCCGTGAGTTCACCGCGTTCGCGACCTTGCCGGGCGCGCGCGTTCCGCATCGCGTACTGGTCCAGGTCCCGGACGATTTCGATCGCACGAAACGTTGCCTCGTCGTCACCGCGTCGTCGGGATCGCGCGGCATCTATGGCGCCATCGCCCTGGCCGGCGGCTGGGGCCTGCCGCGAGGCTGTGCCGTGGCCTACACCGACAAGGGCACGGGCGCGGGTTATTTCGACACGGCGGACGGCACCGGCGTCGCGTTGGACGGCACGCGGGCGAAGGCAGGCGAAGCGCCGCTCGAATTCGAGCCCGCGGGAGCGGCGCCGGACGCCGGCATCGCGGTGAAGCACGCGCACTCCGGCGACGATCCCGAAGCCGACTGGGGCCACCACGTGTTGCAGGCCGCGCGGTTCGGCCTCGCCATGCTCGATCGCGCCTTCCCCGACGAAGCCCCCTTCACGGCGCGGAACACCCGCATCGTCGCCACGGGCTTGTCCAATGGCGGCGGCGCGGTGCTGCGTGCGGCGGGCGATGACGAGGACGGCATGCTCGCCGCGGTCGTCGCGCTGGAACCGAACATCCATGTGCCCGGCCATGGCCGGGCCTTCTACGACTACGCCACCGAGGCCGCGCTGCTGCTTCCGTGCGCGCTCGCCGCGCCGGCGTTCGACGGCGTGCCCTTCGCCCGGGTGGCCACGGCCGCACCGCCGGCCTGGGCCCTGCGCTGCGCGTCATTGCGGGCCCACGGCAAGCTCACCGCGATGACGCCGGGTGCGCAGGCCGTCGAGGCCCTGGCCATGCTGCGTGCCTCCGGATGGCAGGACGATGCGCTGGCGGTGGGCGCATCGTCGACCTCGCTCGATCTCTGGCGCGCGGTGACGGCCGCCTATGCGTCGGCCTATCTTCGGCGGCCGGTCGGCCGCATGCCTTGCGGATTCTCCTACCACGCGCAGTATCCGGGCGGTGGGCAGGCGGACCCCGCCAGTGCGATCGTCCGTGCCGCCTGGTGGGCCGATGGCTCGGGCGTGCCTCCTGGCGCGGGCGTGCTGCTCGCCGGGGGCACCGACCTCTCGCTCGATCCGACCTTGCCCGGCAACCTGTGCCTGCGCGAACTGTGGACAGGGCAGGGGCCGGACGCCGACGGTCTGCGCCAGGGCGTCGAGGCCACCCTGGCCCGGCTTCCCCGTGCGAGCCTGCCGATCCTCGTCGTCCATGGCGCGCAGGACGGCTTGATCCCCGTGGCATTCAGTTCCGAGCCCTACGTCGCATGGCTGCGTGCGTCGGGGCGCCTGCCGGTGTTCTGGAAGGTGCCGTATGCCCAGCATTTCGACGCCTTCCTGGCGTTCCCGGATTTCGGCGACCGCCACGTCCCGTTGCTGCCGTTCGGATACGCCGCGCTGGACCGTGCCTGGGCGCACGTGGCCGAAGGCAGGCCGCTTCCGGAAGACGCGGCCGTGCGCGAGGCGCGTCCGCGCGGTCCCGGTGCGTTGACCGGGGAAAACCTGGGCTTGCCCTCGCATTGAGGCCTTCGTCACGCCTTCTGGCTTGAACTGTTGGGAATGGGGCGCCATCTTCGGTAGCCTTTGCAGCCCCCTGGCTCGGCCGCGGCAAGCGACCGGTCCGACTTTCAACGAGTTACAGGAATCGCGATGACCATCAACGTCACCATGAAGACGAACAAGGGCGATATTCACCTGCGCCTGCATGACGAGAAGACCCCGATGACGGTGGCCAACTTCGTCAACCTCGCCAAGCGCGGCTATTACGACGGCCTGTCGTTTCATCGCGTGATCCCCGATTTCATGATCCAGGGCGGCTGTCCGGAAGGTTCGGGCCGTGGCGGCCCGGGCTATCGCTTCGGTGACGAGTTCGACGCCAGCCTGAAGCACGACAAGCCGGGCATCCTGTCCATGGCCAACGCCGGCCCGGGCACGAATGGCTCGCAGTTCTTCATCACGCACGGCCCGACCCCGTGGCTCGACGGCAAGCACAGCGTGTTCGGCGAGGTCGTGGGTCCGGAAGACCAGGCCGTGGTCAACAAGATCGTCGGCGACGACACCATCGAGAAGGTGACGGTCGAAGGCGACGTGGACGCGCTGCTCGAGAAGCAGGCCGCCAAGGTGAAGGAGTGGAACGAGGTGCTCGACGCGCGCTGAGGCGGGCGAGGGTGCATCGAGGGAGAAAACGCCGCCTTCGGGCGGCGTTTTCGTGTCCGGGTATCGCCGCTGAAGCGGCTCCCACAGCCAGCGCGGCTTCGCCCACGGGTACAGCAGGTCTCACGGGTACAGCAGGTCTCACGGGTGCGGCAGGTCTTGTGTGGGAGCCGCTTCAGCGGCGATCCGCGCGGCAGCGCGGCCAGACCTCCGCACCCCGTGTTAAAATGCCCGCCTTTGCCCATCCCCCGCCGAGGAAACGATGCCGCAGCTCGCCAAGCGTATGGGTCGCGCCAAGCCCAGTGCGATCATGGTCATTGCCGAGAAGGCCAAGCGCCTGAAAGCCGAGGGGCGCGACATCGTCAGCTTCTCGATCGGCGTGCCCAATTTCCTCCCCGGCGAGCACGTCTACGTCGCCGCCCGCGAGGCGCTGGCGAAGGACTCGGGACAGTACGGCAGCAATCGCGGCGCCGACGCGCTCATCGATGCCTTCCTGGCGCACATCGAGGCCCTGGGCCTCACCGGCTACACCCGCGCCAACGTGACGACCGGCGTGGGCGCCAAGCAGGTGCTCTACAACCTCGCCGAGGCCCTGCTCGACGAAGGCGACGAGATCGCCTTCCCGGCGCCGTACTGGACCAGCTACCTCGACATCGCCGAGATCGTCGGCGCGAAGATCAACATCCTGCCATGCCCGCCCGAGCAGCACTACAAGCTCACGCCGGCCCAGCTCGACGCCGCGCTGGCCCGCAAACCGCGCGTGTTCCTGTTCAACAACCCGTCCAATCCCACGGGCATGGTCTACACGCGCGAGGAAATCGTCGCGCTGGCCGACGTGATCGCGAAGTATCCGGACACCTGGATCATCACCGACGACATCTACAACACGATGGTGTTCGACGGCGTCGGCTACCACAACTTCGTGCACGTGCGCCCGGAACTGAAGGACCGCGTGATCTTCGTCGACTCGCTGTCGAAGACCTACGGCATGCCCGGCTGGCGCGTGGGTTTCATCGCCGCGCCCGAAGCCGTGGCGCTCGCCGTCACGACGCTCAATTCCAATCACATCACCAGCCTTCCCGAAGTGGTCGGTGCCGCGGCCGTCGCCGCGCTCTCCGGTCCGCAGGACGTCCCGGCGGCGAAGTGCGCGGAGTTCGCGGCCAAGCGCGACCGCGTGTACGACGCGCTGGTTTCCATTCCCGGCGTGGTCTGTCCGCGTCCGCAGGGCGCGTTCTACGCGTTCCCGGACATCTCCGTGGCCTTCGGCAAGAAGCACAACGGCGTGGCCATCGAGTCCGACGTGGACTTCTGCGCCGCGCTGCTGGAGGCCAAGGGCGTGGCCTGCGTGCCCGGCTCCGCGTTCGGCGAGCCGCGTGCGCTGCGCATTTCCTATTCCTGCCCCGACGAGGCACTCGACAAGGGCATGGCCCGCATCGTCGAGTTCTTCGCCGAACTGAACTGATCGCCAGTCCCAAGCGATATCCCCGAGGAGTCGAAAGATGAAAGCACCCGTTCGCGTTGCCGTCACCGGCGCAGCCGGCCAGATCGGTTATGCCTTGCTGTTCCGTATCGCCGCCGGCGACATGCTGGGCCCGGATCAGCCGGTGATCCTGCACCTGCTCGAGATCACCCCGGCCTTGCCGTCCCTGCAGGGCGTGGTGATGGAACTCAACGACTGTGCGTTCCCGACGCTGGCCGGCGTCGTCGCCACCGACGACGTGAATGTCGCCTTCAAGGATGTCGACTACGCGCTGCTCGTGGGTGCGCGTCCGCGCGGCCCGGGCATGGAGCGCAAGGATCTGCTGGAAGCCAACGGCGCCATCTTCGGCCCGCAGGGCAAGGCCCTGAACGACCACGCCAAGCGCGACGTGCGCGTGCTGGTCGTCGGTAATCCGGCCAACACCAACGCGCTGATCGCCCAGCAGAACGCCCCGGACCTCGATCCGAAGTGCTTCACGGCGATGGTCCGCCTCGACCACAACCGCGCACTTTCGCAGCTGGCCGAGAAGACCGGTGCGCACACGACCGACATCAAGAAGGTCACCATCTGGGGCAACCACAGCTCCACGCAGTACCCGGACCTCCACGAGACCACCGTGAAGGGCAAGGCGGCGCTCGAACTGGTCGACCAGTCCTGGTACGCCGACACCTTCATCCCGACCGTGCAGCAGCGTGGCGCGGCGATCATCAAGGCGCGTGGCGCCTCGTCGGCCGCCTCGGCCGCCTCGGCGGCGATCGACCACATGCGCGACTGGGCGCTCGGCACGGCTGAGGGCGACTGGGTCTCCATGGGTATCCCGTCCGACGGCTCCTACGGCGTCGAGCCGGGCGTGATCTTCGGTTATCCGGTCACGGTGAAGGGTGGCAAGTACGCCATCGTCCAGGGCCTGAAGATCAACGAGTTCTCCCAGGCGCGCATCGACGCGACCGAGAAGGAACTCCGCGAAGAACGCGCCGGCGTGCAACACCTCTTCAGCTGACAGCTGAAAGCCGACGGTAGGAGCCGACGGGTAGGAGCCGACGGGTAGGAGCCGATGGATGGGAGCCGATTTGTGGGAGCCGACTTTGTCGGCGATCCCGCGGCAGCGGGCCAGGTTGAGGCAAGCACCCATCGCCGCTGAAGCGGCTTCCCACCCGGATCTGGCGAGACTGGTTCGCTTCGGTTCCCACCCACAAAAAGGCCGCGCCGCGAAGCGCGGCCTTTTTGTTTGGCCGGAAGGACTGCTACCTTCGACATGCATTCCGAAGGTGGCGAGGAATCCGCTCCATGGCCCATAGTTCACGACTCGTCGTCTATGCCGCGCTCGCGGCCAATGTCGGCATCGCCATCGCCAAGTTCATCGCGGCGGCGGTCAGCGGCAGTTCCGCCATGCTTTCCGAAGGCGTGCATTCGCTGGTCGACAGCATCAACGAGGTCTTGCTGTTGCATGGACTGCGCCGTTCGCAGCGGCGGCCCGACCGGCAGCATCCGCTGGGATTCGGGAGGGAGCTGTATTTCTGGAGCTTCATCGTCGCCTTGCTCGTGCTGGCGCTCGGCGCGGGCTTTTCGTTGTACGAGGGCGTCAACCACATCCTTTCCCCGGAACCGCTGCGCGATCCCACGCTGAACTACATCGTGCTGGCCGTGGGCGTGATCTTCGAAGGCGCGTCCTGGTGGCTGTCGCTCAAGAGCGTGCAACGGAAGAAGGGCAAGCTCGGCTACTTCGAGGCCTTCCGCAGCACGAAGGACCCCACGACCTTCTCCGTGTTGTTCGAGGACAGCGCCGCGCTGGTCGGCCTAGCCATCGCGGCCATCGGCGTATACCTGTCGCACGCCTTGGGTGATCCGCGCATCGACGGCTGGGCTTCGATCGGCATCGCGGTGGTACTGGCGTTGGCGTCGGCGATGCTCGCGCGCGAGAGCAAGGCCCTGCTCATCGGCGAGCCTGCGCAGCCGCACCTGCTCGCCGATGTCTGTGGCATCGCGGGAAAAGTGGAAGGCGTGGAAGCGGTCAACGGCGTGCTCACCGTGCAGGTGGGGCCGGACCATGTGCTGGTGGCGCTATCGGCCGCCTTCGACGACCGCCTGACCACGGTGGAGATCGAGCAGTGCGTGCGGACGATCGAAGCGCGGACGAAAGAGGCCAAGCTGCCGATCGTGGCGCTGTTCATCAAGCCACAAACACCGGAAAGCTGGCGCGAACGTTTGCGCGAACTCGACGGTGAATCCTGACCGCTCGCAAGCTGACCAGACCTGGTGGCCCCGACCCTGGGGAGAGTCCTTGTGGGAGCCGACCTTGTCGGCGATCCCGCGGCAGCGGGCCAGGGTGCGGCAAGCACCCATCGCCGCTGAAGCGGCTCCCACAAGAAGCGGCTCCCACAAGAAGCGGCTCCCACAAGAAGCGGCTCCCACAAAGAAGCGGCTCCCACCAGGATCATTTACTCGGGGATCGCTCGCTCAGGAGTGTTCGCCTTCCTTCGGTGGCTTGCCGCGGCCTTCGATGTGCCCGCCGAAGCCCATGCGCATCGCTGAAAGCAGGCGCTCGGCATAGGTGTGGTCCTGGCGCGAGCGGAAGCGGGCGAACAGCGCGGAGGTGAGCACCTCGGCGGGGACGGCTTCCTCGATGGCGGCGTTGATCGTCCAGCGGCCTTCGCCGGAGTCGTCGACGTAGCCGGAGTAGTTGTCCAGTTCCGGACCCTTGGCCAGGGCGCTGGCGGTGAGGTCGAGCAGCCAGGAGGACACCACGCTGCCGCGGCGCCAGACTTCGGCGATGTCGGCCATGTCGAGCGAGTAGCGCTCGCGCTCGGGCAGGTATCCGGCGTTGCGGTTCTTCAGGATATCGAAGCCTTCCGCGAACGACTGCATCATGCCGTACTCGATGCCGTTGTGGATCATCTTGACGAAGTGGCCCGCACCGGCCGGGCCGGCATGCATGTAGCCGTTCTCGACGCGCGGGTCGCGGCCTTCGCGGCCTTCGGTACGCGGGATGTCGCCAGCGCCCGGGGCGAGGGTCTTGAAGATGGGGTCGAGGTAGTCGACGGTCTGCTTGTCGCCGCCGATCATCATGCAGTAGCCACGTTCCAGGCCCCACACGCCGCCGGAGGTGCCGACGTCGACATAATGCTGGCCCTTGGCGGCCAGGGTCTCCGCGCGGCGGGCGTCGTCCTTGTAGAACGTGTTGCCACCGTCGATGACGATGTCGTCCTTGCCCATCAGGTCGCTGATCTTGGCGATCGTGGTCTCGGTGATCTCACCCGCGGGCAGCATGACCCACACGACGCGGGGCGAGGGCAACGCCTTTACAAGGGCTTCCAGCGACTCGACGGCTTCACCGCCGTCCTTCGCGAGCGCCGCGCGGGCGTCGGGATTGTTGTCGTACACCACGGTCTGGTGACCGTCCCTCATCAGGCGGCGGGCGATATTGCCGCCCATGCGGCCCAGTCCGATCAAACCGATTTTCATGCGTGGGGTCCTCGATGTATGGAACGTGGGGAATATGCGGATGTCCACGCGGGATGCAAGGTATACCTAGGGATGTAAGCGGGTGGCGGGGTCCGGATGTGTGCATTTCCAGGCCCGCTGGCACGGTCCGCGTGGAGGTCCAGCCAAGGATGGCTCCGCCAATAGTGCGTTTTGACGCCGCGTAAGTCGACCGCTTTCGTCATGCGATGGCCGCGTCCGTCCTTCGCCGGCCTGACTTTCGGCAGGGTAGAGCCTGGCTTCGATTGCCGGTTACGCTCAGGGGTCGTCCCTTGGGTGTCCCCGATGAAAAACGTTGCCCGCCTGTCGCTCGCCGCCGTCGCCCTCGCGGGGGCGCTGGGCGCCACGGCCGCCACCTTCGATCCGCGCGAGACCTTCGCTCCGTTCACTTATCCGCAACCCGTGAATGCGTACCGTTCGGGCAGCGGCGTGCCCGGCCCCATGTTCTGGCAGAACCGTGCGGACTACGATCTTGCCGCCACGCTCGACCCGGTCAAGAACACCATGACGGGCAAGGCGACCATCCATTACACGAACAACAGCCCGGACGCGCTGGACGTGCTGTGGCTGCAACTGGACGAAAACCGCTTCACGGCCGATGCCCGTGGCAATTTCACCTCGGGCAAGGCGGAGAAGCGCCATACCGGCGGCTATCGCATCGCCTCGGTGACGGTGGAGCAGGGTGGCAAGGACGTCGCCGTGAACTACGTCGTAAGCGACACGCGCATGCAGGTGAGGTTGCCCGAGGCGTTGGCGGCACGCGGCGGCAAGATATCGTTGACGATCGCATATTCCTACGACCTGCCTGGCGACTTCGGTGGCCGCACGGGCTTCGCGCCCTCGAAGAACGGCAACATCTACGAGATGGCCCAGTGGTATCCGCGCATGTGCGTCTACGACGACCTGCGCGGCTGGGACACGGCGCCGTACCTCAACAGCGAGTTCTACCTGGAGTACGGCGATTTCAACTACGCCGTCACCGTGCCTTCGGACATGATCGTCGCCGGTTCGGGCGAACTGGTGAACGCTGAGGACGTGCTTACCGCCACGCAGCGCGAGCGCCTGGCCAAGGCGCGCGAAAGCGACAAGACGGTGATGATCCGGACGCCCTCCGAAGTGACCGATCCTGCCAGCCGGCCGAAGAAGGGTGGCACGCTCACCTGGAAGTTCCGCATGAAGAACACCCGCGACGTGGCCTTCGGCGCGTCGACGGCCTACGTGTGGGATGCGGCACGGATCAACCTGCCGGAAGGCAAGAAGGCGCTGGCCATGTCGGTCTATCCGGTGGAAAGCGTCGGTGACGCGAGTTGGGGGCGTTCCACGGAATACCTGAAGGCGTCCGTGGAGCATTTCTCCAGCAAGTGGTACCCGTATCCCTATCCGGTGGCGATCAACGAGGCCGGTTCGGCGGCGAGCGGCATGGAATACCCGGGCATCGTCTTCGACCCGATGAAGGCGCCGGCCAAGGCACTGCACATGGTCACCGCGCACGAGATCGGCCACACCTGGTTCCCGATGATCGTCGGCAGCGACGAGCGCCGTAACGCATGGATGGACGAAGGGTTCAACACGTTCATCGACGTCTATGAAGCCGATGCCTTCAACCATGGGGAATTCGCACCCAAGCGCGACGGCGAGTACGCCCCGAAGGGCGGCAATCCCGTCGACGAGATCCTGCCCCTCCTGGCCGACGCGGATGCGCCGCCGCTGCTGATCGGCGCCGACATGGTCAAGGAGAAGTACCGCCACCCGGCGACCTACTTCAAGGCGGCGCTCGGCCTCGTCCTGTTGCGCGAACAGATCGTCGGTCCGGAGCGCTTCGATCCGGCCTTCCGCAAGTACATCGCCACTTGGGCGTACAAGCACCCGTCGCCCTCGGATTTCTTCCGCCTGATGGAGAGCGAGACTGGCGAGGACCTGGGCTGGTTCTGGCGCGGCTGGTTCGAAAACAACTGGCAGCTGGACATGGCCGTCACCAAGGTCGATGGATCGAACGTCACCGTGGAGAATCGCGACCAGCTCGTCATGCCGGCGACGCTTCGCGTCACCTTCGACGACAAGACGACACGCGATATCAGGGTGCCCGTGGAAACCTGGCAGCAGCACAAGAGCTTCGAGGTGAGCGTGCCGGGCGGGCGCAAGGTGGTGCGTGCGCAGATCGATCCGGATCATGCGATTCCCGATCGCGACCGTTCGAACGACACGTGGCCACGTTGACGGAGCGGCCGGTGTCTCCGCGCGTCACCGCCATTTCCAACCTCTTCGCCATCGTGGTGGCGGCGGTGGCGTGGCCGGCGCTCGTCTTGCAGTACTGGCTGATGATGTGGTCCGGCTTCGAGGGGCTGGCGCTGCTGCGCTTCTTCAGCTTCTTCACCATCCTTTCCAATGTGCTGGTGGGATTGGTGGCCGCGTCGGCGGCGATGGGCGGCAACTGGGGACCGCTGGCGTTCTGGCGGCGTCCGCGCGTTCGCGGGCTGGCCGCGGTGTCGATCACGGTCACCTGCCTGGTGTATGCGACCGTGCTGCAGTCGACATGGGAGCCGCTGGGCCCGCAACTCGTGGCGGACAGGGCGTTGCACTACGTGGTGCCGGTGCTGTACCTCGTGTGGTGGATCGCGCTGCTTCCCCATGGTGCGCTCGCTTGGCGTGACGCCTTGCGCTGGCTGTGGTTCCCGCTGTTCTTCGCCCTGTGGACCTTCGTCCGTGGCGCGATCGTGCGCGAATATCCGTATCCCTTCCTGGACGTGGGGCGCCTCGGCTACGGAACGGCGCTTGTGAATACCCTGCTGGTCGGCGGTGTGTTCCTCGTGCTGGGAACGGCCTTCGTCGCGCTCGACCGTATCCTGTGTGGGAGCCGCTTCAGCGGCGACGGGCGCCTGCGCTAGTAGCGCAGGCTGAGCCGGGCGGGATAGCGGAAGGGTTCGTATACCGGGCCCGGTCCCTGCACATGCCGTGCGCGTCCTGCCGGGCTACAATCGCCCGATGATCTTCCGCTGGTTCGAATCCCTCATCGACATCTTCCGCGAGGCGCCCGACCGCGCCCCGCCCAAGGGCGTCGTGCGCTTTTACGCCTATTACCTGCGCCAGGTGTGGAAGATATTCGCCGCCGCCCTGGTCGTGGGTTTGGCCGTGGCCTTGATCGAGGTGGCGCTGTTCGACTTCCTCGGGCGGGTGGTCGACATGGCGCAGAAGACGCCCGCGGCGGTGTTCTTCCAGACACACTGGCGCACGTTGGCCTGGATGGGGTTCGTGGTGGTGATCTTGCGGCCGCTGACGATGGGCCTGCACGATCTTCTGGTGAACCAGACGCTCAGCCCCGGCATGACCAACATGGTTCGCTGGCAGCACCACCGCTACGTGCTCAAGCAAAGCCTGTCGTTCTTCCAGAACGATTTCGCCGGCCGCATCGCCAACCGCATCATGCAGACGGCGCCGGCGCTGCGCGAGTCCGCGGTGCAGGTGGTCGACGCCTTGTGGTACGTGAGCGTCTACGCGGGCACATCGATCTACCTGTTCGCCAAGGCCGATGTCTGGCTGGCTTTGCCGCTGGTGCTGTGGATCGCGGGATACGTCGGCATGCTGGTGTTCTTCGTCCCCAGGGTGAAGGAGCGCTCGTGGAAAGCTTCCGAAGCGCGCTCCAAGCTGATGGGCCGCATCGTCGACGGCTACAGCAACGTGATGACGCTGAAGCTCTTCGCGCACACGCACCGTGAAGAGGCGTATGCGAAGGAAGCGATGCAGGAGCAGACCGACAAGGTGCGTTCCTCCAGCCGCATGATCACGTCGATGGATGTCTCCATCACCTCGCTCAACGGGTTGTTGATCGCGGGCACGAGCCTGCTGGCGCTGTGGCTCTGGTCGCGCGGCACCGTTTCCACGGGGCAGGTGGCACTCGCCGTGGGCCTGGTGATCCGCATCAACAACATGTCCGGCTGGATCATGTGGGTCGTCAACGGCATCTTCGACAACGTGGGCACGGTGCAGGATGGCATCACCACCCTGGCCCAGGAGCGCACCGTGGTGGACCGCGACGATGCGCTTCCCCTTCGCGTGACGAAGGGTGAGGTCCGTTTCGACGACATCCATTTCCACTACGGCAAGGCCGGCGGCATCATCGGTGGCCTGGACCTGATCGTCCGTCCCGGCGAGAAGATCGGCCTGGTCGGTCCTTCCGGCGCGGGCAAGTCCACCCTGGTCAACGTGTTGCTGCGCCTGTACGACCTCGAGGATGGCCACATCTTCATCGATGGCCAGGACATCGCGAAGGTCACGCAGGAGTCGCTGCGGTCGAGCATCGGCGTGGTCACGCAGGACACGTCGCTGCTGCATCGGTCGATCCGCGACAACCTGTTGTATGGACGGCCGGATGCCAGTGACGCCGAGATGGCCGAGGCGGTGCGCCAGGCGCGTGCCGACGAATTCATTCCGGGCTTGTCCGACGGCGAGGGGCGCACTGGCTACGACGCCCATGCGGGCGAGCGGGGCGTCAAGTTGTCCGGTGGGCAGCGCCAGCGGATCGCGATCGCGCGCGTGTTGCTGAAGGACGCGCCGATCCTCGTGCTCGACGAAGCCACCTCGGCACTGGATTCCGAGGCCGAGGCGGCCATCCAGGAAAGCCTGGAGACCTTGATGCGCGGCAAGACGGTGATCGCCATCGCGCATCGTCTCTCGACCATCGCGAAGATGGACCGGCTGGTGGTGATGGAGCATGGTGCGATCGTGGAGACCGGCACGCATGCGGAGTTGATCGCGCGCGGCGGCTTGTATGCGCGGTTGTGGGCGCATCAGACGGGTGGGTTTGTCGGGGTCGAGTAGGTTCGGCTGCCGCCATCGCCGCTGAAGCGGCTCCCACACTATCGCCACTTGCGAAGAGGCAATGTGGGAGCCGCTTCAGCGGCGATGCTCTTTCAGCCACGCGGTTCCTGCGCCTCCCGCTCGATCCAGCCGATGAACGCCAGCGCCGCCGCGGACGGCGGCCTGTGCGCGGAATGCACCAGGTAGTACGCATAACGCGTCGGCAATTCCGGCCCGGGCAAACGAACCAGGCGGCCGTCGGCAAGATGCGCGGCGGCGAGCCGCGTGCGCGCGAGCACCGCGCCCAGTCCCGCCGCGGCGGCGTTCAAGCCGTCGGCCGAATCGCTGATCGTATGCATCGTGCCGCCACGCGGATAGCGAACGCCGGCGGCGCGGAACCATTCGCGCCAGCCCTCGGGCGCGATGTCGGTGAGAAGGGGCAGGCCGGCGACATCCTCGGTGGTCTGCACCCGCGACGCCAGTTCCGGCGACGCCAGTGGCTGCAACGAATCATCCATGAGGAAGCGCGAGGTCAGGCCGGGCCACTGGCCGAGGCCGTAACGAAGTCCGAGATCCGGGCCGCCCTCGTCGAAGCGCACCAGGGAGCGATCGGTATCGATCGACAACCGCACCGTGGGATGCGCATCGATGAATCGGCGCAGGCGGGGCGTGAGCCAGTTGGCCGCGAGGGACGGCAACACGCTCAGGCGCAGCCCGTTGTCGCGGCGATGCTGGCGCAGGCTGTCGAGCACCGATTCGACCTCGGCCAGGGCCGAGCCCGCGGCGTCGGCCAGCAAGCGTCCTTCAGGGGTCAGGGCCACGCCACGCGCATGGCGCTGGAACAGGCTCACGCCGAGCGCGGTCTCCAGCTTGCGCACGTGGTGGCTCACCGCGCTGGCGGTGAGGTGCAGTTCCTCGGCCGCGTGGGCGAAGTTCTGGTGCCGGGCGGCGGAGGCGAAGGCGGCAAGGGCGGGGAGCAGGGCGGAACGCATCGTAGGGATGAATCAAATGAGAGGCTGGCTTGCAAAGGATGCGCTTGTGCGGCCTCCGGTTCCAGCGACAATAAGACTCAGCCACAAGCGAGGTTCGTATGTCCGCCGCCGATACCCCTGTCGATTCCCTCGTGCCCGCCGCCGAAAGGGACTGGCGCACGCCGGTGGAGCTCGTCGCCCTCGGCGCCATCTGGGGTGGCTCGTTCCTCTTCATGCGAGTGGCGGCCAAGGATTTCGGGCCGTTCCCCATGGTGGCGACGCGCCTGCTGTTCGGCTCGGTGATCCTGCTGCCCTTGCTGTTGCGCGCCCGCAAGACGATCCGTCCAGCCCATCTGTGGAAGATGCTGGTGCTGGGCGCGCTGAGCGCGGCCATCCCCTTCACCTTGTTCGCCTGGGGTGCCGAGCGGGCACCGGCGGGCGTCGGTGCGATCGCCAACAGCATGACGGTGCTGTTCGCCGCGCTGGTGGCGTTCATCGGCTTCGGTGAAAAGATCGGCACCCGCAAGGCCATTGCGCTGTTGGCGGGCTTCGTCGGCGTGGTGATCCTCGCCAGTGGGCGCACGGCGGGGGAAAACGTCGCTCCCGCCGCGCTCGCCGGTGCCGCCGCGTCGTTCTGTTATGGCCTGGCCGCCAACCTCATCAAGAAGTACCTGTCGGATATCGCGCCCACCTCGGTCGCCGCCGGTTGCCTGCTGGGCGCGACGATCCTGATGGCGCCGCTGGGTCTGATGACCTGGCCTGATGCGCCCATTCCGGCGAAATCGTGGGTCGCGGTCATCACGCTCGGCGTGGTCTGCACGGGACTCGCCTATGCCTTCTACTTCCGCCTCATCCAGCGTATCGGCGCACCCCGTGCCGCCACGTCCACCTATCTCGTTCCCTTGTTCGGCGTGGGCTGGGCGTGGATGTTCCTTGGCGAGGCCCTGACGCCGACCATGGCGCTGGCGGGCGCGATCATCCTCGGCAGCGTGATCCTGAGCCAGAAGCGATCGGCGTGAGTCGCCGGCGGGCGAGCCCTTTCGCCGGGGCTCGCGACGTGGAATAGTCCCGGCACCTCATCCGCCACCGGACACGACATGCCGCGTCTTCGCCACCTCCTCGCCTTCGGCGTCACCAGCTTCGCCTTCGCCCTCGCCGCATACGCGCAGGATGCCGCGCCGGCATCCGTCGCCGCCGGCACCGAAGCGCGGCCCGCCGCGCTGGCCGACTTCGACGCCTACGTCGACGCCACGCGCAAGCAGTTCGACGTGCCGGGCATCGCCGTGGCGATCGTCAAGGATGGCAAGGTGGTGCTGGAGATGGGCTCGGGTGTGCGCAAGCTGGGCGAACCGGCCAAGGTGGACGCGCATACGCAGTTCGCGATCGCATCGAACACCAAGGCGTTCACCGCCGCCTCGCTGGCGATCCTCGCCGACGAGCACAAGCTCGACATGAACGATCGCGTGATCGATCGCCTGCCGTGGTTCCAGATGTCCGATCCGTACGTGACGCGCGAGATGCGCGTGCGCGACCTTCTCGCCCATCGCAGCGGACTCAGCCTGGGCGCAGGCGATCTGCTGTACTGGCCGGCCACCTCGTACACCACGAAAGAGGTCGTGCAGCGCCTGCGCTACGTGCCCCTGGCCAACAGCTTCCGCGCCGGTTACGCCTACGACAACATCCTCTTCGCCGTGGCCGGGCTGGTCATCGAGCAGGTCTCGGGCAAACCGTGGGCCGACTTCGTGCGTGAGCGCATCTTCGTGCCGTTGGGCATGACCGAATCGCAGTCGCACGCACCGGACACCATCGGGCCGAACGACGACATCGCCACGGGCCATGCGAAGTTCGACTTCAAGGACCTGAAGCCGGTCGCATCGATGTCGTGGAGCAACAATCCCACCGCGGGCGGCATCTACACCAGCGTGCACGACCTGTCCAAGTGGATGAACATGCAACTGGCCGGCGGCAAGTACACCGACGCCTCCGGCAAGGAGCAGCGCCTCTTCAGCGAGAAGCGCCAGGCCGAGATGTGGTCGTTGATCACGCCGATCGCCATCTCCGAACCGAACGTTCCGGAACTCAAGGCGGCGAAGCCGAACTTCTCCGGCTATGGCGAGGGCTGGTTCGTCTCCGACTATCGCGGGCACAAGCTCGTCTGGCATACCGGCGGCTGGCCCGGCATGGTGTCGCGCCTGACCCTCGTGCCCGATCTCAAGCTCGGCATCGTCGTGCTGACCAACCAGGAAACCGGCGCCGCGTTCCAGGCGGTGACGATGCGCGCGCTCGATGCGTACATGGACGCACCGAAGACGGATTGGATCGCGGCATATGCGGCCAGCGTGAAGAAGATGGAAGGCAACGCCGACGACAGCATGAAGAAGCACGAAGCGGCGCGCGCGAAAGGCTCGAAACCTTCGTTGCAGCTGGACGGCTACGCCGGCACCTATTGCGATCCCTGGTACGGCGATGTCACCGTGGCGAAGCAGGGTGGCAAGCTGGTCATGACCTTCAGCAAGACCGCGCAACTCACCGGCACGCTGGAGCCGTGGCAGCACGATACCTTCATCGCCCGCTGGAACGACCGTTCGCTCAACGGCGACGCCTTCGTGAACTTCGCGCTCGATCCGGATGGCAAGGTGCGCGAAGTGCGGATGGAGCCGGTCTCGCCCCTCACCGACTTCAGCTTCGATTTCCAGGACTTGCGCCTCGCTCCGGTCGAGGCGACGAAGTAAGCGTCAGCTCGCCGGGTCCGGATCGGTCGACGCCTTCGGCGCGCCCGCTCCGGTCGGGCCGAGCAGGTCGCCCACGTTGCCGCCCGAGCGCAGTACGAGGTCCTGTGGCCGCAGCAGCGGGATCTCGGCGCCGCGCAGGCGCGCGATGATGTCGAACAGCAAATCGCTCTTTACGCCGCCGACGTCGCGTGGGCTCCCCACGTAGCAGACGGCGGCGAAGGTCATCGCCGCACGGTCGATGTTGTCGAGCGTGACGGAGGCCGCGGGCGTCTCCTGCACCGACGGGTGTGCGTGCATGGCTTCCAGCATGTGCTCGCGTACGTCCACCGGATCGCTGTCGAGCGGCATGGGCAGCTTGATCAGCACGCGGCCCTGCGGGTTGGCCATCGTCATGTTGCGCACGGGCTTGGTGATGAACGACGAGTTCGGCACGATGATGGTCGAGCGGTCGGCCACCTGGATCTCGGTGGCACGCACGTTGATGCGGCGGATATCGCCTTCCGCATCGTCCAGCACCACCCAGTCGCCGACCTTCACCGGCCGCTCCGCGAGCAGGATCAGGCCAGAGATGAAGTTCTGCACGATCGCCTGCAGGCCGAAACCGATACCCACCGAGAGCGCCGACGCCACCCAGGTCACGTTCTGCACCGAGAGGCCCATCGCCAGCAGGGCGATCGCCACCACGATGACGATGCCGACATAACCGAGGAGGGTGGTGAGCGAACTGCGCATGCCCGGGTCGAGGTTCGTCCTGGGCAGGTATTGCTCCGACATCCAGTTCTTGACCACACGCACGGCCAGCAGGCCGAGGAAGAACAGCGCGATCGAGGTGAGGATCTGGCTCGGTTTCAGCTCGACGTCGTAGATCTTCAGCGACTGCAGCTTGCTGCCGAGCGTGAGGAGATCCGTCGCGCCGGTGCCGAACCCGGACATCACGGCGGTGATGCCGAACAGGAACAGGCCCAGGCGGACCACGCCCGACAGGAGTACGCCGGCCTGGTCGAGCAACTTCGGGTGGGTGCCGAAGATGGCCTGCGCGCGGGCGCTCATCGGGCCTTTTTCGGAGAGCAGCGTCTCGAACAGATCGTCGACCAGGCGCATGGCGAGATAGGTCGCGGCGATCACGATCGCCGTCCAGACCACCTGGCCCGCCATGAAGGAGGCGAACGAGATGAAGCCGGTCAGCAGGGCGATCCACGAGGAGACGATCGCGATCCATGCCGCCGCGATGAGCACGCTGGCCCAGATCGGCCGGGGCGTGGGCGGCGTGCCGTCTTCGTCATGGTGATGCGTGCGTCCCAGTCGCAGCAACGCCAGCGCGCTGAGCGCGGTGAAGACGATTGCCTGCAAGCTGCTGGTGAGCACCGTGGCGGCGAGGCTGGTACCGATGGTGTGATTCAGCTGCTTGAGGAAGTAGAACAGCACCACCGCCAGCGAGATCAGCATCGGGAAGCGGCGCAGGTCGATGGCTGTCTGGTCGGGAATGGCGGGCAAACGCCACGACGGCCGTTTCGCCGAGATCAGCGACCTGCCGAGGCCGGCGATGAAGGCGCCGAAGAAGACGAGTTGCACGATCGTGCGCGCGATCTCGTCGGTTTCCTGGCTGAAGGTGTCGTTCCAGTTCAGGCCGAGGTAAAGCAATTGCGTGCCCAGGCCGGTGGTGAGCGTGGAGGTGAGGGCGATGCCGAGGATCAACGCCGAGCGGCGCAGTCTTCCGGGCGGCATGCGGTTGGCGGTGAGGTGGCGAACGCGATGTTCGATGTAGAAG
>Ga0307412_10000407_pt1 | contig 26245 bp, 33 predicted proteins | sample DK1Cmetagenome_3_FD_203823 | JGI IMG/M metagenome (GOLD analysis project Ga0307412, IMG submission 203823) | Maize rhizosphere microbial communities from greenhouse at UC Davis, California, United States - DK15-C-1 | ecosystem: Host-associated > Plants > Roots > Rhizosphere > Soil | place: USA...
TACGAACAGATGCGCGAGCACATGATCGCCAACCTCGGCGAACTGCTCGTCGCACCCAACCCCCTCGCCCAGCTCATGCGCCTCAACCAGCTCGCCTCCGCCAGCGCCGAAGTCGACGAACAGGGCAAGGTCACCCTCGCCACCCCCTCCCCGAAGGTCGACGACATGATCGACCTCCTGGAAGAACTCGGAGACGAACCCCTCGTCGTCGCCGCCGTCTCCCGCCAGCTCATCGAACTGGCCGCCGAACGCCTCGACAAACTGAACATCCCTCACGGCCTCGTCACCGGAGCCCAGTCGGGATACGAACGCGCCCAAGCCGTCGAACGATTCCAGGACGGACGACACCGCGTCATCCTCCTCACCCTCGGCGCGGGCGCCGAAGGCCTCACCCTCACCCGAGCATCCCGAATGCTCTTCATGCAGGACAGCTACAGCTCCATCCAGAACCAGCAAGCGGAAGACCGGATCTACCGCATCGGTTCCGAACGACACGACTCCGTCCAGATCATCCGGCAGATCACGCCCGGCACCGTCGAGGAGCGCAAGCAAGACCTCCTCGCCACCAAGGCGATGCGCATGGAGGAGATCGTCCGAGACCGATCCACCCTGCTCACTCTCCTCGGAGGCAAGTCGTGACCCAGCCGCTGCACTTCGAAGAACCGCCACAGATCAACCGTCGCCACATCATCCCGGACGACGTCGTGAAGCTCCTCACCGGCAATCCCGGCGAGTGGATGGTCGTACGCGACAACGCACCCACAGCCAACGCCGCCTACGCCACCGCACACCAGATCCGCCACGGACGGCTCATCGCCTTCCGCCCGCCCGGCGCCTTCGAAGCCAGAGGACGCACCGTCGAAGGCACGTTCCGCGTCTACGCCCGCTACATCGGCCCGGACGGAGACCACCTGTGAACAGCATGAAGATCCGCTTCGCCGACCTGCCCGAACGCGGCAGCTCCAGCCCCGTCGGCAGAGGCGGCAAGGGCAAGCACGGCGACATCGCCAACCAGCTCCGCAAGGCGCCGGGCCAGTGGGCACACATCGACACACGCCCCTCAGGATCCGCTGCGGCCTGCATGGGCCACCAGATCAGGACCGCCTACTACAAGGCATACGCCCCCAAGGGCACCTTCGAAGCAGTCGGCCGCACCGTGAACGGCGAGCACCACGTCTACGCCCGGTACATCGGAGAGGACGGCGAATACGCATGACCGTCATGGCCCCTCCGACCAACCCGCGCTGCCAGATCTACGGACTGTCCTCCGTACGCTGCATCAACACCGGCACCCACTGGGTCAAATGGGGCGGCAAGGGCTGCGGCTGCGGCGGCGACGTCTGCATGGCCGACGACTGCGAACAGGACTTCTACTCCTGGGAATGCGACGGCGCCCACCGCTTCGGCGAAGCCGACACCGCCGCCATATCCCACCAGTGGGAGGCCGCCTGATGATCGAGGCGCTCACTCCCCGCTTCGAAATGCGCCGCGCCACTCTGCACGAGGAACGCAGGGCGATACGTGAACGAGTCGTCGTCCGCCGCCAGTCCAGCGGTCTGGACAAGATTGCAGCGCCCGTGTGCATCAAGCCGCGCTACTGGACCAGCAGCGTCGACCACGCATCGGTGATCCACATCGCCACCGGCAGAGGCTGGACCATCTACGGATCGGTTGCCACGCGAGGCTGGGTCTACATCGAGCCGAACTGTAGCGCGCAGCTCAGCCGCCCCCGCGCGCTCTCCTCCCCGGCCGATTTCCCATCACGCCGACTGTGCAGCACGTGCCTGGTCAACGAACACCGCCGTTCCCGGACCCAAGGAGGAATCTGATGCTGCGCGTCAGCCCCTCCGAGATGGCCAAGTTCCAGCGCTGCCGCCGCCAGTGGGCCCTCACCTACTACTACAAGTGGACGGTCGACCCCACCACGGCCAACCCCGTCACCGTCGCACTCCACGGCACCCGTATCCACGCCGCCATGGAGGCGTACTACGGCTACGACATCGACCCGCTCACCGCGCTCGGCGTCATCTACGACAACGAGTGCACCAAGCGGCCCGACCGCGCACCGGACCTGGAGAAGGAACGGGACTGGGCCATCGCCATGGTCACCGGCTACCTCGACTGGGCGGCCGAGAACGGCCTCGACGAGGAACACGAGGTCATCGCCACCGAACGCGAGCTGGAAACCCACCTCATCCTCACCAGCGGCGAGATGGCCGTCGTCACCGGCAAGCTCGACCAGATCGTCCGCCGACGACTCGACGGCGCCCTCCTCCTGCGGGACTGGAAGACCGTCGGCACCCTCGGCAAGGCCGACCTGATCATCATCGACCCCCAGATGCGCGTCTACAGCGCCCTCCTCGCCGTCACCTCCAACGGCCTGCGCACCGACGGCGCCCTCTACACCATGATGCTGCGCTCCAAGCACACCGCGCGCGCCAAGGGCCCCTTCTACGAGCAGATCCACGTCCGCTACAACGACGCCGAGCAGAAGAGCATGCTCACCCGCATCACCGGGATCCTCGACGACATGGACCGGGTCACCCGCCAGCTCGATGGCGGCATCGACCACCGCCTCGTCGCCTACCCCAACCCCATCCCCGACCGCTGCGCATGGGACTGCCCGTTCACTCAGGTCTGCCCCCTCTTCGACGACGGCTCCCGCGCCGAAGAGGCCATGGACGCGACCTTCATCAAGAACGGCGACCCCTACGCCTACCGCAAGCTCGATCTGCTCAGCACGGTGAAGGCGGCCGTCGGCGTGTCCTCACCGCAAGGAGGCACGCATGGCTGACGCCCCCGGCATCTCGATGATCGTCCACGGCCCGAAGGGCGCGGGGAAGTCGCACCTCGGCGACACCACCCCCGTACCCCGGCTCGTCCTGGACGCCGAGATGGGCTCCCGCTTCACCCCCTCGAAGAAGATCTTCTGGGACCCCCTGACCGAGAAGATCCCCGACTACGACGGAACCTGGGAGACCTGCCTGGTCACCGTCCGCGAGTACCGCGCGGTCGAGAAGGCCTATGAGTGGCTCAACACCGGCCAGCATCCCTTCCGCTCAGTCGTCGTCGACTCCATATCCGAGGTCCAGCAGCGCCTCGCCGACAGTCTCAAGGGCGACCACCCCCTGGAGCTGCGCGACTGGGGCGAGATGCTCCGCAAGGCGTCCCTGCTCATCCGCAACCTGCGCGACCTCGTCACCCACCCGGTCAAGCCGATCGACGCCGTGCTGTTCATCGCCATGACGTCCCAGCGGCAGGACGGCACCTGGTTCCCCTTCGTGCAGGGCCAGCTCAAGGTCACGCTGCCCTACTACGTCGACCTCCTGACCTACCTCGCCGCCCTCCCGCAAGAGGACGGCACCACCATCCACCGCCTGCTGGTCGGTCCCGCGCAGGGATACGCCACGGGAGAACGCGTCGGCGGACGACTCGGGCGGTTCATCGACAACCCCTCCATCACGGACATGCTCTCCGTGATCCACCAGGCGAACATCGCCCAGACCCCCGAGGCGGGATGACATGGCCAGTGCCCGGTACAACGACCTGATCCAGCGCCGACGCGACGCCGGATACGAACTGTTCCCCGTCGGCACCTACGACGTCAGGGTGGTAGGCGCAGAGAAGCCCGCCAAGGGCGCCGACGTGGGGTTCGTCGTCCAGTTCGAGGTCACCAACGGCCCGCTCGCCGGTCGCAAGTTCAAGAACTGGATGACCCTGAGCAACAAGATCATCGACGACTACCCCGGCCTCCTCGACATGTGGTTCCGCGAGATGGCCGCCCTCGGCCTGAACGAGAACTTCTTCGAGGCCGACCCCAGCGACGAGCAGGTCATGGCCGCCCTCAAGGACCGGCCCGCCCGCGTCCAGGTCGGCCGCCGCACGAAGAAGGGAACCACCGACGAGGTCGACGACTTCAAGGTCTTCCCGCCCGCCACACCCGCAGGGGCTGTCAGCGCCCCGGCTCCTGACCCGATGGCAGCTCCGGCGATGTCTGCGGCGGCCCCGGCAGCTGCCCCGGCGGCCGACCCGAACGCCCCTGGACTGCCCCCGTTCTGATGATCCGACACGCCGTCTCACCTCGTGCTTCACTTCTTCCACACAGGGGACTCCCCTGTTAGGGTGAAGTCACCGTTGAGGCTCCATACAGCGGCGATTCAAAGAGGGGCCGCCCAGGTGTACCGCCTGAGCGGCCCGCCGTGTCCGAGGGCCCAATACCCGCATTCCGGGATCAGCTCACGGAACGACAGCAACACTCGCCGTAGCTCATCGAGCACACGGAGTGCTGTTGCAGAAAAGTGACAACGTGAGGGACACACGTATCACCCGGCACGTGTGTCTCTTGACCTACTCTCGATACCAGCGGCGAGATCAGCGCGGGTAGTGGAGTCCGATACCACATCGGGACCACGACCCAGCAGTGTCGGTTCAACTCCGGCTCCCGCCACGCCGCATGCACGGGGAGGTGCGGATGGTCAAAGGCAAACGTCCGGCTGATCCGGCTGTAGACAGCAATGAGGACTCACTCATAACGCTCGCCGCCCTGGCGCGAGAACTCAATGAGCTGTTTCCGCCTCTGCCAGGTCGACAACCGGTCAGTCGGCAGCTTCTTCACAAGGCATGGAAGAACCGCCGTAGCAGGTTCCCTGAGGCAGCCGACCGTACGGGATCCAGTAACGGAACAGGACACGCTCTGTTCAAGCGGAGCGAAGTCGTCGAGTGGTACATCACCTACCGGTGGTACCGCATCGGCGACGAGACTCCCCAACCCGCCAGCGCACCGCGCAACGTGACGGGCACTGAGGGAGACACCCTGGCAGCCTGACGACGAGGCGACCAGCGGACCGACACTGAAAGGTTGAAAACGAAACCGTGAGCAAACGCAGACGGAAACCCGGTCGCCTCTACTGGCTGTCAACATTCGCGGTAGGGATCTGGAGCCCCGACAAGGGGCAGCGCCGGGTCAACTCCGAGATGCAGGCGAAGGACGAGCGCATCGGCCAGCTCGAAGCCGAGAACCACATCCTTCGCGAAGCCAATGGCAACTTGGTAGCCGAACGCAACTACTACATCGCCCAGGCAGAGATCTCCGAAGGCCTCCTCGAAGCCACCAAGGTGAAAATCGCTGCCAAAGGGGCGGATGACACGCTCCCCATTGCAAAGGTCTACACCTCATGGGGAACTACTGACCCGGCGGTAACAAAGGCGCACGTCAAGACCCCCGCGAACAGCACCGATCAATCGGCGAAAGCGAGTTGACACCACTCGCCCCGGTGATAGTGTGAACGCACTCGAACGGCAGGTGCGAAGGCATCGGTTACTTCTCTTCAAAAGAAACCCATCCGACGCCGCCTCAGATCTCCGCCGCTCACCAAAACTTCATAACTGCCCGGTGCGCAGGAAGACGGATACTTCCACTGGTAATGGGGTGGTCGCGGGTTCGAGTCCCGCCTGGCGAGGAAACTCGTCGGTAGCTCAGTTGGCAGAGCACCTAATGTAAGCCGTCTCCGACTTGATCTCGGGCAGTTCCCACGGTGAACGTAGCTCAGACGGAGAGAGCACCCGACTGTGACTCGGGAGGTCACGGGTTCGAACCCCGTCGTTCACCCTCACAACTCAACAGCGGCTCACAGCGCCTGGTGCGAAAGGGCACCCCGGATACTTCTTTCGGTGAAATCACTCCGGAACGCCCAACTCTTGATCTCAGGCGCTCACGCGACACCGTGTCTGGTGCGCAGATGACAGATACTTCACATGGAACCAAAGGTTACGGGTTCAAATCCCGTCCGCCGGTCAGTGACCTCGCGGTAGCTCAACGGTAGAGCATTGGACAAGGACTGTCGTCGACCTTGATCTCAGACACACTTGCTGCGCTAATCAATAACACCAGAAAGTTTGCTCCATGAATGCTGACCGGATCGTCGAGTGCCTCGCTGAAATGCACACACTCACCAGGCTGCCCAGGATCGGATGGGTCATGGCTGGCGTGCCGGAACCGGAATCCGTGTCCGACCACTGCTTCGAAACCGCGATCATCGCCTACGTACTGGCGCAGCAACTCGACGAGCCCGTGGACATGGGAAAGGTTCTCGCGATGGCGCTCTTCCATGAAGTGGGAGAGGTCCGTCTTACTGACCTTCCCAGGCGTTCCGGTCCGTATGTGAAGGCGTTCAAGCACGCAGCCGAAGAAGAGGCGTCACGCGACATCCTCCACGGTGTGGCCGAAGGTGTGCTGCCACTGCTGAAGGAGATGCACGAACTCAGGACGGTGGAGGCAAGGCTCGTGGAGGCTGCGGAAGAACTCCAAATCATCACTGCCGCGATGCACTACGCCAAGGAGGGACGCGGCGACATCTCCGAGTACCGGCGTGACGCCGAGAAGTACGACGCCTTGGGTATCGAATCGGCGAAGGCAGTCGCGGAGGTCGTCAAGCGTCGCCTGGGTGAGTACCTGGGCGACAAGCCGTACTGGGAACTCGGGTACAGCCGAAACGCCGACCTTTGATCTCAGGCACACAGGATTGGTAAGGGGCTGCTCCGGCAGAAAAATCCACCACCCCCTGGACGTCGATGCCTTGCGCGACCGGGGCACCCGAGCAGGCGAAGGAACTGGCTCGGCGTCATTACAACTCAAAATCACACCTTCCCTCGTAGCTCAGCTGGCAGAGCACCGGATTGTTAATCCGTTGGCCACTGGTTCGAGTCCAGTCGGGGGAGCATTTCTCGACGGGGTCTTAGCTCAGTAGGTGGAGCATCCGGCTGATAACCGGAAGGACGGGGGTTCGATCCCCTCAGGCCCCACGTTGAACCACCCTTCGGCCTGTACACCGATGGGTCACGCCCGGTCCGCGCGAACGCCGTGGTTCCGGCTGGGGTCGAACCCTGGGCCGGGCACAACAACTTCATACATGGGGAGGGCCCGGACGCGGGCACACGGCAAAGCACCGTCGCCGGTGCGAGGGGTTCAAATCCCTGCCTCCCACGATGTCCCCGGTGCGAAGGCATTCGGTTACTTCTCCACTCAAGAGGGAGACGCGGGTTCGAATCCCGTCCAGCCTGTTTTGTGCTGGTGGTCGAGCGGCCTAAGACGCCTTGTACCGACGCCGATCTTGATCTCGGGGACATTCGAGACGTCAACCCGGTAGGGACCTTCGGCCCTAGTGCCATGGTCTGACCGGGTCCTAGCGTCCCACCACAGACCACCAGCCCTGACTGGTGCGCGACGACACAGAAGGACGACATGAGCCGCTTCAACACGGCCGGACACCAGACACAGAAGCCCGTAGCGCGCGCGACAAGCCCCATCTCCACCGTATCGGCCATAGCCGACGGCCTCACCCACGAAGGCGCGCCCGGCTGGAAGCGGACCCCGAAGAGCGAACTGTTCCTCCTCGCCTCGGGCGCCTTCCTCGACGGCAAGGGCACCTTCTACGAGAGCGGCGCCCAGCAGGACAAGCGGGTACGCGAGCTGACCCGGCAAGTCGCGCTCGAAGACCCGCAGTGGGTACTCGACTTCGTCACCTGGCTACGCGCGCAGGCCAACATCCGCACAGCGGCCGTCGTCATCGCGGCCGAGTTCGTCAAGGCCCGCCTCGACGAGGAGAAGCGCCTCAGCCGGGTCCCCGGCCCGGCAGCCGTCACCCTCAAGGGCACGAGCGGGATGAACCGGCAGATCATCAACAACGTCTGCCAGCGCCCCGACGAGCCCGGCGAACTCCTCGCCTACTGGACGGCGACCTACGGCCGGGCCGTACCCAAGCCGATCAAGCGCGGTGTCGCCGACGCCGTACGACGGCTCTATCACCCCAGGTCGCTGCTGAAGTACGACACCGCGTCCAAGGGCTACCGCTTCGGCGACGTCCTCAACCTGGTGCACGCGGCGCCCGACCCGGACAGGCCGTGGCAGGGCGACCTGTTCCAGTACGCCCTCGACCGGCGGCACCACCCGGACACGGCCACGCCGCCGGAGTCGTGCCACACGCTCATCGCGCACAAGGCGCTCATGGACCTCCCGGTCAAGGAGCGCCGTAAGGTCGTGACCGGCGTGGGCGGTGCCCAGCGGCTCGCGGACGCAGGCATTACCTGGGAGGCGCTGGCGGGCTGGCTCCAGGGGCCGATGGACAAGGCGGCCTGGGAGGCGATGATCCCGTCCATGGGCACCATGGCCCTGATCCGAAACCTCCGGAACTTCGACCAGGCAGGCGTCTCCGACAAGGCCGCCCAGGAGATCATCGCCAAGCTGACGGACCGTGACGCTGTAGCCCGGTCGAAGCAGTTCCCGTTCCGGTTCCTCGCCGCCTATCAGGCGACGCGGGGCTCCCTGCGTTGGGCATATCCGCTGGAGCAGGCGCTCGGTCACTCGCTGGCCAACGTGCCCGCGCTGCCCGGCCGGACCCTGATCCTGGTCGACCGCTCGGGCTCGATGTTCTACGGGAAGATGTCCGAGCGATCGGACCTCACGCGGGCTGATGGTGCCGCCCTGTTCGGGTCGGCGCTCGCGGTCCGCGCGGAGAGCGCCGACCTGGTCCAGTTCGGCAGCACCAGCCGGATGGTCCCGTACGAGAAGAGCGACGCGATCCTCAAGATCCTGGAGCGCTTCACCGACCTCGGCGGCACCTACACCGCCACGGCGACGGCCAAGCACTACGCCAAGCACGACCGCGTCATCATCATCTCCGACGACCAGGCCCACGACGGCAACCCCGGCGACCAGGTGCCAGCGCACATCCCGGTGTACACCTACAACCTCGGCGGCTACGAGGTCGGCCACGGACGGAGCGGCAGCGACTGCCGCTTCACCCTCGGCGGACTCTCCGACAAGGCCTTCACACTCATCCCGCTGATCGAAGCGGGATCCCAGGGGGGATGGCCGTGGCAGGTGACTGCCACCGCATGACCGGTTCAGGTGCTTCCGACACCGCCTGAGCCGTCGCGGGGCCAGACGAGACGCCCCCTGGAACGTCTGGCCCCGCACCCGACACTGAAACCGACAAGGCACGCGACCCGGAACATGGAGCAGACGACGGGCTCCTGTTCCGGCAATGCTGGCCGACGACACCATGTCAGAAGTTCATGGGGTGCGGGGAGGTACCGCACGGAAGTTCCCCGCCGGGGTGGTGTGAACACCTCGGCGGGGAACGGCCCCCATTCCCGAACAAGCGTCCGTAGCCCAGAGGCTGAGGCGCCGCCTTCAAGTAGCGGTTGACGTGGGTTCAAATCCCACCGGACGTACGGTGAGGTACAGAGGCCCTGGTAAGACGGGCCCCAGGTTGAGGAGCCTTGTCACTGATCGCCTCATCACAGACACCCCGCAGCACCCTGTTTCCAGAATGCGCTCTGGTCAACACGCTGCGGGGTTTTGTCGTTCCCACGAAAGGACCCAGATGCTGGTCGCCAAGATCGAGGTATGGCCACGCGGTGAAGTGTCAGAACGGTTCGAGATAGCCCGAGTCGGCATCATCAACCGGGGCGACAGCGACTGCGCAATCGCCGACTACAACGTCATCGGAATCATGGGCCGGGAGCGTGAGGAATGGCTCACCCAGGGCATCCTGGTAGGGCACATCCGCCCGTCCGGCTGGGCAGGACTCGTCGCAAGGGCCCTGACCGAACAGCAGGACGGACTCCTCCACCGCGACTACGTGCACTCCGTGGCGGAGCTGCTCAAGAAGGGATGACATGACAGAGCAGAAAGAACCGTGGATGAACAACCCCCTGATGGTGGATCAGCCCGAAGGAGCCACGGTCGAGGATCCCCCGCTCTACATCGTGCAGACCAAGCAGCCCTACGGCGGCTGGGAAGAGTTCATCACTCCACGCTCCGACCGGGACGAGGTCACCAGGATCCAGGCGTTCCACCTGCGCAAGGACCCCAAGGACACCGGCCTGCGCGTCTGGAGGAGGGACGTCGTCTGGACACTCGACGAAGTCCCCGGCCACGGCGAAGGGCAGACACCTCCCGAAGAGATCCTCGCTCGCAACGAGCAGGTCACACAGACTCTCCTCACCGGGGAGAAAGACCAGCAGCCCACACAGTAGGGGTTGTTGACCCGTACCATCCCGACACCGAAACCGACAGGAAGAACAACACCATGCACAGCATGATCAAGGGCGGCGTCCCGGCCCGCGTGACCGGCACCAAGCTCCGCGTCGAGGCAGCGTGGAAGGGCACCAGCGGCGGCGACAAGTCCCTGATGGGCAAGGTCAAGGCCGCCAAGGGCATCGACCTCGACATGATCACCGTCGGACTCCTCAGCAGGGCCCCCAAGGGCATCTGCTGGTTCGACGACACCGACCCCTTCAACAACGGCTCCGTCATCGCGGGCAAGGACGCCAGCGGACGACGCCTTCCGTTCGGCAAGCAGGACCCCCTCTCCAGGGAGAGCCACGAGGTCGACCTGTCCTCCGTGCCGTCCTACGTCGACACCCTCATCTTCAGCGTCTCCGCCTACAAGCCCGGCGTCTCCTTCCGCGACGTCTCCTCCGTCACCTGCAACATCCAGGTCGACGGCCAGGACTGGGAGCCGCTGCGCGTCACCGTCAACGCCCACGAGAACACCTGCTTCATGCTCAAGGCCTCGCGCAGCGGCAACGAGTGGGAGATCTCCGTGGTCGACGAACTGGCCACCGCGAACACCCAGGACCAGCTGATGACGAAGGCCGCGCAATACGCCTGATACATCGTCGTGTCGCATCATGACCTGACGTGATAACGTCGCCAAAGAAAGCCCCCGGTTCCCGCCCATCCGGTGAACTGGGGGCTTTCCTTTTCCTATTACTGGCTATAATCCGCTCATGACGCACGAGCCGGGGAGCCCTCACGCGCGCCTGCGCGAATACGCCGACCACGCATGGCGCCTCTACTGCGCCCTGGAGACCGAGATCCCGTACCGGAAGTCAGCCGGAAGCGGACAGGAAAAGATTCGTCAACACCGAGTTGTCGCACCCGTTCCATGGAATTCTGTAGCCGCCGAGTTGACACTCGAATTCCACAGCGAAATACGCCGACTGGAAGTTCATCTGAAAGAACGCGTGATCGGCGGATACCCCCGGCGGCGCGGTTCCTCCGGCGCGAACACCCGCCGCGCCATCGACTCCGTCGTCGACCTGTGCACGACCACCGACCAGGAGACCATCCACGGCATCCTGGGCTTCCTCATGAAGTGGTCGTCCCGCGCCGAGACCGTCTTCACCCCCGAGAACGGCCTGCACCGCCTGCCCCGCCAGCCAGGGGAGAAGGAAGCCCGCTGCCCCTACTGCGAGCACACCACCATGCGCTGGAACCCCCACAACGGCCGCGCCGTCTGCGTCAACCCGGCCTGCCGCAACCACAGCGGCCAGCGCCCCCACTGGACAGCAGAGTTCACCCCCACCCGGCACGGCCTCATCTTCCGCTGGGACGAACAGGAGGCGGCATGAACCGAGGATGGACCTCCCACGATCTCCCCGTCGTCGAGGACGACGACATGCTCTGGACCATCGCCGACGCAGCCCGCTACCTCGGCGCCCTGCCCAACGACCCCGAGAACCTGCCCGCCGAGGCCACCGTGACAAAGCTCCGGATCCTCGCCCGCTTCCACCGGCTCCCACCGCGCGGCAAACGCCGCACCTCCAGGCCCGGACACCCCGGCCGCTACGCCCGCGTCTACCACGCCAGCGACTTCATCGCCCTGTACGAGCACATGGGCGACTATCAGCAGGCTCCCCCGACAGCCGCATAGTTGAGATAGGCTGACCGCAGCTCCTCTCCCCTCCGTATGCGGATGCGCCTGGGGGAGAGTAGAGGAGGGTCCCAGGCCGCGCTCCGGCCGAGAACAGCCTGGGACCCTAACAAACACGAAAAGACCCCCGGCCGTCGCCGAAGCAACAGCCGGGGGCCATGTACGCTGAGCGCGCGTCACATACTCTTCTCTGTGGCGCCATCCACACTGCCCCCGCGCACCGGCGGGGGCAGTGTTGTTCCTACAGACGGACCCAGATCAGCCCGTCGTCCAGCTTGTCGATGTACCAGTCAGGCAGCCACGTCGTCTCGACCAGCTCGACGACACGCAGCTCCTCCTCGACGACATGGATGTCCTGCTCTACCTCACGGCGCCACAGACGCTCCTCATACTTGCGCTGACCGCCCTTGCCGCGCGAGACATCAGCACAGTCAGGTCCCGAGGCAGCGCGGCAGCGCGGACACCGTGGCCGGGCATACGCCCCATACATGCGAGCCATGAGATCAGCCTAGGATATGAGCAAGGAACCACACACTGAATCCGGCCCACGCACCACCGAAGACGATCCGGCCAGCGCGTGTGTTCACCCGGAACGCCCGGCGCGTGGTTTCCGACAGAGTGTCACCCGATCTCGCCGTACACAGCGCCCACGTCTCGATCGCCGCACCGGCCAGCAGCAGACCACCCCACACGAAGTCGGCGTCCTCCATGCCCGGCACCTCCCCTCAGAGATACAGCCGCCGCTGCGGATCGAGCGCAGGAGCGGCCTGGTTCTGGACCGGCGGCTCCTCAGGCTGCGGCGCACCGTCACGACGGCAGACCAGCGCATCAGGATCGTCGGCAGGAGCCTGAAGGCTGTAGCCGTCAGGACAGGAAGGCCCCGCCGGTCCGGGCTCTCCCTGAGGCCCGGCAGGACCCGGCTCCCCTTGCGGGCCAGGCGGCCCGGCAGGGCCAGCGGGACCCGTGGACCCGGCGGGGCCGGACACGCCGACAGCTCCGGGACTGCCCGGATCGCCATCGTCGCCGTTGTCGCCGTCCTTGCCGTTCTTGCCCGGCGGCCCCGCCGGACCGGACGGCCCGACCGGTCCCCGTGGACCAGGCGGACCGGTCACGGAGTCACCCGGCTCACCACGTGAACCCGGTGGACCGGCGACCGGAGTCTCACCCAGAGCCTGAACCTGCCGGGCCAGCGCGTCGCGGGCCTCATTGGAGGTCTTCAGCTCCTGGTTGAGGCCCTCGATGCTGAGCAGGATCCAGGCGAACGCCGCCCCGAGCAGAATGGCGGCCACGGTGGCGAGTACATCGCCACGCCGCCACCTCTTCTCCTCCGCACGGAGTTGAGAACGGGTCACGTTCCTGCCCCCTGCCACAGCATGATGAGAATCGGAAGAAGGATGCCGATGAGCGGGACAATCACCGCACCGACCAGCCACCGACGGGTGGCGACGATCTTCTCCGCATCCTTCTCACGCAGCGTCTCCAGCGTGGAGACCCGCGACGCAAGCGCCTCGTGCCGAAGGTCGTAGATCCGCTGATCCACCTTCTCGTCGAGACGCCGACCCAGTTGCTGTATGTCATCACGGACGTCGGCGAGCCGGTCCTCGAACCTGCGCACGACCTCCCCGAGGGTCGGCTCATCCGGCATAGGGAAACCCTGCTCAGACGCCGGAAACAGTGGAAGCGCTGTCCCGGTTGCCGACGCCGCGCGCCAGAATGCCCTTCACCAGGGACCCGGCCGCCGCGAGACCGGCAATGGCCGCTCCCTGCCACACGCCGACTTCCATCCAGTGCGCCGGACCGGCCGCCACCGCGACACCGCCCGCCGCCGTCAGGAACGTCCAGACCACCCGCTCCAGCAGATCCTTCATGTACACCGACATCACGACGCCTCCAGACGGGTCACACGCTGCTCCAGCTCGGCCAGCCGCTGCTCCACGGTCTTCGCGGGCGCGGGCGGGGGAGTGCTGCTTCCGGGAGTCCAGGACGCGGGGTGGGCGAGCCGGGCGGCGACCCGGTCACGGAAGACGTCCATGTCGACACCGCGCGGGTCGACCTTGCCCGGCTGCCACTCGCGGTGACCGACCACCGAGCCCTCGCTCCAGCCGTGGGCACGGCAGATCGCCGCCGCCCACCGCACCGCCGCCTCGACCTGCTCGGCGGGCCAGGGGTCCTTTCCGTCGCCGAGGTTGATCAGCTCGATGCCGTAGAAGTGGGCGTTGCCGTCGGTGTTCGCCTCGTCGTCGACCGGCAGCTTCGTCTCGGCAACGACCGCGTCGAGAACGTCGTCATCGCCGGAACCGGCGTGGTTGGCGCGGCCGTTGGCGGTCAGGAAGACCCGGCCGTCCTTCGCGCCGACGGCCTGGCACAGCGGCCCCGGCAGATCGGCGTGGCCGTCGTAGCACAGCGCCACGGAGTGGTCGGTGCCCGAGGAGACGGTGTGGTGGATCATCACGCCGTTCACGGGGCCCCAGGCGCCCTTGTGGTTGCGGTTGTGGGTGCGCCAGTCGCGGTACTCCACGATCCGGACACCCTCCGCCTTGAGGGCGGCGACCATACGGTCAGCGGACAGGGGTATGGCCATGATGATGCTCCTTGTCAGTAGTCCCAGGTCGTCGCCACGAACTGTGCGTGCTCGACGGCCCACGGCACGTCGTGGTCGTGCCAGACCTCCACGCCGACCGGCTCATAGGCCTCGCCGTGGAACTGCCACGTGGTCGTCTCCCAGTTCCGGCCGGGAGAAGCCAGGTGGTCGGCGGCGCCGGTGTCATCGCGCAGGCCCTGCGGGTCCCGGATGAACCGGGACATGATCTGCCGGGGCCTCACATCGCCCTCGGGCACGGTGATGGCGGCCCAGCGGATGTTCCGCGACCAGATGAAGTCGCCGTCGAACGGCGGCATGATCACCGACAGATCCCGGCACATCGAGCGGTCGTTACGGATCGACTTCTCGTAGGTGAGAAGCGTCCAGGTCTGCGGCTGTATCAGCAGCGGTACGTTCCGGTAGAACTTCGCCTGCGTTGCCATGGTCAGAGTGATGTCTGCGTGTTGGAGCGGCGAATGAGCGACGATCCAGTGACGCCCGAAAGGCCCGCGAGGTAGTCCCGTACAGCGTCGGCCACGTTGTCCTCCGTGGCGCCCCCGAGGGACCCCTCGACCGTCACGGAGAATGTGAGGGTGACGCGGTTCTCGCTATTGTCATGCGACTCAGCCTTGTAGTAAGGGAAGCCGATGATGACCTGCTCCATGATGTATTCCTTTCAGGCGATTCGCTGGAACTGGAGCCAGCTGTCGGTGTACATCACGGTCGCGGTTGCATCCGAGGTGTTCTGGGCCCACTGGAGCACGATGTTCCCGGCCGTCGATGACATACGGAAAAGCCCGGATATCGGCGTGAACATGGTGGAGTCGCTCGTGCCGTAGCCGGTTCGGGAGCCGGACACATCATTGGTTTCCGTACGAATCGAATAACCTGTAGTAGTGGTAGCCAACGTGGTGGCACCAGGCATGATCCATGCCCATTCACCCAGGCATCCGGACGGCACCGAGAACTGAATCTTGATGTCCGGCGTATTGCTGGCGAAATACTTGATCCAGCCCACCATCGTGTAGACGGCGCTCGCCTCGGCGGCGAAGGTGAGGTGGTCGTCGTCGGCGAATGTCGTGGTGGCGCTCCTTGAGGTGTCGGCGGTCTTACGGACCGTCTGCGGCAGCATCGACCTCAGCAAGGAGGCCGTGATCTTCTGTCCCGCAAGGGGCTGCGGGTACGCCTCAGGCACAGGGCCTCCTTACAGAGAGATGATGGTGGGCTTGTCCAGGCGGATATCCGTACCGGCCGTCTGCGACTTCGAGACCCCGTTCACGCTGCGCGTGACCGTGAAAACCTGCGGGTTGATGACCTCGTAGTTGTCGTACCGGATCTCGGGATTCACGTTGGTGTTACCGGTGACGGTGATGGAACGCGTGCCGACCGAATACGCCTGGCTGAGCACGTTGTCGGTTCCTTCGGTGTGCCATTCCGGCGGCTCCACGGCGTCCGCCGCCGCCCACGCCTTGGCCTTGAGCCGGTTGCCGTAGCCCTGGAAACGGACCCGGATATACGTTCCGGCGACATGCGTGACCGGCACCGTGTAGGAATCGAGATCCGTACTCACATCGGCGATCGTTTTCCGCAGAACCAGCAGCACCGTGTTCGCCGTCGTGAACTCCAGCCGGGCCAGGTACATGTTCGTGCTGTTCTGCATGCGAGCCGTCACTGCCCCGAACAGGGAGGCGCCGGTCGCGAGCGCGGAGGTGGTGATGTCGCAGTAGATGTCGAAGTCGGCCGACACCGCCGTCACCGACGAACGCCGCGAGACGTCCACCGTGGACAGCAGGTGCACGCCCGCGTTGCCGTTGACCGAGTAGTCGGTCGCCGACCCGCCGGACTGGGCCCAGGCGCTGCCGATCGTCGGCGTCCCCCAGGTGCTGGACTCGGTACGGGTGAAGGAGTCGTCCAGCCAGCTGGTGATGCTGGTGACGGTCGCGACCTCGCCGCCCAGGCGGACGTCGAAGGGGAACTCGCCCGAGTCCGTGGTCCACAGCACCCGTTGGGTGTTCGCCGTCGTCGGCGCCACCGTCAGCGACGTCGCCGACGAGTTCACCGTCTCCACCAGCGCCGACCCGTCCGTGTCACACCGCGCCAGCGCCGTGTCCAGCACACCCACCCGGTAGGGGGAAGCCGGAGCGCAGATGAACGTCACCCGGTGCTCGAAGTGGGTGATGGTCTCCTCGAACCCGAGGATGATCTGGTCGATGTCGTCCGACGGCAGCCATGCCGGGGGGTTCTCGACCACGATCCGGTCACCCGGCTTCAGCCCCAGCACCGCCTGCTTGAGCGCCGGGTTCGACGTGAACGTGGAGTGCGCCAGGTTCACACTGATCTGCGGGTGCCGGGCCTCGTCCACAGTCCCCACATGGACACGCCACGCCGCCTGGTCGAGCAACGCAGCATCGGCGGTGCTCTCCAGGTTGAGGGTGACGTCCTGCCCGTACAGGCCCACACCGGCAGGCGGAGGCGCCGTCGACAGAACGCCTTCCTCCAGCTTGTAGGTCTGGGAGAAGCCGTTCACCGTCACAGTGACCGCGTTCTGGATGAACCGGTCGTCCTCGACCGGCAGCGGGACCTCGGACAGGTTGAAGCCCGCGTAGTTGAGCGTCAGCTGCGGGTCCTGGTTGGTCAGCGAGGCCCTCGTCCGGTAGCCCAGACCCATGACGGCCAGGCTCTCGAAGAGCATGCCGTCGTCAGCCAGCTCCGCTTCCCGCATCAGCTCCAGAGGGCTCAGCTTCTCCTGACCGCCCATGCCCACGGTGTCGTCGAGGTTGCCGATCGAGTCGAAGGCGACCCCGTCCTCGGCGCACAGCCGCTCCACGCGGCGTCCGGCGGCCTCGCCCACGGGGTTGAGCCGGAGCCCGAGGTCTTCGATGTCGGTGATCTGGTCCTGGACCGTGATGTGCCCGAGAACGCCACCAGGCAGCCCGGTCGCCGTGATGGTGGTGCTCGGATCGACGTACGCCTCGACGAACGGGGACACGGAGATGCAGCGGTTCAGCTGTGTAGTGGTCCGGGTCTGCGAGACCGCAGCCTCTTCACCCGTGACAAGATCCAGGGTGCGGATCGTGTAGATCGAGCTGGTGCCGCTCTCCTGGAGTTCGAGAGAGAACCTCAGCAGCTTGCCCCGGACATCGACACCGTGATGCAGAACCGCGCCGAAGGTGAGCCCCTGAAGATCCTTGGTCTCCAGGCTGAGACTCCCCGCCGGTGTCACCCCGTCATACGTGCCGCGAGGCGCGTTGTAGAAGATCTCGAACAGGGAATGACTGGAGACACTGACGTCCTCCAGCTGCGCCACACGGACGATCAGATCGAGATCCGCCCCTGCGCCTTCCGGCGGCACATACAGCAGGAACCTGACCTGAGTCGCACTCGGCGAGTCGTACCTCTGAACACCACCCTGCATGCCCGCATTGCTGAACACGGGCAGGGGAGCGCTCGCACCGAACACGGTGGAGCTGGACATGTCAGCGGCCTGGTCCACGAAGACCATGGGTGAACCGTTGACAAGCGCCGACTTGATCTCCGTCGCATCCGAAGGGTCCTCGCACGGCCAGTACGCACGCAGCCCGCTCAGCTGAGGGCTCGTGATCCCGTCGTAGATGAGGGAGTTCTCCGACGGCGGTCCCTGCGACAGGCGCCGCAGAATGCCGCTCGCCTCCAGCTCGACCCAGATGTCCGTCCCCGTGGGGTCCCACATCTGCGGCCAGGTGGAGACTTCGCCCCAGAACCGGTAGCTCTTGCCGCCGAGACCGTTGGGCACCGACACCCGGATCGGCTGGTTGCGGCCGATGAGCCCGTAGTACGTTCCCGTCGGATTGCGCGGGGACCAGCGGCCGTCCCGGTTGTCCAGCAGGAGGTTGAGCACGGCGTGGTCGGCGGTGCCGCCCTCGTCGCGGCGGCCTCGGGTGATGGAGATGTTGCCGCCGTCGTCACGGACCATCACGTAGGCCGTGATGTCGACCCACTCACCGTTGATCAAAAGCTCGATCTGCACGGGCTCGCCATTGCTGGCTTCCCCGGACGCGGACAGCGGACCGGCGCTGCCGCTCATACGGCGCTGGTACGCCATGACCCGCGCTGCGATACTCCCCGGCATGATCAGCCTTCCCGGTCACTCGTCCCAGCAGACCCAGCAGCGCATGTCGACTGCCGTGGTGGGGGTGGTCGCGCGGATGCGCAGGAACTTCGAGACGGCGATGATCGGCCGCTCGTCGGGCATCCACTGGTAGACGTAGGTGTAGGGCGACTCCGAGGTGGTCGCGCTGAGGGCGACGGCGTCGAACATGCGCGACGCCGTGGTGGTCCCCTCGGCGGTCGCCGTGAAGCCGGTCGCGCTCGTGCCCAGCGTCATCAGCGACGCGGGCGCGTTGGGATCCAGCGGCTGCACACCGGAGGCGCCGTGCGCCGTCACCGTGGCGGCGACGTCGGACTGGAGAAGCTCGACGATGCCGTCCGCGCCGGGGGTGTCGTCGATGGTGAACCCCCACGAGATCAGCTGGATCTGCCGGGTCGAGGGGGTTGCGATCTGGAGCATCGTCTTGATCGCGGTGCCGGTGGTGACCGACGCCTGAGCGGCGGTGGTCGCCATGGCGGCGTTGAAGCTCTTGTACCGATGCATGACAAATGCTCCCTACATTCATGTCCGAGGTAGAAGAAAAGCCCGGCCCCTCACGAAGAGGGACCGGGCTGAACTGACGTACTACTTGCGGGTGTTGAGCAGAGCCTCCACCTTGCCGCCGTGCGTACGCACCACACGGCGTCCGGTGTCGATCCAGATCTCGTCGAGGGCCCGCCCGCCGACAGTCAGGGTGAGGTGGTAGATGTCGCCCGAGCCGCCACCGCCCTGACCCGCGATACGCCGCGAGTCCGGGTTCGAGTACACACTCGACCCGAACGGCAGCCGGATCAGCTCCGGACCGTGCTCACCGACCTCGACGAGACCGCCGCGAAGACCACCGGTCGCGGCACCGATGATGCCGCCGGTCGCCTTCTTCTTCTTGGACTTCGAAGCCGCCTTCTTCAGCTGGGCCGACAGCTCCGTCAGAGCCTTGACCAGCTTCTCCTGCGACTTGATCTGCGCCCCGAAGAGAGCGTCCGCCGTCGTCTTGCCCGCACTCGACCCCGCACTGGACATCTGCCCGTACAGCGAGTTGATCGACTTCAGCTCGCTGCCCGACGACCGCAGCAGCGCACCGGCCGTCTCCAGGCCGCCGCCGTCGACACCGGCCTCGGCGACCTGCCGCAGCAGACCCTTCGCCAGACCCCGCTTGCGCAGGGTCTTCAGAGCACGGGAGAAAGCGACCGCCTTGTCCCGGCCCCGCGTCATCCGGGTCATGAGAGCGGACATGGTCACAGCCTTGTCCGTATTGACCCCCTCGGTGATCCCCGTCATGGTGCGGGACTTCACCGAACTGCTCAGCGACTTCGCCTCGCTCTTGATGCTGCTCAGCTTGTTCTTCGCCTTGTCGAGCGCACTGGTCACCGACTTCAGAGCCGTCGCCATCTTGATGGAACCCTTGATGATCTGGCCCATCAGACGCAGCAGGTTCTTCTCGGTGGTCCCCGAGGTGGCTTCCTTGATCGGCTTGATCGCCTGCCGGGCCTCACCACGGACCGAGCCGCCCTTGGCGAACCCCATCTTGGCGTAGCTGCCCTCATTGATCATGTTGAGCATGCGCTCGCCGTACTTGCGGACCGAATCGGCCCGGATCACGAACTCGCCGTTGCTCAGCCACGGCGCGAACACATCGTCACTGGTGCCCGTGCCCGGACCGTGGACCCGGCCACCATTGGCGTAGCCGCGCTTGAAGGCCCGGCCGGTGAACTTGCCGCCGGTGGCACCGGTGATGTCGTGCTGCGAACGACCAGTCAGGAACTCCTTCTGGTACTGCTGGATCGTCTTGATCGTGGTCGTCTTGAACTGGTTGATGACGAGGGTGGCGGTCGCCGTCCTGCCGTCGATGGCGTTCAGCTTCGACTCGACCATGGAGGCACGCTCCATGGCACGGAAGTTGTCGACCGTCGCCTGGGCCTCGGCCTTGGTCCCGTCGACTTCATGAAGCTTCCGCTTCGTCTCCGCAACCGCAGCGTCCGCCTGCGCCTTCTCGACCTCCAGCTTGGTCTTGACGGACTCGGGAGTCGCCAGAACCGTGTCGATGAACAGCTCAAGCTCGGACTTCGGCACACCGAAAGCCGTACCGAGAGCCATGAGCTGCGAGCGTCCACGGCCCCAGACCGCATTGATCTCACTGAGAGGGGCGTGGGCCTTCTCCGCCTGCGTGGCAGCCTCGGCCGTGTTCCTCGCGACCTGAGCCAGCGACTCGTAGACCTCACGGCTCTTTGTGTGCGCGAGGTCGAACTGACCGTTCTGGATCTTGATCGCGCCGGAGAATTCCTTGGCCTTCTTCGCCGCGTTGTCGATGGATTCCTCCATCGCGGCCCGCGCATCGAGCTTCCCGAGCATCTCGTTGTTCAGCTCTTGCATGCTCTGCGTCAAGCTCTTGACGGCAGCCGCATGCTCACGCGTGTTCGCCGCCGCGCCGCTCTCGGCTTCCGAGATGGCCGCGAGGAGATTTCGCCGCTTGGTCTGCGCAGCGGCGAGATCCTGATCGGTGGCGTTGAACTTCTGGCGGTGGAACTCACCGCCCGACGGGCCGAGATCCTCGGCGACATCGCGGATCTTCTGCATTTCCGCGATCTCTTTATTGACGTCGGCCAGCTGCTTCTTCAGCTCACCCGCGCTCTGACCGGAATCGACGAAGGACGTGCTCATTCCTTCGATGCCGCCGGTCAGGTCGGCAAACCCCATGACGTTCTGGTTGATGTGCTGGAAGAGACTGCCGAACATCGTGTCGACGACAGCAAGACCGGTCTCGACGATGTTCAGAACACCCGAAAGCGACCGGAACACACCGACCAGAAACATGGTGGCCGTGCCGGACTGGGTGGCCATGTTGATGAACTCACCGATACCGACGAGCAGGTTGGCCAGCTCCCGGCCGAGGGTGAGCCACACGTCCCGCAGAGCCTCGGCACCACCGTTCGCCGTCATCGCGGCGAACATGTCTCCGAAGCCCTTGCCGACCATGGCCATGGCAGAGCGGAAGCCCTCCATCGCCGGACCCATCTGCTCCAGGGACGTGACAATCCCGTCCAGGGAGAAACCGGCGAAGTCCGTGAAGGCCCCGAAGAAGTCCTCGATCAAAGGACCCGTCGCCGTGAACGCCGCCCGCAGCGCCGGGAACATCTCGTCCACCGCTTCGCCCACGGAACGGATGCCCCGGACGAGGTCGCCCTCCATGGGCTTGGCCGCCTCACGGGCTGTGGAAGCGACGACCTCCTTCATCTCACGGAAGGCACCCTTGACGACATCGCTGTTCTTCAGCGCCAGCGCGCCGAGCGCGATGAACGCACCACCGAGCGCCGCGACCAGCAGACCGCCCAGAGCCTGAGCAATCGGACCGATGAGCAGCAGCGCCGCGACAAGGATCATCGTCCAGCGCTTGTTCATCTTGAGGTGGGACCCAAGCCACTTCATCGCCCCGACCAGCCCGAGCGTGGCAAGAAGGCCCCCACGCAGACCGCCGACCATGCCCTCACCCATGCGGGACATCGACCGGCGCATCATGCCCGCGCCGTGTCGGCTGTCCCGCATCCGCCGCTGAAGCAGCAGCAGACTCGAATCAAGCCGCCGGATCCGGGTGGCCTCACCGCCGACCAGCGTCAGCTGTGCCCGCAAGGCGGAAGCCTCACGCCGCATGTCCCGGAACGACGACCGGGTGATGTCACCGGAACGCCGGAGCGCGCGCATGTCGCGCGTCGTCACCCGTATGCCGTTCGACAGCGCATTGAACTCACGCCGCGACAGCGACCCCGCGTTCTGTGCATCCTGAAGCGCCCGCGCCATCGCACGCAGGTCCGTGTTCAGGGACCGCACCGTCCGCTGAGCCCGTCCCGAACCGCCCGAGACACCGGCCATGGCCCGCTGAAGCCTGTCGAAGCTCCGGGCCATCCGGTCCATGTCGTCCTGGCCCAGAGCCCTGAACCGCAAGGTCAGACCCTGGTTGTCCTGCCGGATACGCTGAACACGAGGAGAAACAGGACGACGACCGGGCCGCTCACTGAGCCCCGCCAGACGAGTGACATCACGCTGCTGCTGCGCCGTTGCCGCACGCGCGGCACGGTCACGCTCGGCCTCCGCACGCCGGTTGCGCTGCGCCTCCTCGCGCAGAGCCGCCGCGTGGGCCCGAGAGATCCGCTGCTGCTGCGCAACAATCATCCGCGCGCGGGACTGCTGCTGACGCACCTCGTCCCGCAACGCCGCCGCATTGCGCTGCGCCTCCTCACGCAACGCCGCCGCATGCGCCTGCGACATACGACGCCGCAGCGCGACGATCGCCCGCGCATCGGCTTCCTGACGACGCCGCTCCTCGCGCGCCCGACGCTCAGCCTCACGCTGCGCCTGCGCCGTCGAACGAGCCGCCTCACGACGCAGCCGCTCAGCCTCACGCTGACGGTCGGCCGCGTTCCGCGCACGCCGCTGCGCCATGGCGTCCTGACGACGCAGCTGGTTGTCCAGATGGTCGAAGTCGAGACGGGTGCGTTCCAGCTCGCGGCGCAGACTGCGGAACTGGTCCTCCGTCAGTTCACCGTCCGCAGCGGCACTCCGCAGGTCACGTCCCAGCAGCCCCATGGAGCGGCGCATGAAGTCCATCTCATGCCGGGCCGTCCTGCCCGTGCGCTGGAACTGACTCAGCTTCCGCTGGAGACCGGTCAGCGAGTTCGCGAACCGGTCGGAACTCTGCGTTGCGCCGTCGGAGTCCCGGCCGATCCGGCGGATGTCACCACCCATACCGCGCATCCGCTGGCGAATCTGATTGAAATCGCCACGCGTCATATCGCGGACCCGGACGGTAAGTGTGATGTCATCAGCCATCGCTCACCCCTCCGTCCGGGTTACCGAGACCTTCGATATTCAGCAGCTGGAGAAGCTCCACCGGCTCGGCGAGAATCTCACTGGGCAGCTTGTGGAACTGGCGGCACAAACCGAGGATGTACTCGGCACGTTCCAATTCCTTCGGCTTCTGAACTACAGCGCCTGTGACGGAATCGACTCCACCAGGACAGGTTCGCCAGAGCTGGACTTTTTTTCGGCCTTCTCCGGCAGCGCCGTCAGGGCCGTGGTCCACGCGTGGACGATGGCCATGTTCATGTTGAAGTCGTTGGAGCGGATGCCCTCATACGTGGTGGGAACCGGCTCGTCGGTCTCGTCGTCTTCGAGGTTCCACGAGACCAGGTGCGTGGAAAGCAGCTTGAGCATGCCCTCCGTCTCCCCGTCCCCCTCCGTGTTCGGAGCACTGAGGGAGACGAGGTCGAGGTACTCGCCCGTGGTGAGACCGCGCACCTTGACGATCAGGCCGTCGTACTCGGTCCCCTCGAAGTCGAGCTTGTAGACCCTCCGCTTGCGCTTGAAGGACACGATTCCTCCCCGGAAAAGAGAAAAGCCCACCGCGATCTGCGATGGACTGCCGAAGTTCGAGCTTATGAAGTTGTCATGCCCACGTAGGGACAGTGCCGTCCGAAAGGACACCGGGGCACGCGAAGGTGAGTTCACCGGAATCCGCCCGCGTGAGCGGGTAGTCGGTGAAAAGGCACTCGTTCGCGAGCGTCTGCCCCGAAACCGTCAGCGTCACGGTGCGCGCCACCGACGTGGACGTCACCGTCTTGAAGACGTCGTGGGACTGGTTCGCGGCGTCGTTGAAGACGCCGTTGAGCGTGACCGAGAAGTCGGCCAGCAGGAGCAGACGCTCGTACGCCGACTTGTCGATACCGGTGATGTCCTGAACGCCGCGCGGAGTGGCGAATTCGAGCGATGTGATGTCATTCTTGATGGCTCGCGCAGTACCACCGCTATCGTCCACGCTGCACGTGGTCCATCCGAGTCCGGACTCTTTTGCCACGACTCACCCTCCTTTGTCCGTTTTGGGGTATGCAAAAGCCCCCCACCACACGGCAGGGGGCTTGAGAAGGAGGGGCTCTACCCTCGCTCTTGCTGGCGGATCAGTTTGTCCTGGTTCTCCTGGAAGTCCTCGATCCAGTGCTCGGGCTTCGAGTGCTTCCGGGTCGGCGTCCCGGCGGGATTCCCGCGCCAGTCGCCGCCCTTGACCAGGTAGTGCTCGGGCCGTCCGAGCGGCACCTTGTGCTGCCCGGCGGCGAAGCAGGTCTGACCGGCCTCGAACGTGAACACCGTCAGGCCGGGCTGCTCGTCGCGGGACTCGGTGTACTTCCGCCCGGACTGGGAGCGGATGTACCAGGCCTGCTTCTGCCCGAGTTCCGTCGACTCGTCGATCGCGGACTTCCAGCCGCGCGTGTACTGCTCGCACTCGGCTTCCTCGCAGGTCGCCGGGCGCCAGTGCGTGCTGATCGGCGAGACGATCTGGAACGTCCGGTAGGCCGAGGCCGGGAGATTCGGTGTGATGCGGTTGATCGGGCGCATGGTTCCTCCCCGGAACGCGTGGATCAGAAGACGGTGGCGGTGTCGTTGCGGCAGACCATGACGGCGAAGACCAGGCTGCTGAAGCCGCCGGTGGTCGCGGTGACCACACGGAGGTAGCGCTCGACGGTCTGGTTGCTGGCGGTCGCGATCCGCTCGACGGTGGGACCGGAGGTGATCTGCGTGAAGCCGCCGCCGGTGACGTCGGCGAAGGCATCGCCCGCGCCGTTGTCGGAGGATTCCTGGAGCTTGACGGTCACGTCGGTGCCGGTGAAGGAGAAGACCTGGAGGTAGGCCTGGAGGCCGAAGGTCGTCGAGCCGGTGGTGAAGTCGACCGACGTGCCGTTCGCGGCGCCGGTGTCGGTACGCTTCCCGGCCGTCATCTGGCGGCCCCACTCCAGACCGAAGGCGTTGCACTGGGCCTGGACGGAGAACTTGAAGTCGCCGTCGTCGCCGCGTGTGCCGTCGTAGTTGATCTGCTTGCCGACCATGCACGCGGCGGGGTTGCCGAGCGTGGTACCGCGTGCGTAGTAGAGGTGCACGTCGGTGGTCGGCAAGGTCGACAGCCGCAGGTGCGAGCGGTCGGTGAAGGGGTTGAAGTACGAGGTGAACTCGATGTTCCCGTCGCGCTTTCCGCCGATGCGTTCGTAGGCGGACTTGTCGATGCCGGTGACGTCGAAGGGGGCGTTGCCGCCGGATATCGTGCCGAGGGAGTTGATGTCCCCGCTCAGGTCATATCCGTGTACGTAGAAGTTATCTCCGAGTCCGGACTGCTTGGCCATGCGTGCTGTCCTCCTCGGGACATGAGGAAGGGCCACCCGAACACCGGATGGCCCTCACGGAATGGTGGGTTACGCCGCCTGGTCCCAGACGTCGTCGATGATCATCGGAATGAGGATCTGGAAGACGCGGAACTCCTTGCCGTCCAGGTTCATGAGCCCGGAGCGGACCCTCAGCGGCTGCCCCCAGGCACCGAAGATGTCGACATTGCGCGCCTCACTGCCGAGGTCGAAGTCACCGATGAGAGCGGTGAACATCGCATCCACGGCGAGCGCGAGGTTAGTGTCGATGTCGTCGTACGGCTCCTGGTAGGTGGAGGAGTAGACCTGCATCTCCAGCTCCAGCCGCACCGACGTGCTCGACAGCCCGGAGGTGCGGATGGCCCGCATGTCCTCGATGTAGATCGCGGCGGTGATGCCGTTGGTCGCCGCCTGCTTGGACACATAGCCGAGCACGGCGTCGAAGTACCCGGTCGCCATGGCCAGGGAAGCGATGTTGCCGAGAATGTTGCGGGTGTCCAGCGCCACCGGGCTCCCTCCTCAGATCAAACGGCCACGAGCCTGGTGCTTTTCAAGGACTTCCTCGGCGACCTCACGCCGCCGGTAGCCGACGCCCAGTTCCGCCTTGGTGTCCCGCAACGACCAGTAACCGGGGAAGATG
>Ga0307412_10000408_pt1 | contig 26217 bp, 23 predicted proteins | sample DK1Cmetagenome_3_FD_203823 | JGI IMG/M metagenome (GOLD analysis project Ga0307412, IMG submission 203823) | Maize rhizosphere microbial communities from greenhouse at UC Davis, California, United States - DK15-C-1 | ecosystem: Host-associated > Plants > Roots > Rhizosphere > Soil | place: USA...
CTTTGCAGGTGCACATCCGTTGCGCAGCTTAACGAGTGCGACAACCTGCCTGCTTGCAGCGCTGCGACATATTCGGTCATCGGCTAGCTCCCTGGTCGCCATGCATCGAACAACCCTAGCAGTCCCAGGGCCAAACGGCACCCTGCGGTGGTAATCCAGCAGAAAATCGTCGGGGCTGGCAGAATCGCGTTTTTGCCCGTGCAAGGCTCATCGGAGCCAGGAGCCATCCATGAAAATGACCACCGACCTGCTGATCGCCAACCCGTGCGACGACGAAGAAGACAACATGGCCATGCTCTGCTGCCATAGCGCTCAGGGCGACATGTTCCTGATGAGCCGCTACCCGGACGAAGACGAGCTGGAGATCACGCTGGATGGCGAGCCCTCGACGCTGGACGGCGTCAAGGTGACCCTAGGCCCGACCCTGCTGAAAATAGAGATCGCCGCGGCGGATGCCGATGCGCTCAACGGTGACGATGTGCTGGAAATCACTTACAACCCCGACGTGACGGACGTGGCGGAAGTGGAACTGACCTTGCAGAACATCCTCAAGGGCACGGGAACCTACATCAGCCAGCTCTGAATCCTTTGTGGCGAGGGGATTTATCCCCGCTGGGCTGCGCAGCAGCCCCAAAAAGGCTGAACACCATCAGCCTGGTACACCGAGGTGGCTGGTCTTGGGCTGCTCCGCAGCCAGCGGGGATAAATCCCCTCGCCACAGGGTTAGGGCATTGCCCAAGATTGCATGTAGCTAACACAACTTTGGTGAGGCCACGCATCACCCGTTATCAGTCGTTCTGCACGAAATTGCCATCGGCGTCATAGACCAGGTATTCGTCACTGTTATTCGGATCCCTCACGTAATAACGGGCGTCATTGCTGTTCTCCGGTACTTTCATACTGGTGTACGACCCCAGTTCCTTGATCACCTTGCTGTCCTGACTGATCAAGACCAACGAGGTCCCCCCACCCGCAGGGACGGCCGCTGCGTAACGGGTCTGGAACGCGTTGATCTGCTGGTAATCCAGTGGCACTTGCAACCGGCCCGCCAAGTCGATGGCACCGTAGCTGCCATCACGTCCGACCACCGCCATGCCGTTGGAAAACGGCTCCACCTCGTCATACGGCAACTTGATGGCTAGTCGCTCGCCCTGGCGATCGATAAAGGCGAATTTGCTGCTTTTGGTGTCCTGCACCAGCAACGGTTGCTGGCCCACAAACCGACCGATCACGTTGTAGCCTTGCGGATTGATCCGTTTACCCGCCAGATCGAAAACGTCCTGGCGACTCCGGTCGGCGGAGCTGGCATATAGCAGCCCCTCGCTGTGCTCGATGCCGGAGAACTGCGTCGGCAGGATGATTTTGCCGTCCAGGCTGTAGGCACCGTACAGGCCTTCCATGAGATCGGTTCGTGTGCCGAGACGGGCGATGAACACGTTGTCGGTCACGGTAGGGTTGACGAATTTCATCGGCAATACGAAGCGATGATTCCTGGCATCGTAGAGCCCATAAGGGCCATTGGTTTCACGCTCGACCAACAACAGGCCGTTGCTCAAGGCTTCGGTGATGTATTCAAACGGCAGGTCCACGAGCTTGTTGCTACCGGCGGGGAAATAGGCGAACTGGCTGCGCAACGCCCGTCCACCGGACTCTGGGTCGCTGGATTTCTCCTCGGAGAACAAGGTGTAGGCATCAGCCATCAGGCTGTCTTGCACTTGCACCCAACGGGGCTTGATCAGCCACTGCCCGGCCTGATCAATGAAGCCGTAGCGCTCGGCGCTCCGGTCCAGGGCGATGTAACGCGTTTGTCCTGCCAGGACGTTGTCGACCTGGGTGAACGCAATGGTGTTGTCTTCCATCGGATCGAGTACATGGATGACGATGCGCTGCGGCGTGGCCTCGAATTGATAGTCGAGTTCGGTGTTTTTCAATGGCCCCGCCTGCGCGGCCAGCGCCTCGCCCAGGCGTTCCAATTGCTGTTGCACCGCCTGGCTGGTCTTGAGTTGCTTGAGGTCGCCTTTGGTCTGCAGCAGCGCGTTGTAATAGTCGTGCAACGCCGCGATATCGCCATCGGACGGAAACGCCCAGGAATTGTGACCGTTGCTGTAGAGCGCCCTGCCCGCGTCGTCCAGCCCTTGCACCACAAGGGTCGACATTTTCGGCGTACTCAGGCGCACCGACGCGCTGTCATTACCCAGGGCCGTAAGCCGAAAGGACTGGCCGTCGTCCAGGGTCACGTTCGGATGATCCTTGTCCAGCACCACTTTCCTGAACGCCGGATAGCTGCGGTAAACGACCGTCAGGCCTACACTCGCCAGCGGTTTGTTCACCGAAAGTTCGAAAGCATCATCGGAGGCAAACGTGTCGTCGGCCTCAACCTTGGGCGATGCCTTGAGATCGGCGAAGGTTTGTTCGCTGCCATCGCGAAAACGCAGGCGCTGCGGCAGGTACTGCTCGGCAGTTGGCTCATCCGGCGTGGCGGCGCGTTTCCAGAGCGAATCGAGACTCTCGGTATCGAGCCTCACTTCCGAGCCATCGGCATACAACCTCTGGGTAAAACGCAGGCCCTGGACCGAGGCCAACGCAGCCTTCAGTTGCGCGCTGGTGAACGGGACAAACAGCGACTCGTATTGCAACGGCTGCCCATCACCCGTCTCGGTCGTTTCGACAGCCAGGCTCAGTTGCGCTTCACTGACACGCGCCAAAGACCGGAGGGTTTCGCCGGTGTCCTGGATCAAGTAATTAAGACGCTTCTCCACCTCTGGCGGTGCCAGGGCGCCAATGTCCTCGATGCCACCTTCGTTCAGCTCTCCGGCACCGAAACCTTCATCGGCCGGCGCACCGCGGTGGCTAAACACGTAGTAGGCGGCACAGCCCACCACCAGCAGGGCCACACTCAGTATCGACAGCAATCTCAAACGAGGCTGGGTAATGTTCATGGTGGCTTCGGTAGTCTAAGGGCTGGGAAAGGCAGGCAGCTAACCACACGGCCTGGCGCGCTGCAAATCGCCTGGCTGGCGCGGTTCTGCTGAAGGCCTGACTGGATCGTCGCCGCTGCCCAAGTGAAGCGAAGCACCGTCGGTCGTACCTCTGATACATCGCCCTTGACGACCGAACGAATTCTGGTGTTTCCTGAAACCGGTTTCAGAACCTCAATAAATCCAAAAAACAGGTCTCAATCCGTGAATTCTTTCTCCGCCGCCCAGCGCAGCCGCGTGACCATGCTCGACGTCGCCGAACGCGCCGGGGTCTCCAAGGCCAGCGTCTCGCGTTTCATCGGCGAGGACCGCGCCCTGCTCTCCAAAGCCATCGCCCAGCGCATCGAGCAGGCGATCAGCGAGCTGGGCTACCGGCCAAACCAGATGGCCCGTGGCCTCAAGCGTGGGCGCACGCGCCTGATCGGCATGCTGGTGGCCGATATCCGCAACCCCTATTCGATTGCCGTGATGCATGGTGTGGAAACCGCCTGCCGTCGTCACGGCTACAGCCTGGTGGTGTGCAACACCGACCGCGACGACGAACAGGAACGCCAGCACCTGGCCCTCCTGCGCGCCTACAACATCGAAGGGCTGATCGTGAACACCCTGGGCCATCACCGCGACGAACTGTTCGAATTGCGCAGCGAGATGCCGATGGTGCTGGTGGATCGCAAGGTCGATCGGCTCGAAACCGATCTGGTCGGGCTGGACAACCCGGCCGCCGTCGAGATGGCCCTCGATCACCTCGAACAGCGTGGCTATCGCGATTTGCTGCTGGTGACCGAACCGTTCGATGGCACCAGTTCGCGGATCGAGCGGGTCGAGAGTTTCAAGGCCAGCATCGAACGGCGCCCTGCCCTGGCGGGCGCTGTGGTGGAAACCTGCGATCAGCTGCTACCGCGCATCAAGACGTTTCTCGCCAAGCCGGACCGTGGCCCCAAGGCGCTGTTCTGCGCCAACGGCATCGCCGCCCTGACGGCCACCCAGGTATTGCGCGAACTCGGTTGCCACTTGTTCGACGACATCGGCCTGATCGCCCTCGACGACCTGGACTGGTACCCACTGGTGGGCAGCGGCATCACCGCCCTGGCCCAGCCCACCGCGGAAATCGGCGCCAGCGCTTTCGAATGCCTGCTCAAGCGTTTGCGGGGTGACAACGGGCCGGTTCAGACCCTCGATTTCGCCGCGCGGTTGATTGAGCGTGGGTCGACGCTTGGGAATGTTCGGTGATGGTGACGGCCCCATCGCGAGCAAGCTCGCTCCCACAGGTCCGCGCAACACTGAAAGTCCCTTGTGGGAGCGGGCTTGCTCGCGATGAGGCCCTCCAGCACACCGCCTAATTTTTTTTGACCAAAACTGAAACCGGTTTCAGAGGTACAACAACAATGAACAAACCAGCCGTTTCCATCAGCCTCTCCAGCTACGGCGCCGACCTGGTGCGCCAACGCGGCCAAGGCAGCTTCATCGACCTGCTGGCCGCCGCTGGCGCCTCGCGCATCGAATGGCGCGAAGAGTTGCTGACCTTCGAACAACCCGCCGAATTGGCCGCTGGCGCTCGCGCCCATGGATTGCAAAGCATCTACTCCTCGCCTCTGGAACTCTGGCTCCCCGGCCAGCCCAGGCCCAATCCCGCCCTCGCGACCGCCCTGCAACGTGGCGAGGCGTTCGGTTCGGCATGGCTGAAGGTTTCCCTCGGTCACTTCAGCGACTCCCACGACTTGTCGGCCTTGGCGGACATCCTTGCGACAAGCCCGGTGCAACTGCTCGTGGAAAACGACCAGACCCTGCAGGGCGGACGGATCGAACCGCTGCAACGCTTCTTCGCTGCGGTCGAAGCACACGCGCTGCCCATCGCCATGACCTTCGACATCGGCAACTGGCAATGGCAGGACCAATCAGCCACGGTGGCGGCCCGGCAACTCGGGCGGCATGTCGCCTACGTGCATTGCAAGGCGGTGGCCCGGCGTCCCGATGGCAAGCTCGTTGCCGTTCCGCCCGGCCAGGCCGACCTGCACCTGTGGGAACAATTGCTCAAGCACATGCCGGTCGGCGTGATGCGTGCCGCCGAATACCCGTTGCAGGGCGACGACCTGCTGCAACTGACTGCCGAACATGTCGCCATCCTGTCCCGCCTCGGGCAATCGCACCGGGAGGCTGCCCATGTCTGACTTCGATGTATTGTCGTTCGGTGAAACCATGGCGATGCTGGTGGCCGACGAAACCGGCGACCTGGCCGCCGTCAACCAGTTTCACAAACGCATCGCCGGGGCCGACAGTAACGTGGCCATCGGCTTGTCGCGACTGGGTTTCCAAGTGGCCTGGCTCAGCCGGGTCGGCGCCGACTCCCTGGGACGCTTCGTGGTGCAGACGCTGGAAAAGGAAGGCCTGGATTGTCGCCACGTGGCCGTCGATCCGGCGCACCCCACCGGCTTCCAGCTCAAGTCCCGCACCGACGATGGCAGCGATCCGCAGGTCGAATATTTCCGGCGTGGTTCAGCCGCCAGTCACTTGTCCGTCGATTCCATCGCACCGTCCTTGCTCGCCGCCCGTCACTTGCATGCCACCGGCATCGTGCCAGCGCTGTCGGTGACTGCACGGGCGATGTCCTTCGAATTGATGACCCGCATGCGCGAGGCCGGCCGCAGCCTGTCGTTCGACCCCAACCTGCGCCCGAGCCTGTGGTCGAACGAAGCGACGATGATCCGCGAGATCAATCGCCACGCCGCCCTCGCCCACTGGGTCTTGCCGGGCCTCGGCGAAGGTCGGTTGCTGACCGGTTTTGACGACCCTGCCGACATCGCCGCGTTCTACCTGGACCTGGGCGCCGAAGCCGTGGTGATCAAGCTCGGCCCGGACGGTGCTTATTACCGCACCGCGCTCGACCAGGGATTCATTGCCGGCGTGCCGGTGGCCCGGGTAGTGGACACCGTGGGCGCCGGAGATGGCTTCGCCGTCGGCCTGATCAGCGCACTGCTCGAAGGCCGCGACATCACCGAGGCGGTCCGCCGCGCGAACTGGATCGGCAGCCGCGCGGTGCAGAGCCGTGGGGACATGGAAGGACTGCCGACGCGCGATGAACTGTCGACTGAATTTGAAACCGCTATTCGCGAGCAGGCTCGCTCCCACACGGGCTGACACCAGACCTGTGGGAGCGAGCCTGCTCGCGAATGAAGCCACCGCAAAACGCACCTGCTGAACAAAAACAACAAGCTCAGGAGTCAACGACATGCAAACGCTCAACCTCGCCACCCGCCGCTGGTGGTACATCATGCCCATCGTGTTCATCACCTACAGCCTGGCCTACCTCGACCGGGCCAACTATGGCTTTGCCGCCGCGTCGGGCATGGCCGAGGACCTGATGATTACCCCAGGGCTGTCATCGCTGCTCGGCGCGCTGTTTTTCCTCGGCTACTTTTTCTTCCAGGTACCCGGGGCGATCTACGCGCAGAAGCACAGCGTGAAGAAGCTGATCTTCGTCAGCCTGATCCTCTGGGGCTCGCTGGCGACCCTCACCGGCGTGGTCTCCAACGCGTATTGGCTGATCGTGATCCGCTTCATGCTCGGCGTGGTGGAAGCCGCCGTGATGCCGGCGATGCTGGTCTATTTGTGCCATTGGTTCACCCGGGCCGAACGCTCGCGCGCCAACACCTTCCTGATCCTCGGCAACCCGGTGACCATGCTGTGGATGTCGGTGGTCTCGGGCTATCTGGTGCAGCAATTCGACTGGCGTTGGATGTTCATCATTGAAGGCCTGCCGGCGGTGCTCTGGGCCTTCGTCTGGTGGCGCCTGGCCGATGATCGCCCGGCCCAGGCCAAGTGGCTCAGCGAACAGGAAAAACAAGACTTGGAAAGCGCCCTGGCCGCCGAGCAGGTGGGCATCAAGGCGGTGAAGAACTACGCCGAGGCCTTTCGCTCACCCAAAGTGATCATCCTTGCCCTGCAATTCTTCTGCTGGAGCATCGGCGTCTATGGGTTTGTGCTCTGGTTGCCGTCGATCCTCAAGGCCGGCTTGAAGATGAGCATGGTCGAAGCCGGGTGGCTGTCATCGCTGCCTTATCTGGCGGCGGTGGTGGCCATGCTGATCGTGTCCTGGGCGTCGGACAAGGTGCAGAAACGCAAGCGCTTTGTCTGGCCACCGCTGCTGGTCGCATCCATCGCGTTCTACGCCTCCTACCTGCTCGGGGCTGAGCATTTCTGGTGGTCCTATGCCTTGCTAGTGATCGCCGGAGCCTGCATGTATGCACCCTACGGTCCGTTTTTCGCCATCGTTCCGGAGATCCTCCCGGCCAACGTCGCCGGTGGCGCCATGGCCCTGATCAACAGCATGGGCGCACTGGGTTCGTTCGGCGGCTCGTACCTGGTGGGCTACCTCAACGGCTCCACTGGCTCCACCGGCATGTCCTTCTTGTTGATGAGCGGCGCCTTGCTGCTGTCGGTGGTACTGACCCTCGCCCTCAAGCCCGGCGCCAGCGACCGGGTCGTGTCCAAAACCGTGACGCCGCACCCGGCGCCTGCCCGTTCCTGAATCGAGAAATCCCATGAAAAAGCACGTGGTGTTGTACAAGAAACTCTCAGCGCAACTGATGGATCGCCTGCAGGCCCAGGCCCAAGTCACCCTCATCGAACGCCTCGACGCCCCGGGCCTGGCGCAACTGCGCGACGCCCTGCCCAGCGCCCACGCCTTATTGGGCGCAAGCCTGAAGCTGGATGCGTCGTTGCTTGATCTGGCGCCGAATCTCGAGGCCATCGCCAGCGTTTCGGTCGGCGTCGACAATTACGATATCGATTACCTGACCGAACGCCGGATCCTGCTCACCAATACGCCGGATGTGCTGACCGAAACCACCGCCGACACCGGGTTCGCCTTGATCCTGGCAACGGCGCGACGCGTGGTGGAACTGGCCAACCTGGTTCGTGCAGGCGGGTGGCAACAAAGCATCGGCCCGCGACATTTCGGTAGCGACGTCCATGGCAAGACCCTGGGCATCGTCGGCATGGGCCGCATCGGCGAAGCCTTGGCCCAACGCGGACACTTCGGCTTCGGCATGCCGGTGCTCTATCACAGTCATTCGCCCAAGCCTCCAGTGGAGCAGCGTTTCGGGGCGCGCTATTGCGACCTCGACACGCTGTTGCAACAAGCGGATTTCATATGCCTGACCTTGCCCTTGACCGCCGAGACCGAAGGCCTGATCGATGCACGCGCGTTCGCCCAGATGCGCCCTGAAAGCATCTTCATCAATATCTCCCGGGGCAAGGTCGTGGACGAAACGGCAATGATCGACGCCTTGCGCCACGGGCAGATCCGTGGCGCCGGGCTGGACGTTTTCGAGCACGAGCCTCTGGACCCGGATTCGCCACTGTTGCAGATGGATAACGTAGTGGCGACGCCGCACATGGGCTCGGCTACCCACGAGACCCGGGAGGCAATGGCGCGTTGTGCGGTGGAGAACCTGCTGGCGGCGTTGGCGGGTGAAAGGCCAGCGAACCTGGTCAATCCGGGGGTTTGGAAAGGCTGAGTCACTCGGCCCCGCCCGATTGCCATCGCGAGCAGGCTCGCTCCCACAGTGGGACTGCGGCGTGCCTGGATCCTGGTTCCGCCACTCATCTCCTGTGGGAACGGGCTTGCTCGCGAAGGCGTAGTGTCAGGCAACATTTTCGTCGATGGACACACCGCCTTCGCGAGCAAGCCCGCTTCCACAGATCCAAGCCGATCACAAATCCGCACCCCCATCAAAATCCCGTTAGTCGCCACCCCCTGCCATGCATTAAAGTAACGCCCCCAGCCCCGGCGTTATCCGAACGCCGGGGCCACCCTTTCCAGGAACAGTCATCGATGGAACATCGTGAAGCGCTGCTGGCGCTGCGAACCTTTCTTTCTACGCAGATTCTCGGCCAGGAAAAACTCATCGAGCGCCTGCTCATCGCCCTGCTCGCCGACGGGCATATGTTGGTGGAAGGTGCGCCGGGCCTGGCCAAGACCAAGGCGATCAAGGAGCTGGCCGAAGGGATCGAAGCGCAGTTCCATCGCATTCAGTTCACACCCGACCTATTGCCTGCCGACATCACCGGCACCGAGATCTATCGTCCGGAAACCGGCAGTTTCGTGTTCCAGCAGGGGCCGATTTTCCACAACCTGGTGCTGGCGGACGAAATCAACCGGGCACCGGCCAAGGTCCAGTCGGCCTTGCTCGAAGCCATGGCCGAGCGGCAGGTCAGCGTCGGGCGCAGCACTTATGAACTGTCGCCGCTGTTCCTGGTGATGGCCACGCAGAACCCGATCGAGCAGGAAGGCACGTATCCATTGCCCGAAGCCCAACTCGACCGGTTCCTGATGCACGTGAAGATTGGCTTCCCGGACGCCGCGGTGGAGCGCCGTATCCTGCAGCAGGCCCGGGGTGAAGCGCTGAACGGTGAAACCAAGCCCGAGCGTCGTGTCAGCCAGCAGGCGATTTTTGCCGCGCGCAAGGAAATCCTCGGGTTGTACATGGCCGACGCCGTGGAGGAGTACCTGGTGCAACTGATCATGGCCACTCGCAACCCGGCCAAGTTCGATCCGGAGATGGCCGAGTGGATTGCCTATGGCGCCAGCCCGCGGGGCTCGATTGCCCTGGATCGCTGCGCCCGCGCCCACGCCTGGCTGGCCGGGCGCGACTTCGTCAGCCCGGAAGACATCCAGGCCGTGCTGTTCGACGTACTGCGCCATCGCATCATCCTGTCGTTCGAAGCCGAAGCCGCCGGCATTGACCAGGACCGGGTCGTGCAGCGGATTCTCGACGTCGTCGCAGTCGCTTGAGTATCCATCATGAATAACCCACTCGCGCCCGTCCCGGGCATCCGCGTCAGCCTTTCGGAGCTGATCGAGATGCGCCATCGCGTGCGCGAAGTGCAGTTGTTTTCCACGCCCGGCCAGCGCAGCCCGTTGATCGGCCTGCACCATTCCAAGCTGCGCGGACGCGGGGTGGATTTCGACCAGGTGCGGATCTACCAGGCCGGCGACGATGTGCGCACCATCGACTGGCGCGTCACCGCACGGACCCAGGAGCCACACACAAAGCTGTTCCACGAAGAGCGCGAGCGGCCGATCTTTATCATGATCGAGCAGAGCCATCGCCTGTTCTTCGGTTCCGGGCTGATCTTCAAGTCGGTGCTCGCCGCCCAGGCCGCGAGCCTGATCGGCTGGGCCGCGCTGGGGCACAACGACCGGGTTGGCGGTTTGGTGTTCGGCAATAACACTCACTACGAAGTCAAGCCACGACGCAGCAAACAAAGCCTGCTGCAGTTGCTCAACCGCCTGGTGCGCGTCAATCAATCGCTGCACACCGACGGCGAGTCGGACCGCGACTCGTTTGGCGTGGCCTTGCGACGCGCCCGGGAGGTGCTGCGCCCTGGTAGCCTGGCGATCGTGATTTGCGATGAGCGCGCCTTGTCCGACAGCGCGGAACAACAACTGAGTTTGCTGTCGCGCCATTGCGACCTGTTGCTGTTGCCATTGTCCGACCCATTGGACCACGCCCTGCCCGCCGCCGGATTGCTGCGTTTTGCCCAGCGCGGCGAACAGCTGGAGCTCGACACCTTGAACGTCGAGTTGCGCCAGACCTACCGCGCCCAGGCCGAGGCACGGCTGGAGCGCTGGGAAATGCTGGCCCAGAAGCTGCGGATCCTGATGCTGCCCTTGAGCACCCAGGGCGACATGGTCGAACAGCTGCGCGAATACCTGAACCCCAAGCGGCCGGGGAAAACCCGATGAGCAGCCTCGACCAGTTGCAACCGCTCATGGCCCCGCCGCCCATCGGATTCTGGCCGCCCGCGCCGGGCTGGTGGCTATTGCTGGTATTGCTGCCTCTGCTGGGCGTGGGTGCCTGGCAGTTGCGCCGGTTCATTCCGGTCAAGCGCAACACCGCCCGCGCCGAACAGCCGCTGGACCCGGTCCGCCTGGCGGCGTTGGCCGAGCTCGCCCTGCTGCCCAAGCCCTACGACGGCGCGCCGGCCGGCGCCTGGCTGCAGCAACTCAACGGGCTGCTCAAGCGTTTGTGCCGTAACCATTATCCTTACAGCCAGAGCCACACCCTCAACGGGCGCAAGTGGCTGGCGTTCCTGGACAACCGCTGCCCGGCCGCCGGCCTGACTCGCTGGATGATCCTGGTTGAAGGCGCCTACAAGCCCGAATGCAAGCTCGATGACAAAGCCATCGCCGGCCTGACCCAAGCCGTCGAGATCTGGATTCGCAAACATGTTTGAATTCGCCTGGCCGTGGATCTTTGTCCTGTTGCCGTTGCCCTGGCTGATGCGCCTGGTATTGCCGGCGGCGGACAGCGGCGAGCCGGCACTCAAGGTCAGTTTCCTGGAAGACCTCGAAGGACTCGTGGGGCGTCGCGCCCGGGCCAACCTGCCCACCTGGCGCCAACAGGCACCCTTCATCCTGCTCTGGCTGCTGCTGTTGATCGCTGCCGCCCGTCCGCAGTGGCTGGGCGAGCCGTTGCCGATTGCCGCAAGCGGCCGCGACTTGCTGGTCGCCGTGGACGTTTCCGGGTCCATGGATTTTCCTGACATGCAGTGGAAGGAAGAAGACATCAGCCGCCTGGGGCTGGTCCAGCGCATGCTCGGGGACTTTCTGGAAAGCCGCGAAGGCGACCGGGTCGGCCTGATCCTGTTTGGCAGCCAGGCGTATCTGCAGGCACCGTTGACCTTCGACCGTCATACCGTGCGGCGCTGGCTCGATGAGGCGCGCGTCGGCATCGCCGGCAAGAACACCGCCATCGGCGATGCCATCGGCCTGGCGCTCAAACGCCTGCGCCAGCGTCCGGCCCAGAGCCGCGTGCTGATCCTGGTCACGGATGGCGCCAACAACGGCGGTGAAATCGATCCCCTGACTGCCGCCCGGCTGGCCGCCGATGAAAGCGTGAAAATCTACACGATCGGCGTAGGCGCCGATCCGGAGCAAAGCGGCACGGCGGGCTTTTTGGGAGTCAACCCGAGCCTGGATCTCGACGAAGCGACCCTCAGGGAAATCGCCCAGGTCACCGGCGGCCAGTATTTCCGTGCCCAGGACGGTGAGCAGTTGCTGACGATCAAGACCACCCTCGACCGACTCGAGCCGGTGACCCAACAACCGACCCAGGCCCGTCCGGCCCAGGCGCTCTATCATTGGCCGCTGGCGATCGCGCTGCTGCTGAGCCTGTTGCTGGTGGCCCGGGAACGCTGGCCGGATAACCCGTTGCAGCGCCTGTTCACCCAGCCCTTGTTCCAGCCGTCGCAACCGTCCGAATGGCGGCAGCGGCTCAAGCGCCTGCGGTTGCGGAGGCGCCGATGATCGCGCTCTGGCCGCATTGGCTGCGCCCCGGTTTCATCCTGCTGCTGCCCTTGCTGGGCTGGCTGCTTTGGCAATTGTGGCACCGTCAGAAACGCGTGGGCCGCTGGCAGATGATCCTGCCTCCGGCGTTTCACGCAGTGCTGCTCAGCGGCGGCAGCGGCCGTGAAAGCAAGCTGCCCTGGATTGCCCTCGGGCTGGGCTGGCTGCTGATGGTGCTGGCGTTGCTGGGCCCCAGTTGGACGCGCGTCGAACAGACCAGCCAGAAACCTGCCGATCCGCTGGTGGTCATCCTCGAGCTGACCCCGGAGATGCTCGCCACCGACGTCCCGCCCACGCGCCTGGAACAGGCGCGGCGCAAACTGCTGGACGTGCTGCATAGCCGCAGCGACGCGCAGACCGCGATCGTCGTCTACTCAGGCAGTGCGCACACCCTGGTCCCGCTGTCGGACGACCTCGCCACCAGCGCCAACCTGCTCGAAGCCCTGAAACCGTCGATCATGCCCCAAGCCGGCCACCGCGCCGACCTGGCCGTCAACAAGGCCATGACGCTGCTGGACCAGGCCGGGCTTGGCCACGGACGAATCCTGCTGATCGGTTCCTCCCTGAACGAGGAGGAACGGCAAGGCATTCGCCAGGTTCTGGACGGCTCCGCCACACGCCTGCTGATGCTCGGCATCGGTACCCGGGAAGGCGCACCAGTGGCCCAGGATGACGGCAGTTACCTGAAGGATGAAAAGGGCGCGATCCTGGTTCCGCGCCTGGACAGCCCGGGCCTCAAGTCCTTCGTCAGTGAGCTGGACGGCCGCTACCGTCCGGCACGCCTGGACGACCGGGACCTGCGCGGCCTGGGCCTGCTGGAGGAACCGCGACACCTGCGCAGCGACGGCCAGAAACTGCGCCTGGACACCTGGGCCGACCAGGGCTATTGGCTGCTGTTACCGCTGTTGTTGTTGGCAGCGTGCGCCGGGCGGCGCGGTTGGCTTTTCTGCCTGCCATTGCTGTTGGCATTGCCGCAGACCGGCCATGCCTTCGAGTTCGAGGCTTTATGGTTGCGCCCGGACCAACAGGGCCAACACCTGCTCAAGCAAAAGCGCCCGGCCGAGGCCGCCGCGCATTTCGAGGACAGCCAATGGCAGGGGGTCGCCCTGTACGAAGCCGGCCGGTACAGCGAAGCCGCCCAACGCTTTGCCGAAGGCAACGACGCCCGCGCCCATTACAATCGCGGTAACGCCCTGGCCCGCAGCGGCGAGCTGGACGCCGCGATCGACGCCTATGAGCAGGCCCTGGAACTGCAACCGGACCTGCGTCCGGCGCAGACCAACAAGGCCCTGGTGGAAAGCTTGCTGCAAGAACAAGCTCCGCCAGCGGTCCCCCCCAAACCTGCCGAAACCCCGGAACCGCCCCCCAGCGAGGAACCACAGGAGACCGACAGGCCGAGCCAATCGTCCGAGCAGGGCCATCCCTCCTCCGAAGCGACCGCCACCCCGAACGATGCCCAGCCGACCGAGGATCCTCCGCCCGGTGCCCAGGATGTGCCGGGCAGCGAATTGCCCGACGAGCAGACCACCACCCCGCCGCTTCGCCCGGCCGCGGGTCAACGCAACGAAGAAGAACAACGCCAGGCGCTGGAACAATGGCTGCGCCAGATCCCGGACAACCCGGGCGAACTGCTTCGACGAAAATTCTGGTATGAACAACAAAGCCATCAGGCCCAGGGAAAACACCCATGACCCGCTTCACCGCCTACCTCCTCGCCTTGCTGCTCTGGCCCGCCGGGGCCCAGGCCGCGCAGTTGACTGCCAGCGTGGATCGCAGCCGGTTGAACTCCGGGGAGACCGTCGAGCTGACCTTGGAATCCAACGATGCCACGCTGTTCGGTAAACCCGACCTGAGCCCGCTGCAGGCGCTGTTCGATGTCCGGGGCACCCGCCAGGTCAACCAATTGACCACCCTCGACGGCGAGAATCGCGCCACCACGCGCTGGATCGTGACGCTGCTGCCGCGCCAGAGCGGCACCGTGGTGATTCCCGCCCTGCAATTGGGCGAAGTGACCAGCCAGCCGATCACGTTGCAGGTGATCGAGAGCGAAACCCGCAACGCCTCCGGCACCCTCGAGCCGGTGTTCATCGAGGCCAGCCTCGACCAGGCCGAAGTGTACGTACAGGCCCAGGCGATCCTGACCTTGCGCATCTACCATTCGGTGTCGCTGTACGACGACAGCAGCCTGACACCGCTCCATATTCCGGATGCTCGCACCGAGCAACTGGGCGAATCCCGCACCTATGAAAAAGTCATCAACGACGTGCGCCACGGCGTGATCGAACTGCGTTATGGCATCTACCCGCAACGCAGCGGCGAACTGGCGATCCCGGCCCAGACCTTCAGCGCCACCCTGGTCGAGCCGGTGGCCCAGGGCACCGCATCGCAGGGGGCCAAGCCCGGCCAGCTGATGCGTGTGAGTTCCACGCAACTGATGCTGACCGTCAAGCCAAAGCCCGCCAGCTACCCGGCCGACCTCCCCTGGCTTCCGGCCCGCAGCCTTTCCTTGAGCGAAAGCTGGAGCCCGGAACCGACCCATAGCCAGGTCGGCGACTCGTTGACCCGCAGCCTGACCCTGGAAGCCGAAGGCTTGACCAGCGCCCAGTTGCCGCCGCTGCCAGCGACTGAAATCAACGGCCTGCGGCGTTACCCCGACCAACCGGTGCTCAGCAGCCGCAGCAGCGAACGTGGCCTGGTGGGCAGCCGTGAAGACCGCGAAGCCCTGGTGCCCAACCGCAGCGGCACCATCGAGCTGCCGCCGGTGGAAGTGGTCTGGTGGAACACCCTGGAAGATCACCTGGACCGCACCAGCCTGCCCGCGCGGACCCTGCAAGTGGCGAACAACCCGAGCCTGATGGTCGACACCCCGGCGGGCACGACCCAGATCGTCACGACCGTTGACAGCGAGGCGCTGTGGTACTGGCAATTGAGCACGCTCATCCTCGCCTGTACCACACTGCTCGGTTTCGGCCTGTGGTGGCGGGCCCGCTGGCAACCGGCGGTGCTGCGCTCGACCCAGGCCGGGCCCAGCCCGCGCACGCTGCTGGACGACCTCAAGCGGGCCTGCCTGGCCAACGACCCGCACGCCACTCGCCAGGCACTGGACGCCTGGGCCCGGCAGCAGCCGGAGACCCTCGCCGACATGGCCGCGCGTTTTGTGCCGCTGTCCGACGCCCTCGACGGCTTGAACGGCGCCCTCTACAGCGAGACCGGCCAGCACTGGCAAGGCGAGGATTTGTGGCGGGCCATCCGCACCATTCCACCGCTTGAGGGAACGCTGGACGGCGCCAGTGATTCGAGCTTGCCGCCGCTTTATCCCAAGTAACCTGGATGTTGGAGGCTGTTGTGGCGAGGGAGCTTGCTCCCGCTGGGGCGCGAAGCGGCCCTGAATCATCAATGCAACCCTTCTGACACACCTGGGTGCCTGGTTTTGGGGCTGCTGCGCAGCCCAGCGGGAGCAAGCTCCCTCGCCACAGGTGCTGTGCAGGTCCCGACAAAGTTGAGCAGCCCCTCCCCTGCGTTTCCCAGTAAACTCTGCATTTTTGCGCCGCCTCTCTTCCCGCGGCCACCGTCTGTTTCTGGAGTCTGCCTTGCGTCTGTTTCACACCTCCGACTGGCACCTGGGGCAAAACCTCCACGGTCAGGATCGCGACTTCGAGCACGCCTGTTTCCTTGACTGGCTGCTGCGTCAGCTGGCCAGCGAAAAACCCGACGTGCTGCTGATTGCCGGCGATATCTTCGACACGGTCAACCCGCCCGTCAAAGCCCAGGAGCGACTGTACGACTTCATCGTCAGTGCCCACGAACAAAACGCCAACCTGACCATCGTCATGATCGCCGGCAATCATGATTCCGGCTCTCGGATCGAACTGCCCGCGCCGTTGATGCGCCGCTTGCGCACCCATGCCCTGGGCCGCGTCCTGTGGCTGGACGATGGACAACTGGACGTCGAGCGCCTGTTGCTGCCGTTGCCCGACGCCAAGGGCAAGGTCCGGGCCTGGTGCCTGGCCCTGCCGTTCCTGCGACCGGCCGAGGTCACGGGCGCACAACTGGGGGACGATTACTTGCGGGGCATCGGCCAGGTCCATGAATGGCTGATTGCCGCCGCCAATGCCAAGCGCAAGAAAGGCCAGGCACTGATCGCCATCAGCCATGCGCACATGGCGGGTGGCTCGGTGTCGGAGGACTCCGAGCGCAGCCTGATCATCGGCAATGCCGAAGCCCTGCCCGCCAGCCTGTTCGGCCCGAGCATCACGTATGTCGCCCTCGGTCACTTGCACAAGCCACAGAAGGTCAATGGGGAAACGCGCATTCGCTACAGCGGCTCGCCCATCCCGCTGTCGTTCTCGGAAATCGGCTATCAGCACCAGATCCTCGACATCACCCTGGACGGCGAGAAACTGCTGAACGTCGACCCACGGCTGATCCCCCGCGCCGTCAACCTGCAACGCCTGGGCCCGGCGCCGCTGGCCGATGTCCTGGTGCAACTCAAGGACCTGCCCGATATTGACCTGCTGGCCGATGTCCAGCGCCAACCCTGGCTGGAGGTGCGGGTGCGCCTCGACGAGCCGCAACCCGACCTGCGTCAGCAAGTGGAAACGGCCCTGCAAGGCAAAGCCGTGCGGCTGGTGCGAATCGCCGCCGAGTACGCCGGCAGCGGCGCCACCGCAGGCGCCGAGGAAGGCGCCGCATTGATCGAACTGGATCAGCTCAGCCCGCAGGATTTGTTCAGCCGCGCCTGGCAGGACACCTACGGCAGTGAAGTGGACGAACAGACACTGAAGGATTTCGCCGTGCTCTTGCAGGATGTTCAGATGGAGAGCGAACAGCCATGAAGATCCTCGCCATCCGCCTCAAGAACCTTGCGTCCCTGGCTGGGCCATTTGAAATCGATTTCACCGCCGAGCCGCTGGCCAGCGCCGGCCTGTTCGCTATCACCGGCCCCACGGGCGCGGGCAAGAGCACGCTGCTGGATGCCTTGTGCCTGGCGTTGTTCGGCGCGGTGCCGCGCCTGAACAACACCGGGCGGGACGCCAAGGTGCCGGACGCCGACGGTGAAATCGCCACGGGCGATCCGCGCACGCTGTTACGCCGTGGCACCGGCGACGGTTATGCCGAAGTGGATTTTCGCGGCATCGACGGTCGCCGCTACCGGGCCCGCTGGGAGGCCAATCGCGCCCGGGAAAAAGCCGCCGGCAAGCTGCAGGCCAGCCGCCAGAGCCTGCGGGACCTGGACAACGACCAGCTATTGGCCAGCCAGAAAGGCGAATACAAGGCTCAACTTGAAGCCGCCCTCGGCCTGAATTTCGAACAGTTCACCCGCGCCGTGCTGCTGGCACAGAGCGAGTTCAGTGCGTTTCTCAAGGCCGATGACAACGACCGCAGCGAACTGCTGGAAAAACTCACCGACACCGCCCTGTATACCCGCCTCGGCCGCCGCGCCTTCGACAAGGCCAAGCAGGCCAAGGAAACCCACAAGCAACTGCAGGACCAGGCCAGCGGCGTCACGCCCCTGGCGCCTGAGGCCCGCGCCGACCTGGATGAGCGCGTGAACCAGGCCCAGCAAGCACTCAAGACCCAACAGGCGCAGCTCAAGCAACTGGAGCAGCAACAAACCTGGTTGAAGGACCTGCGCCAGTTACAGGACGAACAGGCCAGCGCCGCCGAGCAACTGCAACAAGCCCAGGCTGATTGGGACGCGCAGGCCGATGAACGCCTGAAGCTGGTCCGCCTGGAACAACTGGCGCCGCAGCGGCATCAGTTCATCCGGCAGGCGGAACTGGCCCGGCAGTTCGAGCCACTGGCGATCAAGATCCAGCAGCTGACCCAGCAGCAAGTCGAGTTGCATGAACAACAGGGCGAATTGGAAAAAGGCCTGGGCGTGGCGCAACTGGCACTGATCGCGGCCCGCCAGCAGAGCACCGACAACGCGCCCCTGCTGCGCCAGGCGTTCGATGAACAAAGCAGCCTCGCTCGCCTGAACCAGGAAGCCGGCCAGCGCGCCGAGCAGCTGCAACAGGCCCAACTGGCTTGCACCGACGGCCAGCGTACCCTCGACTCCCTACTGGAACAGCAGCGACAGGTGGGCGAACGCCTGCAACGGATCGCCGCAGAACTGGAACAAAGTACCGGGCTCGCACCACTGAGCGATGCCTGGGGTGCCTATCGCGATCGCCTTCAACAATTGATGCTGATCGGCAATCGGCTGAACAAGGGCCAGGACGAACTGGCGCTGCTGGAGCAAAACGCGGCGCGTGCCGCCGAGGACCTTGCAACCCGTCGCCAAGACCTTGAAGTGCTCTACAAGGAGGCCGACGCCGAACCGCAGGCGGTGGCCGAACAGATCCAGTTGCTCGGCAACCTCTTGCAGGACAACCGCAAGCAACTGCGCGCTTTCGAGGAACTGGCTTGGTTGTGGGCCAGCCAGCAGGAACTGGACAAACGCAGCGCGGAACTTGAGCAACGTCAGCAGCGCGCCTTGCAGGAACGCGACCGACTGGTGCGCGAAGGCGGCGAAGCCAAGGCCGAGCTGACGATCGCCGAACAGACCCTGACCGTGACCCGCGAACTGCTGGAGCGCCAGCGCCTGGCCCGCAGCGAAAGCGTCGAGCAACTGCGCGAACAACTGCAAGACAACCAGCCCTGCCCGGTGTGCGGCAGCGTCGAACATCCTTACCATCAGCCCGAAGCACTGCTGGAAAGCCTCGGTCGCTTCGATGAAAGCGAACAGGCCAACGCCCGCAAAGCGGTGGAGCTGCTCAACGAAAAAGTCATCGATCTCAGGGCGCAATACAGCGGCGTCATCGCCCAGCTCAAGGAATTCAAGCAACAGCAGGAACAACTCGCCACCCAGCATCAGGGCCTGGCGCCAAGCCTTGAAGCCCACCCGTTGTCGGCGCAGATGTTCGCCCAGGATTCGCCCAAGCGCGACGCCTGGCTGGCCCAGCAAACCAGCCAACTGCAGCTGCGCATCAGCCAGGACGAACAACGCCAGGCTGCCCTGCTCACCCTGCAACAGGACGCCGCGCGGCTGACCCCGCAACTGCGCGATGCAGAGACAGCCAACCAACAAGCGTCGCAGCACCTGAGCAACCAGCAACAGGAATTGGCCCGGGATCGCCAGCGCCTGGACGAGGAGCTCGAGCACTTCAGCGCGCTGTTGCCGGCCGACACCTTGCAGGCCCTGCGCAGCGAACCGGCCGCCACGTTCATGGCACTTGACCAACGGATCAGCCAGCGCCTCGCGCAATCGGAACAGCAACGCGAAGAACTCGCCGAGCAACTTCAGCGCCAGCAAGCCTTGGAGAAAGAGCAGGATCGCCAGCAGCTCCGCGTGCAGCAATTGGAATCGGCACAGCAGCAGTTCAATGCCCTGGCCGAACAGCAACAGGCCTGCCAGGAAAAACTCACACAACTGCTGGGCGAACACTCCAGCGCCGAACAATGGCAGCAGCAGCTCGACGCGGCAATGGAACAGGCCCGCGCCACCGAGGCAACGGCCAACCAGCAACTCCAGGATCTACGCAACGCACTTGTGCAACTCGCAGCCGAACTCAAGGCCCGGCAGGAACAGGCCCAGGCGCTGGAGGCCGAACAGCAAACGTTGGCCGCGGGCATCGCCCAATGGCGCGCCTCTCACTCGGAACTGGACGACGCGGCGCTCGACGCCCTGCTCAGCCTTGACGAGCAACAAGTGGCGCAGTTGCGACAACGCCTGCTCAACAGCGAAAAAGCCATCGAGCAGGCCCGCGTACTGCTCACCGAACGGGAGCTGCGCCTGCACAACCACCAGGCGCAAGACAACGGCAACCTGCCGGCCGAACAGTTGGCTGATGCCCTCGCCACGCTGCATGAGCAATTTACCGCCAGTGAACAACAGTGTGCGGACTTGCGCGCCGGGCAAGCCGAGGACCAGCGTCGACAGAACGCCAACCAGGCCCTCGCCCAGCAGATCGAGCAGGCCTACACCGAGTACCAGCGCTGGGCACGCCTGGATGCGCTGATCGGTTCAGCCACCGGCGACCGCTTCCGCAAACTGGCCCAGGCGTACAACCTCGATTTGCTGGTGCACCACGCCAACGCCCAGTTGCGGCAATTGGTTCGCCGCTACCGCCTCAAGCGCGGCGGCAGCATGCTCGGGCTGCTGGTGATGGACACCGAAATGGGTGACGAACTGCGCTCGGTGCATTCGTTGTCCGGCGGCGAAACCTTCCTCGTCTCCCTCGCCCTGGCGCTGGGCCTGGCGTCGATGGCGTCCAGCACGCTGAGAATCGAGTCGCTGTTCATCGACGAAGGTTTCGGCAGCCTCGACCCGGAGTCGCTGCAACTGGCGATGGACGCCCTCGATGGCTTGCAGGCCCAGGGCCGCAAGGTCGCGGTTATCTCCCACGTGCAGGAAATGCACGAGCGGATCCCGGTGCAGATTCAGGTGCGCCGCCAGGGCAACGGGTTGAGCACGGTGGAGGTGAAATGAGCCAAGCCACGCTGTATTCCTTCCGCCGCTGCCCCTACGCCATGCGCGCTCGGATGGCGTTGCGCTACAGCGCTATCGCGCTGGACATCGTCGAAGTCAGCCTCAAGGCCAAGCCAGCCGAAATGCTAGCGCTGTCGAGCAAGGGTACGGTGCCGGTGTTGCACGTCGACGGGCGAGTCATCGATGAAAGTCTTGAGACCATGCGCTGGGCACTCGACCAGCGTGATCCGCAGGATTGGAGGCTGGCGGACGACCCCGAGGGCCAGCGGCTTACGGCGGAGCTGATCGAGGAAAACGACCAGGTATTCAAGCTTCACCTGAACCGCTACAAATACCCGGAACGTCATCCCGAACAGCCGATGGAACACTATCGAAGTGAAGGCGAAGCGTTTCTGCGCAAGCTGGAAGAACGGCTGCAAGCGCGACCGTTCCTGGTGGCAGCGCACCTGAGCCTGGCGGACGTCGCAGTACTGCCGTTCGTGCGCCAGTTTGCCCATGTCGATCGCCAGTGGTTTGCCCAGGCGCCCTACCCTCGGCTACAGGACTGGCTGGAGGGTTTGCTCGATTCCGAGCTGTTCGTGGCGATCATGGCCAAATAGATATTGATCCAGCGCGCGTGCTTTTGTGGCGAGGGAGCTTGCTCCCGCTCGGCTGCACAGCAGACGCTTTGGATATAGCCCGAATGGGCCTGCTGCGCAGGCCAGCGGGAGCAAGGTCCCTCGCCACACAGCTCGACAACCTGTTCAAGCCTCGGCGCTGCACATGCGCACTCTGGCGCAATCAATTTGAAACGGCCCAAACACCGCCACCCTTGGCTTGACCGGCGGATTCCCTACCAACACGCCCAATGCCCGGGCGGTGAGGATGTTATGGGCGATGTTGTGGTTGCACTCGATCGTCCGCGCCAACGACCCCGCCGACGCCTGCCCCATTCCGAGTAAGGAAAAACCATTGGTGATGAATGCCAGGAAGGCGATCACCCAGAATTTGCACCTGCTCATGCCCCGGCGGCTCCTTTCACTGCGCCCTGTTCAACAGCGACAGCGGAGACTGGATGATGACCAAGGGTGGAGGCCTGCAGGGAGGTCTCAACGATGCCCTCATACTGGGCTCCAACACTGACCAGCAGCACCAACGCCACATAGAAACCAATGGCTATATAGGCGCCGTGTTTGGCAGAAGACAGGATTGCGCTGGCCATGGGATTCTCCGTGGGCATGTTTGAATGCCCACAGGATCAATCAAATAAACCGTTATGAGTAGCGACTAGTATGCATAGTCACCATCAGTTTTATTGATTGATAGAAAGTCCCCTTCAGTCGCTCAGCAAGCTCAACAACCGCTCCCGAGCCACTTCCAGTTCGCCGGGAACGGGCTGGGCGGCCGAGACAATCGGGGTGGAATAAAGGAACAGCAACATCACTGCCAGACGCATCGCCATGGTGTCGATCCTTAGCGCAAAGGTGTCATTTAACTAGCGTCAAATTTAAACACATGGCCATGTGACATCACAACGGGAATTTTTCGCCCCAACGCATGAAGCCTGCGATCTTGTCTCTCCTGGAACTGCATGGGGAGATGAAAAGATCGCAGGCTTCAGTGGTCAGCGTGTTTCAGTGTTGAGTCTTGTGGTCCAGCGCCGCGTAGAAGTTGGCGCTCTGTTGCAGGTATTTCTCGGTGTAGCTCTGGGTGCGGTTTTGCTTGTTGCTGATTTCGACGCTGGCACTGGCCGGCAATGCCACGGTGGCGGAGATGGCGGAAGCAGCGATGACGGAGAAGAGACTCAGGTTCATGGCGGTAGTCCTCGGATTCAGTTGGCTGATTTGCCCGGTGGGGCCGTGAAGCAAACTTACGCGCCGAGGCGTCTCGCCTTGAAATGCTTTGTAATACTAGCGACTATCAGCCGCGTTGATACAACGGCGAAGGCCCCGAGAATCGGGGCTTTCCCGTTATTGACGAACGAGGAATTTCAAATCGCTCGGCGCATCCATCGGCAACTTCTGGACGGTCTTGCCCAGCTGGCCGGTCTTTGGATCGCGCTCGATGACCACGATCTGGTTGCTCTTCTGATTGGCGACCAGGATGAATTTTTCGCTCGGATCGAGGCTGAACTCCCGGGGGTGATCACCCTCGACGGAGCGCCGTTGCAGCTCCTTCAGCGTGCCAGCAGTCGGGTCAATGGCGAACACCAGGAGCTCATTGGTGGTGCCACGATTGCTGACATAGAGAAACTTGCCATCCCTGGAGGCATGCAACGCTGCCGCCGCTTTACCCGGCTGGGGTTTTCCGTCGGCCAGATTGACCAATTGGCGCTGGGTCAGGCGACCGTCCTGGTAATCGAATACGGCGACCTGGGCGGTCATTTCCATCGTCAGCCAGGCGTGCTTGCCGTCGCCACTGAACAACAGGTGACGCGGCCCGCTACCCGGCGGCAACTGCACGAACGGCGGTTCGGCTGGCGTCAGCGGCATTTCGGGGTTGGCCTTGGGGTCGTAGCGGTAGACAAACACCTTGTCCGCCCCCAAGTCGTTGGCGAACACATACTTGCCATCGGGTGAAGGCACCGCCGAATGCACATGGCCGGACTTCTGCCGCTCGGGATTGACCCGACTCGGCTGATGGCCGCCCGCTTGCACCACCGGCGCCAGCTTGCCGTCCACGCCCACCGGCAGCACCACCAAAGTGCCGCCCGGGTTCTCCAGGACGGAATAATTACTCACCAGCAAATGCTGGCCGTCCAGGCTCAAGCTGGAATGGGTCGGCTCGTTGCCCAGGGACTGCACCTGGTTGATCAGGCTCAGCTCATGGGTCTTCGGGTCGATGGCATAGCTGCTGACCTTGCCCACCGGGTCCTTCTGGCCCGGCCCGTTTTCGTTGACGACGAACAGTCGCGTCATGTCCTTGGACAAGGTCAGCCAGGAAGGGTTATCGGTCTTGATCACTTGCAACGGGTTGGCGTCGAGCTGGCCGGTGCGGCTGTCGAACTGCAATCGGTAGATGCCCTGGCTCTGCCCGGCGGTGTAGGAACCCACCAGCAATTGATGACGATCGCTGGTGTCGGCCTGGACGCCCATGGCGCCGACGCTGCCGGCCATCAACAAGGGCCAGAAACTACGCATCTTCATGATCGGAGTCCTCATCGTCGTGGCCGCTGGTCGCTTCCACGCATTCCAGGTGGTGATCGCCCGAATCGCTGGTGATGATCCAATGCTTCAGGGCTTTGTCGAAGGTCGCGGCTTGCATCTGTGCAGGCGTGAAACGCCAGTGTTCGAGGGTGCGACCGTTCATGCACTCGACGTGCAACTGGTCCTGCTCGTCGAGGGAGAAATCGAATGCGTGCAGCCCATCGATGATCAGCATGTCGCAGTGTTCGAGGGCTTGCAGCAGGGTGTCGGTCAGGGCAGTCATGGCGATCAGTCGGTCATTGGGAAAGCCAGCATGATAACCCAATGTCAGAGTGGGGCTTGGGCCATAAGGTTCGAAGGCACTTTCGATTTGGAAGCTCGCTCCCACAATTGGATCTTCCGCGAACACAACTTTTGCATTCACAAAAAATCCCCTGTGGGAGCGAGCTTGCTCGCGATGACGGCAGTCCATCAACCTCAATGGAACTGCCTGACTCTCAAAGCGCCTCGCGCCCCGGCACCCCATCCACCAACCGCAGGATTCCCAGCGGGTTGGCGTTCTTCAGCGGTTCCGGCAACAGATTGTCCGGGTAGTTCTGGAAGCACACCGGACGCAGGAAGCGATCGATCGCCAGCGTGCCCACCGAGGTACCACGGGCATCGGACGTCGCTGGATAAGGGCCGCCATGGACCATCGAATCACACACCTCGACGCCGGTTGGGTAACCGTTGAGCAAGATACGACCGACTTTCTGTTCCAACAACGGTGTCAATTCGCCGAACTGTTCGAAGTCCGCCGGATCGCCAATCATCGTCGCGGTGAGTTGACCGTGCAGGCCGTTCAGGGCAGCAGTCAGTTGCGCCTGGTCCGCCACTTCGACGAACACCGTGGTCGGGCCGAAGACTTCTTCCTGCAAGGCCTCGTCGCCGTTGATCAGCAGGCTGGCATCAGCCTTGAACAATTGCGGCTGGGCTTGATTGCCCTGTTGGTCGCGACCGGCCAGACGCTCGATGCCTGGGTGAGCCAGGAGTTTCTGCAAACCCTTGCCGTAGCTTTGCAGCGTACCGGCGTTGAGCATGGTCTGCGGCGCCTGGTCGCCGATCAGCGTAGCCACCTGCTGGGTGAAAGCGGTGAACTCCGGCGAGCGAATGCCAATCACCAGGCCTGGGTTGGTGCAGAACTGACCGCAACCCTGCACCACCGAAGCGGTCAGGTCACGGGCAACGCTCTCGGCACGGTTCTTCAAGGCCTGTGGCAAAACGATCACCGGGTTGATGCTCGACATTTCGGCAAACACTGGGATCGGCTGGGGCCGCGCGGCGGCCATATCGCACAGGGCGCGCCCGCCCTTGAGGGAGCCGGTAAAACCGACGGCCTGGATCGCCGGATGCTTGACCAGCCATTCGCCGACGCCACCGCCGTAGATCATGTTGAACACACCCGCAGGCATCGAAGTTTTCTCTGCCGCGCGGATGATCGCATCGGCCACGTGCTCGGCGGTTGCCATGTGGCCGCTGTGGGCCTTGAAGACTACCGGGCAACCGGCGGCCAACGCGGCGGCGGTATCACCGCCGGCAGTGGAAAATGCCAGCGGGAAGTTGCTCGCACCGAACACCGCCACCGGGCCGAGGCCGATGCGGTATTGACGCAGGTCCGGGCGCGGCAGCGGCGTGCGCTCCGGCAAGGCGCGGTCGATGCGGGCGCCGTAGAAGTCGCCACGACGCAGGACCTTGGCAAACAGGCGCATCTGCCCGCTGGTGCGACCGCGCTCGCCCTGGATCCGGGCGGCTGGCAAGGCGGTTTCGCGGCAGACCACGGCGACGAACTCATCGCCCAGGGCGTCCAGTTCATCGGCGATGGCGTCGAGGAACTCGGCCCGACGCGCCGCACTCAGGCTGCGATACGTCGGATAAGCCGCCGCAGCGGCCTTGGCGGCGGCGTCGACTTCTTGTGCCGTGGCCTGGACGAAATCATGGGGCAATGCCTCGCCGGTGCTGGCGTCGACGCTCTGCAGGCGAGTCTGGCCGGCCGCGCTGCGCGCCCCGCCGATGTAGTTGTGGCCAAGGATCTGGTTCATCGCAAGTCTCCTCTCAAAGTGTGCCGATAGTACCCGGATTGAATACCGCGTCCACCGGGGCAATGCCATTGACCAGCGGCGCGCCGAACTCGGCCTGGCTGATCTCGAATACATCCCCCGGCTGGGTGCGGATGCCGTCGGCGAACGACAGCGTCGCGGTGCCGAAGAAGTGAACGTGTACGTCCCCCGGACGCAGGAACTGACTGTACTTGAA
>Ga0307412_10000409_pt1 | contig 26195 bp, 22 predicted proteins | sample DK1Cmetagenome_3_FD_203823 | JGI IMG/M metagenome (GOLD analysis project Ga0307412, IMG submission 203823) | Maize rhizosphere microbial communities from greenhouse at UC Davis, California, United States - DK15-C-1 | ecosystem: Host-associated > Plants > Roots > Rhizosphere > Soil | place: USA...
ATTAGGCCGAGCCGATGCTGACTGTGTCCCTCACCCCAGCCCCTTTATCCCTCGCCACGATGGCCAGGGAAAGGGGCGGGCTAAACATACAAGCCGACTTTGTCGGCGATCCCGCGGCAGCGGGCCGGGTTGGGGCAAGCCCCCATCGCCGACAGGGTCGGCTCCCACCATGCACCATCCACCATGCCATGGAGGGCTGCGTCACCGGGACGGAAACGACCTTCCAGTGGGTGGTTTTCGCGCTGCATTGCAGCAAAGCCGCCGGTTTGCATGGCAGTGCGCTCCACGTTCGCATTCCCACGGAAAAAAGCCACGGTGGCAAAACGGGTTACGACTCACCGTCACTTGCATGGCGCGTCCATGGATCGATCCAAATCGTACTAGCCAGTTTCCGCACTGCACTATTTTTTTGTTTTCTTATTTCATAGCTAGAACAGGTACTTACATAAAACAGCGTATCTTTAGATCGAGTTAAAAATCGGTTGACAACGTTGTCAGCGGCCCCTAAAAATCCGCTCAGTCACACCACTGCAATAGCGACGACGACACAAGCGGGCCGTGCCGGCCATGTACGGCGATCGCGGTAGGGCGCAGGGCTAAAAACCAAAATCCAATGGAACGAACGGTAGCGAACGCGGGCGTCAGCCTGCGCGGTGGCGTTCGTTCCGAAGAAGACACCACGCAGGGAAGGGGCGGATGCGCGAGCGTCGTCTCCTTGCCTGTGATCATTTCCAGGAGATCGATGTGAACCACCGAATCAGCGCGCTATCCATGGCCATCATGGCTGGCCTGTTCGCCACGGGCAGCGCCATGGCGCAGGACGCGGCGACCCCCGCTCCCGCCGCCACGACGGCGAAGAAGAACGAGCCGGCCGCCACGCCGGGTTCGGAAGCGAACGTGCAGGACGCCGCCAACCTCAACGGCATCACGGTCACCGGCATCCGCGCCAGCTTGCAGAAGTCGCTCGACCTGAAGCGCAACGCCGATTCGATCGTCGACGCGATCTCCGCCGAGGACGTGGGCAAGTTCCCCGACACCAACGTGGCCGAATCGCTGTCCCACCTGCCGGGCCTCAGCGTCGACCGCAACTTCGGCGAAGGCGACAAGGTCAGCATCCTGGGTACCGATCCGGCGCTGAACCGCCTGATGCTCAACGGCCAGACCGTGGCCTCGACGAACTGGACTTCCGACCCGAACAACCCGGACAGCCGTTCGTTCAACTACAGCCTGCTCGCCTCGGAAATCATCGGTAACGCCCAGGTCTACAAGACCCCGCAGGCGAACATCGACGAAGGCAGCATCGGCGGCACGGTCATCGTCAACACGCGCCGTCCGCTCGACCTGCCCGCGAACACGCTGACCGGAAGTGTCAGCTATGGCTATAACGACCGCGCCGACAAGGGCAAGCCGAACGCCTCCGTGCTGTACAGCTGGAAGAACAAGGACAGCACCTTCGGCGTGATCGGCTCGCTGATGCATTCGGACCGGATCATCGACCGCCAGGGCACCGAGATCTTCGGCTACCAGCGCGTGAACGATCCCACCGATACCAACCCGGACCACCAGTTCAACCCGGCCGTGGTCCCGGCCGACGCCAAGGGCGTCTATCCCACCGCGATCAATACCGCGTGGTTCCAGCAGCGCCGCACGCGTGACGGCGTGTCGACCGGCCTGCAGTGGAAGCCGAACGATGCGTTCGAGCTGAACTTCACCGGCCTGTACGTCACCGAGAAGTTCAACAACTTCAACCAGAGCCACTACGGCGAGTGGTCGGGTTCGGCCGCCAACGCCACGGCGCTGGGCTTCAACAACGGCGTCGCCACCAGCGGCAGCTACAACGCCAACACCTCGACCTACCTCGACGGCTACGAGCGCGATTCGACCGTGAACACCGGCGTGGCCCAGTTGCGTGCGGACTGGTTCGGCGATGGCTGGACCGCCTCGAGCCAGATCGGCTACACGGGTTCCACGGGTGGTTCGGACGGCATCTGGAACATGCAGTTCCAGGGCTTCGGTGGCTTTGACTGGAACCTCAAGGGCCAGCATCCGCAGATCAACTACAACAGCGCGGACGACGCTTCGGCGATGCTCGCCCATGGCGCCGGCTACAGCTACGCGCCGAGCTACGACCGCGAGCGCTACTTCCAGGCCGACTTCGCCCACGACGTCAGCTGGGGCCCGCTGAACCAGATCGAGGTCGGCATCAAGGCGACCAACCACCTGGACGGCCAGGACGCCTACGCGGCGCGCCTGCCCAGCCAGGACGGCAGCGGCGTCTCGCTGGCCGACTTCGCCAATGGCGGCACGCCCAGCGGCTATCTCGACGGCCTGAGCTCCGCCGGCAACATGGGCAACTGGACCACGATCGATCCGGGCCTTATGAAGGCCTACGTGCAGAGCCTGAAGAACGGCACGGTCTCGCTCGATCCGAAGGCCACCTACAGCGTCGCCGAACAGAACCGCGCGTTCTACATCCAGGGCGACTTCGCCGGTGACGACTACCGCGGCAACCTCGGCGTGCGTTACTTCCGCACCCGCGATACCGTGAACGGCTACAACGCGATCGGCCCCGACGTCTACGGCGCCGTGAACAAGCGCAGCACGTACCACGACTGGTTGCCGTCGTTCAACATCGCCTACGACGCGGCCGACAACCTGACCCTTCGCTTCGCCGCGGCCAAGACCATCGCCCGTCCGCGCTACCAGCAGATGACGCCGTACGTGGCGCTGGACGACCGCACGCTGACCGGCTCGCGTGGCAACACCGACCTGGGCCCGTACAAGTCGACCAACTACGGCGCGTCGGCCGAGTGGTACTTCTCGGAAAACAGCGTGCTCGCCGCCGAACTGTTCTTCCGTCGCATTTCCGGCTACATCCTCAACACCAATGTCGCCGAGACGCATTACAACCTGACCAACCTGCGTGACGACGTGTACCAGATGCAGGTGCCGATCAACGCCGGCGTGGCCAAGGTGAAGGGCGCCTCGCTCAGCTACCAGCAGAATTTCCGCTACGGCTTCGGGCTCCTCGCCAACTACACCTACTCCGACGCGGACACCAGCAACGATTTCCCGTTGCCGTACAACTCGAAGAACTCGTTCAACCTGTCGCCGTTCTACGAGCAGGGCCCGTGGAGCGCCCGCGTGACCTATAGCTGGCGTTCGTCGTACTTCACGTCGATCGCCCAGTTGCAGTCGCAGCAGATCACGGGCATCTTCCGTGAACTCGATGCTTCGGTGGGGTACCAGGTGAACGATCACATCCGCGTGTCGCTCGACGCCACCAACCTGCTGGACGAGACGTACTTCGTCTACAACAACACGCCCAGCCAGCCGCTCAATGCGTACAAGAACGGCCGTACGTACATGATGACGCTGGGCTTCAAGCTGTGATGCGCCGCGCGTCGCTGGCGCTGGCGGCCTGGCTCATCGCCGGCACCGCCGGCGCGGCCACGCCGGTGGAGAAAGACCTCTCCGCCGGCTGGCGGTTCCGCCTCGCACCCGGGGCGGAGGACCAGCACGCGCGAAGCATGTCCTGCAACGGATCATGCGAACGTTTCAGGGACTGGCAGCCGGCCGTCGTGCCGGGTGCCGTCCAGACGGACCTGCTCGCGCAAGGGCGGATCGGCGATCCGTTCTGGCGCGACAACGAGGCCGGCCTGCAATGGATCGGCCTCACCGACTGGGATTACCAGCTGGATTTCCAACTCGACGCGGCCGCGCTGAAGCGCGACCACGTCGATCTCGTTTTCGACGGCCTCGACACGTTTGCCGAGGTCAGCCTCAACGGCAAGAAGCTGCTCGCGGCGGACAACATGTTCCGCCGCTGGCGCCTGCCGGTGAAGGGCAGCCTGCACGCCGGCACCAACACGCTGCAGGTGCATTTTCAATCCCCGATTGCGCGGCTCCAGCCCTGGCTGATGAAGCAGCCATACTCGTTGCCGGGCGAATTCGACTCGGCGTTCGGTGACGAACCCAAGGGCAAGCAGACCTCCAACTACGTTCGCAAGGCGAACTACCAGTACGGCTGGGACTGGGGTCCGCGCTACGTCACCATGGGTATCTGGCGCCCGGTCCGGCTGGAAAGCTGGGACGGCTGGCGCGTGGCCGACCTGCATATCGCGCAGGCGAAGGTCGACGAAGCCTCGGCCGACCTGCAGGCACAGCTTGATGTCCGGGCGGACAAAGCCGGACGAGCCACGGTGAAGGTCGAGTGGACCGCGCCCGATGGCCGCCATGGTGAACAGACGCAGGACGTCGCGCTGAAGGCGGGCGAGAACCACGTCGCCGTGCCGGTGGTCATCGACCATCCGCAGCGCTGGTGGCCGGTGGGTTACGGCGCGCCGAACCTCTATCGTTTCCATGCCGCGGTCGCCGTCGACGGCGCGACCGTGGCCGAGGCGGAGCGGGAAACCGGACTGCGCAGCGTGGAACTGCGCCGCGAGAAAGACCAGTGGGGCAGGGGTTTCGCCTTCGTGGTCAATGGCGTGCCGATCTTCGCCAAGGGCGCCAACCTCATCCCGTTCGACAGCTTTCCCTCCCGCGTGACGCCCGAACGCATGCAGGCGATCCTGCAGTCGGCGCACGACGCCAACATGAATATGCTGCGCATGTGGGGCGGCGGTACGTACCAGGACGACGCCTTCTATGCGATGGCGGACCGGCTTGGCCTGATGATCTGGCAGGACTTCATGTTCGGCGGCGCGATCACGCCGTACGACGACGCCTTCCGCGAAAACACGCGCATCGAGGCCGTGGAGCAGGTCACGCGGCTGCGCGACCATCCGTCGATCGTGCTGTGGGCGGGCAACAACGAAGTGCAGACCGGCTGGGACGACTGGCCGGATCGCCAGGACTTCCGCAAGTTCGTCAACGCCGACGAGGTCAAGCGGATCGACGACGGCATGCGCGAGCTCTTCGGCGGCACCTTGCGCAAGGTGGTGAACGAACTGTCGCCGGGCACGCCCTACTGGGCCAGTTCGCCGAGCACCGATTTCGAAGGCCCCGCCAACGTCGAGAACGATGGCGACGTCCATTACTGGAAGGTCTGGTCCGGTTCCGAACCCATCTCCCACTATCTCGACATCACCCCGCGTTTCCAGTCCGAGTACGGCCTGCAATCGTTCCCCGTGATGGCCACGATCAAGGCCTTCGCCCAAGCGGACGACATGCAGCCGGAATCGAAGGTGATGCGCGCGCACCAGAAGTTCGCGAACGGTGACGGCAACCAGCGCCTGCTGCTCTACATCCGCCAGGAATACGGTGAACCGAAGGATTTCCCCTCCTTCGTCTACCTGAGCCAGGTGATGCAGGCCGAAGGCATCGAGCTGGCCGCCGAGCACCTGCGCAGCGCGCGCCCGCGCAACATGGGCACGCTGTACTGGCAGCTCAACGACGTGTGGCCCGGCGCGTCCTGGGCCAGCGTCGACTACTTCAATCGCTGGAAGGCCTTGCAGTTCCACGCCAAGCGCTTCTACGCGCCGGTGGATGTCGTGCCGCTGCGCAGGGACGGCAAGACGGATGTCTTCGCCGTGTCCGACCGCACCGAAGCGTTCGACGCCGCGCTGCGCACCCGTGTCTACGACATGGGTGGCAAGCTGCTGCGCGAAGAGAGCAAACCCGTGAAGGCCGTCGCGCTGTCCAGCACGCCGGTCGCCAGTCTCGACGACGCCGCCCTGCTCAAGGGAGCCGATCCGCGGCACACCGTGGTGTCGTTCGACCTGCTGGAGCAGGGCAAGGTCGCCGCGCATCACCTGCTTTATTTCGGCGCCGCGCGCACGCTGGCCTTGCCGGCGCAACCGGGGCTCGAGATCGCGGTCCGCGCCGGAGGCAACGGCCCGTTGCTGAGCGTGAGCGCGAAGCGCCTCGCTCGTGCGGTATGGATCGATACCGGCGACCTCGACGTGCGCCTGTCGAACAACGCCTTCGACCTGCTGCCGGGCGAGAGCGTCGAGATCGCCGTCGACGGCAAGGTCGACATCGACGCGCTTCGCCGCGCGGTCACGATACGTTCGCTCGTGGATGCCCTGAAGGAGACCAAGCCGTGAATCCAAGCCGCCGTAACCTCATCAAGTGGCTGTCGCTCGTGCCTGGCGCGGCGGCGGTCGGTGGAGTAGGCACGGTCGCCTTCGCCGCCTCGCGCTTCCCGAGCAAGCGTCCGCCCGTGGGCAAGCGCAAGTTCACCAGCGAGGCGGTGGAAAGCCTGATCGCCTCGACGAAAAAGAAGATCGCCGATCCCGAACTGGCCTGGCTGTTCGAGAACTGCTTCCCGAACACGCTCGATACGACGGTGGAAGTCGGCCGCCTCGACGGTTACGAGGACACCTTCGTCGTCACCGGCGACATCGACGCGATGTGGTTGCGCGATTCCTCCGCCCAGGTCTGGCCTTATCTTCCGTTGGCGGCGAAGGATGAAGCCCTGCGGAAATTGTTCCGCGGACTGATCCGCCGCCAGTCGCGTTGCATCTCCATCGACCCCTATGCGAACGCATTCCTGCCCGACCCCAAGGGCAAGAGCAAGCTGGAGTGGGCGCAGTCCGACCAGACCGACATGCGGCCGGGCGTGGCCGAGCGTAAGTGGGAGATCGACTCGCTGTGCTACCCCGTGCGCCTGGCGCACGGTTACTGGCAGGCCACGGGCGATCGCGAGCCCTTCGACGAATCCTGGCGCGCCGCGACGCGACTCATCGTCGCCACCTTCCGCGCACAGCAGCGCAAGGACGGCACGGGTCCTTACCAGTTCCAGCGGCCGTCGCCGAATCCGACCGAAAGCCAGTTCCTCCACGGCTACGGCCAGCCGACGCGGCCCGTGGGCATGATCCACGCGATGTTCCGTCCTTCGGACGACGCCACGCTGTATCCGTTCAACATCCCCGGCAACCTTTTCGCCGTGGTGACCTTGCGCCGCCTCGCGCAGATGCACGGTACCTTCTTCGGCGACCAGGCCTTCGCCGGCGAATGCCAGGCGCTGGCCGACGAGATCGCCGGCGCCGTGGAAAAGTACGGCACGATCCAGGGCGAGCATGGCGATTACTGGGCCTACGAAGTGGACGGCTATGGCAACCAGCTGTTCATGGACGACGCCAACGTGCCGAGCCTGCTCGCGCTGCCGTACCTCGAATGCACGAGCCGCGACGCACGCTACGAGCGCACGCGCGCGCAGGTCTGGAGCACGGCGAATCCGTACTTCTTCAAGGGCACGGCCGGTGAGGGCGTCGGTGGCCCGCACGAGGGCCTGCGCATGATCTGGCCGATGTCGATCATGATGAAAGCCTTCACCACCGACGACACGGCCGAGATCCGCCAGTGCCTGCACTGGCTGAAGACGACCCATGCCGGCACCGGCTTCATGCACGAAGCCTTCGACCAGGACGATCCGAAGCAATTCACCCGCTCGTGGTTCGCCTGGGCCAATACCTTGTTCGGCGAGCTGGTCGTCCACCTCGCCGATAAGCAACCCGATTCCCTGCGCCGCGTCTGACGCGACGCCCGAACTGGAGCGATTCATGGTTACCCGTCGACGTTTTCTGCAAGGAATGGCCGCCTTCACGGCACTGGGTCAGGCCGGTTCCCTCACCGCGCTGGCCAGCGGCGTGCAAGAAGGCCTGGACGCGTCCTCCGCCAGCGGCGGCACCGCTGCGGAGGGTGTCTTGCGTTACGTCGACGTCTTCGTCGGCACTGGCGGCCACGGTCACACCTTCCCCGGTGCGACGCGGCCGTTCGGCATGGTCCAGCTGAGCCCGGACACGTACAACGCGCAGTGGGATGCTTCGTCCGGCTACCACCAGGGCGATGGCTCGATCATGGGCTTCTCGCATACGCACCTGTCCGGCACCGGCGCCGCCGACATGCTCGACTTCCTGGTGATGCCCTCGATGGGCCCCGTGCGCCTGCAACCGGGCGACCGCGACTTCGACGGCGTGAACTACACGTCCCGTTTCGACGCGAAGCGCCAGGGCGATGGCAAATCGCAGAAGGGCTACAAGACGGGCGTGAAGGGCTACCGTTCGCATTACACGAACGAGGCCGCGCACCCGGGCTATTACCGGGTAAAGCTCACCCAGCACGACATCCTGGCCGAACTCACCGCCACGCTACGCACGGGCATGCACCGCTACACCTTCGGCAAGGAGGGCGACGCCCACCTGCTGCTGGACATGACGCACGGCTACCAGGACGACATGGACAAGCCGACCCGTCTGAGCGACGTGGAACTGAAGCTGGTCGGCAACGATACGATCGTCGGTGGCCGGCGGGTGTACCAGTGGGCGAGCGGCCGTGTCATCTATTTCGCGATGAAGGTCTCGCGCCCGATCGCCGGCGCCACGCTTTACGAGAACGACAAGCCGCTGCCGAAGGGCACGGCCTCCGCCAAGGGCGATCATCTCAAGGCGGCCCTGCATTTCGACAAGGCGTCGAGCGAGCCCCTGCTGGTGAAGGTCGGCATCTCCGGCGTGGACATCGACGGTGCCATGCGCAACCTCGAAGGCGAGATCCCGGGCTGGGATTTCGACGGCGTGCGCGCCTCGGCCGAGGCCGAATGGGAACACGAGCTGTCGAAGATCCGCATCGCCTCCACCTCGGACAAGGTGAAGCGCACGTTCTACAGCTCGCTGTACCACACGATGCTCGCGCCCACCGTGTTCAGCGACATCGACGGCCGTTACCGCGGCATGGACCGCGCGGTGCACACGTTGCCCGAGGGCCGGCACAACTACAGCACCTACTCGCTGTGGGACACCTATCGCGCCGAGCATCCGCTGTTCACCCTGTACCAGTCCGAGCGCGTGCCCGACCTGGTCGACGGACTCGTCCGGCTCGCCGTGGAAAGCCCCAGTGGCGCGCCGGTATGGCCGCTGCAAGGCGTGGAGACCGTCTGCATGATCGGCTACCACTCCGCCGTGGTGCTGGCCGAGGCGCAGGCCAAGGGCTTCACCGGCATCGACTACATGAAGGCGTGGCCGGTGTTCCGCCGCCGCGCCATGCAGGACGATTACTTCGGCCTGCCGTATTACCGCAAGCTCGGCTACATCCCCAGCGAGAAGGAAGGCGAGGCGGTCAGCAAGACGCTCGAATACGCCTATGACGACTGGGCGGTGGCGCACATGGCCGAGGCGCTCGGCCATGCCGACGACGCGTCGCTGCTGCGCAAGCGCTCGCAGAACTATCGCAACGTGTTCGACAAGGACACGCAGTTCATGCGTCCGCGCGCCGAGGACGGCACCTGGCTGCAGCCCTTCGACCCGATCGCCATCGGCCATTCGGACCGCTGGCGCGACTTCACCGAATCGAACGCGTGGCAGGCGACCTTCCTCAACCAGCACGACGTGTACAACTACATGGGCCTGTTCGGTGGCGAGGAAGGCTTCGAGAAGAAGCTCGACGCCTTGTTCAACGCCGACCCGACCCTGCCGGACAACGCGCCACCGGATATCGCCGGCATGGTCGGCCAGTACGCCTTCGGCAACGAGCCCGGGCATCACATGCCTTATCTCTACGCGTACACGGGCGCCCACCACAAGACGCAGGCGCGCGTGCGCATGCTGCTGGAGACCATGTACCTGCCCGAGCCCGATGGCCTGCCCGGCAACGAGGATTGCGGCCAGATGAGCGCCTGGTACGTGATGAGCGCCATGGGCCTGTACGCCGTCGATCCGGTCAGCACGAACTACGTTTTCGGCAGCCCGCTGCTCGACCGCGCGGAAGTGCAGGTCGGCGGTGGCCGTACGCTCGTGATCGAGACGAAGGACAATGGCCCCGGCCGCCCGTACATCCAGTCGGTGACCTGGAACGGCAAGCCGTGGACGAAGAGCTGGATTCCGCACAAGGAACTGGCCGCCGGCGGCACGCTGAGCTTCGTCATGGGCGACACGCCGAACGAGTCCTTCGGCAAGGCCATGGGCGACCGCCCGCCCTCGTTCAGCGAGGCGGCGAAGGGTTGATGCCAGCCGTTCACGATCGGTAGACCCTCGTACCGACACTCTGACCCGGCCGGGAGGATCCGGCTGGGGAAGGGGAGTGCCATGTCGTACGCGGGACGCATGTATTTTCGGGCCTACCTGCCGGGCGTGTTCGCCCTGGCCGGTGGTGCGATCGCCGCCGCCGGCCTGAAGGCGGCGCAACAGTTACCGGGCGAATTCGGCACCCTTTCCCTCTATTCGAACCTGCCGGGCTGGACCTTCGCCGGGGGACTCGCCATCGCGCTGAGTGTCGCCACGGTGCAGACCGTGCGTCTTCGCCTGTGGGAGCGCGGCGCCATCGCCGGGTGCTATGTGTGCGGCTGCCTGCTCGGCGTGCCACGCGCGGCGCGACACGGGCTGGGCATGACCCGGCATTGCCTCGGTTGCGGCAAGGTGCACGGCGTGAACCATCGGCTATCGCCGAAGGCGGTTCCCCTGGCGGTGGCCGTGAAGGACACCACGCCGGTCAGGAGCGTACGTTCGTCACCGTGATGCGGTGACCGATCCGCTCGAGCAGCGCGCGCAGCGCCTCGGCGTCTTCCAGGCTCGTATCGTCCTCGAGCGACAGCCACACGGTGTCGCCGGACAGGCCGTGCACCTTTTCGTTGAACTCGATCTCGATGGCGACCTTTCCGCCCGGCTGGACCACCGATACCTCGAAGTTACGCTGCTGCACGCCCTGTATTCCCCTGGTGGACCGACTGGATGGGTTAGGTGGGTATTTTACTGGTACGGCGGGGAAAGTGCTGTCCGCGTCGGGTGATGCGTGAACCGTGGCACGTTCAGGTCGCACCGGGTGGCCGCCGGATCAGTCCTCGGCACGTCCCAATGGCGCGGCCACATCCTCCAGCGAACGGCGTTCGGCCGCGATCCCGAGCAGGACCGCCGCGGCCGCGCCGACCAGCATGAGAAAGGCGCCGAGGGCATAGCCCCAGCCGATGGCGGTGCGTTCTCCCGTGCCGATCAGGCTGCCGAACAGCCATGGGCCGACGACCCCGCCCAGCGCCGTGCCGAAGGCATAGAACAGGGCGATGGCCAAGGCCCGCAGTTCCAGCGGGAAACTCTCGCTTACCGTCAGGTAGGCGGAGCTGGCCGCCGCCGAGGCGAAGAAGAACACCACGCTCCAGGCGATCGTCTGGCTGCGCGCGTCGAGCATGCCGTGCACGAAAAGCCAGGCGGTGGCGAACAGCAACAGGCCCGAAAGCGCGTAGGTGATGGCGATCATCGGGCGGCGGCCCACGCTGTCGAACAACCTCCCGAGCAGCAGCGGCCCGAGGAAGTTGCCCGCCGCGAAGGGCAACAGGTAGAGCCCGACGTCCGCATCGGCGACACCATAGAAGCGGCCGAGCACCAACGCGTAGGTGAAGAAGATCGCGTTGTAGAAGAAGGCCTGGGTCGCCATCAGCACCAGGCCCAGCACGGTGCGTTTCGGGTACAGGCGGAACAGCGTGGACGCGACGTCGGCCATGGTCAGCCCGTGCGGCCGCAGCCGCAGCCTTGCCAGGGGGCGATCCGGCGGCGCGACGCCCATGCGCCGCTCGATGTCCGCGACGATCGCTTCCGCCTCGCCGATGCGGCCCCTCAGCATCAGCCAGCGTGGGCTCTCCGGTATCCAGTGGCGGAGCAGGAGGATGCCAAGCCCGAGCACGGCGCCCAGGCCGAAGGTGAGCCGCCAGCCGATCTCCGCCGACACCCAGCCCGAGTCGAGCAGGACGACCGCGCCCAGGGCACCGGCGGCCGCGCCGAGCCAGAAGCTGCCGTTGATCACCAGGTCGGTATGGCCGCGGTAACGCGCGGGAATCAGTTCCTGGATCGCCGAGTTGATCGCGGCGTACTCGCCGCCGATGCCGGCACCGGTGAGCAGGCGGAAGAGGGCGAAGGTCAGGAAGTCCGGGGAGAGCGCGGTGGCCGCGGTGGCGGCGAGGTAAAGGCCCAGCGTCACGGTGAACAGCCTCTTCCGGCCCAGCCGGTCGGTAAGCCATCCGAAGAACAGGGCGCCGGCGACCGCTCCCACCAGGTACAGGCTGGCCGCGAGGCCGACCTGCATGTCGGTGAGATGGAGCACCGGGCTCGATTTCAGGGCGCCGGCGATGGAGCCGGTGATGGTGACCTCGAGCCCGTCCAGTACCCAGGTGATCCCCAGCGCCACGACGACGAGGGTATGGAATCGCCCCCAGCGCAGCCGGTCGAGCCGCGCGGGGACATCGGTTTCCACGACCTCGTCGCGGGCGACGCTTTGTGGCTTCATGCCCCGACCCTAAGGGGCGGGAAGTCATGGAGACGTCAGCGCGGGACCCGGTACCCGCCCCGCACGCCCTGTGGCGACAGGGTGAGTTGCCATAGCTGGTCGCGACGGCTGCGGAAGACCCCGGCCGAGCAGCCCAGGTAGAAACGCCACATGCGCCGGAAACGTTCGTCGTAACGGGCCGAAAGCCGCGGCCACGCCGCCTCGAAGTTCGCTGTCCAGGCCATGAGGGTGCGGTCGTAGTCGGCGCCGAAGTTATGCCAGTCCTCGACCACGAACAGGCCTTCCAGCGCGTTGGCGACCTGGCTCATCGCCGGGATCACCGAGTTGGGGAAGATGTATTTCTCGATCCACGGGTCGGGCCGCCCCGGGGCGCCGTTGCTGCCGATGCTGTGCAGCAGCGCGAGCCCATCCGGGTGCAGGCAGCGCCGGGCCACCTCGAACCAGGTCCTGTAGTTCTTGCCGCCGACGTGCTCGAACATGCCGACGGAAAGGATGGCGTCGAAGCGCTCGTCCAGCTCGCGATAGTCCTGCAGGCGTATTTCCACGGGCAGTCCTTCGCACAGCGCGCGTGCGTATTCCGCCTGCTCCTTCGATATGGTGACGCCGACGCCGCTCACGCCGTAGCGCTCCGCCGCGAACCTCAGCGCCTCGCCCCAGCCGCAGCCGATGTCGAGGATGCGCTGGCCGGGTTTCAGCTGGAGCTTGCGGCAGATCAGGTCGAGCTTGGCTTCCTGCGCATCGTCGAGGTTGTCCGCCTGGGCCCAGTAGCCGCAGGAGTACACCAGCCGTTTGCCGAGCATGGCCTCGAACAGGTCGTTGCCCAGGTCGTAGTGTTGCCGGCCCACCTCCCAGGCGTGCTCGCCGCGCTGGAGGTTGAGGAAGCGCGCCTTGAGGTGGGCGATCAGCGTGTCGAGCGTGCGCAACGAGTCGTCGAGGTGCGATGACAACACGCGCGTGAAGAAGCCGGACATGTCGGCGACGTCCCACCAGCCGTCCATGTACGACTCGCCGAGTCCGAGCGAGCCGTGGGCGAAGACGCGGGCGTAGGTGCGCTCGTCGTGGATCGCGATGTCGGTGGGGCGGTCGCCGCCGATGGTGACCCCCGCGTGTTCGAGGAGATCCTGTGCACGTGCCTTGAGAGAAGAAGAATCGTGGTTCATCGATTGATTCCCTGGTGACCCTCTCGCCGCCCCGCGCGGCGTGGCGCTGGTTAGAAGTGTTTCAATACTCCGCGTGCGATACCCAGGCCGGCGATCGTCATGAGGATCGAGCCGGCCAGGTTGAGTCCGACGTGCGCGGCGAACCAGCCGTACTGCTGGCGCAGCAGCAGGGCGGTAGTTTCGGCCGAGAACGTCGAAAAAGTCGTGAGGCCGCCGAGAAATCCGGTGGCGACCAGCAGGCGCGCCTCGACGGGCAGCGTCTGGAAATGATCGAACACGCCGAGGGTCAGGCCCATGAGGAAGCCGCCGAGCAGGTTGGCGGCCAGGGTCCCCAACGGAAGCGTGGGGAACAGGGGGTTGAATACGACGGCCAGCCACCAGCGCAGCCAGCAGCCCAGCATGCCGCCTATCCCGACGGCGAGGAAACCGGTGTAACCCACGTTACCCCCGATGGAGATCGATGGATCGATTATGAGCCTTCGCCCGCCCGGCGGCGAGCACCCGGCCTCTTGCCGCTATACTCGCAAGCCTTCCCCCGCACGGCCTTGCAGGACCATGTCCTCCGCGACCCGCGATCCGCGTCGCCACCTGCCGTTATTGCTCGCGGCCCTGTCGATGATCGGGCCGTTCTCGATCGACGCCATCTTTCCGGGCTTTCCGGACATCGGCCGCGACTTCGGCGTGGGCGACGTCGCCTTGCAGCAGTTGCTCAGCGTGTACCTGCTCGCCTATGCGGTGATGAGCCTGTTCCACGGCGCGTTGTCCGACGCCTATGGACGCAAGCCCGTGATCGTCACGGCCATGGCCATCTATACCGTCGCCTCGGTGGGTGCCGCGTTGGCCCCGAGCTTCACCTTCCTCCTGGGCTGCCGCGTGTTGCAGGGCATGTGCGGCGGCGCCGGCATCGTGGTGGGCCGCGCCGTGGTCCGCGACACGATGCATGGCGAGGAAGCGCAACGGATGATGTCGAAGGTGATGATGATCTTCGGCGTCGCGCCGGCGATCGCTCCGATCGTGGGTGCCTGGTTGCTCGGGATCGACGGCTGGCGCGGCATCTTCTGGGCCTTGTCGGCGTTCACCACGGCACTGACCCTCGGCGTCGCGTATTTCCTGGTGGAATCGCACCCGGCCGGGCACCGCACGGTGTTTCGTCCGCGCCCGTTGCTTGCCGGCTACCTGCGCATCGCCCGCGACCTGCCGTTCTGGCCGCTGGCGTTGGCGAGTTCGGTCAATTTCGCCGGGCTGTTCCTCTATATCGCCTCGGCGCCGCACGTGATCCGCGACCTGCTCCACCTGGGCGCGGACGGATTTCCCTGGCTGTTCGTGCCCGTGGTGACGGGCATGGTCACGGGTGCCTTCATCTCGGGGCGGGTGGCGGGGCGGGTGAGCGCGGCCCGGACCGTCGCCTGGGGCTACATGGCGATGCTGTCCTCGTGCGCGATCAACCTGATCCTCGCGTTGACGCTGGAAGCCCCGCGCGTGCCATGGTCGACGGTGCCGCTGGCGCTCTATGGCTGTGGCGTGCAACTGGCCTTCCCCACGCTGACCCTGCTGTTGCTCGACCGTTTCCCCGAGCAACGCGGTGGCGTGTCGTCGGTGCAGGCCTTCGGCAGCCTGATCCTCACGGCCCTGGTCGCGGGTGTTCTTTCGCCGGCGCTCTCGGGCGCCATGCTGACCCTGGGCATCGGCACCACGTCGCTCTGCCTGCTCGGGCTGGCCGCCTGGCTCGCCTATCTCCACCTCGAACGCCGCGGCCTCGCCCGCGCTGCGAGGATGGAAACCGCCTAGGTGGAAGTGGATCAGATGGGAGCCGGCCCTGTCGGCGATGGGTGCTTGCCGCACCCTGGCCCGCTGCCGCGGGATCGCCGCTGAAGCGGCTCCCACAGTCGGATCAGCCGGCGGGCAGCCACGGTCGGGTTCAGCCGGCGGGCAGGCCGCGTGCGCGGAGGAAGGCCTGCGCTTCGGTGGCGTCGTGTTCGAACCAGGCGCGGGTGGAACCGAGGCGGTAGGTGTAGCCCCAGCGGTCCATGTCTTCCATGAGGCGTGCGGAACCTACCGACGGCAGCTGCCCGGCGAGGACGATCTGCAGGTAGCAGGTGGCGTCTTCTTCCTCGATGGAATCGGTGGCGTCCGTATGCACCAGCGCGCGTTTCTCCTCGGGAAGCACGAGGAGGTGGCAGGCTTCATGGAGCAACGAGTGCACCGGCGTGTCGGCGCGGGCATAGACCGTCGTGCCGATGATGCCGGCTTCGGTGTCGCCCCAGAAACTGCCGGGAATGGCTTCGCCCCCGGCGATGGCCACGAGTTCGAGGCCATACCGAGCCAGCAGGGCGCGTGGTTCGTCGAAACCGATCTCGCCGACGCGCAGGACGGCGTCGGCGGGATCGGTGCCGGGTGGCGTGGCGGCCCCGGCCGGATACTCGACCATCGGTGGATCAGCTGGCCGAGGCGGCCGGCTTGCCCATGACCTTGCCATCGGGCAGGGCGACGGAAAGTTCCAGCACCTCGTGGCCACTGTCGCGTTCGAGGCTGACGTTGACCGCCTCGACGTCGACGTTCACGTACTTGCGGATGACTTCGAGCAGCTCGTTGCGCAGCAGCGGCAGGTAGTCGGGACCGCCGCGCGTCGAGCGCTCCTGGGCGACGATGATGCGCAGGCGTTCCTTGGCCACACCCGCGCTTGGCTCGGGCTTGCGCTTCAGGAAATCGAGGATACCCATGCTCAACCTCCGAATACGCGCTTGAGGAAGCCCTTCTTGACCGGCTCGAGGAAGCGAAGCGGACGCTCTTCGCCGAGAATGCGGGCGACGGTGTCCTTGTAGGCGGCGCCGGCGTTCGAGTTGTCGTCGAGGATCACCGGCACGCCGGCGTTGGACGCGGCGAGCACGTTCTCCGACTCCGGGATGACCCCGACCACGGAAATGCCGAGGATTTCCTCGACGTCCTTGACGCTGAGCATCTCGCCGGCTTCGACGCGATTGGGGTTGTAGCGGGTGAGCAGCAGATGCTGCTTGATCGGCGCTTCACCCTTTTCGGCACGTCGGGTCTTGCTCGAGAGCAGGCCGAGGATACGGTCGGAGTCGCGCACGGAGGAGACTTCCGGATTGACCACGACCACGGCGTGATCGGCGAAGTACATCGCCAGGTGCGCGCCCTTCTCGATGCCTGCCGGGGAATCGCAGACGACGAAGTCGAAGTTTTCCTTGGTCAGTTCGTCGAGGACCTTCTCGACGCCTTCCTGGGTCAGGGCGTCCTTGTCGCGCGTTTGCGAGGCGGCGAGCACGAAGAGGTTCTCGTGGCGCTTGTCCTTGATCAGCGACTGCTTGAGGGTGGCTTCGCCGTGCACGACATTGACGAAGTCGTACACCACGCGGCGCTCGCAGCCCATGATGAGGTCGAGGTTGCGCAAGCCGACGTCGAAGTCGATGACGGCCACCTTCTTGCCCTGCATGGCGAGGCCGGTGGCGAGGGAGGCGCTGGTGGTGGTCTTGCCGACTCCGCCCTTGCCCGAGGTGACGACGATGATTTCAGTCAAGAGATGTCTCCGAGTGTTGCCAGCGACGGCGGCCGTGTCACAGCCGCGCGATCATGAGTTTTCCATTGTCGAGCCAGCATTGCACGGGCTGGCCTTCGAATTCCTTGGGCATGTCTTCGAACACGCGGTAGTGCCCGGCGATCGCCACCAGTTCGGCGCGGAAGTCGGAGCAATAGATACGTGCGGATTCGTCACCCTGTGCGCCGGCCATGGCGCGGCCACGCAGGCTGCCGTAGATGTGGATGGAGCCGTCGGCGATGACTTCGGCGCCGTTGGCGACGGTGGCGGTCACCACGAGGTCGCGGTCGCGGGCGTAGACCTGCTGGCCGGAGCGCACGGTGCTGCCACCGTGATGCTGCGCGGTGACCGTGCCGCCGCTTTCGACGGCGGGCTCGGCTTCCGCCGCGCCGCGCTTGGCTTCCGCCCGGGCCTTGGCCGGTTCGGCCGGCGGCGTTTCGCCCTGGCCGGGCTCGTACTGCGCGCGGAACTTGGCGATCAGGGGCAGGCCCATGCGCTCGGCGAGGGCTTCGGTCTCGCTGGTGCCGTAGGCGATGCCGACGGGCAACATGCCGGCGCTGCGGATGGCTTCGAGCAGGGCGTCGACCATGCCGTCGTCCGGCAGCTTCGAAAGATGCGAGAGATCGAGCACCACCGCGGCGCGGGAGAACATCTGCGGCGCGGCGCGCACGCGGCGCTCCAGTTCTTCCACCAGGGCGGCGGCGTCGACGCGGCGCAACCGTACGCAGGCGATGCCGACCTGGCCGAAACGCAGGTCGCAGGCCGCCTCGAGGGATTCGGCGCGGGCGTTCACGCGGCCACCCCCGCGCCGTCGATCGGACGGCGGCGTTCGGCCAGCCATTCCACGGCGGGCAGGCCGTCCTGCTCGAGGTAGCGCTCGCGCACGAAGGGGAAGCTGGGCAGCTCGCGGGCGAGCAGGCTCACCTTGGGCCCGGTGCGGCCCATTTTCTGCTGGCCGACTTCCTGGAAGCCCATGGTGCCGTGGAACAGCACGGTCTGGTCGTTGCGTGGTTCGAGGAAGACCTCGCAGGTCAAAAGCGGCACACGTACCTCGGCATAGCTCTGCACATCGCAATAAAAGATCCGGCCCAGCCCATGACCGCGCGATTCGGACGCGATCACGATGCGATCGATGTACACGAAGCTTTCGTAATGGGCCTGGAACCAGCGGAAGTTCGGGCTGGCGTATTCGGCGTCGGGACGCATGGCGATCAGGAAACCGAGGATGCGGCCATTCTGTTCGGCGACACGGAAGTAGTGGGCGATTTCGTAAAGGTGGCGCAGGCGGGCGAGGTCCGTGGCGAGGATGCCGGTGCCTGCCTCGTTGTTGAGTGCCAGCACGGCATCCAGGTCGTGCTCGCACACGTCGCGGATGGCAAGGGCCATTCGTTGCTCCGCTTGAGTGTTCTGGAAAAAGACGACCCCCGGGCCGTCGAATGCGCGGCATTATGGCACGCTCCGGCCTCGCCGGGGAGCGTCGCGTGGATGTAAAACCGTTGTAAAGCCGGTGTTTGCCGTGGGCGCGCACGTGACTTCAGTCAGGTGGTGCGGACCGCGTGAAGCCCTATGATGCGGGCATGTCCAAGGTTCAGTTCAATCACGTCCGCCTGCTCAGGTACGCCACGTACTTCGTCTTCCTGTGCGTCGGGCTGCCGCTGTCGATGCAGCGCGCCGGCCACGAGCCCGGGCAGATCGGCGACGTGGCGTTGTTGTCGTGGACGGCCTGCTACCTCGTCTTCGGGCTCGTGTACTGGCTGCTCACCCGCAACCTCGGTTCGCGCGTGGACGGCGCGACCCGGGTGGCCGTGCTGGTGATCCTCACCGGCACGGCGCTGGCGATCGGCGTGCTGAGCAAGAGCGGCGTGGCGGCCCTGCTGCTGATCATCGTGGCGACGGTGGTGCCGTGGCTGGTGAGCCTGCCGATGGGCATCGCCTGGATGGTCGTGGCTCACCTGGCCCTCGTTCCGGTGTTCCTGGAGGTACCGGGCTTCTCATTCATCCAGTCGTTGATGCAGGCCTGCCTGTATTTCGGTTTCTCGGCCCTGGTCTTCATCACCTCGATGGTGGCCAGCCAGCAGGCCGACGAGCGCGAGGAACTGCGCCGGCTGAACTCGGAACTGCGCGCCACCCGCGCCTTGCTGGCGGAATCCACGCGCATCGCGGAGCGGATGCGCATCGCCCGGGACCTGCACGACCTGGTCGGCCACCATCTCACGGCCCTCAGCCTGAACCTGGAAGTGGCCAGCCACCTGACCAACGACACCGCCCGCGAGCACGTGTTGAAGGCGCAGAGCACGGCCAAGCAATTGTTGGCGGACGTGCGCGAGGTGGTGAGCGAACTGCGCCAGGACGATGCCATCGATCTCACCCAGGCCTTGCGCAGCCTCACGGAAGGGGTGCCCGGCCTCGACGTGCGGCTGAGCGTGCCGCCGCGCTTCGGCGTCGAGGACCCGCGCCGGGCGCAGATGCTGCTGCGCTGCGTGCAGGAAATCCTCACCAATACCGTGCGCCACGCCAATGCGCGCCATTTGTGGCTCACCTTCCGCCATACCGGCCCGGATGAACTCTGTCTCGACGCCCGCGACGATGGTCGTGGCAGCGGCGAGTTCCGCCCGGGCAACGGCCTCACCGGCATGCGCGAACGCCTGGCCGAGTTCGGCGGCAGCGTCACCTTTCGTACCGACCCCGCCGGCGGCTTCGCGTTGACCGCGCGCCTGCCGCTGGGCGAGGAATCCACCCTGGCGCACGCGCCACCGAGGCCCGCCCTCGATCCCTTGCTCGACGACGAGCCCACTGACGCGTCGCGTGCCAAACTCTCCGTTCCTTCCGAGGATCTCCCATGATCTCCGTCTGCCTAGTCGACGATCAGAACCTGGTTCGCCAGGGCATTCGTTCCCTGCTCGACCTCGCTGGCGACATCCGTGTCGTCGCGGAATGCGCCGATGGCGCGCAGGCGGTGCAGACCATTCCCCAGGTGCGCCCGGACGTGGTCCTGCTCGACCTGCGCATGCCGAACATGAGCGGCCTGGAGGTGCTCCAGGCCCTGGGCGGGCGTAACGAACTGCCGCCGACCATCATCCTCACCACGTTCGACGACGACCAGCTGGTGCTGGCCGGCCTGAAGGCGGGTGCGCGCGGCTATCTCCTCAAGGACGTGTCGCTCGACCAGCTGGTGGAGGCGGTGCGCACGGTCGCGGCGGGTGGCTCGCTGGTGGCGCCGATGGTGACCCAGCGGCTCCTGGCTGGCGTGGGCCGGATACAGAACCAGTTCTCCAGCCTGGAGCAGCCCGACCCGCTCACCGAACGTGAGACCGAGATCCTGCGGCTGCTCTCGGGCGGCTACAGCAACAAGGAGATCGCCAATTCCCTGCGGGTGGCCGAGGGTACGGTGAAGAACCACGTCTCCAATATCCTTTCGAAGCTGGGCGTCCGCGACCGTACCCGCGCCGTCCTGAAGGCCCTGGAACTGGGGATCGTCTGAGTCCTCGCTGACTGTTGGGTACGAAAGCCCGCCACTCCGGCCGAAAATCCGCTTGTGCGCGCTTGCGAAAAAGGGCAGGGGACCCAATGGCGTTCGCCGCCGCGAGCAAGTACCATCGGCTCTTTCGGCGCGGGCGAACCCCTGCCACGGGCCGATTCTTCAGGGGTGAGCGCACGGCGTCCATGGCCGCGCGTGGAGCCTGTTCGTAAGACGTTCGGAGAACCGTGGAATGACGCGTCTGTTAGAATTTATTGTCGCCCTCGTCATCGTCGCCGTACTCGGTGTCGTGGTCGGCGTAGCTATGCCCTCGACCGGACATGTCGAGCGCGAAATGCTGATCAGCAAGGACTTGCGTCAGGTTTACGACGTTTTCAGCAACTTCCGCCGCTTCCCTGACTACACCGTACTGCGGTCGTTCGACCCCAAGGTGCAGTTCGAGTTGTCCGGCAAGGCCTATGGCCCGGGTGCCAAGATCGCCTGGAAGGCCGGCGACCCGAAGGTCGGTGACGGCTCGCTGGAAATCGCCTCGATCGATCCGGGCTTCGCCCAGATCTCCGACGCGGGCAAGGGCACCATCGTCTGGAACCTCGACAACGCCTGGCGTGGCGAGGACAAGAAGTTCACCATCAAGCTCGAGCGCTCCGGCCGCAGCCAGAAGCTCGTGAAGGTGAACTGGTCGTACGACGTCTCGTACGGCTTCAACCTGATCAGCCGCTTCTCCAACCTGTATATCCACGGCGATCCGGACGCGCTGATCCAGTTCAGCCTGTCGAACCTGCAGAACCTGATGGCGGCGATCCCGAACATCGACTACAGCAAGATGGTGCCGTCGATCGCGGACCAGCCGGCCAAGCCGATCCTGTTCGTCTCCACCACCGCCCCGCGCACGCTCGACGACGTCGACACCGCGTCGGACAAGGCGATGGCCGAGATCCAGGCCGCGGCGAAGAAGCTGGGCGTGAACATCGTCAGCCCGCGCATCACCTTCACCACGAATTGGGGTGACCAGAACTACACGTTCGACGTCGCCGCCGAGATCGATTCGACCACGCTGAAGCTCAACGGCCAGGACGTCGAGATCACCGCCGCCCAGCGTCCGTCGCTCGACGCCGCCGCCCCGGCCGAGGCTTCGACCGCCGCCGCGCCGGCCGCCGCCGACACGACCGCGCCGGGTAGCAAGGACAAGTACGGCCGCGTCGTCGTCGACGGCAACGTCAAGGCCGTGCTCGCCTTCGGTGGCAAGGCCCTCAAGGCCGAGTGGAACGGCACCGGTGCCGGCCTGCCGCAGACCCGCCAGATGCTGGCGGCGTACTCGCAGACCCACGGCTACAAGTACGACGACGTGACCTACCGCGCCTACGACATCCAGGTGAAGGCGCCGGTGAACAACAAGGGCACGATCGAGGGCTACGACGAGCAGAAGTTCGAGATCTACCTGCCGCTGCAGGGCGACGTGCCGGACCAGACCCCGGAACAGGAAGCCGGCATGAAGCAGCCGGGCCTGGAAGAGGCGGCTCCGGCCGGTTCGTCCACGGCTCCCGCGCCTGCGGGCACCGCGCCGGCTCCGGCGGGTACCGCACCGGCCCCGGCCGGCACGGCCGCGGCGCAGTAAATCGCGCTGACGCGAAGACGAAGAGCCCCGCCGGAAACGGCGGGGCTTTTTTGTGGTCTGTGGGAGCCGACCCTGTCGGCGATTCCATAGCTACCGCTACACTGCCGGACGATGATCGAAGCCGAACGACTCACCCGCTGCTATGGCCCGCTGACCGCGGTCGATTCGCTGAGCCTGCGCGCCGAACCGGGACAGGTGCTCGGCCTGCTCGGGCCCAACGGGGCGGGCAAGTCCACCGCGATGCGCATGATCGCGGGATTCCTCACGCCCACCTCGGGCACCGCGCGCGTGTGCGGCCACGACGTGCGCAAGGAACCCCTCGCCGCCAAGCGCGCCCTGGGCTACCTGCCCGAGGGCGCGCCCAGCTACGGTGAGATGACGATCCGCGAGTTCCTCGTCTTCATGATCCGTGTCCGCGGCCTGGAACGCGACGTCGCCTTTCGCCGCTTCGACGAAGTGGTGATGCGGCTGGAGTTGGAGGAAGTGCTCGACCAGACCATCGGCACGCTGTCGAAGGGCCTGCGCCGCCGTGTCGGCCTGGCGCAAGCGATCCTGCACGATCCGCCGGTGCTGATGCTCGACGAGCCGACCGACGGCCTCGATCCCAACCAGAAACACTCGGTGCGCATGTTGATCGACGCGATGGCGCGTGAGCGCACGATCCTCATTTCCACCCATCTGCTCGAGGAAGTGCACGCCTTGTGCAACCGCGTGGCGATCATAGCCAATGGCCGCCTGCTGGCCGATGCCACGCCGGCGGAGCTGGAGGCACGCTCGCGCTATCACGGCGCGGTTTCCTTCAGCGCCGCGGGCAGCGCGGTGTCGCGCGAGATGCTGGCGCGCATTCCCAGCGTGGCGAACGTGGAAGTCGATCCGCTCGACGGCCGTGTCACGGTGTTCCCGCGCGCGGGGCAACCGATCCTCGACGAGGTACAGGCCTTGTTGCGCACGCAGAACCTGGAAATCTCCGAGATCCAGCTCGAACGGGGCCGCCTCGACGAGGTCTTCCGGCAGATCACCACGCAGCCACGCGGGGCGCAGGCATGAGCGCGGTGCTGGCGATCGCGCGACGCGAACTCTGGGGCTACTTCGTCACGCCGGTGGCCTATGTCTTCATGGTGATCTTCCTCGTGCTGGCCGGGCTTCTCACCTTCTACACCGGCGATTTCTACGACCGCGGCCTGGCCGACCTGCAGCCGTTCTTCGACATGCATCCCTGGTTGTACCTGGTGCTGGTCCCGGCGGTGACGATGTCCATGTGGGCGGAGGAGCGTGCGTCCGGAACACTCGAGTTGCTGTTCTCGCTGCCCGTGACGATCTCCCAGGCCGTGCTGGGCAAGTTCCTTGCCGCTTGGGCGTTCATCGGCATCTGCCTCATGCTGACCTTTCCGATCTGGATCACGGTGAACTACCTCGGCGACCCGGACAACGGTGTCGTCATGGCCGGTTACGTGGGTAGCTGGCTCATGGCGGGCGCCTTCATCGCGATCGGCACCTGCATGTCCACCGCGACGCGTAGCCAGATCATCGCTTTCATCCTCACCGCCGCCGTCTGCTTCGTGCTGTTGCTCGTCGGCCAGCCACAGGTGCTGGATTTCTTCCAGGACTCGGTGCCACCGAAACTGATCGGCGCGATGGGGCAGCTGAGCATCGCACGGCATGCCAACGCCATCGCGCGTGGCGTGCTCGACCTGCGCGACCTCGTCTACTTCTTCGCCACGATCACCGCGTGGCTGGCGGCCAGCGTGGTCGTGCTCGACCTGAAGCGGACGCGTTGACGATGCGCCATTTCCATCTCTCGCGTTCCTTCCTCCTGCGCCTGTCGCTCTTCGGTATCGCCGGTCTCTTCCTGGTGGCCATCGCGGTCAGTTCCATGTCGTTGCGCACGGCGCGCGTGGACCTCACGGCCGACCGCATCTATACGCTGACCCCGGGCACGCAGGACATCGTCGACAGCCTGCGCAAGCCGCTCACCCTCACCCTGTATTTTTCCGAGCACGCGACCCGCGACCTGCCGCAGTTGCGCAGCTACGAACAGCGCGTGCACGAGATGCTGCGCGAGATCGCGGTTCGCGCGCATGGCCGCATCCGGCTCAAGGTGATCGACCCGGTGCCTTATTCCGACGACGAGGACGCCGCCGAGAGCTATGGGCTCACGCCCGCCACCGGCGGGAGCAACGGCGAGCGCGTGTTCTTCGGCCTGGTCGGCACGGCCGGCACCGGTGACGTGCCGCCGCAGGCGATCCCGTTCTTCGATCCCGCACGCGAACCCTTCGTCGAGTACGACATCGCCAAGCTGCTGTACGAGCTGGGCATGCCGCAAAAGCCGCGGCTGGGCGTCCTCAGTTCGCTTCCCGTCGAGGGCAACCTGGTCATCGGCGAACCCGCATGGGCGGTGGTGAGGCAACTCGACCAGCTGGCCGAGGTGACCAACATCGATCCGGACGGGCTGAAGCACATCGACCCAGCGCTGAAGGTGCTGCTGCTCATCCATCCCAAGCGCCTGTCCGACGACGCGCAGTACGCCATCGACCAGTACGTGCTGCACGGCGGCCACCTGGTCGTGTTCGTCGATCCCGATTCGGAAATGGACAACGCGCCGCTGGTGGATGCGCATGGTGTCGTCGACGATCACGATTCCGACCTGCGCCGGCTGTTCGAGGCCTGGGGCGTGGTCTACGACCCCGCCACGGTCGTGCTCGACCGCTCGCAGGCATTGACCATCGAACTCAACGGCAACAGCATCGGCCATCCGGCGATGCTGGGCCTGGGTACGCAGGACCTCAACCACGACGACGTGGTGACGGCCAGCCTGCAACGGGTGAATTTCTCCACCGCCGGTTTCTTCGAGCTCGCGACCGACACCAAAGCGCGGCTGATCCCGCTCGTCCAGACCTCGGACGAGGCCGCCGTGATGTCCGCGCAGCGCGTGCGCGACGCGGCGGGCGATCCCACCAGCCTGCTGGAGAACTACGAGCCGACGCACGAACGCTACGTGCTCGCCGCGCGGCTGCGGGATACCTTCCGCACCGCCTTCCCGGAGCGCCGCGACCGCGGCCACCTGGACCGTGCCGTGGCGCCGGGCGAGGTGGTACTGGTGGCCGATACCGACCTGTTGTCGGACCGCCTGTGGATCGACGTGCAACCACTGCTGGGCCAGCAGCAACTCACGCCGTTCGCGAACAACGGCGATTTCGTGGCCAACCTCGTCGACAACCTGGGTGGCTCGACGGCACTCCTTTCCATTCGTGGCAGGGTGAATTCGCAGCGGCCCTTCACCCGCGTACGCGCGCTGCAGGCAGCCGCCGACCGCAAGTTCCTGGTCAAGAAGCGCGAACTGGAGAACGAGCTCTACGAGACCCAGCGCCGCCTCGCGGAATTGCAGCCGGCCAAGAACGGCGCGACGGCCACGACCGCCACCGCCGAGCAGCGCCGCGAGGTGGAGCAATACCTGCAACGCAAGCTGGCCATCGGCAAGGAACTGCGCGATGTGCAGCACCAGCTCAACGCCGAGATCGATGCCCTGGGCTTGCGCCTGAAGTTCATCAATATCGTGCTGGTGCCGGGACTGGTCGCCCTGATCGGCCTCATCTACGGTTGGCGGCGCACGCGGCGCAGCCGGCGAGTGGTCTGAGCACGTGCTCGACGGCGTGCTGAAATGGATCGTGCCCTGGGAATTCTCCTGGGTCTTCCTTGCCGTCTTCGTCTCGGTGGCATGGCTGTACGTGCGAGGGTCGCGCCGCCTGCGGGTACCGATGGAGCGGCGCGCCGCGTTCTGGGCGGGGATGGCGATGGTCTACATCGCCCTGCATACGTATTTCGATTATTTCGCGGAGCATGAGTTCTTCATGCATCGCATCCAGCAGGTGCTGCTGCACCACCTGGCGCCGCTGCTGCTCATCGCCGCTTATCCGGGTACCGCGTTGCGCGCGGGGCTGCCGCTCGCATGGCGCGTACGGTTGCGCCGGGCGCAGCGGTCCTCGCCGTGGCGCGTATTCGCCGCGTTGGCGTTCAACCCCGCCTTCGTCACGGTCTTCTTCGTCGCCCTGATCCTCGTCTGGCTGATTCCGGACATGCAGACCCTGGCGATGCTGGACTGGCGCATCTATCGCGCGATGAACTGGTCGATGGTGCTGTCGGGTCTGTCCTATTGGTGGCTCGTGCTCGATCACCGGCCCAAGC
>Ga0307412_10000411_pt1 | contig 26119 bp, 17 predicted proteins | sample DK1Cmetagenome_3_FD_203823 | JGI IMG/M metagenome (GOLD analysis project Ga0307412, IMG submission 203823) | Maize rhizosphere microbial communities from greenhouse at UC Davis, California, United States - DK15-C-1 | ecosystem: Host-associated > Plants > Roots > Rhizosphere > Soil | place: USA...
ACTTATGGAGGTGTCAAGAATTAGCAAAATATTAATCTTAATATTTTCTAGTTTAATTTTAATTAATTGTAAAAGATCAGAAGATGCAAAAACAATAAAACTTGAAAAACACAATGACATATTACAACTTGTTAAAACGGAAGGTTACTCATTTAGAAGAAATTATAGCTATCCAGAAGAAATTTACAATAACGAAAAAGAAAGAAAACACTTAGACAATAGAAATCCAGAAATTATTGGTAAAAATATAAAGGAGACAAAATATTATTTAGGAATTAATAATATGAAACTATTTGACATCCTTAATAATCTAAATATAGAACAATGGAATAAACTGAAAAATATTAAATATGAAGGAGAGAAATTCAATTATAATAAAAAAACATATACTTGTTCAATTTCAAATCTTAATAATGGCTCGTTTTTAGTAAGGCTTCATGATTCTAAAAATAATTTAGTCTTAACCAAGAAATTAGATTATGATCTCCCCCCTGATGTTGTATTCCAAATCAGTGATATCGACAATGACAAAGATGCTGAAATCATATCATTTTATCATTCTTATATTGCTAACGGAGATAATTATGAAATAAATATTTATGAATTAAAAGAAAAATAAATCAGTAATTTAGCACCACGTTAAATTTCTAAAAATGGATAAAATACCTAGTGTAGACCTGCGTGATTTCCTTTCGGGCGACCCGGAACGCAAACAGAAATTTGTAAATGAAATCGGAAAAGCTTATGAAGAAATCGGATTTGTAGCCTTAAAAGGACACTTTCTTGATGATAAGCTAGTGAGTGAATTGTATGGAGAGGTAAAAAACTTTTTTGAACTTCCAACGGAAACGAAACAGAAGTATGAGATTCCCGGAATTGGTGGGCAGAGAGGCTATGTAGGATTTGGTAAAGAAACTGCAAAAGGCTTCAAAAAAGGCGACCTGAAAGAGTTTTGGCATTTCGGGCAATATGTGTCCGACAATTCCAAGTACAAAATCGAGTACCCTGATAATGTGATCGTTGAAGAGCTTCCAAAGTTCAATGAAGTAGGCAAAGAAACGTATCAAATGCTTGAAAAAACAGGGAAATATGTTTTGAGAGCTTTGGCATTATATCTCGGCCTTAACGAATTTTATTTTGATGATAAAATTGCAGAAGGCAACTCTATTTTAAGACCAATTCATTATCCGCCCATTACTCAGGAGCCTGATGATGCGGTAAGAGCAGCAGCTCACGGAGATATCAATCTGATCACTCTTTTAATGGGTTCTCAGGGGAAAGGTCTTCAGGTACAAAATCACAACGGAGAATGGATCGATGCGATCGCAGAACCGGACGAATTGATGATCAACGTTGGAGATATGCTGTCAAGACACACCAACAACAAATTGAAATCTACGATTCACAGGGTAGTTAATCCGCCAAGAGAATTGTGGGGAACGTCAAGATATTCAATTCCATTTTTCATGCATCCGATCAGCGAAATGTCATTAAATACCCTTGACAATTGTGTTGATGAAAACAATCCTAAGTTATATGAAGATACAACGGCAGGAGAATTTTTATATGAAAGATTGGTGGAATTAGGCTTGATCAAAAAATAATTTCAAAAAATATACCACAGTTGATTGAGTTAATAAATTTTTGATTATCTTTACTTTACTATCAAATTTTTAATTAAAACAATATGAAAAATTTAAAAAAACTAAGTAAAAGCCAATTAAAAAGTATTTCTGGAGCAGGAGGAATTAAACTTCCAGAACCTGAATTTTGTATGTATTACTGCAACGGAGTTGTGATTTGTGCAACTTGTAGTGATAAATTTACATGTCCGGATGATTCAATGTAATTGAAATTCAAAAAGATTTATAAAAAAACCGTTCCTTTTGGAGCGGTTTTTATTTTTAAATAAGCATTAATGACTAATTTAAATTTAAACACACTCATCTGTGAAAATTCGTAAAATCTGTGGTTAAAATAAAGAATAAATTCAATCAAATAATCTCAATTGCTGATCTTTTGCTCCAGTAAAATTTGCAACAGAAACTTTTGGAAACTCTTTGCCTTCAAAGAATTTTTTTCGTCCGATCTTAAAAGTATTGTGAATCATTTCTGCAATATTCCCTTCTCCTTTTTGTCTGTCAAAATATTTCTTTTCCCCTAGCTTTCCGCCTCTCATTGAACGAATTAAGTTTAAAACTTTCTGCGCACGATCAGGAAAACTGGATTCAATCCATTTTACAAAAACAGGTTCAACGGTGTCATTTAATCTCACCAAAGTATATCCAAAACTTTGCGCACCGGCCTCAGAAATCGCTTTTAGAATTGTCAGCGGTTCATCGCTATTCAACCCGGGAATAATTGGAGCAACCATCACATGGACAGGGATTTTATTTTGAGAAAGAACTTCAACAGCTTTCAGTTTATTATTAGCTGAGCTTGTTCGAGGTTCCATTTTTCTTCGCAATTCTTCATTAATTGTGGGAATACTTAATGAAACAGAAACCAAATTCTGCTCAGCCATTGGTTTCAGAATATCCAAATCTCTCAAGACCAATGCATTTTTTGTCAGAACATTGACAGGATGTCTGTAATCAAGACAAACCTGCAATAATTTTCGGGTGATCTCAAATTGTCGCTCCGCAGGCTGATAACAGTCGGTATTTCCGGAGAGTAAAATCGGGGCAGGTTTGTAGCCCCTTTTTTGGAAAAATTTCTCTAATAATTCAGGAGCATTTTTTTTGACCATGATTTTTCTTTCAAAGTCAATTCCGGCGCTGTATCCCCAATATTCATGGGTTGGTCTTGCAAAACAATATGAGCAGCCGTGCTCACAGCCCTGATACGGATTCATGGAATATTCCATCGGTAAATCTTCGCTTTTCACCTGATTTACAATGGTTTTCGGAAAAACTTCCGTGAAAGACGTTTTTACAGTTTCGAAATCTTCATTTTCAGGCTCAAAGGTATATCGGTCGAAACGGTTGATAACATTTCGCTGAGCTCCCTGACCTTTTATGATATTTTCGTTCTGCATTATGATGTAAAATTAGAGTGGAATTTTTATAAAATAATGAGTTTTAACACTAAAGTTTTCCACAAAAAAAATCCAACACTTAAAAATAGGCATTGGATTTCAACATGATTAAATATATTTTTTTACTACTTCAGCGCGTAAAATTCCACTCCGTGATATTCATCATCGTGGTTTTTTCCATCAAAGTGTCTGTGATAATCCGAGTAAGTATCACTGTATTTTTTATCTTTTTTGTGTAATATTTTCTTTATCCCAATTATACTTAATACTGCCAAAAGACCAACTCCCCCTGCCAGTAAAACTCCGACTTCTTTTTTCATATTTTGTCCGATTTATTAAAAATATTATTGCAAAAAGTGTACCTATTCAAAATTTTTAAATTATAAATTTTGTTAACATTGGATTTCTTCATTTAGAAAATATTCATCTGTATAGATAGATTTATTATCTTAATGGTTTAATTCTTGTACTCATTAAGAAAAATAATATTATGGAAAATCCAGAAAACATCGACAGAATGACCACCTTAAGTGAAGTCATGTCAACATTAGCAGAACGCGGCGTTCACAGGGAATTCAGGATGAATGAAAACTGCGAAATGAGATTTGAAAACTCCGAAAAAAATTATAAACCATCTGATCTGATTATCTTAAAAACTTACCGTTTCGAAGGTGACAGTAATCCTGACGATAACGCAGTGCTTTATGTATTAAAAGACAACGCAGGAAACATCGGAATGATCATAGATTCATACGGTGCAGACAGCAATTACCCAGGTGAGGAGTTTGATGCTTTTTTAAGAGATATTCCGATTGAAGAAAGTGAAGAATTTAGTCTTTAAAATATAAAATTATTGCCCGAAATTACTCTGTTTCGGGTTTTTCTTTTTTCTTAAAGACATTTTTAAGGAATCCTTTCTTTTCTTTTTTCTCTTCGGTTGTCCTTGGATCTTCACTTTTAGTTCCTGAACCTTTTATCTCTTTTTTCAATTCTTTGACAGACTGTTTCACTTCTTTCACTGCTGAAACAGTATTTTGGACAGTTTTTTTCGTTTTATCTATATTAATTCCTATCAAAGTCTTCTTCAGGCCCTGCTCAATTCCCTTCCAGAATAAATTGAAGAAAGATTTTGTAGGATCACGTTCAACACCTTCAACCATCACATCTTGAGGTAGTTTACCCGAATTTGATTTTACAAGTAAATTGGCAATGGCAGACAAAACACCTTTCTTTTCGTTATTATTTTTATCTAAAATAGCAACTTTTAAATCTTTATGCCTTAAATTAAAACGACCGTTCAAACTTTTTGGATTTCCTCTGAAATTAAACAGCATTTCCTGAATCGTTCCCGTCGCTGTCACATGCAAATACGGACGAATAAACGGATTGATCCCCTGCGCAGGAAGATTGACCGCTCGACCGGAAATAGTAAAAATGTCACGCTGATCAGCAACGTCAAAATTCCAATTTACGGACAAAGGTGCCAGATTCATGAATGAACAATTAATTTTGATGTCAACACGGGTCGCCTTTCCTTTAATTTTTGCCGAGTTTAAATTTTTAACATTCATAGTAAAATTCCCGAATGTTAGTTTTCCGGGACCGGCGCTTTCGGGTGTATCTTCTTCATATACTAAAACAGAGTTTTTTAAATCTAAATTATTAATGAACATCGGGATTTTAATCGACCTCAACATTCTCGAATACAAAAGCTTTTCCTTCGGATCGTCATTTGGAATTTTACTTCTGAAAATATTTGCATCTGCAGATTGAATCATCACATTGGAAGCATTGATCAATTTATTTTGAGAAAACAAGTCCCAGGTTCCATCTGCTGTTATCTGATTGGCTTTAATGTCATACAAATCCCTTTCCACAGGTATCATTTTAATAAACTGGGCTCTCGTAATGAGAGGTTTCATCGCAAATTGAGTGATCTGAACTTTATTCTTATTTAGCTTCAAAAGTCCGACAGTTATATTATAAAACTGTGTTTTGTATGCAAAATTTTTCGTTGTCAGAAAATATTCTTTGACCTTGAGAGTATGACCGTGATTATTGGGTTTGGAAGTAAATTCAATTCCATTAATTGTAGCATTTAAATCATTAAAAACTAAAGGCTCATTTCCTTTATCATACGTAAGATTTGAATTTTTAAGCGAAACTTTTCTTATAAGAATTGAGTTTATTTTATTCTCTTTTGGTGTTCTTTTAGTTTTAATTTCTTCCGTTTTGATGATTCCCTTTACATTATCAACCAAAACATCTTGTATGTCAAGATTTAATCTTCTGTCGATAAATTCCCATTTATTAATATTAAATGCAACTGCATTCGCAGTCAGATTCATCGATTTTCTGCCGGGATCAGATGTATTTGGAGTGATGGAAATATTTCTGAATTCGCCACTTTTCGTATTTAATGCGAGAGTTCCGATCATGAAATTCTGGTGATTGGAATACAAAATCTCTTTTCCGGAAAACTGGAAATCTTTATATCCGACAGGAATTACCTGTTCCCGAGTTTCTTTGTCAAGCTTAAGTTTGTTGACATTTAAGCTCAGTTTTTTTGCAAATAAAAGATTGCTTCCGTCAGGTTTCATTACGTGAACCGTGGCGTTATTTAACTTAACATCTTCAAGATTAAGCTCAAAACTAAGCGGTTTTTCAACCTTAACAGGAATTACATTGGTCGTAAAAACCAAAAGATTGGGATTTTGAAAATCTGCATTGGCAAGAGAAACTACATTTCTTTTTAACATCACATCTTTGAAATTCATTTTCTGAATATCAAACTTAAAAAGTTTTGTTTTTTTAGGATAAAATCTTTTAAACTGATCAAAGCTCAACAATGGGATCAATCGAAAATCCTTAACAGACATCTGTCCGTTAGAAGTTGTTATCTCATTGATTTTTAAAGCATAAATGGTACTCGGACGAAAGAAAAAGTTCTTCCCTTTGATGTTATATCTATCAAAAACTACCGGTAATTTATTTTCTACAGATTCTTCTGTCATCTGTAAATTTTCAACAAGCAAATCAAGCTGCTGAACCGACAAAAATTTTTGTTTCGTATGCTTAAAAATAGCAATCGTACCATTATTAATTCTGATATTTTCAAACAGAACGGGATTTCTCTTTTTACCGGTTTTATTATCGATTGGTTTTGCAAGAATGACATTCAAATTTGGGCTTGCCAACAGTAAATCTGAAGAGTTGACCTGCTTATTAAAAATCGCATCATAAATACCAAAACGACTGATTTTCAATGTATCAATCGTACCTTGCAAGCCGATAACATCGATATTTTTGGGGTTTTTACTGTTTATCGTAATTCCTGTTGCTAAGATGTTTCCCGAACCCAGATCAATATCCAGAGCTTTATAAGAAACTTTGTAATCCGTATTATTTTTGATGTAATTCGGAAGCTGGGTTTTGAGCCAAATATTTAATCCGAAATTTGCCAGTAAAAAGACTACCAGCAATATTCCTAACCCGATTAAAAGCCTTTTTACCCACTTCTTCATGTTCTGATTTGGTTTAAATCATCTTAAATGTATGATTAATTTTTCACATTCATCTCAATCACATATCCTTCATGACCTCTTACATTAATAAAATCACCACCTTCAAAGCCTAAATATTGTCCTTTAATACCTCTCAATCTTCCTGTGAATTCCGGTTTTTTGTCTAAAGTAAACGAACTTACTTTCTCAGGTTTTTCAAAAGGATAATCGAATTTCCAAAGATTTTCGCCTTCGCTGTAGAATTTTTGGAAGTCTTCCGGAAAATATTGCCTTATTTTTTGCTGAAAATCTGCCAGATCAATTTCTCTTTCGAAATCATCCTGCAACATTTTTTTCCAGTTTGTTTTATCCGGCAGGTGATTTTTTAAGGCAACTTCTATCATGCCCGCTTCGTACCGGTTTTCCGTTCTTGCAATCGGTAATGCAAAAGTCGCACCCTGATCGATCCATCTTGTCGGAATTTGTGTATTTCTTGTCACACCCACTTTTACATCGCCAGTGTAGGCCAGATAAACCGTGTGCGGCTGAAGTTGAATTTCTTTTTCAACATCTAAATTACGTTCTGCAACGCCAAGATGTGCCGTAGAAAGCTCAGGACGAATGATTGTATCGCTTGCATAAGGACTTTCAAAGAAACAGCTTTTGCAAAACCCCATTCTGTAGATCGTTTTCGGTTCACCACAATTCACACACTGAAAACCTGTGTGCTTTATAGTTAATTCTTTTCCGAACAATTCATTCATGTGAATCAAATCTCCGGAAAGGTTGAGATAGTATTGAATCGGCTGATCATCAAAACTCGTCATCTTTAAAATTTGCCCTTGAAACTGCATATTAATTTTATATTACTTTTTTAAGTAAATTTAATGATTATATTTTCAAATAGTAAATTTTATATTTTTGCAGTAAGAAAAAATCACAGATGAATTATCTTGTAACAGGAGGAAGCGGGTTTATTGGTTCTCATTTGGTAGAACAATTATTAAAAAAAGGACATTCTGTCATAAATATTGACAATTTTGATAACTTTTATAGCTATCAGATAAAAATTAAAAATACTTTAGAGTCAATTGATAAAAATTCTGACTTTGAGTTCTCTGATAAAGAAAATGATATTAAAAAATTAATTTCACTTTCAAAATCAGACAATTACACCTTATATTATCAGGACATTCGGGATAAAAACGGACTTGAGGAGATTTTCAAGAATCATAAAATCGATTTAATTATCCATCTCGCAGCGCTTGCGGGCGTACGTCCATCTATCGAAAGACCTTTGGAATATGAAGAAGTAAATATCCGCGGCACGATGAATCTTTGGGAATTATGTAAAGATTTTGATATTAAAAAATTCATTTGCGCTTCATCTTCAAGTGTTTACGGAAACAATGAAAAAATCCCTTTTGCCGAAACAGATAATGTTGATAATCCCATTTCGCCTTATGCCGCAACAAAAAAATGTGGAGAAATTCTAGGACATGTTTATCATCAATTATACAATGTTGATATGATTCAACTAAGGTTTTTCACAGTGTACGGACCGAGACAAAGACCTGATTTAGCGATACATAAATTTACTAAACTCATATCAGAAGCTCAGGAAATCCCTTTCTACGGCGACGGAAGCACAGCAAGAGATTATACTTATATCGAAGATATTATTGACGGAATTACAAAGTCGATCAGTTATTTAGAAAATAATTCGAATGTATATGAGATTCTTAATTTAGGAGAAAGTGAAGTCATTACTTTAAATGAAATGCTTGCCACCATTGAAAATACTCTCGGAAAATCTGCCAACAAGAAAATGCTGCCGATGCAAGCCGGAGATGTGCAGAAAACCAACGCAGACATTACAAAAGCGAAAACTTTAATCGGCTACAAACCAACCACACACTTCCAAAATGGCATAAAAAAATTTGTGGAATGGTTTTTGAGAAAATGACATCAGCAAGTTGGTGGCACAGGCTATAACTCGGTTTGTGACACACAATGAACAAAAATTAATAAAAAGAATTGAAAATCAAGTATAAAAAAGCATATAATATAAGCTAATTTTATACTTTTGCAAAAAATTAGAAAATTATGTACTGGACATTAGAACTAGCTTCGTACTTAAGTGACGCACCTTGGCCAATGACAAAAGCAGAGCTTATCGATTATGCAATCAGAACTGGTGCACCTATGGAAGTTGTAGAAAATCTTCAGGCGATCGAAGATGAAGGAGAAATCTATGATGCGATCGATGAGATCTGGAGCGACTATCCTACGGACGAAGATTATCTTTGGAACGAAGACGAATATTAAATTAAAGCATTAAGCTTTAGGCAATTGCTTAGAGCTTTTTTGCCCTTTTTTTAAATATTAATTTTGCACGATAAGTGTTATTAAAAACGCTTAAAGCATATCGCTTTAGGCATAAAGCAAAAAATTTATGAGTTTTTTAAACAAAGTTCTTAAAGGGTTTTTGGGAGACAAGAAAGCGCAGGACCTAAAAGAAGTAAAAAAAGTTGTAACAAAAATCAAAGCTGTTGAACCAGATATTCAGCAATTGTCTGATGATGGTTTAAGAGAAAAAACTGCCGAGTTTAAAGAGAATATAAAATCTGCAACCAGCAAAATCACAGCTCAGATAGAACAGGTAAAAGAGCAAATAAAAGACTCTACAAATGTTGACGAAAAAGAAGCTCTTTTCTCAAAAATTGAGACTCTAAAGAAAGAATCATACGAAATCGAAGAGAAAGTTCTCTTACAAATCCTTCCTGAAGCTTTTGCTGTTGTAAAAGAAACTGCAAGAAGATGGGCTCAGAACGGAGAAATCCGTATCAAAGCATCTGATTGGGACAGAGAATTAGCTGCTGCGGGTAAAGATTTCATTGAAATTCAAGGAGATCAAGCCGTTTGGAAAAGCTCATGGGACGCTGCCGGAACTCCAGTAGTTTGGGACATGGTCCATTATGATGTTCAGTTTATCGGAGGGGTTATTCTTCACAGCGGTAAAATTGCCGAAATGGCAACCGGTGAAGGTAAAACTTTGGTAGGAACATTACCTATTTACTTAAATTCGCTTCCTGGGAGAGGAGTTCACGTTGTAACAGTGAATGACTATCTTGCAAAAAGAGACTCCGCCTGGATGGGACCTCTTTATCAGTTCCACGGGATGTCGATCGACTGTATCGATAACCACCAACCGAACTCAGACGGAAGAAGAAAAGCATACAATTCAGATATCACTTACGGTACCAACAACGAATTTGGTTTCGATTATCTGAGAGATAACATGGTAACTTCACCTTCAGAATTGGTACAAAGAGAATTAAACTTTGCTATCGTCGACGAGGTTGACTCTGTTTTGGTAGATGATGCGAGAACACCATTAATTATTTCCGGCCCTGTTCCTCAGGGAGACAGACAGGAGTTTGACGTTCTTAAACCTTCTATCGACAGAATCGTTGAAGTTCAAAAGAAAACTGTTTCTGCAATTTTTAATGAAGCTAAAAAATTAATCGCTGCAGGAAACAATAAAGAAGGAGGTTTCAAATTGCTACAAGCTTACAGAGGTCTTCCCAAAAACAGACAGTTAATTAAATTCTTATCGGAAAGCGGAAACCGTGCATTGCTTCAAAAAACCGAAGCTCAATATATGCAGGATAACAACCGTGATATGCCGATCGTAGATAAAGATCTTTATTTCGTAATTGAAGAAAAGAATAATCAGGTTGATTTGACGGACAAAGGTGTTGAATACATGTCTCAAGGAAACTCAGACAATAACTTCTTCGTTCTTCCTGATATCGGAACTGAAATTGCTGAAGTTGAAGCTAAAAATTTATCTAAAGAAGAAGAATTTGAAGCGAAAGAAAAACTATTCTCTGATTTTGCAGAAAAATCTGAGCGTGTTCACACAATGAGCCAATTATTAAAAGCATATACATTATTTGAAAAAGATGATGAATATGTAGTAATTGACGGCGAAGTAAAAATCGTTGACGAGCAGACAGGCCGTATCATGGAGGGAAGACGTTATTCAGACGGTCTGCACCAAGCCATCGAAGCGAAAGAAAACGTGAAAATTGAAGCGGCAACGCAAACTTTTGCAACGGTAACACTTCAGAACTACTTCCGTATGTACAACAAGCTTGCGGGGATGACAGGTACTGCCGAAACAGAAGCGGGTGAGCTTTGGGAAATCTACAAGCTAGACGTTGTGGTAATACCTACCAACCGTCCAATTTTAAGACATGACAGACAAGATTTAGTTTTCAAAACTAACAGAGAAAAATATAACGCGGTAATTGAAGAAATTGAAAAATTAACAGCAGCAAAAAGACCTGTATTGGTAGGTACAACATCTGTTGAAATCTCTCAGTTGCTTTCAAAAGCCCTTCAGCTAAGAAAAATCCAGCACCAGGTATTGAACGCGAAACTTCACAAGAAGGAAGCAGAAATCGTTGCAGGAGCAGGTCAGCCGGGAGTTGTGACCATCGCAACAAACATGGCAGGTCGTGGTACGGATATTAAGCTTTCTAAAGAAGTAAAAGAAGCGGGAGGTTTGGCAATTATCGGCACAGAAAGACACGATTCAAGACGTGTCGACAGACAGTTGAGAGGTAGAGCGGGACGTCAGGGAGATCCGGGGAGCTCGCAGTTTTATGTGTCTCTTGAAGACAACTTGATGCGTTTATTCGGTTCTGAAAGAATCGCTAAAATGATGGACAGAATGGGTCATAAAGAAGGTGAAGTTATTCAACATTCTATGATCAGCAAGTCTATCGAAAGAGCCCAGAAAAAAGTAGAAGAAAATAACTTCGGGATCAGAAAGAGACTTCTTGAGTATGACGACGTTATGAATAAACAACGTGACGTAATTTATAAGAGAAGAAAGAATGCATTATTTGGAGATCACCTGAAGTATGACATCACGAATATGATTTTCGATGTTTCTAATTCTATCGTTACGAAAGGAAAAGCAAACGGAAGTTTCAAAGACTTCGAATTTGAAGTGATCAAAAATTTTACAATGAGTTCTCCTGTTTCTGAAAGTGATTTTGGTAACAAAAATGTTCAGGACCTAACCAATATTTTGTTCAAAGCTGCTCAGGAAGATTATCAAATGAAGTTGAACTTATTGAAAGAAAAGTCATTCCCGATCATTGAGAATGTTTATCAGAATCAAGGTTCAATGTTTAAAATGATTCAGGTTCCTTTTACTGACGGCCACAAAACAATGACTATTGTTGCTGATCTTAAAGAAGCTTATGATACTCAATGTGAAAGTTTAATCAATGATTTCGAAAAAAACATCACATTATCAATCATCGACGAAAACTGGAAGCTTCACCTTCGTGAAATGGATGATCTGAGACGATCTTCTCAGGGAGCTGTTTATGAGCAAAAAGACCCGCTTGTGATTTACAAACAAGAATCTTTCCACTTATTCAGCGAAATGGTAGATAAAATGAACAAAGAGATTATTTCTTTCTTATACAAAGGAGAAATTCCTGCTTAAGAAATAATTAATAATAAAATAGAAAACCGCTCCAGCACTGCATGGAGCGGTTTTTTGTTATTCGCCATATAGTACTTGTATGATAAATATCAACCCGATAATTTATTTAGAATAATTAAAAACAATATATTTGCAGAAATTTTGAATTTCATGAAAAATGTACTGATCTGCGCCTCGTTGTTGGGTTCTATGCTAACGTTTGCACAAGAAAAAGATTCTATCAATTCTAAAAATATAGAAGAAGTTATCATCAATAAAATGGTGAAAAAACTCGATACCGAATCCTCCAACAAAATGCCGGTGAAATTCATAGAAAATCCACAAGTCTATTCTTCTATCGATAAAGGGATTTTGGAAAATGAAAACATTTTCACTGTTGATGATGCTTACAGAAACGTAACAGGTTTGCAAAAAATGTGGAATCCGACGGGAAGAGCCGGAGATGGCGGTTCCTTCTTCGTTTTGAGAGGCTTCCCTTCGCAAGCTTCTACAAGAAATGGTGTGGTTGCTCCTGTTACTTCTACAATTGATGCCATAAATGTGGAAACATTGGAATTCCTAAAAGGTCCTGTTGGCACACTTTACGGAAGTACAGTAGCTTCTTACGGCGGTCTTATTAATAGGGTTACCAAAAAACCTCAGCAAAATTTCTTTGGTGCAGTTTCCGCTTCTGCAGGAACTTATAATACGTACAGAGCAACTGCAGATATTAACGCTCCGATTACAAAAGACTTGCTTTTCCGTATAAATACAGCTTATACAAATGAAGGGAACTTCACGAAAACCGACGCGAAAAATCAATATACGACATTCGCTCCGAGTTTGACTTGGAATGTTTCCGACAAAGTTCAGTTGAATGTAGATTATGAATTATTCAGCAACCGAGTAACGGCAAATCCTTATTTCTTTTATCTTTCACCGAAAACGTTGAACGGGATTGATAATATGAAAGATTTGGAAAAAGTGGCAGGCTTAGATTATAAAGAATCTTACACTGGAAATGATTTGTATATGACTGCAAGAAACTCCAATGTTTTTGGAAATGTGAAATGGAAAATCAACGATAACATCACGTCGAATACTTACATTAATAATTCCGATTCATATTCAGACGGTTACAACCCATATTTTTCGATTTCTTATACAGGAGGACAATATTTGGTTGCAAGAGCGGACCAATCTACAAATGACAGTAAAAAATCCTGGTTTCAAATTCAACAGAACTTCAACTTCAATTATGATTTTTCAAATGGAATGAAAAACAAAACGGTTGTTGGTTTTGATTATATGAGAACAACAGAAAGATTACGTTACAAATATTTGAACTCTAATTTTGATACTGTAGCAGTTTCAGGTGCCGATTATTCAGGAATGAATGCCAATGCTTTGTCTGCGCTTTATGCAAATTCTGCAAATTTTTCAACTTGGGATTATTTGAGAGATTTGAATACCTATTCAGGATATATTTCCAACTTATTTACTCCGATTGAAAACTTGCACATTATGGCAGGACTCCGTTATGAAAACAATGATTATTTGGGCGGAATGTCTGGACCAAACTCGGAGAAAGCATTCAACCAATCCGCATTTTCGCCAAAAGCCGGAATTGTTTACGAAATCGTGAAAGATAAATTCTCAGTTTTCGGAAATTACCAAAACTCATTCAAATCCAACGGATATTATACTTCTGATGTTGCCGGAAATACAACTTTATCAGACCCTGAAACAGGAAATCAGTTTGAAGGCGGTTTCAAAGCGAGTTTATTTAAGAACAGATTTAATGCAACGGTTTCCTATTATAACATCAAAGTGAAAAACCAATTGCTTTACACAGGAGAATACGCTCCAAATTTTGTTTCTGTTCAAAAGCAAACCGCTTCCACACTCAGCAAAGGTTTCGAGTTGGAAGTTAACGCATATCTTGTAAAAGGGTTCTCTTTAGTCGGAGGTTTGTCATATAACGATACAGTGGATGAATCCACAGATTTAAGACCAACAACAGCGGGTTCTTTCTGGAATGCAAATTTCAATTTAGCTTACCAATTTGTTGATGGAAAAGTAAAAGGTCTGGGATTCGGATTCGGTGGAAATTATGCTAGTGAGAATAATGTAACAGGAGATTTTATTTTACCAAAATATTTCGTTTTGAATGTCAATGCGTTTTACGATGCCAAAAAATTCAGAATCGGAGTTAAAGTTGATAACTTTACGAATGAACATTACTGGACAGGATATTCCACAGCGAATCCGCAAAAATTGGCAAACTTCTTAGGAACGGTTGCTTATAAATTTTAATCAACAACATATTCACTATTCCTGAAAATTCAGGAATAGTATATTTTAATGAAGAAGAAGCATCATCATAAAAAAAAACATTCTTTTATAAAAAAATGGTCTGCCAAACTGCATTTGTGGTTTGGTTTGTCCGTTGGGAGCATTGTCTTTATTGTTGCTTTGACGGGGACGATGTATATTTTTAAGGACGAAATTCAAAATCAGCTTCGTCAGGATGCAATTTATGTAAAGAAGGAAACCATCACGCAACAACCGTTATCTCTTGAAGTTCTCAGAGAAAAAGTTGCCCTGGAAGTCAACGAAAAATATCCGGTCAGCTCGGTTGAAATTCCTTTAGATAAAAGCAAATCTTACGAATTTTTGTATTATGAAAAAGATAAAAAAGCCTGGAATTATTTTGATGAAATTAAGGTCAACAAGCTGGTCTATGTCAATCAATATACAGGGGAAATTTTAGCCACATATAATGAAAAATATGACCTCTTCCCTATTTTAAAAGCCATTCATTGGAGTTTATTGTTGAATTCAGATTGGGGAAAATATGTGATCGGAATTCCGGTTGTGCTTTTCATCATCATGTTGATTACGGGAATTATTCTTTGGTGGCCAAAGAATAAAAAAATGAGAAGAGGACGTCTCTCATTCGATTGGAAAAATGTAAAAACCTGGAAACGCAAAAATTATGATCTTCATAATATTCTGGGATTTTATGCTTCGTTTATCGCTTTAATATTGAGTATATCGGGAATTTACTTTGCTTATCCCTGGGTAAAAAATGTTTTCAATTTTACTTTATCGGGATCAATTGATCTTCCGAAAGAGAAAGAAATCAAATCTCCGGATTCACTGTCAGTAAAAAACAATTCAGTTTTTGATCTTACGGTACAGGAAACCAGAAAATTATATTCAAGCTCTTCAAGTTTCAGAATTCCATTAAACGGAAAAAATAAAAAAGGAAAAGAATTAAAAAACATTCCGGTTTCAGTGTATGGCAAAGACGGAAGATTTGCCATCAGAAATCAGGTTGTTTTTGATAAATATTCAGGAAAATTATTAGCAAACAAACCTCATCAGGATTTAAATAACGCAGAAAAATATGCCAATGCCAATTATGACATTCACACAGGCTCATACTTTGGGCTGTTCGGCAAAATGATCTGGTTTATCACAGGATTGATTTGTGCGTCATTACCTATAACAGGATTTTTAGTGTGGTTGGGAAAACAAAAGAAAAAAGGAATTAAGCTAAAATGAAAAAAATCATCTTATCTGTAGCATCTTTAGCTACTATTACAGCATTTGCACAACAAAAAGATTCTTTACAGACAAAAGACGTAGACGAAGTTGTTCTTACTGCCTCAAGAAAAAAAGAAAGCATCAAAGAAGTACCCAGCTCTATTACAATTGTTGGTGAAAAGCAGGTTCAGTCGCAATTAACGGTAAACTCAGATATTACAAGTATTTTACAATATACGGTGCCGAGTTTGGCAACAAGTTCAGGACAAACTTCAAACACCGGACAAACGTTGAGAGGGCGCCAGGTTTTAGTATTAATTGACGGGATTCCGCAATCTACACCACTTCGAAACGGCGCGAGAGATTTAAGGGTAATCGATCCCACGGTTATTGAAAGAATTGAAGTGATCAAAGGCGCTTCATCCATCTACGGAAACGGTGCAGATGGAGGGATTATCAATTATATTACACGAAAAAGCAAATCAGACAAAAAGATTTCGGGGATTTCTCAGGTTGGTATCACAGGACAGCCTTACGGAGGAACTCTTGGCGTGAGAGCGAGTCAGTTTTTGTCCGGAAAAATCACTGATAAATTCGATTATGTAGCTTCTTTTGCGTACGAAAGAACGGGTTATATGAAAGATGCTGATGGTGTTAATTTAAGTCCGACGTACAGTCCTGCAAAAATGGATAACTACAACGGAATGTTGAAGTTAGGTTATGACATTACTGACAGCCAAAGAGTTGAAGTTTCTTACATTGGGTATGCTTCAAAATCTGATTTAGATTTAGGCTTAAAAACAGGAAAATATGGTTTAATTCCTACCATTGGAGAAGGTGAAGGAAAAAATTTGGAAACCACTCCGCAGGGAACGCCCAGAAATCATAATTTAAAAATAAGCTACGACAACAGAAATATCTGGAAAGGAACTTCTTTAAATATCAACCTTTATGTACAGGATTTCAGAACCGTATACGGATATAGTGATACTTTCTTAAACGGCGGTCAATCCAACGTAATTTCAAAGAAAAAAGGAGCAAGGATAAATTTCGATACTCAATTATGGAGTTCTCAGAATTCTCAGGGAGAAGTTATTTACGGAGTTGATATTCTGAATGACCAAACCGTTCAAAAATTAGAAGACGGCCGTTACTGGACGCCAGATATGGACATGACGAATATCGCACCTTTTATGTTGGTAAAAGTTGATTTATTAAAAAAATTAACCTTAAAAGGAGGCCTTCGTTATGAAAATATGAACGTAAAAGTGAGTGATTTCAACACACTTTCAACGTTAAAAACCGATGGAACTTTCACAAAAAGCATCTTCGTAACAGGGGGAGAATTAAAATACAACGCCTTTGTTGGAAACATTGGGGTTCGTTACAATATCGAAAATTACATTAATCTGTTCGGAAGTTTTTCCCAGGCATACTCGATCAACGAATTGGGAAGGATTTTAAGAACCTCAACTTCCGACACGATCAACAATCTTGAAACAAAACCAATCATTGTCAATAATTACGAGTTGGGAGCAACAGGACAGATCGCAAAATGGCTGAATTACGAAGTAACTTCTTATGTGAGTACTTCAAAATTAGGAGCAACATTCATTCAAAGCCCGGACAGAGCTTTGACGATTCAAAGAGCTCCGGAAATTGTCTACGGCGTGGAAGGTTTTTTACATTTTACGCCCGTTAAATGGATCAATTTCGGAGTAAGTTACAGCTGGATGGAGGGAATCACTTCTGTAAAAGACGACGGAGATTATTCAACGAAAATCAACAACAGCAGAATTTCCGCACCGAAAGTTTTAGCTTATGTTCAGGTAAAGCCTACACAGAATTTGTCAGTCGGCCTTGATATGCTTCATGCTTTTGGACAGGATAGATTTGATCCCAATACAAAAACAGGTTTATATGTGTACGGAGAAGGCGAAGTTCCTGAATATACCATATTTAACTTCAAATCAAGCTACGATGTTAATAAAAACTGGCGGCTTTCTTTAGGTGTTGAAAATGTATTTAACAAATTATACCAACCCGCAATTGCCTGGTGGGGCGCAAGAGACAGCGATTTCACCAACTCTTTAGGAATGAGAGGAACCTTCATGGTTGAATATAAATTTTAATTAATCTAAATAAATTTAAAGTCCTATCTTTGGGCTTTATTTTACTTTTTCTGTTGAAAAAATGAAGAAAAAACATCACCACAAGAAAAAACCAAGCGCATTTAAAAAATGGACCGGAAAACTGCATCTGTGGTTTGGTCTGGGTATTGGATTTTTAATTTTTGTTATTTCCATTACCGGTGCTTTGTATGTTTTCAAAGATGAAGTCGAAAACATCACCAGAAAAGATGTAATTTATCATAACGAACAAAATATTGATCAAAAACAGATTCTTCCGATCCGTGTCCTGGAGAAAGCTGTGGTGGAGCAGGTCAAAGAGAAATATCCCGTTCATTGGGTTAATATTCCTGTTGATAAAAAGATGTCTTACCTCTTCTATTGGTACGAGCACAATCCAAAAGCCTGGAATTATTTTGATGAATTTCCAATTTATAAAGTTGCCTACGTCAATCCTTATAACGGAAAAGTGTTGAGAACTTACGACGAGAAAAACGGCTTTTTCCAAATTGTAAAAATGATCCACTGGAGTTACCTCTTAAAGCAGGATTGGGGAACTTATGTGGTGGGAATTCCCGTCATTATTTTCGTAATTATGTTAATTTCAGGGATCATTCTTTGGTGGCCTAAAAATAAAGCAGCCAGAAAACAACGATTTTCTTTCAACTGGAAGAATGTAAAAAGCTGGAAAAGAAAGAATTATGACCTTCATAATGTATTAGGATTCTATGCTTCAATTTTCGCGTTAATTTTTACCATTACAGGATTGTTTTATGCCTTTTTTGTCGTTCAGGCGACAATATACGTTATCTTTTCAGGGGGTGAAACTCAATATCCTGACTTTTCATTTATCAAAACAAGAGCTCCGATCGAATTAAGAACAGAGGGAACTTTAGACAAAATTAGCAATACCGTTAAAGCAAAATATCCGGATTCTTACGGTTTTTCAATCGATCTGGGACATCCGCACATGGATGATCACGAGCATCCGAATTTTGAAGTTTATGTAAAACATTTATCATATTCTTATCATAAAAGCAGCAGTTTGATTTTTGATGAAAACTCAGGTGAGCTGCTTCATACTCATGATCCTAAAGATAAAAATTTTGGTGAAAAAGTCGTTGCCGCGAATTATGATATCCACGTAGGATCCATTTTAGGGCTCCCGACAAAGATCATTGCATTCATTGTAAGTTTGATATGTGCCTCATTACCAGTCACTGGCTTCCTGATCTGGTGGGGAAGAAGAAAAAAGAAGACCCTAAAACCTGCTTAAAAAAAAAATTTAATAATTATATAGTTAATAATCTATTAATACAATCTTTTTTATAATTTTATCCCTTTAGAATTAAGAATAGAAATGTCATTAATAGATTTATCAAAACACGTTGCCCTAGGAATTGATATAGGCGGAACGAACACTAAGTTCGGGGTAGTAAACCATCGTGGAGAAGTTCTTGAAAAAGGATACTTGAGAACTGATGAATACGAAAAGGTAGAAGATTTCATTGATGCTTTATATGAAAAGGTCTACCCTCTCATTGAAAGTCATGGAAAAGAAAAAAACTTTGACGGGATCGGAGTGGGCGCACCTAACGGAAACTATTATAAAGGAACCATTGAGCAGGCTCCCAATTTGCCATGGAAAGGCGTAGTTCCTTTTGGAGAAATGATGACAGCCAAATTCAATATGCCCTGTACGATTACCAATGATGCCAACGCAGCAGCTTTTGGCGAAATGCTTTTCGGTGCAGCACGCGGAATGAAAGATTTCATCATGATCACTCTCGGGACAGGCGTAGGAAGTGGTATCGTAGCAAGTGGAAAATTAATATACGGACACGACGGATTCGCAGGAGAATTGGGTCACACCATCGTAAAACCAGGCGGAAGAAAGCATTGGAGCACGGGTTCTGAAGGCAGTTTAGAAGCTTATGCATCAGCAACAGGAATTGCCATTACAGCAAAGAAGATGAGAGCCGAATTTGCAGAATCTATGCTTAATCAATATCCTGAAGAAGAGATCAATTCAAAAACGGTACATGAATGTGCTTTGAAAGGTGATCCTATCGCTATTGAAGTTTTCAGATATACAGGTCAGAAATTAGGTGAAGCGTTGGCAAATTTTGTCATGTTCTCTTCACCTGAAGCGATTCTTTTATTCGGTGGAGTTATCAAAGCTGGAGATTTTATCTTAAAGCCTACAAAACTTCACATGGAAAGAAATCTTCTTCCTATTTTCAGAAATAAAGTGAAATTGGTTTTCAGTGAGCTGGACGAAGCGGATGCTGCTATTTTGGGAGCAAGTGCTTTGGTTTGGGAAAAATAATTGAGACCTATTTTAAAATATATTGAGCATCCTTTTAGGGTGCTTTTTTTGTTATTTTTTTAATTTCCCACAGATTTCACGGAGTATGCAGATGTTTTTGCTTTATTTGGCCTGTGTTTATTCGTGAAAATCATTTGTTTTATTTGTGTTTAAAGTTTAAACGCAAAGATTTAATTATTTAAACTTTCTATTTTAGAAAGCAAAGGCAAATAAGTTTGCTGTGCGAAACTGGAATATTAGCTTCATCAAGTCAACTTGTTGATTCGTTTTTGCTCACTTGAATATATTGTATTTAAATAAAAACTTTGCGTTGAAAAACTCTCACTGATGACGCATATTTAGATTTAAAATTAAATTTCACTTGCCAATTTGTATTAAAATCATTTGTCTCATCTATTATCACAATTTACGTTTAGAAGAATTTATAGAATATTATTTGAAAAAGTTTTTCATATTTTTGACTTGCTTTTCTCATTAAAATTAATACTTAAAAAGAGAAAACATTTACATAAAACAATCAACCTAAAATGGAAAACAATAATTTAGAACAGATCACTTTCGGAGGCGGATGCTTTTGGTGCGTGGAAAGCTGTTTCAATATGCTGAAAGGAGTTGAATCTGCAATTTCGGGATATTCCGGAGGTGATAAAGATAATCCGACGTATGAGGAAGTGTGTACCGGAAAAACCGGCCATGCAGAAGTAGTGCAGATCACTTATGATCCAAAAATCATTTCTTACGAACAGTTAATGGATGTCTTCTTTTTCCTTCATGATCCGACTCAATTAAACAGACAGGGAAATGATATCGGGACACAGTACCGTTCGGTAATTTATTATAAAGATGGTGCCGAAAAAACAAAAGCAGAAGAAGCAATCAAAGTATCTCAGGAATCAGGAAGATGGGCAGGAACATATGTGACAGAATTAACGAAATTCGAGAAATTCTGGCCGGCAGAACAATATCATCAAGGATATTACAATGAGAATCCTACACAGCCATATTGTAGCGCTGTTGTCGGTCCGAAAATCCAGAAATTCAAAAAATATTTCGGAGAATTGGGGATGTTGAATGAAGAATAATTTAAATCTTTTTTAAGTTTGGCTAAGGCCGGACGATTTATCTTTATTAAACAGTCTAAAGCCCGTTCCTATTGATAAAATAAAGCGAAGATTTCTCTTCGCTTTATTGTTGTGCAAAATTAATTTGATATGAAGAAACTTAATATCCTTGATTTTGTGTGAATTCTGACGAAGCATCAAGCGTTGCCTGAGGAATCGGGAAAATTCTTCTGTAAGGTTGTGAAGCAGGTTTTGCAGTTCCGGGTAAATCAAACTTACCGAATCTGATCATTGCTTTTCTTCTGTACATTTCCCAGTACATTTCGTATCCTATTTCGTTTAATAATTTCGGAGCATCCAAAGAAGCAATGGCAACACCCGGAGCATTGTTATATAAAGCTTCACGCGTTCTGCTTGTACGAAGTTTATTAATATCAGCCAAAGCAGCTGTCATATTTCCGCTTCTGAAGTAGGCTTCGGCTCTCATGATGTAAATTCCGCCCAGTCTGTATAAAGGGACGTCCATTCCGCTTGTCCCGTTGTTTCCGTAACCAGGGTCAAACTCAAATTTGAAAACTCTTACTCCTCTGTTGATCTGAGCCTGTGTAAATACAGATTCTGCAGGGCTGTCGAAGTTTAATTCCGGAGTAAAATCTGCTGCTAATGTTGTGTTTTTTTCTGTAAATAATTTGAAAACCTTAATTCTGTTATCAGCTGTCATATCAAAATTTCCGTTGGCTAGAATTTTCGGACCGTATTGCTGGCCAACCTGCAACCCCCTGTTGAAGTGGAACCAGGGTTTTCCTGTTCCCTCCACTTTACTTGTTGAAGGTACACTTACGTCTGTCCCGTCATTTCTGAACCAGGTTCCGTCATCATATTGATATGTTCTCTGAAAACGAGGGTCATCATGATTCCCGTTCCATGAGTAATAGAATTCCGGAGTGACACAATTTGCGTTTGTTCCTCTGTTATCTGGCGAAGGTTTCTGAATTCTTTCCATTGACATATAGGCCAAGTCATTATCCGCATTTCTATTTGAATTTTTAACCTGAACAATAGAGAAAATCATTTCTTTACTGTCTCCGTTATTGATATCAAAATTGTGGAAATAGTTTGATTCTAAGCTAAATTTCCCGGAATCAATCAATTGGCTTGTATATTGGATCACTTTATCCATATCGGTTCCGCTGCCACTCACAGCCTGTTCTGTAAAGTTGAAAGAGCTCGAAGTACGGTTTTTAAGAACTGCCCTGTTCAGATACATATCCGCCAACAAAGCATACGCCGCCTGTTTTGTAAATCTTCCTGCATGAGTATTCTGTGTTTTGATATCCGCCAGATTTGGAATAAGTCCTTCTACTTCTGTGATCAAAGCATCAATTGAAGTTTCTGCTTTTTTAATCTCAATCGGCGCATTTACATTATTTGGATCTCTGTATGGAGCCTGGCCATACATATCCAGCGTGTTATATGTATAATAAGCCAACAATCCTTTTGCTTCTGCTAAAAATAAAGTTTTGTTTGAAACATTGCTTTTCTCAATACTTCCGATTGCTGTTAAAGATTTTGTAATTCCAAGGTTCAACTGATTCCATGTGTTTTTCACTACATCATTGTTGGCATCCCACGTAAATTCGTGCATTGCTCTCCATTTTCCACCGTCGCCCCAGTCACTTCCTCGTGTCGGCAACAACGCTTCGTCGGTAGAATATTCCTGTAATGCGAAAACACTTCCGTGATCTACAAATGTACCGTCGCCCAATTGTCCGTAAGCTGCAGCCAAAGCACTTTCCGGCTCGGCGTTTTCAGAACCTAAAACCTCATCGATCACCTGCTCGTCAAGATTAGTACAGCTGATTAACCCTATTGCTAAAAAAGCCAGTAAAGCTTTATTTATATTAAAAAATTTAGATTTCATAATTAATTTAATTAAAATTTAACAGTTGCTCCCAATAAAATAGTTTTCGCAGACGGGTACGTCGTGTAATCAATTCCTAAAGACTGATTTCCTCCAACCTGTTTGTTTGTATCAACAAGTGGGTCATACCCTGTATAATTTGTGATCGTCCACAAATTCTGGGCACTTACATAAAGATTAAGGCTTCTCAACCACTTCAATTGAGCCATATCGAAAGTATATCCTAATCTCACGTTGTTTAACCGAAGAAAATCAGATTTTTCAAGATATAAAGAAGACAATTGCGGCTGGTTGGTAAAACTTGCTCCCGAATCATAGAAGTTCTTCATTACGTTTCTGTCTGAAGCTAAGTTGTTGATATTTAAATCTAAAGCTGTATTATTCACTAAATAACCGCCTGTTTGCCCGATGAAAGAGAATGCAAAATCAAACTTTTTGTATTTCATGTAAGAATTGATCCCGAAAGTGAAATTAGGAATCGCTCCTTCGAAAATTTTTCTGTCTTTCGGCCCGATTGTTCCGTCACCGTCGATATCTTCATAGATATATTTTCCGTTGGCATCAACTCCTAAATAATTCAGCATATAGAAAGATCCTGCTTCATATCCGTTTTTGTAAATATTGGCGGTAACTCCCGAAAGTCCCGGACCCGAAACTTCTCCCGAATAAATTTCTGAAACCGGAAGATTCTTAACCGTGTTATTGACCGTTGCTCCATTCACATCCATTGTCCATGTGAAATTCTCATTTTTAATAATTTCTGAACCTAAAGAGAATTCAAAACCTTTATTAACAATCTGAGCATCAACATTTTTCCAAACCGTGCTTGTCGGGCTCAATGCTCCTGAAGGAATATTCAGGATCGGGTCTTTTGTCGTTTTGTTGTAATATTCTAATGATCCGTACAATTTATTATGCCATAAACTGAAATCTGCGCCGATGTTTGACTGTTCTACAACCTCCCATTTCAAATCAGGATTTGCAGTTCTGTTTACGGTAACCCCATTGATCAGGTTTAAATTATCGTACAAATAATATCCCGAACCTTGTGACAATGAATAACTTGCCTGTGTAATTTTGTTCGGGACTTCCTGATTCCCGGTTTGTCCCCAGCTTCCTCTCAATTTTAATTCATTGATGATGTTAGAATCTTTTAAGAAGTTTTCGTTTGAAATAGTCCACCCCACAGCCACAGAAGGGAAATATCCGTATTTATTATTTTTTCCGAAACGTGTAGAACCGTCGGCTCTTAATGAGGCGGTCAGTAAATATTTTTTATCGAAATTATAATTTACTCTTCCGAAATACGACTGCAATTCATTTTCCTGCGCATAACCTGCTGCTGGAACAAATGCTTCTCCGGAATATCCAGGATTAATTTCCGGTGGAACTCCGCTTCCCTGATTCGCAATATTTTTCAGACCGAAATAAGTTCCTGAGAATTTAAATTTCTGATAAGAAAAACCTGCCAATAAGCTGAAATTATTTTTATTCACATTAAAATCATATGTTAAATAATGCTCCAACAACGTATTCAAAGATTCCAAATTGGCCTGGACGTACATTCCTTTTGGCGTTCTATCTGTCAGGTTCGGATACATGGTTGTATTTCTTTCTGACGTTGTTTTGTCGATGCCCAAATTGAATTTATAATTTAATCCCGGTAAGATTCTCAACGTAGCTTCTGTATTTCCTAATACTCTGAAAGTATTGGTTTTATCAGTATAAACGCTCAATAAATACAAAGGATTATAGTGCGCATTCATGTTAAAATTGGTGAAATTTCCATTTTCATCATAAACAGAACGTGTCGGATTCGCCATCAAAGCGTGCATAATTACTTGACCGTCAGATCCTGCATTTGCACCATTTGGAATTCCTGTTTCCTTAATATCACTCGCCGTAAGATTTAGTTTAACCTTTAAACGCTTGTTGTCAAAGAAAGATTCTTCTGCATTCAAACGGGCTGTTGTTCTTCTGAAGTTACTGTTCAGAACGATCCCGTCCTGATCCATATGAGAGATCGAAGCAAAATAATTTCCCGTTTCTGTAGATTTTGAGAACGATACTGAATGATTTTGAGAAGCTGCTGTTCTGTAAATTTCATCCTGCCAGTCTGTATTTCCGCCATGATCGTAAGATTTATCGAGAAGCGCCCCCCTGTATTGATCAGCCGTTAATAAATCTAACTTTCTGATTACCGAAGAATAGCCTAAATACGTATCATATGTAAACATCGGCTCACCTTTTTTTCCTCTTTTTGTCGTTACCAAAACAACTCCGTTTGAACCTCTTGCTCCGTAAATTGCCGCTGCAGAAGCATCTTTCAACACAGTGATGGATTCTATATCGCTGGTATTCAAAAAGTTTAATGGATTTTTTGCCTGTGCATTTCCTAAACCTATATTCGGTCCGGTTGCACTTACTGCATCATTACTCAACGGAACGCCGTCTACAACGAACAAAGGTGTACTTCCGCTTCTGATCGATCCAATACCTCTGATCGTAACATTCACTCCGGCTCCCGGCTCACCACTCGATTGAACGATACGAACCCCTGCAATTTTTCCCTGCATCAGATTATCAACGGAAATATTCATTCCTTCTTTGAAATTTTCTGCTTTTAATTGGCTCACAGCTCCCGTCAAATCTGATTTTTTCTGAGAACCGTAACCTACCAAAGTAACCGTTTCGATAGAAGTCGCATCTTTTTTAGATTTTAAATTAATCGAAACAGAAGTTCCGGAAATCTTCATTATTTGAGCCTCATATCCATCGTAAGAAACGGATAAGGTCTGCCCGATCGAAGCTGAAATCGTAAAATTTCCTGAAGTATCAGAAGTCGCGGTCGCTCCCGTCTCTACAACAGTGATTTTTGCGCCTTCAATCGCCGAACCTTCCTGGTCCAAAACTGTCCCGGAAATGGTTTCATTCACCTGTGAGAAAACAGGATGACTCTTCCTAAATCCCTCTGCATGGGCATTGCCCGCTACGAGAAAGATTATTGCTATTGGAATTAGCTTTTTAAACTTAAATAAATTAATTTTGTGGTACATATCATTAAGTAAAGTAATTGTG
>Ga0307412_10000412_pt1 | contig 26116 bp, 26 predicted proteins | sample DK1Cmetagenome_3_FD_203823 | JGI IMG/M metagenome (GOLD analysis project Ga0307412, IMG submission 203823) | Maize rhizosphere microbial communities from greenhouse at UC Davis, California, United States - DK15-C-1 | ecosystem: Host-associated > Plants > Roots > Rhizosphere > Soil | place: USA...
TGGGTATCGCTGTTGCCTATGACGGCGGTCGGAAGCCGAAAACACCGTGCCCCGATCAAGATTAAGGCCGCTCCGGTTTCCCAAAGCGGCCTCTCATTAGCAGGCAGCCGATACTAAGCAGTCGCCTTGTTCTGCCTGTTGGCGATCAGATCATCGACCACAGCCGGATCAGCAAGCGTCGACGTATCGCCCAGTGAGCCAAAATCGTCCTCGGCGATCTTGCGCAAGATTCGGCGCATGATCTTGCCCGACCGGGTCTTCGGCAGCCCAGGCGAAAACTGGATTTTGTCGGGAGCGGCAATCGGGCCGATCTCGTTGCGGACATGCTTGATCAGCTGCTGGCGCAGCTCGTCCGAACCCTCGTTGCCGGCCATCAGCGTGACGTAGCAATAGATGCCCTGACCCTTGATCGCATGCGGATAGCCGACAACCGCCGCCTCGGACACGAGGCTGTGCGACACCAGCGCCGATTCGACCTCGGCCGTGCCGAGACGATGGCCGGAGACATTAAGCACGTCATCGACGCGACCGGTAATCCAGTAATAGCCATCCTCATCCCGCCGGCAGCCGTCGCCGGTGAAGTACTTGCCCTTGTAGGTCGAGAAGTAGGTCTGAATGAAGCGCTCATGGTCGCCATAGACCGTGCGCATCTGCCCCGGCCAGCTGTCCGTGATGCAGAGATTTCCGTCCGCTGCGCCCTCCAGCACGTTGCCTTCATTGTCCACCAGCTGCGGCTTTACGCCGAAGAACGGCTTGGTCGCCGATCCCGGCTTCAGATCGGTCGCGCCAGGCAGCGGCGTGATCATGTGGCCACCCGTCTCCGTCTGCCACCAGGTATCGATGACAGGGCAACGCTTGTCGCCGACGACATTATAGTACCATTCCCAGGCTTCGGGATTGATGGGCTCGCCCACGGTGCCGAGCAGACGCAGGCTGGACCGCGACGAACGTGTCACGAAATGATCGCCGGCGCCCATCAGCGAGCGGATGGCCGTCGGCGCGGTGTAGAAGATATTGACCTTGTGCTTGTCGATAACCTCCCAGAAGCGGCCCTGATCCGGAAAGTTTGGAACACCCTCGAACATCAGCGTCGTCGCGCAGTTCGCAAGCGGGCCGTAGACGATATAGGAGTGGCCGGTCACCCAGCCGACGTCGGCCGTGCACCAGTAGATATCGCCTGGATGATAGTCGAACACATATTCGTGCGTCATCGCCGCGTAGACGAGGTAGCCGCCGGTCGTGTGCAGCACACCCTTCGGCTTGCCGGTAGAACCCGACGTATAGAGAATGAAAAGCGGATCTTCCGCCTTCATCTTGGCGGGCGGGCACTCCGGCTTCACCGTCGCCATTTCCTGGTGATACCAGAGGTCGCGGCCCGGCGCCCAACCTGTCTTGCCGCCCGTCCGGCGAACCACAAGAACCTTCTCGACGATCACATGTTGGCGTGCGGCGATATGGATCGCCGTGTCGGTGTTTTCCTTGAGCGGCACCGGCTTGCCGCCGCGCACGCCCTCATCGCAGGTGATGACGAAGGTTGATTCGCAGTCGACAATCCGCCCCGCCAGTGCTTCCGGCGAAAAGCCGCCAAAGACGATCGAATGCACGGCGCCGATGCGGGCACAGGCAAGCATCGCATAGGCCGCCTCGGGGATCATCGGCATATAGATGGTGACGCGATCGCCCTTCTTGACGCCATGCTTCTTCAGCACGTTCGCCATTCGGCAAACATGCTCGTAGAGTTCGTTATAGGTGATCTTCTTGTCGATGTAGGGGTTGTCGCCCTCGAAGATGATCGCGACCTGATTACCGTTGGTTTTCAGGTGCCTGTCGATACAGTTGTAAGAGACGTTTGTCTGGCCGTCTTCGAACCACTTGATCTTCACATTGCCGGTGAAAGAGGTGTTCTTCACCTTCGTATAAGGCTTGAACCAGTCGATCCGCTTACCATGCTTGCCCCAGAACTTATCCGGGTTCTCGACGCTCTCCTCGTACCATTGCTCGTACTTGGCCTTGTCGATCAGCGCATGGTTCTGAACCGGCTTTTGCACCGGGTAGATCTTCTCCGACATCGATTTCCTCCTCACTCGGACGCCGGCGGCAGAAGTACGCCACAGGCGGTTTTGTGCATTCATAACAGGTCAGATCGACCCGGCAATTAGACAAAGGTCATTTCATTCGTGATCAATTGCAATTATGCGTCACTCCGGTTATATAGCGGCATAATTTCCCGGACATAGTGGTGACAACCCACGGACCGCGACACCGGCGCGGACGACAGAAGGACTATATCCATGGCTCAACAACTGCTTATGCCGAAGGCGACCGCTATTTGGCTCGTCGACAACACAGCTCTGTCTTTCGACCAGATCGCTCAGTTCTGCAAATTGCACCCTCTGGAAGTGAAGGCGATCGCGGACGGCGAAGCTGCGCAGGGCATCAAGGGCCTGGATCCGATCTCCACCGGTCAGCTGTCGCGCGACGAAATCGAGCGCGCCGAGAAGAACCCGGCCCACAAGCTGAAGCTTTCCGAGCCGAAGGTTCGCGTTCCGGAATCCAAGCGTCGTGGCCCGCGCTACACGCCGGTCTCCAAGCGCCAGGACCGCCCGAACGCCATCCTGTGGCTGGTTCGCAATCACCCGGAACTGAAGGACGCCCAGATTTCGCGTCTCGTCGGCACGACCAAGTCAACCATCGAACAGATCCGCGAGCGCACCCACTGGAACGCCGCCAACCTGACGCCGATGGATCCGGTTACGCTCGGCCTCTGCAGCCAGATCGACCTCGACATGGAAGTCGAAAAGGCCGCCAAGGGCCGTCCGTTGCCGACCGCCGCCGAACTCGGCGAAACGCTGCAGTCCGCGCACGAAACCGAACGCCTGGCTCCGAGCTACGAGCGTGAGGAAGAGAAGGAAATCGACGCCGACGCCGTCTTCGCGAAGCTGAAGTCGCTGAAGTCCTCGACGCCGGATGAAGACGAAGACGATCGCTACTAAGCGGTTGGATAGATTGATGAAACCCCGCTTCGGCGGGGTTTTTTATTGCCGGTTCGCTATGGCGCCACAGCGCGGATCGCAAATGTTTCCCGTGAAACATTCACGCCGACTACTAGAGCAAGCGACGATGATCAGCGGGTGCCGAAAATGGCGGACCCGACCCGGACGCTGGTGGCACCGAAGGCGACCGCTGTCTCGTAATCGCCCGACATGCCCATGGAGAGCTTCTCCACACCGCAGGCCTTTGCCAGTTTCGCCAGCAGCGCGAAATGCGGTCCCGGATTTTCATCCGCCGGCGGAATGCACATCAGCCCTTCGATGGAAAGTCCAAGCTCATCACGGCAGAGCGCCACGAACGCCGCTGTATCGTCAGGCGCAATGCCCGCCTTCTGCGGCTCGAGGCCGGTGTTGACCTGCACATAGAGGCGAGGGGCCTTGCCCTGGCGCTTCATTTCATCGGCCAGCGCGCGCGCGATCTTCTCGCGATCGACCGTCTCGATGACATCGAAGAGCGCGACCGCTTCACCGGCCTTGTTCGACTGCAGCGGTCCGATCAGATGCAGCTCGACACCAGCCGTCTCGCTCTTCAGCTCCGGCCACTTGCCCTGGCTCTCCTGCACGCGGTTTTCACCGAACACGCGCTGACCAGCCTCGATGGCCGGGCGGATTTGATCCGCATCGAATGTCTTGGACACGGCCACGAGCTGCACCGAGCCTTCCGCTCTGCCCGTTTCGCGGGCCGCCGCGGCAATCCGGCCGCGAACCTCTTCCAGTCGCTCTTGAAGTTCCATGTTGCGCCTCGGTCCATCATAGAAAACAATGAAAATGCACTAAACACCCGATCTTGGCTTGCCAAGGTCCGAAGCCTCGAAATTATCGCAGCTAGGCGCCGATTGGCACCAAACCACGTCGGCAAAACTTGACGCTACGGTGGTTTCATGGTGAAGGTCACCACCAACTTCCCTTGATTTTCCGGAAATACGAATACCATGGCTACCGAACGTTATAATCCGCGCGATGCCGAGCCTCGCTGGCAGAAAAAATGGAACGAAGCGAAGGTCTTCGAGACCGACAACGCTGATCCGCGCGAGAAATACTACGTGCTGGAGATGTTCCCGTATCCGTCTGGCCGCATCCACATGGGCCATGTTCGTAACTATGCGATGGGCGACGTCGTCGCGCGCTACAAGCGCGCCCGCGGCTTCAACGTGCTGCATCCCATGGGTTGGGACGCGTTCGGCATGCCGGCTGAAAACGCCGCCATGGAGCGCAACGTTCATCCCGCGGCCTGGACCTACCAGAATATCGCCTCGATGAAGTCGCAGCTGAAGGCGATGGGCCTGTCGCTCGACTGGAGCCGCGAATTTGCGACCTGCGATGTCGAATATTACCAGCACCAGCAGCACATGTTCGTGGACTTCCTGGAAAAGGGTCTCGTCTACCGCAAGCAGTCGAAGGTCAACTGGGACCCTGTTGATAACACCGTTCTCGCCAACGAGCAGGTTATCGACGGTCGTGGCTGGCGCTCCGGCGCGCTTGTCGAGCAGCGCGAGCTGACTCAGTGGTTCTTCAAGATCACCGACTTCAGCCAGGATCTGCTGGACGCCTTGGATGGTCTCGATCAGTGGCCTGAGAAGGTCCGCCTGATGCAGAAGAACTGGATCGGCCGTTCCGAGGGTATGACGATCCGCTGGGAAATCGTCGACGAAACCGCGCCTGCTGGCGAGACCGAGGTAACGGTCTACACCACGCGCCCGGACACGCTGTTTGGCGCCTCCTTCCTCGCCATCTCCGCCGATCACCCGTTGGCCAAGGATGCGGCGGCCAAGAACGCCGAAATCGATGCCTTCTGTGAGGACGTCCGCCGCGCCGGCACATCGCTGGCAGCGCTCGAGACCGCCGAAAAGCGGGGCATCGACACGGGCATTCGTGTCCGCCATCCGCTGGACCCCTCCTGGGAGTTGCCCGTCTACATCGCCAATTTCGTGCTGATGGACTACGGCACGGGCGCCATCTTCGGCTGCCCGGCAGGCGATCAGCGCGATCTCGATTTCGCCCGCAAATATGGCCTTCCGGTCATACCCGTTGTCATGCCGCGTGACGGTGACGTCGCGACCTTCGCTGTCGGCGATACCGCCTATGATGGCGACGGCATCATGATCAACTCCCGCTTCCTGGACGGCAAGTCGACGGACGAAGCCTTCAATATCGTCGCCGACCGTCTGTCGTCCGCGTCTCTGGGCAATGCCCCTCAGGGCGAACGCAAGGTCAATTTCCGCCTGCGCGACTGGGGCATCTCCCGCCAGCGCTACTGGGGTTGCCCGATCCCTGTTATCCACTGCCAGGATTGCGGTGTCGTGCCGGTGCCGAAGAAGGATCTCCCGGTCAAGCTGCCCGAGGATGTCACCTTTGACCAGCCGGGCAATCCCCTCGACCGGCACCCCACATGGCGCCATGTCGCCTGCCCGCATTGCGGCAAGGATGCTCGTCGCGAAACCGACACGATGGACACCTTCGTCGATTCCAGCTGGTACTTCACCCGCTTCACGGCGCCTTGGGAGAGCAAGCCGACGGATTTCGCGGCCGCCAACCGCTGGCTGCCAGTCGATCAGTATATCGGCGGTATCGAGCATGCGATCCTGCATCTGCTCTATTCGCGCTTCTTTACCCGCGCCATGCGCGAAACCGGCCATGTCGATGTGAAGGAGCCGTTCAAGGGCCTGTTCACGCAGGGCATGGTGGTGCACGAGACCTATAGCCGCGGCTCCGGCATGAGCCGCGAATGGGTAGCGCCGGCCGATATCAAGATCGAGGAACTGGACGGAAAACGCCGTGCGTTTCTCCTCTCGAACAATGAAGAGATCGCCATCGGCTCGATCGAGAAGATGTCGAAATCGAAGAAGAACGTCGTCGATCCCGATGACATCATTGCTTCCTACGGCGCCGACACGGCACGCTTCTTCGTTCTGTCCGACTCCCCGCCCGAGCGCGATGTGATCTGGTCGGAAGCAGGCGTCGAAGGCGCCCACCGCTTCACCCAGCGCCTGTGGCGCCTGATCTCGGAAGCTGCCGAAGCTCTGAGCGATGTGTCCGCGACTCCGGCTAAGGATGGCGAGGCCCTTGCCATCTCCCAGCTGGCGCACAAGACGCTGAAGGCCGTCCAGAACGACTACGACAAGCTGTGGTTCAACAAGGCCGTGGCGCGCATCTATGAGCTCGTGAACGCCATTGCCGGCCCGCTGACCACCGTTGCATCAGGCAAAGCTGATGCTGCCTACCGTGCTGCCGTGCGCGATGCCTCCGAAATCCTCGTGCAGCTCGTGGCGCCGATGACGCCGCATCTGGCGGAAGAATGCTGGTCTGTGCTCGGTCACGACACGCTGCTCTCCCAGACAGCCTGGCCGACATACGATGACGCTCTTGTGGTCGAAAACGACGTCGTCCTGCCGGTGCAGATCAACGGCAAGAAGCGCGCCGAATTGACAATCTCTCGCGACGCAGATCAAACTACGGTCAGCGATGCCGCGCTTGCGTTGGAGGATGTCAAGCGCGTGCTCAACGGCCAGGCGCCGAAGAAAATTATCGTGGTTCCGCAAAGGATTGTGAACATTGTCGTTTAATATCGCTTCCAGGCTGGCCAGCCGCGCGGGGATTGCCGCGGTGCTGGCAACCACGGTTCTTCTCGCCTCGTGCCAGGTCCGGCCGCTCTACTCCGAAACGTCAGGCGTTGCTGGCAAGTTGTCAACCATCGCCTTCTCAGAGGCAAATTCGCGCGTCGAGCAGGAAGTTCGCAATCGTCTGATCTTCCTCGCTTCTCGCGGCGCCGGCGAGCCGGACAAGGCCGATTACAAGGTCGAGATGAACGCACGATCGAGTGTGATCGACACCTTGCTGGTCGCATCCTCCGATGAATCTCGCGCGGGCCGTACGACCGTCAGCGTCGACTATACGCTGAAGTCTAACAAGGACGGCCACGTAATCCGTGCTGGCCACCAGTCGGCTACCGCTCTCATCGACTTCCCGGCCCAGGAATTTGCCAAGCAGCGCGCCGTTCGCGACTCAGAAGACCGCGCAGCACGCCAGGTCGCTGAGTTTGTGGCAGCTGATATCGCCGCGGCGCTTGGCCGCTGAGGAGCGGCTGAGTGGCGGAGATAAAATCGCACGAGTTCGAGGGATTTCTTGAGAAATCTGCCCGCCACTACCAGCTATTCGTCATCTATGGCCCGGATCGCGGGCTGGTGTCCGAGCGCGCCAGCCTGCTCGCCGGCAAGACCGGCGTCGATCTAACTGACCCATTTTCCCTCATCAAACTCGACATTGGCGACCTACAGAAAGACCAGGGACGTCTGCTCGACGAGGCAGGAGCAATCGGCCTATTCGGCGGTCAAAAGCTGATCTGGATCCGCGGCGCCGCAAACGAGAAGTACCTCGTTGACGGTCTTCAGGTCTTGGCGCAGAAGCCTCCCGAGGCGACTTTCATCATCATTGAGGCCGGCGATCTCAAGAAGGGATCGCTCCTACGCAAGGCAAGCGAAGCCGCCCGCAGCGTCGCGACCATCCCTTGCTACGCAGACGACGCGCGGGCGCTGAATAGCCTGATAGACGCCGAACTCGCGGGCGCCAATCTTCGCATCACCACCGCAGCGCGCCAGGCGCTGCTCGAGCTGATAGGCGGCGACCGCATAGCGTCGCGCAACGAGGTCAGGAAGCTTGCGCTCTACTGCCTCAATCTTGAAGTCATCGAGGAACATCACGTCACGGAGATCATCGGTGACGCCAGCGCCATATCTGTCGACGATGCCGTCGATGCCATCCTGACCGGCAATTCGGGAAACTTCCTGCATGCCATGCAGAAGATCACGGCGTCGAAAAAGTCCGTCTTCCTGGTAATACAGGCATGCTTGCGGCAATTCCAATTGATGGATGCCATGCGTGCGGAAATGGAAGAGAAGCGCACGCCTGCGTCGCAGGTGATGCAGACGCTCGGGCGCCATCTTCATTTCAAGCGCAAGCCGATCATCGAGCAGGCTCTGAGGACATGGTCGGCCGACGCACTGGCTCGTGAAACAAGCCGCCTACAAGCGGCCATCCTCCAGACAAGGCGTCGCGCCTCGCTAGAGGACACGATCGCCATGCAGACACTTCTATCGACCACGCTCCAGTCTGGTCGAAAATAGACCGGATCAGCGCCGCTCCAGCAGACGGCAGATTTCTTCCAATTGATCCAATGACTTATAAGAAATCCGGATCTGCCCGCCATTCGCCTTGTGGTTGATGACGACATCTAATCCAAGAGTATCGGAGAGCGTACGCTCAAGCGCGATCGTATCGGAATCCTTCTGGTCCCGCGGATTAACCGCTGGCTTCGGCTCCGACTGCGCCTTGATATCATTCTGCGCAAGCCGCTCGGCGTCGCGCACAGACATACCCTTGGAAACGATCGTGCGCGCTAGGACGGTCGGGTCAGACGTAGACACGAGCGCACGCGCGTGGCCTGCCGATAGGCTACCGGCGGCAAGCAAGTCACGAACAGGCTCCGGCAACTTCAGGAGCCGCAGCGAGTTAGCGACATGGCTACGGCTCTTGCCGATGATCTCGCCGAGATCGTTCTGTGTGTAGCCGTAATCCGCGATCAGCTGCTCGTAGCCGAGCGCTTCTTCCAATGCGTTCAGATCGGATCGCTGAACGTTCTCTACGATCGCAATCTCGAGCGCGGTCTTGTCATCGACATCGCGAACAATGACAGGAATCTCAACTAGGCCCGCCAACTGCGCTGCGCGCCAACGTCTTTCGCCGGCTATGATTTCGTACTGGCTGGTCGAAAGTGTGCGCACGACAACTGGCTGAACGATACCATGCTGGCGGATCGAGCTTGCGAGATCATGAAGCTCGCCATCATCGAAGAAGCGGCGAGGGTTGCGAGGGTTGCGCGTGATGAACTCGATTGGCACCAAACGATCGGCGCTGACCGCGCGCTGACTTGCGTCAACAGGCGCCGGCTGATCCATTTCGCCAATCAGCGCCGCGAGGCCGCGGCCCAGTCTTCTCTTCGAGACATCATCGTTCATGTCGGTACTCACCACTTATTCAAGAGCTTATTCAGGCAGCCAGACGCTGGCGTTCGCGCTGAATGACTTCGGAAGCCAACTGCAGATAAGCCTGGCTTCCAGCACATTTGAGATCGTAGAGAATGGCAGGCTTGCCGTACGAAGGCGCTTCAGACACACGCACATTGCGCGGGATTAACGTATGGTAAACCTTTTCCCCGAGATGTGTGCGTACGTCGTTCACGACCTGCTGTGCCAGATTGTTTCGAGAATCGAACATTGTGAGCACGATACCCTGGATGTCGAGCTGCGGGTTTACGCTCCTGCGAACCTGATCGACGGTCTCCAGCAACTGGCTCAAACCCTCAAGGGCGAAGAATTCGCACTGAAGAGGAACCAGCACCGAGTGCGCGGCCGCCATTGCATTCATGGTCAAGAGATTGAATGACGGGGGGCAATCGACAAGAATATAGGAAAATTGGAATGCGTCGCGCTCGGCAAGCGCTTTCTTGAGCTTGAAGACGCGATCGCTCTGCTGCGCAATCTCCATCTCAATGCCCAGGAGGTCCATGGTGGAGGGGACGATGAAGAGGTTCGGTACAGCGGTTTCTTGAACAACTTCAAGAATACCATGGTCACCGATCAAGAGGTCGTAGGATGACCGGCTGCGGTTCTTGCGATCGATACCCAAGCCGGTGCTTGCGTTACCCTGAGGATCAAGATCTACGATAAGAACGCGCTCGCCGATCGCCGCTAGCGCAGTTGCCAGATTGATGGCCGTCGTCGTCTTGCCGACGCCACCTTTCTGATTTGCGATCGTGATAATCCGATTCCGTCCAGCAACCATTGTCGCAACGCCCGATTTGTTAGACCAAATGCCGTAAATTGGAAATTTCGAGAACAACTGAATCCATCTCGACGGCACTTTTGTGTTCTACCAGATCAAATGCCCAGCGACCATGCGCATTTGCCACTTCTGATCGGTAATCCCGGCCTTTATGGAAATACGCGCGGATTTTCTCGCTACGGTTCGCGAATGGATCGACGAATTCCAGAAGTTTATCCAGATCCGCAAACGCCCTAGCCGACACGAAATCGCAGGCTGGGAGGTCTGCGACCGCATCCTCGATCCGAACCGGATGCACGGAGCCACGGGCGCCCGTTTCCCTCAACGCCGTGCGCAAGAAGGCGGCCTTCTTGTTGTTGCTCTCAACCAGGTGCACCCAGCCGTCATTGAGTTCAGCGAGAAAGATCGCTGTCACCACGCCGGGAAAGCCGCCGCCGCTACCGAGATCGACCCAGTTGCCCACATTTGGCTGAAGCTGGAAGATCTGAGCGCTATCAGCGATATGTCGATCCCAAGCGTCCTTGAGAGTGGAGGGCGCGGAGAGATTGATAGCCTTGCTCCACTTCTGAAAAAGACCAACGAAATGCTCAAGTCGTTCCTGTGTTTCACGTGAAACACGCCGGCCGTTCAATTCCATGCGAGGACTCTCAAATAGTGTAGGTTGCAATCTATGCGGCGACGTCGCCGCGACGCAAGTGCACGAGCAGGAGCGAAATAGCTGCCGGCGTCATTCCGTCAATTCGCGAAGCCTGCGCAATGTCGTAGGGACGGACTTTCGCCAACTTCTGCTTGAGCTCGTTCGACAGGCCGGACAAGCGATCAAAGTCAAAGTCCGTAGGGATAAGGCGTTCTTCATCCCGCTTGATATGAGCGACGTCAGCCTGCTGCCGGTCCATATAGACCGCATAGTTTGCCTCGATCTCCAGCGCAGCACCCGCCTTCGAATCGACTGCGCTCAACTCTGGCCACACCGGCCGAAGTGTTTCAAGATTGAAGTCAGGGAACGCCAGCAACTCATAAGCGGTACGGCGCTGACCATCGAGGTTGAGCTTAAGTCCGAACCGCCGTGCCTCGGTTGGTGTTACCGAGAGGGACGTCAAGAGCACGCGGCCAGCCTCAATCGCCGATGCATATTGCTCATAGCGATCGGTACGGGCGCGAGAAGCGATTCCCAATGAGACCGCAAGTGGTGTAAGACGAACATCCGCATTGTCAGCCCGCAGCGAGAGGCGGTATTCCGCGCGCGACGTGAACATCCGGTAGGGTTCGGCAACCCCACGCGACGTCAGATCATCGATCATCACGCCAATGTAGGAATCCGTGCGGCTGAATCGCACGGCGTCTTGCTGCCCGGCCAGACGCGCGGCATTGAGCCCAGCAACCAAACCCTGTGCTGCCGCCTCTTCATATCCCGTCGTGCCATTGATTTGCCCAGCCAGGAACAAGCCGGGCTGTTTCTTCACCTCGAGCGAAGGTTTGAGCTCCCGCGGATCGACGTGGTCATATTCAATCGCATAGCCTGGCTGCAGAATGGAGACGTTCTCAAGGCCCGGTATCGTACGAATAAACGCGTCTTGAACCTCGGCTGGAAGTGATGTCGATATGCCGTTGGGATAGACGGTGTCATCATCGAGACCTTCAGGCTCCAGAAACACCTGGTGGCCATCTCTCTCGCCGAACTTGACCAGCTTATCCTCGATCGAGGGGCAATAGCGCGGGCCGACGCCTTCAATCTGGCCGGAATACATTGCCGACCGCTTCAGATTATCGACGATGATGCGGTGTGTCGCTTCCGTCGTGCGCGTAACGCCGCAGTCGATCTGCGAGTTCACGATACGATCGGTCATGAAAGAGAAAGGGACGGCATCGTCATCCGCACCCTGCCGACCTACGCCTTCCCAGTCGATGGTCTTTCCGTTCAGTCGGGCAGGGGTGCCGGTCTTCAAGCGACCGAGCTGTAAGCCCATACCCAACAAGGTCTTCGACAGACCCATCGACGGCTCTTCACCAACGCGGCCGGCCGGAATCTTCTTGTCGCCGATATGGATGAGGCCGCGCAGGAAGGTCCCCGTCGTCAACACCACCGCACCGGCATCGAGAATCCGGCTATCTTTCATAACAACGCCAGAGACGCGGCCATCCTTAGTCGACAGATCGAAGGCATCGCCCTCGATAATCGTCAGGTTAGGGATAGCGGAAATCTCGGCATGCATCGCCTGGCGGTAGAGCTTTCGATCTGCCTGCGTGCGCGGGCCGCGTACTGCCGGGCCCTTTTTCCGATTGAGCATACGGAACTGGATACCGCCGGCATCAGCCACGCGACCCATAAGGCCATCCAGCGCGTCGATCTCGCGAACCAGATGACCCTTGCCAAGGCCGCCGATTGCGGGATTGCACGACATGACGCCGATCGTCTCGCGCTTATGCGTCACGAGCGCGGTCTTCGCGCCAGCACGCGCCGCCGCGGAAGCGGCTTCGCATCCAGCGTGCCCGCCACCAATGACGATGACATCGAACCGTGAGGTATTCATAACAATGCTCCTGAGATCGCACGGTGATGCGGCAAGCCGCCCCGGGAGTCAAGGCGTTTCACGTGAAACCACGCTTTTCAGGAACGTGGCAGTGTTTCACGTGAATCATTTGCCGATGCAAAACTCTCCAAAGATGACGTCGAGCAAATTCTCGACATCGACCCTGCCAGTGATGCGGCCAAGCGCCGAGCCGGCCATCCGTAAATCTTCCGCTCTGAGATCCAGATCGGCGCGATCGTTAGCGATCGCTCGCTCCATTGCCTCAATACATTCCGCTAACGAATCGTTGTGTCGCGTCCGAGTGGGAATGGCCAGTGAATGTGGCGGGACCATCTCGCGCAACCGGTCTCCGATGGCTTGTCGTAGCTCATCCAAGCCAGCACCCGTCTCTACCGAGATCTTCACATCGTATTTACTCGGAGAGATGGCCGGCAAATCCGCCTTCGTTCCGACGCGAAGGGCGGATGATGGAACGTCGCTGTCCTCCGTCGGAACCGACATGTCCTCTATATAAATGACCAGGTCGGCGGCTTCCATCGCGGTGCGCGCGCGACGAATACCTTCACGCTCGACAACCTCCTCGGTCTCTCGCAGGCCGGCGGTATCGTAGAGCTTGACAAGAAACCCATCAATGTCGAGATCCGTCGAAAGCACATCGCGCGTCGTTCCGGCGATATCCGTTACGATCGCAATATCGCGCCTCACAAGCGCGTTCATCAGGCTTGATTTGCCAGCGTTGGGCAAACCGGCAATAACGACCTTGAACCCGTCTCTGATAATCTCGCCCGTCTTAGCCATTCCAAGATGCCGCCGGATCTCGGTGACGAGCTCGCTCATATCCGACCAGACCTGCTCCGACACCGATCCCGGGACATCGTCCTCATCAGGGAAATCCAGTTCCGCCTCGATCAACGCGCGGCCGCGCGTCAGTCGCTGCGCCCAGGCTTCGTAGATCGCCGAAAGCCCGCCGGAGCTTTGCTCGAGAGCAAGACGGCGCTGCATCTCCGTCTCTGCGGAAATCAGATCCGCAAGACCTTCGATCTCCAGCAGGTCAAGCTTCCCGTTTTCGAACGCGCGTCGGGAAAACTCGCCGGCCAGGGCCTGTCGCAACCCATCGAACGAACTCAGCTCTCTATAAACAGCACTTACGACAGCGCGGCCGCCATGCAGGTGAAATTCGACGACGTCTTCACCGGTGAAGGAGTTCGGTCCCTGGAAGAACAGCACGAGGCCATTGTCCAGCACCTCACCGTTACGGGTTCGAATCGTTCGGAACGCGGTGGTGCGGGCAGGGACAGAGCCTGAGACCATGCTGTCCATTACATTGCGAGCACTTGTCCCGCTTATGCGGATCACGGCCAAGCCAGCGGGAACCGCGCCGCTGGAGAGCGCGTAGATCGTCTCAGTGAATTCCACCACGGGCACACTCCAATTGATACGATACCGAATCGATCGGTCCGTCCGCCTAATGAAGGGTTATAGGTCTACTTCAACCAGACGTTAGAAACAGAAAAGCCGGCCATGATAACGGCCGGCTTTAGTTGATAGAATCCGGCTAAGGATAAATCAGGTGTTCATCGATTCGAAGAAATCGGAGTTGCTCTTCGTCTGCTTCAGCTTGTCGATGAGGAACTCGATCGCATCGGTTGTGCCCATCGGGGCGAGGATACGGCGGAGAACAAAAATCTTCTGCAGATCCTGGCGTGGAACAAGCAGGTCTTCCTTACGCGTACCGGACTTGAGAATGTCCATAGACGGGAAGATGCGCTTGTCGGCTACCTTGCGGTCGAGGACGATTTCCGAGTTACCGGTACCCTTGAATTCTTCGAAGATGACTTCGTCCATACGGCTGCCCGTATCGATCAGCGCGGTCGCGATAATGGTCAGCGAACCGCCTTCTTCGATGTTACGCGCCGCACCGAAGAAGCGCTTCGGGCGCTGCAGCGCGTTGGCGTCGACACCACCGGTCAGAACCTTACCGGAAGAGGGAACGACCGTGTTGTAGGCGCGGCCGAGACGGGTGATCGAATCGAGAAGGATCACGACGTCTCGACCATGTTCCACGAGGCGCTTTGCCTTCTCGATCACCATCTCGGCGACCTGCACGTGGCGGGTTGCCGGCTCGTCGAAGGTCGAGGAAACGACTTCACCCTTCACCGAACGCTGCATGTCCGTCACTTCTTCCGGACGCTCGTCGATCAGGAGAACGATAAGATAGCATTCCGGGTGATTGGCAGTGATCGAATGCGCGATGTTCTGCAGGAGAACCGTCTTACCCGTGCGCGGCGGCGCGACGATGAGACCACGCTGGCCCTTGCCGAGCGGCGCGACCAGATCGATGACGCGCGACGAAAGATCCTTGTTCGTCGGGATCTCAAGTTCCATCTTGAAGCGCTCGTTCGGATAAAGCGGCGTCAGGTTGTCGAAGTGAACCTTGTGACGGATCTTTTCCGGATCGTCGAAGTTGATCGTGTTGACCTTCAGCAGCGCGAAATAGCGCTCGCCTTCCTTCGGTCCGCGGATGGGACCTTCAACCGTATCACCAGTCTTCAGCGAGAAGCGGCGGATCTGCGAGGGGGAGATGTAGATATCGTCAGGACCGGGGAGGTAGTTGGCGTTGGCGGACCGCAGGAAGCCGAAGCCGTCCTGCAGAACTTCGACCACGCCTTCGCCGATAATTTCGACGTCCTGGCTGGCAAGAACCTTGAGTATTGCGAACATCAGCTCCTGCTTTCGCATCGTGCTGGCATTCTCGACCTCGAGCGATTCGGCGAATGCCAGAAGATCGGTCGGGGATTTACTCTTAAGTTCCTGAAGCTTCATTTCAGACATGAAGTGTCCATTACTCTATAATTTTGAGGGGAAAGGCGATGTCGAGACAGTAACCGGTCCTGCGAGGAGCCCGCAGACGATCGAACTTTACATACATGCCACAAGGATGAGGTGGACGGAAAATAGCGAGTCAGCTTCGCCGCCGCAAGGGGGCTGCTTAAAATGAAGCAAATTTAACCCGTCAGCCGGCTGCGTCAAAATGGCTTGACGACGACAAGGATGACGATCGCGATCATCAAAACGGTCGGCGCCTCGTTCATGAAGCGCCAGTAGCGCGCCGAACGCCGGTTCTCGTCACGCTCGAATGCCTTCGCCGCGCGGCTGAAAAACACGTGCACGCCAGTCAAGAGAACGACGAGCCCGATCTTTGCGTGCAGCCATCCGCCCTGGAAGCCATAGACCGACCACGAGAGATACAACCCGAAGATCCAGGTCAGCATCATCGCCGGGTTCATGATCACCTTCAGCAGACGGCGTTCCATCACCTTGAAGGTTTCCGACTGCACCGAGCCGGGCTCGGCGTCTGTGTGGTAGATGAACAATCGCGGCATGTAGAACAGCCCGGCCATCCACGAGATCACGGCGATGATGTGAAGCGCCTTGATCCAGAGGTAGAGCGTATCGGGATTCCAGACGAAGAGACCCACCGCCAACGCCACAAAGAACGCGATAGCGATAAAAGCGCGCCGGCGCGCATAGGAACCGGGTCTCTCGTCGATCTGGCGTTCCATGGTCAAACCCTTCCGCCGCGAACACGCTCGACAAGCAGACGAACATTTTCGGGATCGGCCTGGGGCGTAATTCCATGCCCGAGGTTGAAGATCAGGGGACCATTCCCCAATCGCTGCAGGATATCGTCGATACCCTCTTTAAGTGCCACCCCGCCGGCAACCATTCGCATCGGATCGAGGTTGCCCTGCACCGGCCCATCCTTCTGCAGCTCGGCCGCGAAGTCGAGCGGGACGGACCAATCAAGGCCGATCGCATCAGCCTTCGTCTTCTGGCGATAGGTCTTCAGCAGATAGCCAGCGCCTTTGGCAAAGGCGATGATCTTCGCATTCGGGCGGCGCGCCTTGATCGAGGCAATCATTCGCGCCACCGGCTTCACGGCAAACGCCTCGAATTCACGCTCGCCGAGCACGCCTGCCCAGGAATCGAAAATCTGCACGGCATCAGCGCCGGCATCGATCTGCGCGACGAGATAATCTGCCGAAACATCCGCCAGCAACATCAGCAGCTTTTCGAAAGCCTTCGGATGCCGATAGGCAAACAGACGGGCAGGGGCCTGATCGGGTGTGCCATGGCCGGCGATCATATAGGTCGCAACGGTCCAGGGAGCGCCACAGAAGCCAAGCAGGGTGGTTTCCGTTGGCAGATCACGCCGAAGACGTCGAACGGTCTCCAGCACCGGTTCCAGATGCTGCATTACGCTGCTGCCATCCAGACCATCGATACCATCAACGTCGATCGGATCCATCTCCGGTCCGTGCCCCTCGGTGAAACGAACATTGCGCTTCATCGCATCGGGAATGACGAGGATGTCGGAGAAGAGAATGGCAGCATCAAAGCCATAGCGCCGTATCGGCTGCAGCGTGACCTCGACTGCGTGATCCGGGCTGTAACAGAGATCGAGGAAGCTTCCAGCCTTGGCTCGTACCTCTCGATACTCCGGCAGGTATCGGCCAGCCTGCCTCATCAGCCAGATGGGGGGAGGGCTCAATGCTTCCCCGTCCAGAACCCGCATGATCTTCCGGCGCATTTCACTCAAGCGCTTCTTCCCTATAAAAAATCAAAGATATTTATAAGGTTTCTATTTCTTAGAGTCGGTGACTATCAAGGATTAAAATCCATCCACGTCCGATACCAATTGTCACTGTTTCGCTGGCCGCTCGGGAAGAAAATCGCGTAATTCGATGTCAGAAACAGGACAGGCGAGAAATTCGATACAATTTCAATGAGATATAGCCTCCACGGAAATTCCCCAAGCTGTGGACAAGCTGTGGCTATCTTACGAAGAGCCGCAAACTTTCCACAAAACTAACAGGCCATCTTGTCCGGCCTCCAAAGAATCCGAAATGTGGAAAACTAGGCATGTTTTCCCTTGCCTAACCCCCGGCGCGTCTCGTAGCTCTCCGTCATCCAGTGTTTTCAACAGGCAGCGGAAAATAGCGTGGAGAACCGTACGAACTTCTTCCATCTGCATCTCATTTCTGACTCGACGGGCGAAACGCTGATTTCGGCCGGTCGGGCGGCATCGGCGCAATTCAAGTCGGCGCAGCCGATCGAGCATGTCTATCCGCTGATCCGCAATCGCAAGCAGCTGCTGACGGTCCTGCAGGCGATCGACGGCGAACCGGGCATCGTGCTCTACACGATTGTGGATCGCGAGCTCGCCACGCTGATCGACGAGCGTTGCCTCGAAATGGGCGTCGCCTCGGTCAATGTGCTCGAGCCTGTTCTCAATGCGTTTCAGATCTACCTCGGCGCACCGTCGCGCCGCCGGGTCGGCGCCCAGCATGTCATGAACGCCGGATACTTCGCGCGCATCGAAGCGCTGAACTTCACGATGGATCATGACGACGGCCAGATGCCGGATGATTATAATGACGCCGACGTCGTCATCATCGGTATCAGCCGCACATCGAAGACACCGACCAGCATCTATCTCGCCAACCGCGGCATCAAGACCGCCAATTTCCCGATTGTCTATGGCGTGCCCCTGCCGGAAAGCCTCTTCGAAGCGACCAAGCCGCTCATCGTCTGCCTCATCGCCACTACCGATCGCATCTCCCAGGTCCGCGAAAATCGCGACCTTGGCGCGACACCCGGCTTTGATCGCGGCGACTACACGGATCGCGCCGCCATATCGGAAGAGCTCAAATATGCCCGCTCGCTTTGCGCCCGCCACAACTGGCCGCTCATCGACGTGACGCGCCGTTCCATCGAGGAGACGGCGGCAGCAATCGTTGCTCTGCGTCCCAAGCTGCGCTAATCGCTGCCCCTAGCCAACCGCGCCGAGAGCACAGATGATACCGAAACTCATACTCGCTTCCTCCAGCCCCTTCCGTCGCATGCTGATGGAAAATGCCGGCCTGTCCTTTGAGGCTCATCCCGCGAAGGTCGATGAGCGCGCCATCGAAGCGCCGCTCGAACGAGATGGCGCAACGCCTGACGCGATCGCGCTGGTTCTCGCCAAGGCCAAAGCCAGGGAGGTGAGTGATCGCTCGCCGGGTGCAATCGTGATCGGTTCAGATCAAACCATGTCGCTGGGGCAGCGCACATTTCACAAGCCGAAGAGCATGGAAGATGCGGTCGATCATCTCACTGCGCTGTCCGCACAGACCCATCGGCTGAACAGCGCGGTCGCGCTCGCCTATAACGGCGACATCATCTGGGAGCATGTCTCGCGTGCCGAACTGACGATGCGTCCGCTCACCGATGATTTCATCAAACGGCACCTGAAGCGGGTCGGCGAGCGCGCCTTGAGCAGCGTCGGCGCCTATCAGCTTGAAGGGGAGGGACTGCAGCTTTTCTCGAAAATCGATGGCGACTACTTCACTATATTGGGGCTGCCGATGCTGCCGCTCCTGGAAAAACTGAGAGAATTGGGTGCCATCGATGGATGATTCACGTGAAACAATCGGCCCGCGCGCCTTCGTCACCGGCTTTCCCGTCAAGCATTCGCGCTCGCCGATCATCCATGGATATTGGCTGAAGTCGCTGTCGCTCGACGGAAGCTACCGTACCCATGAAGTCGCGCCGGACGATTTTCCGGCTTTCATCGAATCCCTGAAGTCGGGCGCCTCAGGTTTTGTCGGCGGCAACGTGACAATCCCACACAAGGAGATGGCGTTCAAGCTGGCTGACGAGCCGGATGATCTCTCGCGCGAGCTTGGTGCGTCCAACACGCTCTGGCTTGAGGACGGCAAGCTGAAGGCCACGAACACCGATGGCCGTGGCTTCACCGCAAATCTGGATGAGCGCCATCCCGGCTGGGACAAAGTGCGGTCGGCGGTCATTCTCGGCGCCGGCGGCGCCAGCCGTGCCGTCATCCAGGCCGTTCGCGATCGCGGCATCAAGGAGATCCACCTCGTCAACCGTACCGTTGCCCGCGCGGTCGAGCTCGCGGATCGTTTTGGAGAAGCAGTGCATCCGCATCCGATGACGGCTCTTTCCGAAGTGATGAAAGGCGCAGGCCTCTTCATCAATACCACGTCGCTGGGGATGGAAGGGGAGATCGCGCCCGATATCGATTTCTCTCCGTTGCAGTCAGACGCCGTTGTCACCGACATCGTCTACGTACCGCTGAAGACGCCCATTCTCGCGCAGGCTGAGGAACAGGGTTTCGCGACCGTCGATGGTCTGGGTATGCTGCTGCACCAGGCGGTACCCGGTTTCGAGAAATGGTTCGGCAAGCGGCCGGTCGTCGATGAGACACTTCGCGCCTTGATCATCGCGGATATGGAAAAGCATTGATGCTGAAAATCGGACTGACCGGCTCGATCGGGATGGGCAAATCGACCACGGCAAAGCTGTTTGCCGATGCCGGCCTGCCAGTCAATGATGCCGACGCCGTCGTCCATGATCTTTATGCCGGTGCAGCGGCACCGCTCATCGAGGCGGCTTTTCCAGGCTCGGTGAAAAACGGCAAGGTCGATCGCCAGGAGTTGGGCCGGCAGCTTGCGTTGCGTCCTGAAGGTTTCAAGCAGCTGGAGCAGATCGTTCATCCTCTTGTCCGCGATCGCGAGGCGATGTTTCTCGACGAGCAGCGGGGGCAGGGCACACCGATGGTGATTCTCGACATACCGCTGCTTTTCGAGAGCGGCGGCGCCGATCGCGTCGATGTCATCGTCGTCGTCAGCTGTGATCCACAGATTCAGCGTGAGCGGGTACTTGCGCGTCCGAACATGACGGAAGAGAAATTCAATATGATTCTCTCGCGCCAGACCCCGGACGCCGAAAAACGCCAGCGCGCTGATTATGTAATCGATACCGGCCATGGCATCGATGAGGCGAGGGCGCGGGTCGGCGCCATTATCGCGGACCTGAAACAGCGGATAGCGAACGGAGATTTCCCGAATGCGTGAAATCATTTTCGATACGGAAACCACCGGGCTTGATAACCGCACCGATCGCATCATCGAAATCGGCGGCATCGAACTCTTCAATCACTTTCCGACGGGAAAGACGCTGCACATCTATATCAATCCGGGTGACCAGAAGGTCCATCCGGACGCGCTCGCCGTCCATGGGATCACCGATGAGTTCCTGAAGGACAAGCAGCCTTTCGCGGCCGTGGTGCAGGAAATTCTCGATTTCTTCGGCGAAGGCAAGTGGATCGCCCACAATGCCACCTTCGACATGGGCTTCATCAATGCCGAGTTGGCGCGGCTATCGCTGCCGCCGATCTCTCCCGAAAATGTGATCGACACGCTGTCGATGGCCCGGCGCAAGAATCCGATGGGCCCGAACTCGCTCGATGCGCTCTGCCGTCGCTACGGGATCGATAACTCTCATCGCGCCAAGCACGGGGCCTTGCTCGACTCCGAACTGCTCGCCGAAGTCTATATCGAGATGATCGGCGGTCGTCAGACGGCGCTTGGTCTCGGCGTCGCGCAGAACAACGGCGGATCAGAACGCAATGACAGCGATAACGATATTGTCCTGGTCGCGCTGGAGCGGCCGCGGCCGCTTGCACCGCGCCTCAGCGAAACCGAAGCCGAGCAGCATGATGCGCTGATTGCCAAGCTCGGCCAGAAGAGCATCTGGGCTAAATACGATCGCCCAAACTAAATGCCCGGGCGCTGGCCCGGGCATCTCGGTCGTCATGTGATCAGGAATTAGTTCGCCTGCACCTTTGCGCGGGCCTGCTCTTCGGCAACGCGCTGGGCAAACATCTGCGAGAAATCGATCGGGTCGATCATCAGCGGCGGGAAGCCACCGTTGCGGGTCACGTCAGCGATGATCTGGCGCGCGAACGGGAAGAGCATGCGCGGGCACTCGATGAAGAGAACCGGCAGCATGTGTTCCTGCGGGAAGCCGGCGATCCGGAAAACGCCGCCGTAGACCAGCTCCGTGTGGAATACCGTCTTGTCGCCTTCCTTGGCTTCGGCGTTCAACGAGAGAACGACGTCGAAGTCCGTGTCGGAAAGCGGGTTGGCGTTGACGTTGACATTGATGTTGATGGCAGGTGCCTTGTCGCGGGCCTGCAGCGAACGCGGTGCACCAGGATTCTCGAAGGAAAGGTCCTTGGTGTACTGTGCTAGAATGGTAAGGCTCGGGCTCGTTGCGCCGTTATTGCTGTTTTCGCTGTCCATTGGCTTTTCCTCGAGGGCATTGGATTTCGCCGCATCTATCATTTCGACGATGTGGTTACAACCCTAGGCCAGCCGGCGCCAATCTAGCAAGAGCCTCATTCGCCTAGGCTTTTGCCGGACCATGGCGACTTGCCGTTCGGGTCGCGCTGATAATCGTCTGCATCCAGATCGACAACCGTTGCGTTGTTATCCCGATAAGGGGAGTGCGCCGATGTGCGGGACGGTCCGGATGCACCCACCACCACGAAACGACGGCTTACATAATTCCACGCAAGATCGCGGACCGCCGGGATGAAAATGAGCAGCGCTACGATATCGCTGATGAAGCCGGGAATGATCAGGAGCAGTGCGGCGATCACGAACATTGCCGGCCGCAGCAGCTCGCGGCCGGGCACAGCGCCGGCGCGTCCTTCCATCGACATGCGCTGCAGGATGCCGATACCCTGCCGGCGCAACAGCATCATGCCGGCCACGAAACTCAGCATGACCAGTCCGAGCGTTGCCCAAAGACCGATCGCCTTGCCGACAATCACGAAGCCCGCAATCTCGGCCAAAGGCATGAGCAGCAGAAAACCAGGCAGCATTGTAAGGCGCATTATTTCTCTCCGGCTCGCACCGGTCTCCATTGAAATCGGCCCAACGTACCGGACCCATTTGAATCATCTGTATATGCAGACTATATGGGTATACAAATTCTAGATGTTAACAGATTGCGGCGGGATATGGGTTCAAACGACTTCATCACTTTGTTTTTTCTCGTGGCGGCGGTGCTGATATTTTTGCAGCTACGCAATGTCCTTGGTCGACGCACGGGAAATGAGAAGCCGCCACGCGATCTCTACACGCCGCGCGATGCCGCCGGTCCCGAGACGCCGGATGCCGGAAAGGTCGTAACCCTGCCGCGCCGCGATGCGGCAGGCGAGGAAGAGGACCGCTTCGCGGCAATCGACGCCTTCGCGCCAGCCGGCACGCCCCTCAATGAATCGCTGCGGGAGATGAACAAGGCCGATCCTTCCTTCAACCCGAAGGAATTCGTGAACGGCGCCCGCATGGCTTATGAAATGATCGTGATGGCCTTTGCCGATGGCGATCGCAAGACGCTCAAGAATTTGCTGTCCAAGGAGGTCTACGAAGGCTTCGATGCGGCGATCGCTGATCGTGAGAGCAAGGGCGAGAAGGTCAAATCCACCTTCGTCGGCATCGACAAGGCCGAAATCAAGAATGTCGAGGTCAATGGTAGCGAAGCGCAGATCACCTTGCGCATCATCAGCCAGATGATTTCCGCCACCTACGACAAGGCCGATGTCCTCGTTGACGGTGACGCGGAAACCGTTGCCGAGATCAACGACCTCTGGACATTCGCACGCGACACCCGCTCGCGCGATCCGAACTGGAAACTCGTGGCCACCGAATCGGAACATGAGTGATGATGAACGAGGCTTTGCCCTCGAGGCGATAGGCTTTGACGATCTGGAAGGCTGGCGGGATGATGATCCCTCCAGCCTTTTCGAGGCTATGGAAGCCTGTCGTCAGCATATCGAGCAGACCAAGCCCTACCGCACAGGATCGTTGGGCCTGACAAGCGCCGATCTCCTGGACCTGTTGCAGGCCGCGCGCGATGCACGACCAACATCGGCGAGCGAGGCGCGAGCCTTCTTCGAAGCGCACTGTCGGCCCTACAGGATCAGGCGGACCGACGGCCAGCCCGGCTTCGTCACTGCCTTCTACGAGCCCGAGATAACCGTCTCAGCCAGTCCCGACGACGAATACCGCTTCCCATTCTACCGCCGCCCCGACGACCTGATCGACCTCGACGATCGGAACCGTCCCGCCTCGATGGATCCGTACTACATGTTCGGCCGCCTGCGTGAGGGAACGATCGAGCCCTATCTCGACCGCGCCGCCATCGACAAAGGGGCGCTGGAAGGGCAGGGGCTGGAAATTTGCTGGGCAAGATCCAAGGTCGACGTCTTCTTCGTGCATGTCCAGGGTGCCGCACGCCTGCGTTACCCCGATGGGCGCACGGGGCGCATTACCTATGCGGCCAAGGCCGGTCATCCGTTTTCGGCGATCGGCAAACTGCTGATCGACCTCGGCGAGATCGATCGGGCGAACATCTCCATGCAATCGATCCGGCATTGGCTGGCGATCAACCCCGACCGTGTCGATGATATTCTTGCCCACAACCGCTCCTACATTTTCTTCCGTGAGGTCGAGATCGACAACGAGGCCGCCGGCCCGATCGCGGCCGCCAAGGTGCCGCTCATCGCAGGACGGTCGCTTGCCGTCGATCGCCTGATCCACACCTTCGGCTTTCCATTTTATATTCATTCGCAAGGCCTGCTGCACCTGCAGGATGGAAAGCCCTTCCAACGCCTGATGCTGGCGCTCGACACCGGCTCGGCCATCGTTGGTCCGGCGCGGGGTGATATCTTCACCGGCTCCGGCGACGCGGCCGGCGAGCTTGCCGGCACCGTGCGCCACGATGCCGATTTCGCCATCCTGATCCCGAACAAAGTCGCCGCGAGGTTCGCGTGATGGCGAAGGATCGCAAGCTCAGTTCCGATGAACGCATCCTTTGGGGCAAGGTCGCGCGCAGCACGCGCCCCATGCCCGGCAACGCCGGCGCAATGAACGAGCTCGACGCCTTCCTGGTGGAGGCCGAAAAGGAAGCGGACGCCGCCAACCTGAAAGCCGCCGTCGCACCAAAATCGGTCGCAGGCGCTAGCGGGCATCCTGAACCGTCAGCGGCGCCGAAGCCCACGGGTGGCATCCATCATCCGCTGGAGCGCCCGGTCAAGCGCAAGATCGCCAAGGGCCGCCTCGCGCTCGAGGCCCGCATCGATCTTCATGGCCTCGTTCAAAGCGAAGCGCACATCATGCTGCTCGAGTTCCTGATGCGTGCGCACGATCGCGGCATGCGCCATGTCCTCGTGATCACCGGCAAGGGTAGCTCGCTCGGCAGCGATGGCGCGTTGAAGCGCGCCGTGCCGATGTGGTTCTCCAAGCCCGAATTTCGCTATCTCATCTCGTCTTATGAGGCGGCGGCGCAGCATCACGGCGGCGAGGGCGCGCTCTACATCCGCTTGTCCCGTCGCGTGGGCGATCGGCTATGACGCCGTTCGGGGAGGCGATCCGCAAGCTCAGAGAGCGCAAGGGCGTGTCGCAGAAGCAGATGGCAGAGGCTTTGAACGTCTCTCCCGCCTATCTCTCGGCACTCGAGCATGGAAAGCGCGGCGTCCCGACGTTCGATCTTCTGCAGCGCATCGCCGGCTATTTCAACATCATCTGGGATGAGGCCGACGATCTGTTCCTGATCGCGCGCTTTTCCGATCCGCGAATTGTCATCGATACCTCGGGTTTGGCGGCCGAATACACGACCTTCGCCAACCGTTTGGCGGGGTCTATTCGACATCTGGATGAGGCGACCCTGGCAAAACTGTCGGAGGTTCTCGAAAATGCGGAAAACGCCGACGGAAAACGGTCATAATCCCCTGTTTTATGCGCTCTTGGGGGCCGCTGGCATTGGGAACTTCATGCAAAAACCCTATATTCAACGTGATTAAGGCCGGTGATTCGCCCGCGTGTCACCCCGGCATCGACAACAGGGAATTCTCGACAATATGACCGATACACCCGCGACGGAAAACGGCGTTAGCACCGAGTATGGCGCAGACTCGATCAAGGTCCTGAAAGGTCTTGACGCCGTGCGCAAGCGCCCCGGCATGTATATCGGTGATACCGATGACGGCTCCGGCCTGCATCACATGGTCTACGAAGTCGTCGACAACGCCATCGACGAAGCCCTGGCCGGTCATGCCGACATCGTTACCGTCACGCTCAATGCTGATGGTTCCGTCACCGTCACCGACAACGGTCGCGGCATTCCGACGGATATTCACAGCGGCGAAGGCATTTCGGCTGCCGAAGTCATCATGACCCAGCTGCATGCCGGCGGTAAGTTCGACCAGAATTCCTACAAGGTCTCCGGCGGTCTGCACGGCGTCGGCGTTTCCGTCGTCAACGCGCTGTCGGTGTGGCTGAAGCTGAAGATCCGCCGCCAGGGCAAGATCCACGAGATGAGCTTTACGCACGGCGTGTCTGATGCCCCGCTCAAGGAAACCGGTGATTCCGGCGGCCTGACCGGCACCGAAGTCAGCTTCATGCCGAGCTCCGAAACCTTCACGATGATCGAGTTCGATTTCAACACGCTCGAACACCGCCTGCGCGAACTTGCCTTCCTCAATTCCGGCGTCCGCATCCTCCTGACCGACAAGCGCCATTCCGACGTGCGCCAGGAAGAGCTGCTCTATGATGGAGGTCTCGAAGCCTTCGTCTCCTACCTCGATCGCGCCAAGAAGCCGCTGGTCGAGCGGCCGGTCGCCATTCGTGGCGACAAGGATGGGATCACCGTTGAAGTCGCGATGTGGTGGAACGACAGCTACCACGAGAACGTGCTCTGCTTCACCAACAACATCCCGCAGCGTGACGGCGGCACCCACATGGCCGGCTTCCGCGCCGCTCTGACCCGTCAGATCACCTCCTATGC
>Ga0307412_10000414_pt1 | contig 26068 bp, 19 predicted proteins | sample DK1Cmetagenome_3_FD_203823 | JGI IMG/M metagenome (GOLD analysis project Ga0307412, IMG submission 203823) | Maize rhizosphere microbial communities from greenhouse at UC Davis, California, United States - DK15-C-1 | ecosystem: Host-associated > Plants > Roots > Rhizosphere > Soil | place: USA...
GCGGCGCCTGGGTCTCGGCACCCGTGCAGGCCGCCACCGTCCAGAAGCTCGAGGACATCATCCTGACCCGTGCCCGCGATCTGCGCCGCGCGGCCGTCGCCACCAAGTAAGCGGGCCGAAATCATGGCGTCACGCTTCAATCCCTTGAAGGCGGACGCGGCGTGGCAGAAGGCGTGGGAGGAAAACCGCACCTTCGCCGCCCGCGACGATTCGCCCAAGCCCAAGTCGTACGTGCTCGAGATGTTCCCCTATCCGTCGGGGCGCATCCATATGGGCCATGTGCGCAACTACACGATGGGCGACGTGCTGGCGCGCTTCCGCCGGATGCGCGGCATGGAAGTGCTGCATCCGATGGGCTGGGACGCGTTCGGCATGCCGGCCGAAAATGCCGCGATGGAAAAGAAGGTCCATCCCGGCCACTGGACCCGCGCCAACATCGCGACGATGAAGGCACAGCTGAAGCGGCTGGGCTTCGCGCTCGACTGGACGCGCGAGATCGCGACCTGCGAACCGGAATATTACGGCCAGGAACAGGCGCTGTTCCTCGACCTGTACGAAGCCGGCCTCGTCTATCGCAAGGAAAGCGCGGTCAACTGGGACCCGGTCGACATGACCGTGCTCGCCAACGAGCAGGTGATCGACGGGCGCGGCTGGCGCTCGGGCGCGCTGGTCGAGCGGCGCAAGCTCAACCAATGGTTCCTCAAGATCACCGATTTCGCCGACGATCTGCTCGAAGGGCTGCAGGGCCTCGAGCATTGGCCGGACAAGGTGAAGCTGATGCAGGAAAACTGGATCGGCAAATCGGAAGGTCTGCAATTTACCTGGAGCCTGTCGAACGGCGACGGGCTGAGCGTCTACACCACGCGGCCGGACACGATCTTCGGCGCGAGCTTCGTCGCGATCGCGGCGGACCATCCGATCGCGCAGGGCCTCGCCGCGGGCAACCCCGAGGTTCAGGCGTTCATCGAGCGCTGCAAGCAGGGCGGCACCACCGCGGCCGAGCTGGAGACGCAGGAAAAGCTCGGCTGGAACACCGGGCTCACCGCGCAGCATCCGTTCGATGCGGACTGGCAGCTGCCGGTGTACATCGCGAACTTCGTGCTGATGGATTATGGCACCGGCGCCGTGTTCGGCGTGCCGGCGCATGACCAGCGCGATTTCGAATTCGCGACCAAATACGCGCTGCCGATCCGCCGCGTCGTCTCCGAGGGCGAGAAGACCGCCGCCGCGTTCGACGGCACCGAAGCCTATACCGGCCCCGGCACGCTGGTGAACTCGCACTTCCTCGATGGCCTCGATGTCGTCGACGCCAAGCGCGAAGTGATTCGCCGCGCCGAGGAAGGCAATTGGGGCACCGGCAGCACCGTGTGGCGCCTGCGCGACTGGGGCGTCAGCCGCCAGCGCTATTGGGGCACCCCGATCCCGATCATCCATTGCGAGGATTGCGGGCCCGTCGGCGTGCCCAAGGACCAGCTGCCGGTGGTGCTGCCCGAGGACGTGTCGTTCGACATCCCCGGCAACCCGCTCGACCGCCACGCGACCTGGAAGCACGTCGATTGCCCGAAGTGCGGCAAGCCGGCGCGGCGCGAGACCGACACGCTCGACACCTTCGTCGATTCGAGCTGGTACTTCATCCGCTTCGCCAGCCAGCCGCACGACAAGCCGTTCGACAAGGCGGTGGCCGAGCAGTGGCTGCCGGTCGGCCAGTATATCGGCGGCGTCGAGCATGCGATTCTGCACCTGCTCTATGCGCGCTTCTTCACCCGTGCGCTGCGCCATATCGGCCGGCTCGACATTGCCGAGCCGTTCGCCGGCCTGTTCACGCAGGGCATGGTGACGCACGAGACGTACAAGACGCTCGACGGCAAATGGCTCTCGCCGGAGGAAATCCGCAAGGACAGCGCCGGCGCGGTGGAAATCGCCTCGGGCGACGTGATCGACATCGGCCGCATCGAGAAGATGTCCAAGTCGAAGAAGAACACGGTCGATCCCGAGCCGATCGTCGACCAGTACGGTGCGGACGCGGTGCGCTGGTTCATGCTCTCCGACAGCCCGCCCGAGCGCGATCTGGAGTGGAGCGAGAACGGCATCGAAGGCGCCTGGCGCTTTGTCCAGCGGCTGTGGCGGTTGTTCGACGGGCTGGAAGCAGCCGAAGGCGAGGACAAGGATCTCGACCGCAAGCTGCACCGCACGATTGCCGGCGTGGCCGAGGATATCGAGGCGCTGACCTTCAACAAGTCGGTCGCCAAGCTCTATGAGCTGACCGCTGCGATCGAGAAGGCCCAGCCCTCCGCCTCGCGCACCGCCGCGATTCGGGCGCTGGTCCGCGTCGTCGCGCCGATGGTGCCGCACATCGCCGAAGAGGCCTGGGCGGCGATGGGCGAGACCGGCATGGTCGCCGATGCCGAATGGCCGGCGGTCGATCCGGCGCTGCTGGTCGATGACGAAGTGACGATCGCGGTGCAGGTCAACGGCAAGCTGCGCGACACGCTGGTGATGCCGAAGGGCGCCGCCAAGGATGTCGTGGAAGCCACCGCGCTTGCATCCGACAAGATCGTCCGCGCGTTGGAAGGCAAAGCGCCGCGCAAGATCATCGTGGTGCCCGATCGATTGGTGAACATCGTCGCATGACAAAGGCCGCTGCCCTGCTCGCTCCGCTGGCTCTCACGCTCTCCGCGTGCGGGCTGCATCCGATGTACCAGGGGGGCAACGGCGGCGCGGTCGCGACCACGCTGTCCGCGGTCGAGGTGGCGCCGATCCAGGGCCAGTCTGGCTGGCTCGTGTCCAACGCGCTGAAGGACCGGCTGGCGAACAATGGCGGCGCGGCCGCCTATCGGCTGGAAGTGAAGCTCGACGACCAGATCATCGGCCTTGGCGTGCGGCGCGACGATTCGGTCTCGCGCGAGCGGCGGACGCTGCGCGCGCGCTACCAGCTGGTCGATCTGCGGAGCGGCCAGGTAGTGCTGGACGCGACGGCGGGGTCGGACGCGGGTATCGACGTGGTCGGATCGGAATATGCCACGATCGCCGCAGAGAAGACCGCGATCGAGCGGCTCTCGGGCATCGTCGCCGATCAGATCGTCGCGCGGCTCGCGCGCACCGTCCGCGAGGGCGGCGCGCGGGTGAAGTGAAGGCGAATGCGGGCCAGATCCGCGCGGCGGTAGAAGCGCCCCGGCCCGATACCCGGCTCTATCTGCTCCACGGCCCGGACGAAGCGGGCGCGGCCGATCTTGCCGCACGGCTCGGCAAGGCACTGGGGCCAGAGGTCGAGCGCGTCGACATCGACATGAAGGCGCTGCGCGACCAGCCCGGGCTGCTGGCCGACGAGGCGGCGTCGCTGTCGCTGTTCGGCGGCGCGCGCTACATCCGCGTTTCCAACATCGAGGAAGGCGCCGCAGAGGCGATCGCGCTGCTGCTCGGCGCCGAGCGCGCGGGCAATCCGGTGGTGGCGATCGGGCCGAACCTCAAGACCAGCGGAAAGCTGGTGAAGGCGGCGATCGCGGCGCCCAGCGCGATGGCCTTTGCCTGCTATGTCCCCGAAGGCGCGGGCGCGGCGCAGCTGGCGGGGACGATCGCGCGCGAGCATGGCCTGCGCCTCACCGGCGACGTGCCGCACCGGATGGCAGCGGCGGCGAATGGCGACCGCGCGATCCTCACCCGCGAAATCGAGAAGCTGGCGCTGTTTCTCGATGCGGATCACGAGCATCCCCGCGACGCCGATGGCGCGGCGCTCGATGCGATCGGTGCGGACCTGGGCGAAGGCGAGCTGTTCGGTGCGATCGAGGCGATTCTCGATGGCCGCGTGGCAGAGGTCGGCGAGGAACTGGCCAAGCTCGGCGAAGGCGGCGGATCGGCGATTCCGCTGATGCGCCAGCTGGTCCGGCGGCTGATGACGCTGGCAGAACTGCGCGCCGAGATGGACCAGGGTGCCAGTGTCGACGATGCGATGGAGCGGCACCGCGTGTTCTTCAAGGAACGCCCCGCCACGGGCCGCGCGCTGCGCCGCTGGTCCGCGCCGCAGATCGCACGGGCGATCGAGCGGGTGCGGCTGGCCGAGCGGGCGATGATGTCCTCGGGCAGCGCGGGGGAGTTGCTGGCGGAAGTGGAATGCGTGGCGATCGCGCGGGCAGCGGCACGCGCGAAGGGCTGACCTGATCCTCCCCGGCACGGGGCGGATCTAGGGATTCCCTTCCGCCCGTTGCCATGCTTCAAGCGCGGGATGATCCGCGCCCGCCTTGCCCTGCCCGCCCTGCTCGCCTTCCCCGCCACCGCGCATGCCCAGCAGGCGGTGCTGTTCGACGGGCGGACCACCGCCGCGATTCTCCATGACGACGCCTCGTCGGCGAAGCTGGCCGGCGAGCTGCTCGCCCGCGACATCGGCAAGCGCGCGGGCAAGACGCCCGTAGTGGCGGGCGACCTCGCTGCCTGCGGGAAGCTGTGTGTCGTCATCGGGCAGAAGGATTCGGCGCTGGTCCGGCAAGTCGCCGCCGATACCGGCGTCGATCTCGCCGCGCTCGACGGCCAGTGGGAACGCTATGTCCGCGTGCTCGTCCGCTCGAAGCAGCATCCCGGCCGGTCCTATCTGCTGATCGCCGGTTCGGACCCGCGCGGCGCGATCTGGGGGACGGTGGACCTCAGCCGCGCGCTGGGCATCTCGGCCTGGGAATGGTGGGCCGACGTGACCCCGCGCCATGCCGATCGGCTGGTGGTCGACGGCCGCCGGCTGCTCTCCGAGGCGCCGTCGGTCCAGTATCGCGGCATCTTCCTCAACGACGAGGATTGGGGGCTCCAGCCCTGGGCAGCGAAGACCTATGAGCCCGAGACCGGCGATATCGGCCCCAAGACCTATGCCCGCGTCTTCGAGCTGATGTGGCGGCTCAAGGCGAACATGATCTGGCCGGCGATGCACGAGAGCACCAAGCCCTTCTACCAGATCCCCGGCAATGCCGAGATGGCGAAGGCCTATGACATCGTCGTCGGCACCTCGCATGCCGAGCCGATGATGCGCAACAATGTGCGCGAGTGGGACGAGAAGGCCGAGGGGCCGTTCAACTTCTTCACCAACCGCGACCATATGGTCGACTATTGGCGGCGCCGGGTCGACGAGGTGAAGGGCTTCGAGAACGTCACCACCATCGGCCTGCGCGGCAAGCATGACTCGGCGCTGGAGGGGGCCAAGAGCCCCGAGCAGGCGCTCGCCGCCACCAGCCAGGCGATCGACCTGCAGCGCGGCCTGCTCGCCACCGCGCAGGGCAAGCCGGCGGACCAGGTGCCGCAGGTGCTGACGCTCTACAAGGAAGTGCTCGACGTCTATCGCAGCGGACTGAAGGTGCCCGAGGACGTGACGTTGGTCTGGCCCGAGGACAATTACGGCTATCTCAACCAGCTGCCCAATGCCGCCGAGCGGGCGCGCAAGGGCGGCTCCGGCCTCTATTACCACATCAGCTATTGGGGCCGGCCGCACGACTATCTCTGGCTCGCCACCACCCATCCGGGGTTGATCCGCGAGCAACTGGATCGCGCCTGGCAGACCGGTACCCGCAAGCTCTGGGTGGTGAATGTCGGCGACATCAAGCCGGGTGAGGTGCTGGCGAGCTATTTCCTCGACATCGCATTCGACACCAAGCTGCTGGCCAAGCCGGTGCGGGCGCAGCTTGCGGATTGGGCGAAGGACCAGTTCGGCGCGCAAGGCCCGGCGATCGCCGACGTGCTGATGGACTATTACGACCTCGCCTGGGAGCGGAAACCCGAGTTTATGGGCTTCAGCACCGTCGAGCCCGAGACGCCGATCCGCATTTCCGACTATGTGCGCACCGGCGGCGACGAGGCGCAGGCGCGAATCGCGCGCTACCAGGCACTGCTGGAGAAGGCCGAGGCACTGGGCGCGACCATGCCCGCCGATCGCCGCGACGCCTTCTTCCAGCTCGTGCTCTACCCGGTGCGTGGGGCGGCCAAGCTCAACGAGCGCAACCTCAAGCTCGATCTCGCCGCGCTCTACGCCCGGCAGGGCCGCGCCAGCGCCAATGCCCTTGCCGACCAGGCCCGCGCCGCGCACCAGACCATCGTCGCCGATACCGCCGCGTATAATGCGCAGGGGAACGGCAAGTGGCGCGGGATCATGGACATGGCACCGCGCCGGCTCGCGGTGTTCGCCGAGCCCTCCTACCCCAAGATCGAAGTACCGCCCGTCGCACAGTGCGGCGCGGACGCCCGCGCGCTCGCGTTCGTGCCGGGCAGGGCCGAAACCCGGTTCATGACCGTCTACGGCAAGGGCGCGGTGAGCGACTGGACGGTCGAGGGGCTGGAGGGGGTCGAACTCTCCGCCCGCTCGGGCCGGCTCGATGCAAACAACGGCTACGAGATGCGAATCGCCGTGCACTATGACGGCAAGGGGCCAATCGCGGCGGGCAAGATCCGCTGCCAGGGGGCGATGGTTTATCTGGAGCCGGTTCTCCAGCCCTTCCCCGCCGGCGACGCGACGCCGGAAGTGAACCACATCGTCTCGCTCACCCCCGCCGATCTGCCGCTGGCGGCGGGTTCACCGTGGGAGCGGATCGCCGAACTCGGTTCGCGCGGGGCGGTGCTGCGGAGCCGGCTCGACCTGCCCTCCAGCGACCGTCCGGATAGCACCGCGCCGCTGGTCCTGCCCTTCCAGCTGGGTGCCAAGGGCGATGCCGAGCTGAAGATCGTGGGGCTACCGGTCCATGCGCTCACCGCTGCCAACCGGTTGCGGCTGGGCGTGCGGATCGACGGCGGAGCGATCACCTTGCTCGACTACGAGACCCATGGCCGCAGCGACGAATGGAAGGCCAACGTCCTTTCCAACACTGCGATCCGCACGCTCAAGCTCGGCCAGCTCGCCGCGGGCGCGCATCGGATCGAGGTGTTCGCGATGGACCCCGGCTTCCTGCTCGATCGGATCGACGTGCGGCTGGACGGCGCACCCGATTATTACGGGGCGCCGCCGATCCGCTGAAACGCGAGTTCCGCGGCGGCTACGTCGCGCAGCCGCCGGGCGATCTCCGGGTTGATCCCCAGATCCTCGGCGGCGCGCTCGCGCGGGCCCAAGCTGCGCGGGTCGCGGCCGGTGATCGCGCCGAATTCGACCAGCGCCTCCAGATAATAACCCTCGGCGCTCGCGTGATACTGGTCCCAGGTCCACAGGCTCACCTGACCATAGGCGATGCCGTCATAGGGGTTGGGATCGGCAAAGCCGTCGCGGATGGCGCGGTTCCAGGCGGTGCCGACCGGCAGCACGCTGTGGATGCCATAGCCGGGGGCCAGCCCGAGCCGGTTCGCCGCCAGCAGATCCTCGGCCATCCGCGCGATCGGCAGCCCGTGCCAGCGCCCGCCGGGACGATAGGTGAGGTCGGCACGCGACCATGTCGCGACGAGGTTCACCTGGGCGGCCGGATTGCGGGCATGGACCAGCGCCGCGAGTTCGCGCGCAGCGGCGAGATGGCGGGTCGGATCGCCCGGCCGCTCGGCGTCGAGCGTGCTGAAGCCCTGCAGCACCACCACGTCCCAGCGCCGATCGATCAGCGCGCGGCGATTGGCGAGGTGCCAGGCGAGGTCCTTGCCGGGGGAGGTTTCCAGGCTCACCTGCCAGTCGAGCCCGGATTCGATCGCGAACGTGCGGAACAGCGCCGGCACCCCGCCCAGCCCCTCGCGATTCAGGTCCATCACCCGATCGGGCCGATAGCGCATCACCGGCGAATTGGCGCCGAAGGTGAAGCTGTTGCCGATGAACAGGATCGTTTTCGCCGCCGCGGGCAGCGTCCAGAGCAGGCAGGCGAAGATCAGGGCGATGCGGCGGGCGAGCGTTGGCATGGCCCTTCCCTAGCCGCCCAAGCGGCTGCTCCACAATCACTTGCACGGGAAAGTCTGTTCCCTATCCGTTCGAGTGGCGGTATAGCGCGACGATGGCCGCGCCGCCCGTCCGGAAGATTCTGCACATCGACATGGATGCGTTCTACGCCTCGGTCGAGCAGCGCGACGACCCGTCGCTGCGCGGCAAGCCCGTGGCGGTGGGATCGGCGGCGGCGCGCGGGGTAGTCGCGGCGGCGAGCTACGAGGCGCGGACCTTCGGCGTCCGCTCCGCCCTGCCCTCGGTCACCGCGTTGCGCCACTGTCCGGACCTGATCTTCGTGCGGCCGCGCTTCGACGTGTACAAGGCGGTGTCGCAGGCGATCCACGCGATCTTCGCCGACTATACCGATCTCATCCAGCCCTTGTCGCTCGACGAGGCCTATCTCGACGTCACCGAGGACCGGCGCGGGCTGGGCACCGCCTGGGCGACGGCCAAGGAGATCCGCGCGCGCATCCTCGCCGAAACCGGGCTCACCGCCTCGGCCGGGGTTTCGTACAACAAGTTCCTCGCCAAGCTCGCCTCGGACCAGCGCAAGCCCAACGGCCAGTTCGCGGTGACGCCGGACATGGGGGCAGCCTGGGTGGAGACGCTGCCGGTCTCACGCTTCCACGGCGTGGGGCCGGTGACCGCTGCCAAGATGCAGCGGCTCGGGATCGAGACCGGCGCGGACCTGCGCGCCAAGTCGCTCGAGTTTCTCCAGCGCCATTTCGGTAGCAGCGCCGAATGGTATTACGAGATCGTCCGCGGCATCGACGAGCGGCCGGTGAATCCCAATCGCGAGCGCAAGTCCTCGGGCTCCGAGACTACCTTCAGCCGCGACCTGACCGAGGATGCGGAGATCGAGGCGGCGGTGCTGGGCCAGGCCGACGACGTTTGGGAATGGTGCGCGCGTACCCAGGGCTTCGGCCGCACCGCGACGGTGAAGATCAAATACGCCGATTTCCAGATCATCACCCGCAGCCGCACCCACCCCGCCCCGATCGCCAGCCGGGAGCAGCTGCACGCGGCGAGCCTCGCGCTGCTACGATCGGTACTGCCCACGCCGAAGGGCATCCGGCTGGTGGGCGTCACCGTCTCCACCTTCGAGCGCGGCGAAGCCGAGCCGCTGCCGCTGTTCGGTCCGACGGAGAGCCAGTAACCGGCGCGATTTCAACGCGCTGCCGCCACTGGAAAGCGGAACCGGGCCAACGTCCGCGCGCTTGTCTGCTATAGTCGAACGGGGAAACAGGATGGACGCGAAAGGGCGCGATGCGCGCAGCCCATGGGCAATGCCATGGGCCGGCTGGAAGTCCGTGCTGTGGCGCAGCTGGAACGAATCGAGCGACGACAATATCGGGCTGATCGCCGCCGGTGTCGCCTTTTACGGCTTTCTTGCGCTCGTGCCGCTGCTCGGCGCGGTGGTGCTCTGCTACGGGCTGGTCGCCGCGCCCGAGACCGTGCTCCACGACGTCCGCGCGCTTTCCACGGTCCTGCCGCGCGACATTGCGGCGGTCGTCGGCGACCAGCTGCTCGGCCTGGTCCACCGGCCGGATGGCGAGAAGGGGCTGGGTATCCTGATCGCACTGGGCATCGCGCTGTTCGGCGCGCGCAACGGCGCGGGTGCGGTCATCGCCGCGCTCAACATCGCCTATGAGGAGAAGGAGAAGCGCAACTTCCTGTGGGTGAACCTCACCGCGCTGGCGATCACGCTGGGCGCGGTGCTGGCGGCGGTGCTCGCCGCCGGGGCGATGACCGCACTCGGCGCGCTCGACCGGCTGCTGCCGTTCGCGCCCGATGTGCTGCTCGTGCTGGGCGGAATCGCGAGTCATGTGCTGCTGACGCTGGCGGGGGCTGCGGGAGCGGCGGCGCTGTACCGCTTCGGCCCTTCCCGCGCGCAGCCGCGCTGGACCTGGATCACGCCCGGATCGCTGTTCGCGGCGGCGCTGTGGCTGGGGCTGACGCTCGGCTTCGGGGCCTATGTCCGCTATGTCGGTCGGTTCGACGCGACCTATGGCGCGCTCGGCGCGATCGTCGCGCTGCTCACCTGGCTGTACCTTTCCGCCTATGTGCTGATGTTCGGTGCCGAGCTGAATTCGGAGCTGGAGCATCAGACCGCGCACGACACCACCACCGGCCCGCCGGTACCCCCCGGCCAGCGCCACGCCTGGGTGGCGGACAATATAGCCGAATGACCGCGCAACGGCTCGTCGCGCCGGTGGTGGCCCTCCCCCGCCCGCTTCCCCTATAGCGCCCCCATGCCTCGCCTTTCCCTGATCCCGCTGCTGCTCGCGATGCTCTTCGCCGGCGCCCCTGCCCAGGCCCAGCAGAACGCCTTCGACCTCGTCGGTCCGGACCTGAAGCTGAGCGTCACGCGCGGCGGCGTGACGCTGCCGATCGGCGCGGTCCCCTCGCTCCAGCCGGGCGACAAGGTGACGGCCGAAGCCGCCCTGCCGCCGGACCAGGCCGCGCATTATCTGCTGGTCGTCGCCTTTCTGCGCGGCGCGACCAACCCGCCGCCCAAAAACTGGTTCTTCGTCGCCGAGACCTGGCGCAAGAAGAAGAACCGGCTGGAGCTGGAGGTGCCGAAGGGCGCCGAGCAGGCCGTGCTGCTGCTGGCGCCGGACACGGGCGGCGGGTTCGAGGCGGTGCGCGATGCGGTGCGCGGCCGCCCGGGCGTGTTCGTGCGCGTTGCGCAGGATCTGTTCCAGGCCTCGCTCGATCGCGCGCGGCTCGATGCCTTTGTCACCGCGATCGGGCGGATCGGCGAGACCGCGCCCGATCGGCTCGCCACCGCCGCGCCGGTGCTCGCCAATGCGCTGCGGATCAAGCTCAATGCCGAATGCCTGTCGCGCCCGCGCGGCCTCCAGGCAGCCTGCCTCACCCAGAATCGCGATTCGCTGGTGTTGCAGACGCAGCGCGGCACCACGCTGGCCGAGACGCTGACCGGCACGCCGGCCGATCTGGCGTACAGCATCGCCGCCACCCCGCAGGGCGGTGGCGGCTATTACAGCTCCTATATCGGGCTGGCGCGCGACGTCGCCAAGCTGTTCGGCGCGTTCCGCAGCCCGCAATACCAGTATCTGCCGGCGCTGGCGCTGGGCCGCGGCGACACGCTGAAGCTGCTGCTCAACGCCGCGCCGTCGTTCCAGAGCCCGCGATCGGTACTGGCGGCGCCGCTGCCGCCGATCGGGCCGGCGACACCGCCGATCTGGCAGGCAGGCGGCCCCACGCCGGTGTGCCTCGCCAAGCCCGGCCTGGCGCTGCCGCTGGAGGACGCGCCGTTGCTCTACGCCACCGATTTCGGACGCTCGCTGTCGCTTCGCGTGACGGCCAATGACGGCAAGACGCGCGACTTCGCCGTCACCCCCGATGTCGAGAAGGGCGGCGTCCGGCTGGAGGGCGCGGTGCCGGCGGACCTAGGCACCGTCTCCAACGCCGTCCTGCAGGGCAGCTGGGGGTTCGAGACCTTCTCCGGCCCGCGGCTGCCGGTGCAGCTCGACGCGATGGGCGCCTGGCGCGCGGTGCCCGACAGCGGCGTCGTCGTCGGGCGCGACCATCCGCTGGTGCTGCGCGGCGGCGCTGCGTTCTGCGTCAGCCAGATCGCGCTGAGCGATGCCGCCGGCACGCGCACGCCGATCCCGTTCAAGGTGACCGGCCAGGACGAGCTGACCATGACGCTGCCGCTGAAGGACGCCAAGCCGGGCGCGCTGACGCTCAACGTCGCACGCTTCGGTACCGCGCCGCCGGACACGATCCCGCTCGCCGCCCGGTTGGAGGCGAGCCGGCTCGATCGCTTCGTGGCGCATGAAGGCGACCGCGAGGGCGTGCTGGAAGGGGCCCGGCTCGACCAGGTGACCGGGCTCGACTGGCACGGCATGCACTTCACCGCCGGCGCCCTGTCGCGTGGGAGCGACGGCGATCGGCTGGCGATGACGGCCGACAAAGCGGTCGCCGCCGGCGATGGCGAGGCGGTGGTGCGGCTTCGCGACGGCCGCAGCGTGAAGCTGGCGGCACGCGCCGCGGCGCCGCGCCCGGTGGCGACGGTGCTGAGCCGCGCCGCCGTTTCCCAGCCCGCGAGCAACGGCCTGGCGATCACCCTGCCCGAGGGCGTGCTGCCCGCCGATTCGGCGATCGACTTCTCCTTCCGGGTGACGCGCGGCACGCTCGGCGACAGCGGCACGGTGGAGATCGCCGATAGCGATGGACCGGGCGCCAAGCTCCGCTTCGCCGATGGCGCCCTGCAGCGCATCGGCAACGACATCGTCGTGGCGCATTTCGCGCCGCGCGCGCTGCTCGGCGCCGGCGTGGCGGGGCCGTTGCGCTTCCGCCTGGTGCAGGACGGAGCGATCGGGGATTGGCAGCCGCTGGTCACCGTTGCGCGGCTGCCCGTATTGACCGGTCTCACCTGCCCGGCGGAAGGGCCGAGCTGCACGCTTGGCGGTCGCGACCTGTTCGTCGTCGCGGCGATCAGCGGCGCCAGCGATTTCGCGCAGGCGACGCAGGTGCCGCCGGGATTTGTCGGCACCAGCCTCGCCCTGCCCCGACCGGCGGGAAAGACCCTGTACCTGCGGCTGCACGACGCACCCGACAGCGTCGCCCAGGTCGCGCTACCCGGCTGATCGTCGCACGGCCCGGCGGAACCAGCGCGCCATGCCGCCGTTCTTGAACACAACAGGAACATCAGAGAGGCGATCATGGCCGAACCGCTCCACAACCCGAAGCTGGACGAGCATCCCGGCTCGAATACCGAGAAGGACCCGGACGACTGGGTCTCGGGCGACGATCCGATGACCGGCGCGCAGGCGTCCTACCTCACCACGCTGCTCGAAGAGGCGGGCGCGCCGCCGATCGAGGGCAATCTGAACAAGGCGGAAGCCTCGAAGCGGATCGATGCGCTGAAGGAACAGCTCGGCCGCAGCTGAGCGGGGCCGGCTCAGCCTGCCTTGGCGAGGGTGTCGAACGCCTTCAGCCGGGCGAGCAGCGCCGGCATCTGGTCAAGCGGCACCATGTTGGGGCCGTCGCTGGGGGCGGTGTCGGGCGTCTGGTGCGTCTCGATGAACACCGCCGCCACGCCCACCGCCACCGCGGCGCGGGCGAGCACCGGCACGAATTCGCGCTGCCCGCCCGAGCTGGTGCCCTGCCCGCCCGGCTGCTGCACCGAATGGGTGGCATCGAACATCACCGGATAGCCGGTCTCCGCCATGATCGGCAGCGAGCGCATGTCGCTGACCAGCGTGTTGTAGCCGAAGCTGGCGCCGCGCTCGCACAGGATGATGTTGTCATTGCCCGTGGACGCCAGCTTCTTGGCGACGTTCTTCATGTCCCAGGGCGCGAGGAACTGGCCCTTCTTGACGTTGACCGCGCGGCCGGTGCTGGCGGCGGCGAGGAGCAGATCGGTCTGGCGGCAGAGAAACGCCGGGATCTGGAGCACGTCGACCGCTTCGGCCACCGGCGCGCATTGGCTGGCATCGTGGACGTCGGTCAGCACCGGGCAGCCGAACTTCGCCTTGAGATCGGCGAACACCTGCAGCGCCGCGTCCATGCCGATGCCGCGCGGTGCATCGATCGAGGTGCGGTTGCCCTTGTCGAACGAGCTCTTGTAGATGAAGCCGATGCCCAGATCGGCGCACAGCGTGGTCAGCGCCTCGGCCATCTCGAAGGCATGTTCGCGGCTCTCCATCGCGCAGGGGCCGGCGACGAGCACGAAGGGCTTGTCGTTGGCGATCTCGAGCGCACCGACCTTGACCGTCTTCATTCCCAAATCCTTCAGAACGTGCCGCAATCGGCAAGTATGGTATCCACGTCGCGGCCGCGCGCGGCCTGCATGCGGATGGTAGCCTCACTCGAAAGCAGGTCCCATGCCGCGGCTTCGATCTCGGGCCATAGCGCCCTCGGCACCGCGACGATACCGTCGTGGTCGGCGAAGACGACGTCGCCGTTCGCGATGCGCACCTCCCCCATGGTGATCGGGCGGTTCATCGCCTTCACGGTGCCTTCGTACTTGATGTCGTCGCAGGTTTGGCTGCGGGCATAGACCGGCAGGCCCAGCGCGCGCACATCCGCCGTATCCCGCGTCGCGCCGTCGATCACCGCGCCGACCGCACCAGACCGGATCGCCAGATTGGCGTTGAGATCGCCGAAATAGGCGAAGTCGGGCAGTTCGGTCGCGACCATGATCACATCGCCGGGGCGCACGAAGCGATAGGATTGCAGCGCACCGTAGATGCCGTTCCATGCGCCGCCGGGCTCGCGATCGGGTCGGTTGGGCAGCGCGGCGAGCTCGAGCGTCTTGGCGCGGCCAAGGAACTTGCCGCCAGTGGTCGGGCGCAGCGCCTTGGGCAGCACCACCCGGTGCCCGCGTTCCTTGAGGATATCCGACAGAAGCGGCGAGGATAGATGCGGCAGCATCGTGCGGAAGCGCGAGACTTCCGCCTGGCGGAAGCCCGCCGCCACCGTCTCGGCGATCACCAGATCATGGTGGTGGTTGATGTCGATCTGCTCGATGGGATCGAGATCGAACAGGATCGGCCGCGTACCGAAGCGGCGCGTTGCCGGGCCCTCGCCGGTGCGGCGAACGATGTAGAGGCTCATCGCCTCGACGATCGTCTCCGGCAGTTCGACGCTGTTGGGAATGCGGCCCGTGCCATAGGCGGGCACCTGCCCGTCCCAGCAATATTGCTTGGCGCGGGTGACCGCGACGAGGCTGTCCGCCTCCGGATCGGCGAGCAGCCGTTCGATCGCGCGGCCGATCGTGTCGGCAGTGACGAAGGGGGCGGTGCAGAGCAGCTGGACCCAGATGTCGGCGTCCGGGCGCTGCGCGCATTCCCAGGCGAACATGCCGTGCCCGTCGGTGGCGTTGGTCGCGAGTTCGGTTGGGCGCTGGAGCCAGGTGACCGGCAGATCGCTCGCCAGCTCGGCCATCGCCGCGCTCTCGGTATCGAGGCACACTTCGCTGATCGCCGGGCAATCGAGCGCCTGGAGCAGCTTGCGGCGGAACAGATGCTCGCCGTCGAGGATGCGGGTATTCTTGTCCGAAACGCGCTCGCTGCTGCCCTTGGCGGGGACGAAGGCAACGATCTTCAGGGGCTTAGCCATTCAACATGTCCTTGGCATGCAGCATGCCGTGCAAAAGACCCGCACCGTCGACCACGGGGAGGACCGAATAGCCGCCGTCGCGCTCGCGCAGCAGCAGCAGCGCGTCGCCGAGCGTGGCGGCAATATCGATCACGCGCGGGCGCGGCTGCATCAGCGCGCTGGCGGGCGTGTCGTAGACGTCGCGGCGGGACTGGAAATGCCGGCGGATGTCGCCGTCGACGACCAGGCCGAGCAGCTTGCCGTCCTCCCCCACCACGCATGCGGCCCCCATCCGGCCGGCCGACATGGTGGCGAGCAGATCGGCCACCGGCGCGTCGGGACCGACCATCGGCAGATCCTGGCCGGTGCGCATCAGCGTGCGGAGCGGGAGCGACTGGCGGCCGAGCAGCCCGGCCGGATGGTGCCGCAGGAAATCGGCGCGGGTGAAGCCGCGCGCCCGGCTGACCGCCACGGCCAGCGCGTCGCCGATCGCGAGCTGCAGCGTGGTGCTGGCGGTGGGCGCCATGCCGATATGATCGGCCTCGCACGCGGTGCAGGCGGGAATCAGGATGTCGACCGCGCGGCCCAGCGGCGAATCGGGCCGGCCGACCACGCCGATCAGTACGCAGGCGCGGCCTTTGAGTACCGGCAGGATGCGCAGGATCTCGTCGGTCGTGCCGCTGTTCGAGAAGAGCAGCACGACATTGCCGTCCTGCACCGCGCCCAGATCGCCATGCGCCGCTTCCGCCGCATTGAGCGCGAAGGCCGGCGTGCCGAGGCTGGAGAAGGTCGCGGCGACCTTGGCGGCAATCAGCCCGGACTTGCCCATGCCGAGGCAGGTGAGCGGGCTCGCCTGGCCGGCGATCACCGAAACCGCGTCGCCCAGCGACGGCGGCAGCGCCGCTTCGAAGGCTTGGAGCGCGCGGCGCTCGGCGGCGATGACCTCGCCCGCCCAGGCGAGCGCAGGCACCGATGTCGGCGCCGCGACCCGGGCGATCGCTACATGCTTCATGCTACAGGCTCCATCGCGCCGGTGAAACACTGCAGGCGGCCGATGCCGGCGCCCCACCGCAGGCGGGGATGATCGGCATCGTCGAGGATCGCACGGTGGACGCTGGGCAGGCCGGCGGCGCGCCGAAGGTCCCGAGGCCCGAGCCCGGTAGGACACCATGGCGCCGGCACGAGCACGTGCCCCCCGGGCTCCGTCGCGAGACGACGGATCAGCGGCTCGATCACCTGTTCGAACACCAGGGGGTGACGCCCGGAAGATAGAACGGAATCCTCACGCGGCATGGTCTCCGCCGCGCTTCGTCGGCGGGGTGCCGCATCGTTCCAGGGTGATGCCCGCCAATGTCTGCTCCGTTCCGAACCGGGGCGCAGCCGCCCCTATCTGTCTTTTATAGGAACAGCGGCATCCCGGTCGGGCGCGATGCTAGGAAAAACTTGCCTAGTCGGTCCCGCCGGTGAGCCCCCGGCGCGGCGCACCGATTGGCGGCGCATCGGTTGGGGCGGTGGCGAAACGCGGCGATTCCATCATTGCCTACGCCTTGCCGAAGGTGGGGCTCTGACGCAGAAAAGATCGTTACGGCTACCGTATTAACCCAGGATATGGGTTTGACTTTGCCCATGAAATACATGTCTGCTCCGAAACGGGCTGGTCGGCCCGGGTAACGGGGACACGGCTTTTTGCGACGCTCGCTGATCCTGATGGGCCTGACCGGCCTGTTGCCGATCGTTGTGCTCGGCTCCGCGTACGGCGCGGTGACGCTGCGCGAGCAGCGTGCCGCGATGGATCGCCAGGCGGCGCTCGCCAGCCGATCGACCGCGCGGCTGGTGGGACGCGAGATCGCCGCGACGGTGGACGCGGTAAAGATGATCAGCCGCTCGCCTTCGCTCGACGGCGGCATCGATCGCCCGCGATTCACCCTGCTGGGCCTGCGGCTGATGAAGGATCATCCCGATTGGGCCGCGATCAGCGTCGCCGATTCCAAAGGAAACCGGGTGCTGGATCTGCCACGGCCGATCGGCGGCAGCCTCGGCAAGGTGGTCGATCCGGTCAGCCTCGCCCGCGCGGTGCGTACCCATCAGCCCCAGGTCGGTCATGTCATCCGGGGGCCCGGCCATTTGACGGCGTTCGCGGTGCGGGCGCCGGTATTGCAGGGCGGCGCGGTACCCTATGTCGTCTCTGCCGTGATCCCCATCCGCGCAATGCAACACCTGCTGTTCGGCGAGGAAGTGCCCGCGACCTGGCGCCTGCGGCTGTTCGACAAGCGCGGCGCGGTGATCGCCCAATCGGGCGCGACGGAACAGGGCGCGATGCAGTCCGCCTTCACTCCCGTGCCCGAGACGGGCTGGCATGTCGAAGTGGCGGTGCCGAGCGGCAGCTTCGCCGCGTTCACCCGGCAGACCCGGATCGTGCTGATAGCTGGTGGCGTGATCGCGCTGGCGCTGTTCGCGGCGCTCGCCTTCGCCCTGGTGATCGAACTGCGCCGCTTTCGCCAGCGCCAGGCCGCGACCCTGCAGGCACAGCGGCTGGAGGCGCTGGGGCGGCTGACCGGCGGCGTGGCGCATGATCTCAACAATCTGCTCACGCCGATCCTCGGCGGCCTCGATCTGCTGCGTGGCCGCATCGGCGAGGACGCGAAGGCGCGGCGCTATATCGACAGCGCCACCAGCAGCGCCGAACGCGCGCGCAGCCTCGTCGCGCGGCTGCTCGCCTATGCCAAGCGCCAGGCGCTGACGCCCGAGGCAATCGATGTCGGGGCAATGCTGGCCGATCTGCACGAGTTGCTCCAGCGATCGGTAGGGCCGACGATCGACTGCACGATCCGCAGCACCCCGGACCTGCCCGCCGTGCGTGCCGACCGCAACCAGCTGGAACTGGCGGTGCTCAACCTGGTAATCAACGCCCGCGACGCCATCAAGACCGGCGGCCGGATCAGCGGCACCATCACCATCGAGGCGCGTACGCCTCGCCGCGACGAGGCTCGCGGGCTGCCGCGGGGCGACTATCTCGCGCTGGCAGTGCACGACGATGGTTGCGGTATGGACGCAGCGACGCTCCGCCGCGCGCTGGAACCGTTCTTCACCACCAAGGCGGGGGATCGCGGAACCGGCCTCGGCCTGTCGATGGTCCATGGCTTTGCCGAGCAATCGGCCGGGCGGCTGGTGCTGGAAAGCACCCCCGGCCAGGGCACCAGCGCGACGCTGGTGCTGCCGGTGACCGACGCGCCGGCCCCGCCGCCCCACAGCGTGCGTGAGCGGCCGACACGGACCGCTGAAATCCTGCTGGTCGACGACGATCCGTCGGTACGGGAAGCCGCCGCCGAGGTGCTGCGCGCGCACGGCCATCTGGTGGCGGAGGCGGAATCGCTGACGCAGGGAATGGCCGCGCTCGCCGGCGCTCCCGGCACCGCGCTGGTGATCACCGATTACATGATGCCCGGCGGCACCGGCGGCGAGTTCATCGCCCGCGCCCGCGATGCAGGCCTGCCGCAACCTTTCCTCCTGCTCACCGGCTATACCGACATGGCCGAAGACCTGCCGGGCGACGTGCCGCAGCTTCGCAAGCCGTTCCGCGAGCGCGAGCTGCTGGACGCGGTGGACGCGCTGCTCGGCTGAATCTACCTCACATCTCGCCGGGAGCCGGCAGCCAGGCCGGATTGAAGCGGACCCGCCGCGGCGGCAGCGGCGAGAGCTTGCGGAGCATCTCGACATCGCCGAGCACGATGCGCTGGCCGTGCCGGGCGATCAGCCCCTCGCGTTCGAGCAGCCGCATCGTCCGGTTGACGTGCACCGCGGTCAGCCCGAGGACGTCGCCGAGCAGTTCCTGCGTCAGCGGCATGTCGAAACGCCCCTCGTCGACCGCGCCGATCCTGGAGAGGCGGTCGTGGATATCGAGCAGCAGCCGCACCATCCGTTCCCGCGCCGAAGACTTGCCCATCGCCGCGACGATATCCATCAGCGCCAGCCGCTCGATCTGCACCGACATGAAGAACAGCGGACCGAGCCGTGGATAGGCGATCAGCACTTCGCGCATCCGGGCGAGCGATACCTTGGCGATGCGGCATTCGGTGACCGTCGCCAGCGTATCGGCGGCGGTGTCCAGCACCATGCTGGGCGTGCCCATCATGTCGCCGGTGATGTGCACCTTGACGATCTGGCGCTGGCCGCCCGGCAGCCGGATCGACGAGGTCGCCCAGCCTTCGAGCAACAGATAGATGTCGTCGACCGGCTCACGATCGCGGCGGATCACGCTGTGCCGGCGGTAGAGCATCTCGTGCTCGCCCAGCCCCCGCAGCACCTCGGCCTCCGCTTCGCTGAGCGTCGCCTGCTCGTCGAATCGCGTCAACGGGTAGTTCGGCACCCCAGATTCTCCCCCGTATCGGATGCGTCGCCCGCCAACAGAACGCCGGCGATTGGATCGGCGGCCCTGACAAGGTCGGGCCATGCACGCTCGCGAAACGATGCCTAGCCGGACGACTGCCGGCTGGCAATTACACCCCATCGGGGAAATTCCGCTTAACCTATTATAAGGCTTAGCTTTTCATTGTTGAAGCCATTGTCCCTGGCTACGCGTCTGGAAGCGCCTCCAGCAGCTTGTCCGGGGTGATCGGGAAGCTGCGCGCGCGAACGCCGCAGGCATGGTAGATCGCGTTGGCGATCGCCCCCGCCGCGCCGCAGATGCCGAGCTCGCCGACGCCCTTGGCCTGAAGCGGACTGCCCGCCGGATCGCGCTCGTCGACCAGCACCACGTCCATCGGCGGCACGTCGAGATTCACCGGCACATGATATTCGGCGAGGTCGTGGTTGACGAGATGGCCGTCGCGGGTGTCGAACACCAGTTCCTCGGTCAGCGCGCTGCCGATGCCCCATACCATGCCGCCCAGGCATTGCGAGGTCGCGGTCTTTTCGTTGAGCGCACGGCCCAGCCCGAACGCCCCGGTCATCCGCCGCACCCGCGTCTCGCCGGTATAGGCGTTCACGCCCACCTCGACGAAAAAGGCGCCGTACATCGCGATCGCGAACTTCTCGTCGATGCCGCCATTCTTGAAATGGCCGGTCTCGGTGAGGTCGGTGTCGAGCAGCTCGGTGAACGGGATGCGGCGGTTGCCGGTGATGGCGGTGCCGTCCTTCAGGGTTAGATCCGTTTCCTCGCAGCCCAGCTTTTCGGCCAGCTGTTCGCGGATCGCCTCGCACGCGACCATCACCGCCGAGCCGGTCGAGGCCGCGCCCCAGCTGCCGCCCGAGCCGGAGCCCGGCGGGTAGCGCGTGTCGCCCAGCTGGACGAGGATCTTCTCCGGCGGCAGGCCGAGCATCTCGCCGGCGATCTGGCCGAGAATGGCATAGGTGCCGGTGCCGATATCGGTCATGTCGCTTTCGACAACCGCGGTGCCGTCGGTCGACAGCGTCACGCGCGCCTGCGCCTCGTTGAGGTTATGGACGCGGCTGGCGCTGGCCATGCCGGTGCCGATCCACCATTCGCCTTCGCGGCGCTGGAGCGGTCGCCGATCGCTGCCGTCCCAGCCGAAGCGCTCGGCGCCGATCTTGAGGCATTCGGCCAGACGCCGCGAGCTATAGGGCAGGCCCTCGCTCGGGTGTTCTTCGGGGATGTTGCGCAGGCGCAGTTCGACCGGATCGACGCCGCTGGTCTCGGCCAGCTCATCCATCGCCGCTTCGAGCACCTGCATGCCGACCGCCTCGCCCGGCGCGCGGACCGATCCGGCGGTCATGCGGTGGATGCGGGCGAGATCGATACGCAGCCGGCGGTGCTCGCCGCGATAGAGGAACTCGCTCGCCTGCGTCACCGGCTCGGCAAACTCTTCGCCGGGCAGGTTCGAAACCCAGGCCTCGTGCCCGAAGCCGCTCAGCCGGCCATCCGCATCGGCGGCAAGGCGGACACGCTGGCGCGTCTCGGAGCGGCGCATCACGGTCTGGAACACTTGCTGACGGCTCATCACCACCCGGACCGGACGGCCGAGCTCGATTGCGGCCACCGCCGCCGCCGCCAGCTCCGCGCTGATGCCGAGCTTGGAACCGAAGCCGCCGCCGACATAGGGCGCGATCAGGCGCACCTGCTCGGGCTTGAGGCCCAACGCGTCGGCCAGTTCCTTCTGGTTGTACTTGAGCATCTGCAGGCTCGAATGCGCGGTGAGCGTCTGCCCGTCCCATTCGGCGATAGTCGCATGCGGTTCCATCGCCGCGCTGGCATGACCTTCGGTGGTGTAGGTCACGTCAACCGCGTGTTCGGCATCGCGCATCGCGACGTCGATATTGCCCTGCTCGATCGGCTCGCCAAAAATCTCGTGGCTGGCGTGGCGGTCCTCCGGATCGAGCGGTACCTTGGCGGGATCGTCCACGTGATAGGCGACGCGCAGCCGGGTGGCGGCATCGCGCGCCTGTTCGAACGTCTCGGCGACGACCAGCGCGATCGGCTGGCCGAAATAGTCCACCTTCTGCACCTCGCGCTCCGGCGACTTGCCCGCCCCACCCTGGGCGGAGCGCGTGATCATTCGGGGATCGGCGATCACCGCGAGCACGCCGGGCATGGCGAGTACGGGTTCGCGCTCGATCTCGACCACGGTGCCGCGACTGATCGTGGAGAGAACGAGCACGCCCTCGGCACAGTCCGCGATTGCATATTCGGCGGCATAGGGCGCGACGCCGGTGGTCTTGGCGGCGCCATCGGGCCGATCGAGCGGCAGGCCGATAATGCCCTGCGCCATCGCGTCGAGCCGGTTGCGCTCGTCCGGCTTGTCCATCGTGTACAGGCGAGTCACAGCGTACCTCCCGTCGCTTCGCGCAGCACCGCCTTCAGCGTGCGGCGGGTGAGCGGAATCTTGAAATCATTGCTGCCCTGGCCGCGTGCGTCTTCGAGCAGCAGCGCGGCGGCCTCGTCGAACAGCGCATCCGACGGCGCCTGGCCTTCGAGCAGCGCTTCGACGCGGGCGTCGTGCCACGGCTTGTGCGCAAGCCCGCCGAACGCGAGCCGCGCCCTGGCGATGACGCCGTCCTCGAGATGCAGCACCGCCGCCACCGAGACGAGCGCGAAGGCATAGGACGCACGGTCGCGCACCTTGCGGTAAAGCTGGGTGCCGCCCGCGGGGGCCGGCAGCAGCACGCCGGTGATCACGTCGCCGGGTTCGAGGACGTTGTCGCGCTCCGGCGTGTCGCCGGGCAGCCGGTGGAAGTCGCGCACCGGCACCATTCGCTTGTCGCCCTTCGCATCGATGATCTCCACCGTCGCGTCGAGCGCCGACAGCGCCACCGCCATGTCGCCCGGATAGGTGGCGATGCACGCATCGCTCGCGCCGAGGATTGCGTGGATACGGTTGAACCCGCCGATCGCCGCGCAGCCGCTGCCGGGTTCGCGCTTGTTGCAGGCCTGGCTAAGGTCGGTGAAATAGTAGCAGCGGGTGCGCTGGCAGAGATTGCCGCCGGTCGTCGCCTTGTTGCGCAGCTGGAAGGTAGCGCCTGCCAGGATCGCGCGAGCCAGCACCGGATAGTCGGCGCGGATGCTGGGATCGGCGGCGCAGGCGCTGTTCGAAACCAGCGCGCCGATCCGTAGTCCCGCGCCTTCGGCCTCGATCCCGCCGAGCGGCAGGCGGTTGACGTCGACCAGCGCCTGCGGCGTTTCCACCTCCAGCTTCATCAGGTCGAGCAGATTGGTGCCGCCGGCGATCGGCTTGGCGCCCGCCTCGCGCAGGAGATAGCCGGCATCCTGGAGCCCGTGCGGGCGCTGATAGTCGAAGGGTTTCATGCCTGCGCCTCCGCCACTTCGGCGATCGCCGCGACGATGTTGGGATAGGCGCCGCAGCGGCAGACATTGCCGCTCATCCGCTCGCGGATTTCTTCGTCGGTAAGCGTCGGCGCGCCAGCGACGTCGTCGCTGACATAGCTCGTCCAGCCCGCGGCGATCTCGTCGAGCATCGCCTTGGCCGAGCAGATCTGGCCGGGCGTGCAATAGCCGCACTGGTAGCCGTCATGCCGCACGAACGCCGCCTGGAGCGGGTGCGGCGCGTCGGGGGTGCCAAGGCCTTCGATGGTGGTGACGCTGTCGCCGTCGTGCATCACGGCGAGCGTCAGGCAGCTGTTGATCCGCTGGCCGTTGAGCAACACCGTGCACGCGCCGCACTGGCCGTGGTCGCACCCTTTCTTGGTGCCGGTGAGGCCGCAGTCGCCGCGGAGAAAGTCGAGCAAACTGGTGCGTGGGTCGCCATCGAACACCCGTTCGACGCCGTTGATCGTGATGGGCATGCGAGGTCTCCCTGGTCAGGGGGGCGAACGCGCAACCTTGCAGATCGGTCCCGCTTAGTGGCCCTTGCGCGGGATCAGATGCAGCAATCCGGCGATAGCGCCGCCGACCACCAGGCCCGCGACGGCCGAGCCCAACGCGTACACCGCCCAGGCGACCACGCCGCCCAGCGCACCGGTCGCCGCTCCGGCGACCTCGGACCAGTGATGCAGCGCGTGCGGCACCGTGCCGAGCCCGAATTCCTCCAGCCCGTGTAGCAGGATGCCGCCCCCGACCCAGGCCATCGCGCCGACGCCGATATGCGACAGCGCAGTGAGCAGCACCGGCATCGCCTGGACCAGCCCGCGCCCGAACACCGCGACGCCGCCCTGGCCGCCGCCGCGGCTGAGGTGCAGGCCGATATCGTCCATCTTCACGATCAGCGCGACGACCCCGTAGACACCGATCGTGATCGCGAACGCGACCAGCACCAGCGCGCCCGCCCGCGTGACGAAAGACATTTCCGCCGGCAGCTGCGCGAGCGCAATCACCATGATCTCGGCCGACAGGATCAGATCGGTGCGGATCGCGCCGAGCACCTGGCGCTTCTCCAGCGCCTTGGCATCGGTGATCTCGGCGACCGCGTCGGCAGGGTGCTCGCCGAGCAGCGCCTCGAGGATCTTCTCCGCCGCCTCGAAGCAGAGATAGGTGCCACCCAGCATCAGGATCGGCGTCAGCGCCCAGGGCGCGAACGCGCTGAGCAGCAGCGCCAGCGGCAGGATCACCAGCAGCTTGTTGGCGATCGAGCCGAGCGCGATCTTGCCGATGATCGGCAGCTCGCGATCAGGCGAGAGGCCGACGACATAGCGCGGGGTGACCGCGGTATCGTCGATCACCACCCCCGCCGCCTTCACCCCGGCCCGGCCCGCCGCCGCGCCGACATCGTCGAGCGACGCCGCCGCCAGTTTCGCCAGTGCCGCGATATCGTCCAGCAATGCGACCAGGCCACCCGCCATCAAATCCCCCTCATGTTTCGCCCCGGCTAGCCGAGATGAAGCGGAAATGCACGCGGGCGGCCAAGGCTCCGCGTCAGTTGGGCAGATCGACCGGCTTGTCGATCTTGAACTGCACCGCAGCGCCCGCCGCGCCAGTGCCTGGCTGGCCGCCGCCCACGGTGGCGCGGTAGGTCCCGGCGAGCACGCGGTGCTGCCCTTCCACCGTCACCGTGCTCAGGTCGCGCGGCGAAAGCGTGAAGCGGATCTTCCGCGCCTCGCCCGGCTTGAGCGATACGCGCTGGAAGCCGCGCAGCGCGATCCTGGGCGCGCCGGGATCATCGGGGAAATTGAGGTAGAGCTGCGCCACCTCGTCGCCCGCGCGGGCACCGGTGTTGCGCACCTCCGCCGTCACGATGAGACCCGTCCCCGGTCCGCCCTCCGCCTTGTCCACCACCGGCGCGGCATAGGCGAAGCTGGTGTAGCTGAGGCCGTAGCCGAACGGATAGACCGGGGTGCCGGTGAAGTAGCGATAGGTCCGCCCCTTCATGCTGTAATCGCCGAACGGCGGCAGATCATCGACGCTGCGGTAGAAGGTCAGCGGCAATCGGCCCGAGGGGCTGGTCTTGCCCGAAAGGACGTTGGCGATCGCGGTGCCGCCTACTTCGCCGGGGTACCAGGCCTCGAGGATCGCGGCGGCATTGTCCTTGGCCCAGGCGAGGTTGATCGGGCTGCCGTTCATCGCCACCAGCACCAGCGGCTTGCCGGTTGCCTTGGCGGCTTCGAGCAGCGCCTGTTGTTCGGGCAGCAGATCGAGGCTGGTCTTGTCGCCGCCCTTGAAGCCGGGGATCTGCACCGGCGATTCCTCGGCCTCGAGGTCCGAGGTGATGCCGACCACCGCGACGAGCACGTCCGCCTTGGCCGCAGCCGCCTTCATCGCCGCCATCGGATCGGCGCTGATCCGCTTCCAGACGAGATCGATGCCGGAGAGGACATGCTCGTCGGTGCGCACCTCGATCGGGTAGCGCTTGCCCTTGACCAGCTGCACCTCGCGCATCGTCGGCAGGCTGCCCCAGCCCGCCTTGCTGAGATCGACGAACGGCTTGCCCTCCAGCGTCATCGATCCGCCGAAGCCGGTCAGCCCCAGCCGGTAGGTGCCGGTTTCCGGCGGGACGAGGAAGCCGGTCCAGATCGTGCGGTGATGCTCGGAAACGGTCGGCAGGTCGAGGCTGCGCGCCGAGACATCGGCTTCGACGCGGGTGACGACGGGCGTGTCGGCGAACTGCATCTTGGCGACGGCGTCGCGGAACGTGCCGGGGGCGAATTCGGCGGGCGGCGGCGTCACGGGGTTGAAGTAGCGAGCGAGCAGGCCCGGCTTGCCGCTCGGCGTGCGCAGCGCCGCGCCGGGGACCGGGTCGCCGTCGGTATAGGTGGCGCCGAACGGCGCGTAGCGGACGTTCGCCTTGGGGAAGGCGCGGCGCAGGCCCTCGACCACCGAGATCGGCTCGCCCGATTGCGGCGAGGAGTAGTTGCCGCGCAGCACCCGCGTCGCGTCGCCGAGCGGGCCGATCACGGCAATGCGGCTGCCGCGCTTCAACGGCAGCAGGCCGTCATTCTTGAGCAGCACCAGGCTCTTCTCGGCCGCGTCGAGCGCCAGCGCCCGGTGCGCGGGTGCGCCGACATCGCTGCGCTTGCCGGTCGCGGTACGGACGCCCGGCAGGTCGCCGTTGCGCAGCCGGGCGGAGAACAGGCGCACCAGCGTGCGGTCGATCTCGGCCTGCGTGATCAGCCCCTTGGCGAGCGCATCGCGGTAGCGGTCGCCCAGCCCCGCGGTGTCGGTGAGGGTCGCGCCGTTGCATTCATTGTCCACGCCCGCGCGGATCGCCGCCGCCACGGCGGCCGGGCCGACACCGCGGGGCT
>Ga0307412_10000415_pt1 | contig 26059 bp, 22 predicted proteins | sample DK1Cmetagenome_3_FD_203823 | JGI IMG/M metagenome (GOLD analysis project Ga0307412, IMG submission 203823) | Maize rhizosphere microbial communities from greenhouse at UC Davis, California, United States - DK15-C-1 | ecosystem: Host-associated > Plants > Roots > Rhizosphere > Soil | place: USA...
TGGGTACCGATAAAGGCCTTGGATACTTCAATGTTCGAAATAAAACTTTTACGCATTACAGGCACAGTAACTCAGACCTTAATAGCTTAACCAACGATATTATCAACTGCCTTTTTGTAGATAAAACAGGCAACGTTTGGATTGGCACTGCTGGTGGTGGCTTAAATAAATTTGATATAAAATCGCGCAAATTTAGCGCATTAAGGGAAAAGCATGGATTGCCTAACGATTATATTAACGCCATAGAGGAAGATAAAAAGGGAAATCTTTGGCTTAGTACCAATAAAGGGGTGTCCAGATTTAGCCCTCAAAACCGCCAGTTCCTGAATTTTACGATCAGCGACGGACTCCAGAGTAATGAGTTTTCAAGAGATGCTAGTTTTAAAAATGCGAAAGGCGATATTTATTTTGGAGGGATAAATGGCTTTAACGTATTTAATCCAGACAGCATAAAGTTTAACCCAAAGCCGCCAACAGTTACTTTAACAGGCTTTTTTCTGTTTAATAAAGAGGCAAAGATTGGAGAGGGTTCCCCATTAAAGCAATCTATCTCCGAAGCCAAGGAAATTGAGCTTGGATACGAACAGAAATATATAACATTTGAATATTCGGCGCTAGAATTTAATGCAGCAGATAAAAATCAATATGCATATCGCCTGGAAGGGTTTGATACCGACTGGAATTATGTGGGCAACGAGCGCAAAGCAACCTATACTAATTTGCCTGCCGGGAGCTATTACTTCAGGGTAAAGGCATCAAATAACGATGGGGTTTGGAATGAAATCGGTACAGCTGTTAAGATTACCATAGTACCGCCATTCTATGAATCCTATTGGTTTAGGACTTTGGCTCTTATTTTAATTGGAGTTGGAGGCCTGGTGCTGGATAAATACCGGATGCGCAGGGTTGCAGAGCAAAAAAGAAATTTAGAACGTTTGGTGGAAGAGCGCACGGAGGAAATCAGAAAGCAGGCTTCCTACCTGGAAGACTTAAATAAAGACCTTCAAGCTAAATCAGAAGAGCTTCAATCCCAATCAGAAGAATTGCAAACGCAGTCGGAAGAAATGCAGGTGCTCAACGAAGAGCTAACTGTTCAGGCGGATAGCTTGCAGGCTGCCAATGAAGAGCTTCATCTACAAAGAGAGCAGGAGCTGGAAGCCCGCCAGGAAGCAGAAACTGCTAAATCTGAGGCTGAAAAGGCCAACCAGGCAAAAAGCGTATTCCTTGCTACAATGAGCCATGAAATTCGTACCCCGATGAATGGAGTTCTCGGGATGGCTTCATTATTATGTGAAACCAAGCTTTCAGAGGAGCAGCGTGAATACGCAGAAACCATTTACAGCAGTGGTGAGGCTCTTTTAAATGTTATAAACGATATCCTTGATTTCTCGAAAATTGAATCTGGGAATATGGAGCTTGACCCGCACGATTTCAATTTAAGGCAATGTATTGAAGAGGTACTCGACCTTTTTTCCAGTAAGGCAGCGGCAGTAGGCCTCGATTTAATTTATCAGATCGACCCACAGATTCCGCAGGTAATTATTGCCGACGGGCTTCGCTTAAGGCAAATATTAATTAACCTGGTGGGTAACGCAACAAAGTTTACTCAAAAGGGCGAAGTGTTTGTTAGGGTGGGACTAAATTCGTTAAATGCACAAAAGCAGTTAGAATTGAGTTTCGATGTAATAGACTCTGGAATTGGTATCCCACAAGATAAATTGTCAAACCTGTTTAAAGCGTTTTCTCAGGTTGATTCTTCAACCACAAGAAAGTACGGAGGCACCGGCCTTGGGCTTGTTATCTGCGACAGGTTGGTTGGCTTAATGGGAGGTAGCATAGACGTGTCCAGCGAGTTTGGCAAAGGCACAACTTTTAGCTTCAACATGAAAGCAGAAGCCAGCCAGCAAAACCAAGAAATTATTAGCCATTGCAACATGTCGGGTTGCGAAGGAAAAAGGATTTTGGTAGTAGATGATAATGAAACCAATCTTAAAATATTAAAGGTGCAGCTTGAACAGTGGAAGTTAAGCCCAGAGCTGGCTTCATCGGCAGAACAGGCGCTTGGATTGCTGTCTTCGGGCCGGCAGTACGATCTGGTTATTACCGACATGCAAATGCCCGAAATGGACGGTGTTGGGTTGAGTAAACTGATAAAAAAGAGTTATCCGGCTTTGCCAATAATACTTTTAAGTTCCATCGGCGATGAAACCAAGAAACGATATTCGGATTTGTTCGAGTCGATTCTGACAAAGCCAGTAAAGCAGCAGCATTTATGTAAGGTGGTGCAAAAGGAGCTGAAACTGATAAAAGAAACGGCAGCGCCTGAGCAAAACCATCAATCCTTATTGTCGGAAGAGTTTGCAGATCGATACCCATATAAAATTTTAATAGCGGAAGACAATATCATTAATCAAAAACTAATTATTAAGGTGTTAAATAAGTTGGGTTATGATCCACAATTAGCCAATAACGGGCGTGAGGCGGTAGATATGCTTAATGTAGAGTTTTTTGATATTGTCTTTATGGATATGCAGATGCCGGAACTCGATGGGTTAGAAGCTACCCGGTTGATAAGGCAGACCCTGGAAAGGCAGCCCAAAATTGTGGCTATGACAGCCAATGCTATGGTTGAAGACCGCGAGGAATGTTTAAATGCCGGAATGGACCATTATATATCCAAACCTATTAAACTGCAGGAGTTGATTGATTATTTGCAGAAAATAGCCTCGGGGCCAGTTTCCAGTGATGTGTAGACAAACAAAAATGCCCGCTGAATTTAAATTCGGCGGGCATTTTTGTTAGAAAATATGAAAATATTCTATCCTATAAAGCTTCGGAAACAACCTCCTGAACTTCTGGAACCATTCTTTTCAATAAGTTTTCGATGCCTGCTTTTAACGTGTACGTTGATGACGGGCAACCGCTGCAAGAACCTCTAAGCTCTACAGTTACAATACCGTTCTCGAATGATTTATAGCTAATAGCGCCACCATCTTGTTCAACAGCCGGGCGAACATAGTCGTGCAAGATCTGCTGGATTTTAACTTCTTGCTCCGTTCCTTCAAAAGCAGGAACTTCGTCAGTTGCCTTATCCTGTATCTGAAGCTCTGATTCTACTGCGCCTTTTACAAACTCCTTTAGAATTTGCTCGATATCAGCCCATTCTGCATCTTCTGTTTTGGTAACAGTAACAAAATTGCTGGCAAAAAATACACCATTAACGAAATTGAACTTATATAGTTCCTTTGCAAATGGGGAAGTTTCAGCGCTCTCTTTAGTCGGGAAATCTACACTGCCATTAATCAGAAGCTTGTTTACCAAAAACTTCATTGTAGCAGGATTCGGAGTAGATTCTGTATATACGTTAATATTAATTGCCATAAGTTTTATATGTGTTTAACTCAACAAAATTATCAGTAAATAAGTTTGGCCAAGCAACGTTCAAAAGTTTTTACAGGTGGCAGACAAAGGGCGGCCGAAGGCCAGAGATTGGAGATCAGTAATCAGAGATTAGGCTGGCGTCGTATTTAAGGCGGTTTAACTAATCTCTAATCTCCAGCCTCTAGCCTCCAAACTCTTGACTCCTGTCTCTCAACTCTTATTCTAAACACTTGTCTCTAAAAAATCCCCGTATAGTTCGAAGGAGTAACCCTTCTGATTTCTTCTTTTACAGTCTCAGAAACATTTAAGGTTTTAACAAACTCAGCAATGGTATCCGAATTGACTTTTTGATTGGTGCGCGTAAGCTCTTTCAATGCTTCGTAAGGATTTGGATATGCCTCGCGCCTTAAGATAGTTTGGATGGCTTCTGCTACTACCGGCCAGTTGTCTTCTAAATCCTGGTTTATGGCAGCCTCATTTAATAGAAGTTTGCCTAAGCCTTTTTGAGTAGATTTAATAGCAATAATGGTATGTGCAACCGGCACGCCGATGTTTCTTAATACAGTTGAATCCGTTAAGTCGCGCTGTAGCCTTGAAATTGGAAGTTTCGCTGCCAGATGCTCAAATAAAGCGTTGGCTAGGCCTAAGTTGCCTTCAGAGTTTTCAAAATCGATTGGATTAACTTTATGTGGCATAGCGGATGAACCAACTTCTCCAGCTTTAATTTTCTGTTTGAAGTAATTCATAGAAATATAGGTCCACATATCTCTGTCTAAATCGATAAGGATATTGTTGATACGTTTTAAAGCATCACAATGAGCTGCGAAATTATCATAGTGCTCAATTTGAGTAGTGTACTGCGATCGGGTTAATTTAAGGCGGTTATTTACAAATTCATTCCCGAAAACCTTCCAGTCAATTTGTGGGTAAGCAATATGATGGGCATTGAAGTTACCAGTAGCACCGCCAAATTTAGCTGAATATGGAATATGGTTTAAAAGGTGCAACTGAGTTTCCAGCCTTTCAACAAAAACCAAAATTTCTTTTCCTAAACGGGTAGGAGAGGCTGGTTGCCCATGGGTATGTGCCAACAAGGGAATATTTTTCCAGTCTTCCGCTAGCTTTTTAAGGTTATCGATTAAATCGTGAATGGCAGGCAAATACGATTTTTCGATAGCCAGTTTAAACGAATGAGGAATGGAGGTATTATTAATATCCTGAGAAGTTAAGCCGAAATGGATGAATTCTTTGTGCTCACTTAAGCCTAAGGCATCGAATTTCTCTTTAATGAAATATTCAACAGCTTTAACATCGTGGTTAGTAATGCTTTCTATATCCTTAATGCGTTGCGCATCAGCCTCGCTAAAACGTTCGTAGATATCCCTTAGGGCACCAAATTGATCTTTAGGAAAGTTTTGCAGTTGAGGCAAGGGAATCTCGCACAATGCAATAAAGTATTCAATCTCTACATAAACGCGGTATTCAATTAGTGCCGCTTCAGAAAAATAAGAAGCAAGTTCCTGGGTTGTTTTTCTGTAACGCCCGTCAACTGGCGAAATAGCATATAAAGGGGATAAGCTCATACAAAAAATTTGAAGGGCAAAGGTACAGTTTTCATCAGAATAAATTCGTCTTTAAAGGGAGGATGAACCCTCATGCTGTAGCAAACAGTATCTATGGTTCGTATTGTAGCATGTGATCGGATTCATTTATATGCAGTAAGAATATTGTGGATGTATCCATTCCTCTCACTTAGCCTAATTCTTTTTAAAATTTTCGACATGGAAACTTTGGATAAAAAAAAAGTTTCCATAGTTTTGTATCGTTATGATTGTGATAACGACTGAATGGAATTAAAGGAAAGAATTATAACTGAAGCAGAAGCTCTGTTTTTCCAGTACGGAATAAAGAGAATCACTATGGATGATATAGCCAGGCACCTTGGCATATCAAAAAAAACTATTTACCTGCATTTTAAGGATAAAGACGAACTGGTTCATGTACTGATTACTCAGATGCTGAATCGCGAAACCTGTGTTATGGACAAAAGTGAATCGGAGGCAGAGAACGCGGTTAAAGAGATCTTTTTGGTTGTAACACACTTAAAGGAATTGCTCTCTAAAATGAATCCGATGCTTTTTTATGATATGCAAAAATACCATCCCCAGACATGGAAGCTGTTTACATGCCATCGTGATGAATATATGCAAGTTTGCCTGATTAAAAATATGCAACGTGGGATCGATGAAGGCTTGTTCAGAAAGGAAATTAACATGGAAATTCTCTCAATTATGCGAATGGAACAGGTAGATATGGTTTTCAACCAGGTAGCCTATGCCCCCGGAAAATTCAATTTATCCGAGGTGATGGCAGAAGTAACAGAACATTATTTATACGGTTTATGCTCACTAAAAGGGCATGCCTTAATCAATCAATACAAACAAATAACAGAAGAATAGTATAGGATTATGAGAAACACCCTACTTGTCACCTTTATACTTCTAAGCAGCCTTAAGATACGGGCGCAGCAGAATTCCCAGGCGCGAACGTACCAGTTTAACCTTAAGGAGTGCCTGGAGTATGCTTATGAAAATCAGGATTCCTTGAAAAATGCAAAATTGGATATTGAAAGTGCGAGATATAAGGTTAAAGAAACCAGGGGAATTGGCTTGCCACAGATTAGTGGAAACGCTCAGTTTCAGGATTATTTGAAAATACCGGTGATGTCTTTTGGTGGGCAGACTGTAAAATTTGGAACCCAATTTCAGTCGACAGCAGGAGTGGAAGCAAGCCAGTTGCTTTTTAATGGTAGCTATCTGGTAGGCTTAAGGGCTTCCAAAACCTACAAGGAACTTAGCCAGAGAAATTATAACAGGACTAAAATATCTACAACAGTTGCTGTTACTAAAGCATATTACCAGGTTTTAGTTAGTAATGAGCAAATTAGGCTATTAAATGCGAATGTAACACAACTAGCACAACAGCTTAAAGAAACAACTGAGATGAACAAACAAGGTTTTGTAGAAAAAATAGATCTTGATCGTTTGTCGGTTATATATAATAATCTTTTAACAACTCGTGAGAATACGCAAAGATTTCTAGTCTTGGCTAACCAGGTTTTGAAATTTCAAATTGGAATGCCTGTAACTGATAGTTTGGAAGTAAAAGATAAAATAGAGAACGTTAGGCTTGCATTAAACGATGTCATAACGGTTGATACTGCTGCGTATAAGAACAGGGTAGAGTATGGGTTGCTACAAACTCAAAGAAAACTAAACGATTTGAATGTAGCACGATTAAGGTCTGAAAATTTGCCTTCATTAGTCGCATTTGGAAGCTCGTCCACCTTATTTATGGAAGATAAATTTAGCAGGTTATACAATCAAAACTTTCCATCAACCTTGGTTGGACTTAAGCTCAATGTTCCACTTTTCAGCGGTTTTCAACGAAAATATCAAATAAAACAAGCTCAGATCGAGGTAAAGAAAAATGATAACATCCTCAATCTTGCCAAGAATGGTTTCCTTCTTCAACAAGAGCAATCCCGGATTACTTATCAGAACAGTATCAAATCCTTAAATAATCAAAAAGCAAATATGGATTTAGCTAAGGAGGTATTACGTGTGTCGAAAATTAAATACCACGAAGGAGTTGGCTCAAGTATTGAAGTCACACAGGCACAAACAGAGCTTGAACAAGCTGAAAATAACTATATCCAGGCATTATACGATGCGCTGGTAAGCAAAGTAGATTTAGACAATGCCTACGGGCGCATCCAATAACGATTACTCAATTAATATAATGAAGAACTTAATTTATTTAATAGCAATAGTGTTTATCGCAGCTTGCGGGAAAACAAAAGATAAAAAAGCCGAATTAGCGCAACTTAAAAAAGAACGGGCTGAACTTGATGGGAAAATAGCCAAGCTTGAAGCTGAGGTAGGTACCAAGCCTGTTCAGGAAGCTTCTGAGGTTTCGGTAGTTGAACTTGAGCCGGTGACCTTTAAAAGTTTTGTAGAGGTCCAAGGTAAAGTAGATGCTCAGGAAAACGTGCAGGTAAGTGCAGAAACTCCCGGAGTTATTACTGCTATCTATGTTAAAGCTGGACAGCAAGTGAGCAAAGGGCAGGTTTTAGCGCAATTGGATGATAAAGTGGTTCGTCAGAACATTTCATCATTACAAACTCAGTTGGAGTTGGCTACAACTTTATACAAACGTCAAAAAAGTTTATGGGATCAGAAAATAGGAACAGAAGTTCAGTATCTGACGGCTAAGACTCAAAAGGAAGGTGTTGAAAAACAAATTGCAGTGCTCCGCTCTCAACTTGCCATGTATAAACTAAAATCGCCAATTTCTGGAACTGTCGACTTGATGGAGCTTAAGCTCGGCCAGGCATTGAATCCTGGAATGCCGGGACTTACAGTGGTAAATGCTAACAATTTGAAAGTTAAAGCGGAAGTGGCAGAATCCTACTCAGGAAAGGTAAATACCGGAGACGAAGTATTGGTTGTTTTTCCCGACACGCAGGATAGCATCGTTACTAGAGTGACATTTGCCTCTAAAGTTATTGATCCGGCTTCAAGAAGTTTTGACGTTGAAGTTAAACTTCCAGGAAGAAGCCGTTACAGGCCAAATATGCTGGCGGTGTTAAAAATTGTTGACTACCGTTCAAATGATGCGATAACTGTTCCTGTTAATGCAATTCAAAAATCCGAAAGCGGAGAGTATGTATATGTCGCAGAGAAAGGGAAAGCCAAAAAAGTTGATATCTCTACCGATAAAGTTTCTGAAGGTAAGGCCCAGGTTATTGCCGGGTTGAAAGCCGGAGAAAAAGTGATAACACTTGGTTTCCAAAATCTAAACGAAGGTGATCTTGTCAAATTTTAACAAGCGCCAATCTTAATTATACTCAATCTTTAATAAGATGAAAGACGTATTTAAAGAATTTAAACCCTCCAGCTGGGCAATTGATAATAAGATGGCGATCTACGTTATCACTGTTATCATCACCATAATGGGCATAATAGCCTATAATAATATGCCGAAAGAGAATTTTCCGGAGGTTATTATTCCCAAAATATTTATAACAACGGTTTACCCCGGAACTTCTCCCGGAAATATGGAGAGTTTGGTAACCAAGCAAATTGAGAAAGAGCTTAGGGGATTGAAGGGATTGAAAAAGATCACTTCAAATTCTTATCAGGATTTCTCGATGATCAGCGCCGAGTTCAACGCTAATGTGGAGACGAAGGAAGCCAAACAACTGGTTAAGGACGCGGTAGATAAAGCGAAAGGTGATTTGCCTAGCGATTTACCCAATGACCCGTCTGTCTCAGATATCAACCTAGCTGACCTTCCCATCGTGTATGTGAACATTTCGGGAGATTATGACCTCAAAACGTTGAAGAAGTATGCTGACGACCTGGAAGACCGTATAGAAGGCTTGAAAGAAATTTCAGGTGTTGACATCGTGGGCGCTCTTGAACCCGAAATTCAGGTCAATGTAGACATGAATAAGATGGCTGCCGCTCAGGTATCTTTTACGGATATTGAGAATGCCATACGGTACGAGAACATGACGATCTCTGGAGGTACTGTACCTATGGATGGTGTTCGACGTACTTTGAACGTTAAGAAAGATTTTAAATCAGCCGAGGAGATTGGTGATATGGTAATAAAAGGGCCAACTGGTGCTTCAATTTACTTGAAAGATATTGCCGATGTTAAAGATTCCTTCAAAGAGCAGAAAAGTTATGCCAGGTTGTATGGCAAAAATGTAATCACGCTTAATGTAAAAAAACGTAGTGGCGAAAACCTGATCGAAGCATCTGATAAGATCAATGCTTTAATTAAGGAAATGCAGGAAACCTCACTTCCTAAAAATCTTCAGATCACATTAACCGGCGATCAATCTGATCAGACTCGTGTAACGCTACACGATTTGATTAATACCATCATCATTGGATTCATTCTGGTAACTGTAATCCTGATGTTCTTTATGGGCGTTACAAATGCACTATTTGTTGCGTTGTCGGTGCCATTATCCATGTTCGTTGCATTCCTTACCATGCCGGCCCTGGGTTCCATTGCAGGGTTTAGCTTTACCATGAATATGGTGGTGCTGTTCTCCTTCTTGCTAGGTTTAGGAATCGTGGTAGACGACGCAATTGTGGTGATTGAAAATACACACCGGATATTCGAAAATGGAAAAGTGCCAATTGTAAGGGCGGCAAAAATAGCTGCAGGGGAAGTGTTTTTACCAGTACTTTCGGGTACCCTTACTACCCTTGCTCCGTTTGTTCCATTGTTATTCTGGCCAGGAATCATCGGGAAGTTTATGTTTTTTCTTCCTACAACCTTGATCATCACCTTGCTTGCGTCTCTGGTGGTGGCGTATATTATCAATCCGGTGTTTGCCGTAGACTTTATGCATCCTCATCAGGAGGGTGAACATAAGAAAGCTACCTTCGATAAAACAGTAAAGAAAGTGCTACTAATTTTCGGAGTAGTTGCTGTTTTAGGCTATTTAATTTCATTCGGGCTGGGCAACTTTGTTGTATTAATTGCTCTTTTATATCTTTTGAACCATTTTTATTTAACTGGTATAGTAAAGAGATTTCAGGAAAATACCTGGCCTCGTTTCCAGGATCGATACGCTGCTTTATTAGGTTGGGCTGTAGACCGTCCGAGAACAATGATTTTTGGTGTAATAGGACTATTCGTCTTTACGATTGGTTTGATATCGGTATTTCCTCCTAAGGTGGTGTTCTTCCCGGAGTCCGATCCAAACTTTATATATGTATACGTCCAGTTACCTGTAGGAACCGATCAGGCATATACAGACCAAGTGGTGAAGAAGGTGGAAGACAGGGTAACTAAAGTAGTAGGAAAAGATAACAAGATTGTATCTTCTATTATTTCTAACGTGACCGTTGGGGTAACTGATCCTCAGGACGAAGATCAGGGAGAATATACCAATAAAGGAAAGGTTACGGTTGCTTTTGTGCAGTTTGGCAAGCGTGATGGCGAAAGTACCGCCGTATATCTCGACAAAATCAGAAGTGCTGTAAAAGGAATTCCTGGCGCCCAGATTTCGGTAACTAAGGAGCAATCCGGGCCCCCTACGGCTAAACCAATTTCAATAGAAATCACCAGCGATAACCTTGACTCCATTGTAAGAACAGCAGATAGGCTGAAGAAGTACTTAGATGCTAAACAAATTGCCGGAGTTGAAGAGCTGAGGTCTGATTTTCAAAACAATAAACCAGAGATCCTTTTTGATGTGGATCGTGAGCGTGCTAATCGTGAGGGTATATCCACAGGTCAAATCGGTAAAGATCTTCGTACGGCCATTTATGGTATGGAAGCCTCTAAATTCAGGGATGATGACGAAGATTATGAGATCAATGTGCGTGCACAGGAGGATCAGCGTAACAATCTGCAGGCTATTCGCAACATGAAGGTAACTTACAGGGATATGGCAATGGGAGGGATGATTCGTCAGGTTCCAATGTCATCTTTTGCTGATATCGACTATATAAATACCTACGGTGGTATAAAACGCAAGCAGCAGAAGCGGATTATTATTCTTTCATCTAACGTTTTGGGTGAATATAACCCGAACGAAGTTGTGGCAGCGGTTCAGCAGGAAATAAATCAGTTCAATGCGCCCGATGGTGTGATGATTAAAATGGCGGGAGAGCAAGAAGAGCAAATGGAAACCGCAAATTTCCTTGGAGGAGCTTTGATGACTGCTTTTGGTTTGATACTGATTATTCTGGTACTGCAGTTTAACTCCATTAGTAAACCGCTTATTATTTTAAGTGAGGTATTGTTCAGTGTTATCGGGGTGTTCCTGGGGATAATCATTTTCCGTATGGAGATGTCAATTGTAATGTCCGGGGTAGGTATTATCGCACTTGCAGGTATCGTAGTGCGTAACGGTATTCTTCTTGTGGAATTTACCGACTTGATGGTTCAACAGGGAATGACTGTTAAAGATGCTGTGATTGAAGCTGGAAGAACACGTATGACTCCGGTATTACTTACAGCAACCGCTACCATTCTAGGCCTTATTCCATTGGCTGTCGGTTTAAACATCGACTTTGCAAAGCTTTTCAGCGAATTTAACCCACATTTATACTTCGGAGGAGATAGCGTAGCCTTTTGGGGGCCATTGTCATGGACAATGATCTTTGGCTTGGCATTTGGTACCTTTTTAACCTTGGTGTTAGTGCCATGTATGTATTTGATTGCCGATAGTAATTCCAGAAAAATTAAAGGATGGTTTGGAAAGAAACCTCCTGTGGCAGTAAAGCATGAGGAGGAAGTTTTAGAAGAGAAATACTATTAGACGTATCTGATAATTTTTCTACAAAAATAGAGCGCCTGAAATTTAAAATTCAGGCGCTTTGTTTTTGCACCGATGATGTGAAATAAAAAAAGCCACCCAATTTGGGTGGCTTTTTATGCTTTGTGCTAATTCAGATTAGTGAGCAGCAGTATCAGCAGCAGCAGTGTCAACAGCAGCAGTATCAGCAGCAGCTGAATCAACAGCTAAAGTAGTATCAACAGCAGCTGAATCAACAGCAGTTGAATCTGTAGCTTCGCCTGATTTGTTAGAAGAACAAGCAGCAACTGATAAAGAGATAGCTAAAGCAACGAATCCGAATTTGAATAAATTTTTCATTTCTGAGGTTAAAGTTTAATGATTAAACAAATAATATTTACTCTTAATACTGAGTCATCAAAAAAGTAACCCAAACTTTGATAAATTTTTTATTTTTTTTTTTACTTATCATTGGGTTACAATTACAACAATAGCGTATTAAATAGTGAGCAAAGAGATAAAAAGGTCAGTACCAACGGATAGTGAAGTAATATTGGGTATCCTGAATGGCTCAAAAGGTATTCTTGAAGTTGTCTACAAAGCATACTTTCCGATGATTTTACAATTGATTGTAATGAACAACGGAACTGAAGATGATGCTAAAGACATTTTTCAGGAATCTGTAATAGTTCTTTATGATAAGGTGAAGAGTGGGAACTTTGAATTGAATAGTAAACTTAAAACTTTTATCTATTCAGTTTGCCGAAGGCTATGGTTAAAGCGTTTATCACAATTAAGCCGTAATGCTGGAAGCGTTAAAGATTACGAAGAGGTGTTGCCGGTTGAACAGGATTTGGAACGGCATGAAGAGAAAGATCTCCAGTTTAAACAGATGGAGAAAGCCCTCATTCATTTAGGAGAGCCTTGTAAAACTATTATAGAAGACTTTTATATTAACAATAAATCAATGCAGGACATTTGCGCTAAGTTTGGTTATACCAATGCCGATAACGCAAAAAACCAAAAGTACAAATGCTTGCAGCGTCTGAAAAAGTTGTTTTTTCAGATCTGATTAACGCTATAAAAAATGAAAAGTATCGAACGCATTGAGGCTTATTTGCAGGGAGAGATGACAGAGCAGGAGAGAGCCGCATTTGATGAATTAAGGGCTATGGATCCCGAGCTGGACCAACAGGTTGTAGCTCACCAGGCTTTCTTAGCCCAGCTGAAAGATTATGGAAACAGGCACCACCTGATTTCAGAAATGAACGCTATTCACGAGATGCTAGACATTGATGCTATTAAAGAGGAAGTACTTCCTAAGAGGTCTTTAATTAAAGTGTTATGGTCTAAATATCGTGTTAATGCTGCCATTGCTGCTTCGGTTGCAATTTTAGCTGCATTTTCAACCTTATTATCTACTGGATATTTTTCCAGAACTAATGCGCTTAATGATGATTACAACGCCCTTCGGAGGCAATTAAGCAAAATAACCAATATCCAAAAATCACAGAGTGCCCAAATGAATGATATAAGGGGCAATGCAAGCGGTCCGGCTAATCCGGGACAGTTTGGCGGCACAGGCTTTGCGCTCTCAGCTGATGGTTATTTGGTAACTAATTATCATGTAATTAAGGGCGCTGATTCTGTTTATATCCAAAATACTGCTGGTGAGTCATACAAGGTCAAAACTGTTTATGTACATCCTCAGTATGATATAGCGGTGTTGCAAATCACAGACCCGCATTACAAAGCATTAAAAGCTCTTCCGTATACTTTCAAGAAGTCGTCTGCTGACGTAGCTGAGGAAGTATTTACAATTGGTTTTCCGCGTGAAGACCCTGTGTATAACAGAGGATATTTAAGTGCAAATACAGGTTACCGTGGCGATACAGTGGCATATCAGGTAGATATTCCAGTGAACGAAGGTAACAGTGGTGGTCCTTTACTTGATTCTAAAGGAAATGTTATTGGCATCATCAACGCAAAACAAGCCAGAACAGACGGGGCTACTTTTGCAGTAAAATCCGGCTATTTATTAGAGGCATTAGAGTCTATTCCTAAAGATTCATTAAACAGCGAATTAGTACTTAATAAAAAGAATAATCTTTCTAATCTAAGCCGTAAAGACCAATATAAGAAAATGCAGGATTACGTGTTTATGGTAAAGGTTTACCAATAAATAATACTTTCCCATTCATAAATAAAAGCCTTTCTGATTGTTCAGGGAGGCTTTTATTATTATTAGAATAAGACCTGTCAGGTCTTATTCTAATAATAATTTATCTGTCTAATTCCCCTAATACGATATCAATAGACCCGATAATAGCAATCAGGTCGGCAATTAACACGCCACGCGAGATCTCAGAAATAACATGCAGATTATTAAAGCTCGGTGCTCTTGCCTTAACCCTTTTAGGGATTTCAGATTTGCCGTCTGCTATAAAGTAATAACCTAATTCGCCTCGGGGTGTTTCTGCCCTAATGTAGAAATCCTGGGCTTTTGGAATAATTTTCTTGGGTAGCTTGGCTCTTGGGTCAAAATCTGGCGTGCGTTTTAAATCCTTGGTAAGACGTTCCAAGCATTGTTCGATAATTAAAACAGATTGCTCGATTTCATCAATCCTCACTTTGTATCTGTCCCAACAATCGCCCGTGGTACCCATTAGTCCCTTTCCAATTGGAACCTCAAATTCCAGTTCAGGGTAAGCAGAGTATTCATCTACCCGGCGTAAATCCCATTTTAAGCCAGATGCCCTGAGCATGGGGCCGGAGCAGCCATAGTTTATTGCTACCTCAAGGGGCAGAATTCCTACATTTGCAGTTCTCGAAATAAAGATTTGATTATCTGTGAGCAGCTCATTTAATTCTTTCATTTTGGGCTTGAAGTAATCAATAAACTCTTTGCAGCGTTCCTCAAAACCAACCGGAAGGTCAAAAAATAAGCCTCCAACCCAAATATAGTTATAGAGCATCCGAGAACCGGATGCCCATTCAAGCATATTCATAATATGCTCTCTATCCCGAAAACACCATAGAAAAGGAGTAAATGCCCCTATATCGATTCCATAGGTACCCAGAGCTATAAGGTGCGAGCCAATGCGGTTTAATTCACAAACCAGAACCCGAATGTATTCAATACGCTTTGGGATTTCTTTATCAAGCCCTAACATTCGTTCAACACCCATTACCCATGCGTGACTGTTGTTCATTGACGCCAGGTAATCCATTCTATCAACAAAGGGAATAGTTTGCTGATAGGTGAGATTTTCGGCATGCTTCTCAAAGCAGCGGTGCAGGTATCCCACATGAGGGATTACTTCTTTCACCACCTCGCCGTCTGTAATAAGCTCAAGGCGTAAAACCCCGTGCGTAGAAGGGTGCTGAGGCCCCATGTTTAGAATCATCTCATTCGGCTGAGCCTCAGCGATGAGCTGTTCGTGGCGGGTTTTATATGAAGATGTTTTTGGATTTATCATTTATAAATGTATTTGGCGAGTGGTTAGTCCACCTTAATGCCATGATAATATTCCTGAACTTTATAGTCTTTTCTGAGAGGGTATCCCTCCCAGTCGTCTGGCAATAGAATACGCCTTAAATCCGGATTGCCCTCAAAGTAAATACCTAAAAGATCATATGCTTCACGTTCATGCCATTCTGCTGTACGCCAAACGGAGCAAACAGAAGGGAAAGAGGGGAGTCCAGTTTGATTTCTATCGTGATACTTTTTAACTTTTAAAGTGAGCTGGGTTTTATATGGAATAGAGGAAAGGTGATAAACTACTCCAAAAATATTTTCATCAACTCCGTAATCCACTCCTGAAAGGCACGCTAAAAAATCGAAATAAGTTTTTTCATTATTCCTCAACTCCAGGCAAGCCTCAGCTATTTTATCGGGCTGAATGAGCAAGGCGGGCTGCAATCCACTAGTTTCTTCACCTACAATTACCTCCGGCCCAAACTTATCAATCAGTAAGTTTTTTATATCCTCAAATTTCATTTCATTAAGGTGCTAACCGGACAATCTTCCACTTTTGTTTATCCGCTTTCTTATATACAATACGGTCGTGAAGGCGGGCAGGGCCACCTTGCCAAAATTCGACAACCTGAGGCTTTAGAATGTAGCCTCCCCAATGAGAAGGTTTCGGTACGGTTGAATCGGCATATTTACCTTCTAATGTTTGAAGGGTTTCCTCGAGAAGCTTTTTGTTAGGAATTTCCTGGCTTTGTGGCGAAGCAATTGCTCCAAGCTGGCTAATTTTCGGCCTTGAATGGAAGTACCGTTCAGATTCTTCCTTGCTTACTTTCTCCAATACTCCTTCAATTCTAACTTGGCGCTCTAATTCTCCCCAGAAGAAAACCATAGCAGCGGCTGGATTCTTAGCAATTTCTTTACCTTTTCTGCTAAGGTAATTTGTATAGAAGGTGAAGCCATTTTGATCAAAACCCTTTAATAGAAGTACCCTTGCAGATGGTTTCCCATCCGGGCTTGCAGTTGCCAGGGTCATTGTATTTGGTTCATACAAATCTGCATCCATCGCTTCTGCAAACCACTTTGCAAATTGGCTGATCGGGTCTTGGGCTACTGATTTTTCGGATAACGTAGCGGCAGTGTATTCCTGCCTCAAATTTTGAATTGTTTCTTTGCTTAAAGCCATTATTTTACAAACTTACTAATTAAAATTTTTTAGCGTAACTTCTGCATCAATTCAGAGTAAAAACATAAATTACTGGTATATTGTTAATAGATTATGCTAAACTCAGTCTCTCCTCACACAGGCAGTTTATTAATATCAGAGCCTTTTATGCTCGACCCCAATTTTAAGCGTTCTGTGGTTTTACTGGCAGAACATAACGAGGAGGGAACGATTGGCTATGTTCTCAATCAAAAGAGTGAGTACCTGTTAAAAGACTTAATTCCCGATTGCCCTGACGCCACGCATTCAATTTATATTGGTGGGCCTGTGGGCAATGACACTTTACATTTTATACATCGTTGTTACGATAGGATGAATAGTGGTACTGAAATAGTGAACGGATTTTACTGGGGAGGCAGTTTCGAAACGCTTAAGCTTTTGATCAACACCCACCAAATTGATGAAAATGAGGTACGGTTCTTTATGGGATACTCTGGCTGGAGTCCGGGGCAATTAAGCCGGGAACTGGAACAAAACTCGTGGCTGGTTACCAATAAATTTAATCCTGCTGCCCTTTTTAATGAAGAAGAAGAAAATTTGTGGCGCGAGATTGTGATTGGCTTAGGTCCTAAGTACGCCCATATCGTTAATTTTCCTGAAAATCCGTTGTGGAATTGAGTTGTAAAAATTATGAGTTCTTAAGTTGGGAGTGAAGAGTTGTGAGTGATGAGATTAAAACTCCGAACTAAAAACTCCCAGCTCCAAACTACAAATCTTTTCCTTCTAATTCTTTAGCCGAATCTTCGATTTTCTTTTTCAGGGCTTCTTTGTAATCTATAAGCCGATTTGCAAGAGCATCGTCAGAAGTACCTAATATTTGAGCAGCCAATAAGCCGGCATTTTTTGCCGCATTTAAAGCCACAGTAGCAACCGGAATACCATTAGGCATTTGAAGTATCGATAAAATAGAGTCCCAGCCATCAATTGAATTGGACGATTTTACCGGCACGCCAATAACTGGCAAATGTGTGATTGAGGCAACCATACCTGGTAAATGTGCTGCGCCTCCAGCGCCTGCAATAATAACTTTTAACCCACGGCTGGCCGCAGATTTAGCATATTCAAACATTCTTTCTGGGGTACGGTGGGCTGAGACAACAGTTATCTCATACTCAACTCCTAATTCTTTTAATGCGTCAGCAGCATCCTGCATTACAGGCAAGTCTGACTTACTGCCCATTATTATTCCTACTTTCATTGTGATCAATTGAGTTTATAGTTTTACTTCGTGGCTGTTAGCTGTTAGCTGTCAGCGATGAGCTATCAGGCTTTTCAGCTAAAAGCTAATTGCTATTAGCTAAAAAGCTCTACACCTTTACTTTCAATGTATTCTGTACTAATCGTGCTTTGGCAATTGCTTCTTCACGATTTTCGTCTACAATGGTAACATGTCCCATTTTTCTAAAAGGCTTAGTGAATTTTTTACCGTAAAGGTGGACGTAAACCCCATTAAGTTTTAAAATATCATTCATCCCCTCATAGTCTGCAAGTCCTTCATAGCCTTTTTCCCCTAACAGGTTAATCATTACAGCATGATTTATTGGGCTTGTGTCTCCCAGAGGAAGATTAAATATCGCTCGTAAGTGTTGCTCAAATTGAGAAGTGCGGTTACCTTCAATACTATGATGCCCGCTGTTATGTGGGCGGGGAGCCAATTCGTTCACCAATAGCCGGCCATCTTTCGTCAAAAACATTTCGACAGCCAATAGCCCATTAATTTTAAAGGAATCAGCTATTTGGATAGCCAACTGTTCTGCCTGTTTTTGGATTTCAATAGGCAGGGTAGAAGGAGAGATTAAAAACTCTACCAAATTAGCATCAGCATTAAATTCCATCTCTACCAAAGGGAAGGTTCTAACTTCGCCATTGTCATTTCTGGCAACGATTACAGCTACTTCTTTTTCAAAGTCAACCCATTCTTCAATCAGGCTTGGCGCATCAAAAGCGTTGGCCAGATCTTCTTCAGATTTGATTTTGTATACGCCTTTCCCATCGTAGCCATCTTTTCTTAGTTTTTGAATATATGGATATTTAAGGGTGGCATTCTTTAGAGAATCTCTTGAAGAAATTAACTGAAATGGTGCTGTTGGTATATTGTTTTGTTTGAAAAATTCCTTTTGTAGGCCTTTATCCTGGATCAGGCGAATAACACGGGGCTGTGGGTGAACCTTAACTCCCTCATCTTCGAGTTTCTGTAAGGCATCAACGTTTACTTTTTCAATTTCAATGGTAAGAAGGTCGGTATGTTTGCCAAAATTGTAAACAGTTTCGAAGTCTGTTAACGAGCCGTTTACAAATTTGTCACATAGTTTTTTACAAGGAGCTTCAGGGTCAGGGTCCAGAACCCTGATATTTACGTTATAATCAATGGCTTCCTGGATTAACATGCGTCCTAACTGGCCACCGCCAAGAATTCCTACACGTAAATCGCCATAAAATGCTTTCATAGCTGCAAATCTATGAAAATTCCAAATGTTAATACGTTGGTCGGCTAAAGTGTCGATTTATTTGCTGGTTAAAAGGCTTTCACCTTGTATTTTTTTCTGCAATTCCAATATGCCTCCTATCAGCGCTTCAGGTCTTGGAGGGCAGCCTTGAACATAGATATCTACCGGAATAATCCTATCCACACCTTTTACAACATGATAACCATGTTGCCAGTATGGCCCGCCGCAATTTGAGCAAGAACCCATGGAAATTACATATTTAGGGTCTGGCATTTGCTCGTATAGCCTTTTAATGCGTTCCGCCATTTTAAAGGTAACGGTTCCGGCAATAATAATGACGTCGGCTTGCCTGGGCGAAGGGCGAGGAAAGACACCAAGGCGATCCAAATCATACGTAGAAGCCATTGAGCCCATCATTTCAATAGCGCAGCAAGCAATACCAAAGCTCACCGGCCAAATGGACGAAAGCCTGGCCCAATTAAGCAGGTCATCCAATTTGGTTACTATTACTCCGCCATCTTGTGGCATTTTATCCAAGCTCATATTTACTATAATGGTTTTCTAAACGAAGGTTTAAATGCAGGCTTAGGTGCACTGCTCACTGGAGTAACATCCGGTTCGGTTTTAACTACTGATTCAGGAGAGAAACTTTTTACCTGATATGATTCATTATTTATACGATCGTATAGTGACTTTGGTATGTTTACATCAACGGCTGGGATTTTTTGTTCAGGTTTTATCCAGCTCAAGTCGCCTTTTTTCCAAACATAAACTAAGCCCAGAATTAAAATCCCTACAAAAACAAACATTTCGATCAATGTAAGCCATCCCCATAAAGGTTCTGCTGCTAATAACTGTTTTTGCCCAAAAACGGTAGTCCATGGGAAAATGAAAACCATTTCAACATCAAACAGCAAAAATATAAGTGCGATTACATAAAACCTGGAGTTAAACTGAAGCCAGGAACTACCGGTGGGTTCCTCGCCACATTCGTAGGATGTTAACTTAAGAGGCGTGGGCTTATTAGGCGCTAAAATCCATGAAAGAAATAGGGTAGCGCTAACTAAAAGTACTCCGATAATTAAAAAAATGAATATTTTGCCAAACTCAGTAAGCTGAGAAACCTGCTCCATGCTGTCAAAAATACGTATTTTAAACTAGTGTGGAACGATAAGAGCTAAAAAGACAAGTGAATTACAATTGTTAATAAATATCGATTGCCTTTTAGTTAAGGCATTGAAATGGTTGGAGGGGACACCAACCACGGAAAAACTCCGGTGCTGGTGTCCCCACCAGCACCTTTATACTCTTAACTTAATAGTGTTGTGTCCCCACCAACCACTTAACTAAACGATATTGAATAAATATTATAAATATGATCACGGTATCTGTTTGATATTACAAAAAATGAACCTATATTTGCACTCTTGTTTTTAAAAGCTACAAAAGTTGATATAAAGTCATGAAAAGAACATTCCAGCCTTCTCAAAGAAAAAGAAGAAATAAACACGGTTTCAGGGAGCGTATGGCTACTGCAAACGGTAGAAGAGTATTAGCATCAAGAAGGGCTAAAGGCAGAAAAAGATTATCAGTATCTGACGAGCGTCGTCATAAAGCATAATTTTGATTGCAGCCTTTGCAACTAGCTGCATAGGTTTATCCAATCAGAATGTACACATTTAAGAAAGAAGAACGATTATGTAATCAAAGGCTTTTAGATAAGCTTTTTCATAATGGTTCTTCTTTTTTGGTATATCCGTTCAGGATTGTCCACCTGTTAGAAACCCTTCCTCACAATATTTCTGCCCAGGTTGTTATCGGTGTATCTAAGCGTAAGTTTAAACATGCTGTAGACCGGAATCTTATAAAAAGGCGAACCAGGGAAGCTTATCGCCTGCATAAGCAAAGCCTTCTGTATTCGTTTCTGAAAGAGCAGGATAAGCAAATTATCTTTTCAATCAATTATATCGGCAAGGAAATTACTGATTATAACTTTATGGAGAAGAAGCTGATTGCGGCCCTGAAACAATTAACAAAAGCTTATATTGAAGATGTTCATCAGGATGCTTAAGCGGATTTTGGGCTGGGTTTTCTTACTAATAATACGGTTATACCAGTATCTTATATCTCCATTGTTGGGAGCTTCCTGCCGTTTTACCCCCACCTGTTCCCAGTATGGTGCTGAAGCAATTAAGAAATATGGCCCCTTTAAAGGAGGCTGGCTCACCCTTAAAAGGTTATCGCGTTGCCATCCATGGGGAGGGCATGGCTATGATCCCGTTCCGTAATACTTATTTAAATCGTAGGCTTTAATTTGCATATTTGCGCATAAATGGCACTTATCCTTCAAATAGAAACCGCTACTACATCTTGTTCTGTATCACTTGCTGAAAATGGTAAAACGATTGCCGTTAACGAACAGAATGAAAGAAATATCCACGCAAGCCATATTACATTGTTTATCGAAGATGTTTTGAAAAAGGCTGGTTATTCCTTGAAAGATATGAATGCTGTAGCTGTAAGCATGGGACCTGGCTCGTATACTGGATTGCGCATCGGGGTATCGGCAGCTAAGGGCTTATGTTATGCCCTGGATATACCTCTGATTTCTGTAAGCACTCTGGAATCTATGGTTAAAGGTGTTTCAGAACATTTTTTGAGTGACCAGATTTTATTTTGCCCGATGATTGATGCTCGGAGAATGGAGGTTTACACTGCTGTTTTTGACCAGGCTTTAAATCAAATTTCAGGTATTGAAGCAAAAATAATCGATGAGGGTTCGTTTGCTGATTTGCTTGCAGATAACCGAATTGTGTTTTTTGGCGACGGTGCAGAGAAATGTAGATCTGTGCTGGACTCCAACAAAAATGCTGAGTTTTTAACAGAGTTCGTCAACTCAGCAAAACACATGAGCGCATTGTCGTTTATTAAATTCCAAAAGGAAAAGTTCGAGGATGTGGCTTATTTTGAGCCTTATTATTTGAAAGATTTCCTGGTTACCACACCTAAAGCAGGAAAAGTTTAAGCTTTCCGCCTTTTTTTCTTTCTAAAAAGCTTATCAAAGAAACCGGGAACGAATACGCTTTTAATGCCCGGTATGGTATTAGCGTTGGGGCGCCTTTCTAGCGTCGGCCCGAATTTGATGGTAAAGCCCAGATAGGCGGAAGCTGCGGTGTACCCTTTGCCAATGCTAGCGTCGTTCTTAGCAACCCCTTTCGCTGTATTAATACTCTTAAAGAAATTATCACTTCCCAAGTAAAATTCTGCATTAGGCGATTTTAGCATTAACTGGCCGCCAATTTCCAATGTATGGCGAAAGCTGTATCCTGTGGTTAAGCTCGCATTGAAAACGTTCCTGCGATATGTATTAACCATGGCAATATAACCTTGTCGGTTAAGCAGGCTCTTCGAAATAATGAGGTTAGGCTGGTAATTATTAAAGTCTTTATTTATCAGTAGTTCCGCTTTGCTATTTATGGGAGTTATGAATTTATCGAATGAAGGCTTATCTAAGATATCGTCTTCAATTTGTTTCCTTATTTTACTTCCTGCATTGTTTCCAGAGGTGTTATTCAAAGAAATGGTTTGGTCAAACTGAAATAGGTAAGGAGTCCTTTTCCAATAAATTAAGCCGAGGTCCTTCAGGTTGCCTAAAACATACCAGCCTCCATGCATTTTATAATTGGCGCTTAGGCTCAAGGCAAATCCCGGATTTCTGATATGGGGCACTAATAACTGCTTATCAAAATTATTAGCCAGGAAATTGGAGCGGTAGTAGCCTTTAATACGAGCATCCAAACTACGTGCCTCGCGGTTTATGCGCACATCAGATTCCTGAATGGATAACTTGGAATAGCCAATGCCGCTCAGGTAGCTTAGTTTTGCACCAAATGCCAAACGGCGGTTGTAGTTTTCACGATAGCTTAGGCTGAATTGGTGATACGAGATTCCATAGCCTTTATCGTTAAAAACATTATCGTACAGTCCTGTGGAAAATTGCTGGTAATTGTTAAGTACTACAAATGTTTGGTTGGTTAACTGGTAATCCAGGTCAGAGCGTACCTGCCAGGAAAGTCCGAATTCGCGATTATAGCGAACGGACCTCAGCATCCTGAACATAAACAGGTAGGTGTTCTGGTCGATGATAAAATTGTTTCGCCTGGTTTCAGACAGGCCTATGTCTGTGGTTTGCAGGTTTCCGGTATAAAAGAGGTTTCTTATGGTAAGGTCGGCGGGGCCATTGCCTTTTGCTGTAAGTCCGCCGTTGGGAATAAAGAAATTAAAAGCATAGCGCCGGCTCGAATCCGGGAAGAAAGAACGTTGTGATGGATTTTCAAAAGAATCAAATAAGGTGTTGGTGTTATACAGTGCCCACTGCTGCGCGAAACCAATCTGGCTTAGTACTATCAAAGATTGGAGTAGTATAAAACGTAACCTCATTAAAGTTTGTAGGCAAGTAGATAGTTTTCATTGTTGCCGCTAATCAGGTACCAGTTCCCGCTGCTACTTATGCTGGTTAAGCAAAATGGATGCTTGCCTTTTATTGGAAAGCCCTTAACCAGATTCCCTTCATCATTCAGTACTAATAGTTGGCTGTTTTCAGAGTCGGTAAAACCCAATTGAAATTTATACTTATTTACTGAGAAATACAAGGCTTTTGTTTTTTGTGCAAGATTAACGTTATAGGTATAAAGCGGCGTGCCGTCAAGGTTAAAAGTGTTTACGCCTGTTTTATCTATATAAATAAGTTCTGGCTTGTCGTCGCCGGCAATATTTTTGTAATTAAAGGAGAAACCATTTTGGGGGCTGTAGATTTTTTTACTAGCCGGCTTGCCATTATATGGAATGCTAACCAGGTTGCCTTCCGAGTCGGCTGTTATGATTTCGACATCAGTTAATGCAGATCCAGGCTCAATCTCAAGGCTATTTTCAAATGTCATTCCATCGGTTTGAATTGTTTTTAACTCTTTTCCCGTTTCGTCCAAGAAATAGAAATAACCATTTTGGGTGCCGGCTATAATGTAATTTTTTGAGTTATAACTGGCTGTTTGAAGCCCCTGTAGTATTTTTCCGTTTAGTGGTTTATTCCAGCCCGACAAAGTCTCTCCATTTGTTTTAAAAGCCATGATCACATTTCCTGCGGGAATAAATAAACTCGACTGCTCTGGCGATGCATTTGTTGCCGTTAAACCAAATGAAGCCAGAAATGGCAAATTTACAGGAAAGTTGGGAGCACTCTTGCCATCAATTTTTAGTCGATACAGTCGGTTATGGGTGTTAAATACAATTGAATTATCGCTTAATTGATAAATGCGGCCAAGGATTTTTCCGTTTAGTTGGGTGCTCCATAATTCTTTGCCATCCTCAGAAACTGCGTATAAGTTGTTTACCTTATCTTGAACCAAAATAACATTGTCCTGTCCAGAGGCTGCAATTTGAGGCGTACTAGCTAAACGGGCTTTTAACTGCAGTTTCCATGCCTCCTTTTGTTCCCGGTTTCCCGGAGATTTGTAGTTAATATATATATTGGTGAAAAAATGCCCATCATCGGCGCTCCACTGGTATGAAAAACCATAGAAATCTTTTAGTCCATAATTCTTGCTTCTGAAGGCCTCAGAATATTTTCTTTTTAAAACCGCATTAATAACCCGCTCTGAATTTTTATTGTTTATGAAAAATAAAATGTTGGTTTTATTGGCGAGCAGCTGATTGTATTCAGCGAATTCGGGCGTTTTAATCAGGAAATCCTGGTTTTGATAGCTGGTAAGATAGTTTTGGATTACTCCTGGTGTGTTGGCAAAAACCAGGTAGTTGTCAATAATCGAAAAATATGGGCGGGCAAAAGGCTTTAGCGGATTTCCAAAATAGCTGTAGAGGATGTGAGAATAGTTAAAACGGCTGATGTTTTCACTCCACTCGTCGCTGACAAGCCTTAATGAAAAACTTGCTTTCCTGCCATTATTCAACTTAATGATTCCAAGTTTTTCGCGGCCGGCAGTTTCAAGAATGGTAAACTCATTGCCAAACAAAGGATTTAAATCCAAGCCTGTTTTATTTTCTATCGATTTTAATTGAGCCTGCAGCTGTTTTTGTTCTTTCTGAAGCGACAGGAGTTTTTGCAGCTGGCCGTAAAATTTATTATAACTCGACATGCCAAAGGCGATAAAGTTTGCAGTATTCTTTGGAAGAATCTCTTTCAGCTCGTTTTCAACCGGTTGTTGGCTAAGATATAGATTGAGGTAGTTTGCTGTGGAAGTATCGGGCTTACTGATGCCATTAAACATTAAAGCATCACTTTTAAAATTCATGTTTAAAGAGGAGAACCCTCTGATTTTAGTTAGTAATCCTGTGTTGCCGCTGGCTCTGCCATTGATAAAATTGGCAATAAAGGAGCTTATCCTATAGTGGTTAATAAACAAATTTACCGGCGAGTTTTGACTATGGCTACTTACCTGGGTTATTTCGTTTATGAATGCTCTGTCTAGTTTTGGGACATCTTTATTCATGCATGATTCCAGCAAGCTTTGCGAAAAGCTTCCTACTGCTGCGCCATTTTGCACAAATAAATAGAAGGGCCTGCTAATAGTTTTTAGCAGAAGCTTATAGAAGCCATTCGCGTTACCCGAACTTATTTGAATATTGGGTGCATTACGGAGCAACTTGTCAACATCAGATGCCTGAAGCTTAGCATCAAGGTTAATGGAATAAAGGAAGTCGATTGAATCCGTTTTGTTGACATGGAATGAGATGAAAATTTTCTTGTCGCTTGTTGCATCCGCAAAAGCAGGTTGCTGTAGTAAAAGTTGCTGCAAGGTTTGTATTTCCGATATTCGGGATTCGCCTACTATTGCGTCAAATAACTCGTAATCTTTAAAAATCTCGTAAAAGGTTTTGTCGTTATTAAAGTTTAAAATTAAAGCGGCGTCTTGCGGTATAAATTGTAGGGTTTGCTCAACGGTATTCTGGTTGCCAGAAAGTCTCGAAAAGTATTTTATTGCGATCGCAGAAATTGCTATCAGCAGTACTATACAAAGTATAATTATTTTTCTCATTGAATACTACAAAATTAGCTTTTTAAAGCCATGAAATAGTAGCAGTATTGCTAAATTAGCGCACCTTAGGGCAACTTATGAACAGGAAAATAGTTATAACTGCATGCATTTTTGGAGTCATTGCTGTAATTACAGGCGCCTTTGGGGCACATG
>Ga0307412_10000416_pt1 | contig 26032 bp, 21 predicted proteins | sample DK1Cmetagenome_3_FD_203823 | JGI IMG/M metagenome (GOLD analysis project Ga0307412, IMG submission 203823) | Maize rhizosphere microbial communities from greenhouse at UC Davis, California, United States - DK15-C-1 | ecosystem: Host-associated > Plants > Roots > Rhizosphere > Soil | place: USA...
GGACCAACGGTATCGACGGGCTCAACCAACGGCCGGTGGTTGAGCCCGTCGAAACCTCTTAGCCGCAGTACGCGCCGGTGCTGGCGCTGTGCACCAGCTTGGCGTACTTGGCCAGGACACCCTTGGTGTAACGGGCCGGCAGCGGCTCCCAGCCCACCTTGCGGGCTTCGAGTTCGGCTTCGTCAACCAGCAGGTCGAAGCTGCGGGCGGCGATGTCGACGCGGATCCGGTCGCCGTCCTTGACGAAGGCGATGGGGCCGCCGTCGACCGCTTCAGGCGCAACATGGCCGATGCACAGGCCGGTGGTGCCGCCGGAGAACCGGCCGTCGGTCAGGAGCAGGACGTCCTTGCCCAAACCGGCGCCCTTGATGGCGCCGGTGATGGCGAGCATCTCGCGCATACCGGGACCGCCCTTGGGGCCTTCGTAACGGATCACGACAACATCGCCGGCCTTGATCTGGCCGTTGTCCAGCGCATCCAGGGCTCCCTGTTCACGCTCGAACACGCGGGCAGTGCCTTCAAAGACGTCAGCGTCGAAGCCGGCGCTCTTCACGACGGCGCCTTCGGGGGCCATGGTGCCGTGCAGGATGGTGATGCCGCCCGTCTTGTGGATGGGGTTGTCCAGCGCACGCAGGATCTTGCCGTCCACGTCCGGCGGGTTGATGGCTTCGAGGTTTTCCGCGACGGTCTTGCCGGTCACGGTGAGGCAGTCCCCGTGCAGCAGGCCGGCGTCGAGCAGCGCCTTCATGATGACCGGGACGCCGCCGATCTTGTCGACGTCCGTCATCACGTAGCGGCCGAAGGGCTTGAGGTCGCCAAGGTGCGGGATCTTGTCGCCGATGCGGTTGAAGTCGTCCAGGGTCAGTTCGACCTCCGCCTCACGGGCGATGGCCAGCAGGTGCAGGACGGCGTTGGTGGAGCCGCCGAACGCCATGGTCACGGCGATGGCGTTCTCGAAGGCCTTCTTGGTCATGATGTCGCGGGCGGTGATGCCCTGGCGCAGCAGGTTGACCACAGCTTCGCCGGACTTGCGGGCGAACTCATCGCGACGGCGGTCCGCCGACGGCGGGGCTGCGGAGCCGGGCAGGGACATGCCCAGGGCCTCACCGATGCAGGCCATGGTGTTGGCCGTGTACATGCCGCCGCAGGCACCTTCGCCGGGGCAGATGGCCTTTTCGATCCGGGTCAGGTCCTCCATGCTCATCTTGCCGGCCGCGCAGGCGCCAACAGCCTCGAAGGCGTCGATGAGGGTGACTTCCTTTTCGGAGCCGTCCTCAAGCTTGACCCAGCCGGGCATGATGGAGCCGGCGTAGAGGAACACGCTGGACAAGTCCAGGCGGGCGGCGGCCATGAGCATGCCGGGAAGGGATTTGTCGCAGCCTGCCAGCAGCACGGATCCATCGATGCGCTCGGCCTGCATGACGGTTTCCACGGAGTCTGCGATGACCTCGCGGGACACGAGGGAGAAGTGCATGCCCTCATGTCCCATGGAGATACCGTCCGAGACCGAGATGGTGCCGAACTGCATGGGGAAACCGCCGCCGGCGTGGACGCCTTCCTTGGCGCCCTGGGCAAGCCGGTTAAGGGAGAGGTTGCAGGGAGTGATTTCGTTCCACGAGCTCGCGACACCGACCTGGGGCTTCGCGAAGTCGTCGTCCCCCATGCCGACCGCCCGGAACATGCCACGTGCCGGTGCAGCGTGGATTCCGTCGGTTACGACCCTGCTACGGGGTTTGATGTCAGGCTTGTTGTCGGTTGCGATGGTGGTCTCACTCATAGGGGAAAGTCTATGGCTCTGACGGAGGCCGGAAGGACCGCGCAAGGCGGTCAAAGCCGAAAATCTGGATTATTTCTGCCAGATAGTGGACTGGCATCTCATATTTTGAGACGCAAACACCATCCGGGGTATACCAGGTGTGGCCCGCCTCACCCCTGCCGGTACCGCTGCCCCGCTTCCGGCGTGCGAAAACCTAGACAGCGTTAGGCACCCGACGTAGCGTCGGGGGCAGGACACCTTGCCTCCTGACTGAAGGGTTAGCCATGGATACGTTTTTCTGGGTCATTCTGATTGTTGTGGCCGTCGGCATCGTGTGGTGGTTGCTGAACCGCAGCAATTCGACGAAGTCGCAGCACGAGCCGACCGTGACGAATGCTCCCCGCAGCGACGGCGCACTGTCCTCAGGCGGGGCCGCTCCTTCCGCTGAGGCGGCAGGCACCACGGGGATCGCCACTGCGGCTGGCTTCGGCCGGCCTGCCGAGCCCGCGGCACCCACTACCGCTGACGAACCGGCCCCGGCACCGGTGGAAGAAACGCCGCGGCGGGAGCGGTCGGGAGCCGGGTCCAGCGCGGCAACGCCGGCCGGTGCGGATGCCTCTCATGGCAGCGCCGGCGGGACATCCCACGACGAGCGGCGGCACCAGGACCAGGCCGAATGGGAAACACAGTGGTCCGAAGCAGGCGGCTCCCCCTCCGCCCGCGCCGGTTCAGCAGCGGCATCGCATACCACCCCCGAAGCAGTGGCTCCGGCAGCGCCTCACGGCGCGTCGGAACAGTCCGCCGCGGAACCTGCCCGGCCCGTCCACCATCCCGAGTACACGGAACCGCATGCGCCGACCCTTCCGGGCGCCGAAACCGCCGCAGTTGAAGAAGCGGACGAGGCGGGCACCCCGGCAGCGGCTCGGACAGGCGCCACCGGAACACCCTCCCCCGCCACGCAGGGAACTGCGGCGGCAGGGACGACCCCCGCGGCAACAGGCCCTGCCGTTCCGGCCGGTGCGGCGGAAGCCGAGACCCTGGACCGGGCACAGTCCTCTGCCTTGGTGGAAACAGGGGCCGACCACGACGTGCAGGACCGGGGTCCCGGGGAAGACACCGGGACCGGATACCAGCCGGAAGCCGCGGGGCACCTCGCCGCAGCCGAACCATATGGTGCCGGCTCGGCCGCAGCAGGGCCGGACGGCAGCGGACCTGCCGGGTTCGAGGTCAAGGGCGACGCCGGCGCGATGGTCTATTACGAGGAAGGGCACCCGGACTTCGGGGAAACCAGGGCTGACGTCTGGTTTGAATCGGCGGCGCATGCGGAAGCCGCGGGTTTCCGGGCGCCCCGCCGCAAGCGCCTTTAGCAGCCACCCCGGCCGGCTGTGGCCCAACTCACAGGAATCCGCCGGCCAGCTCTGCAGGATCAGGACGTCTTTTCCGGCAGGCAGTGACGCGCAAAACCCCCGGAAACCCTTGATTTTCCGGGGGTTTTGCCAGCCCGAACGCGACCCGCCCCTCGAAGCGGGGCCCGATTTCACATGCACCAAAAGTTCGTGTAGAGTTTCATGTCGTTGCGGAGGTCAACGGGAAAGAAAAAGCCCGAATGACTGAAACAAACAAGATGCACCTCTAGCTCAATTGGCAGAGCAATTGACTCTTAATCAATGGGTTCCGGGTTCAAGTCCCGGGGGGTGCACCACTGGGAAAACAGCCTCCGGCTTGCGGAAACGCGGGCCGGGGGCTGTTTTGTTTTTATGCCGCGGATACGGGGTGGCAGCGCCGTACCCGCCCGCCAATGGTGGTTACAGCGCCCACAAAAAAGGCGTGACTGCAGCTTCTGCTGAAACTGCGGTCACGCCCCGTTTGTCCGGACCGGCCGGCGGCAGGAACTGCCTAGGGTGAATTCTCCACGAGGGCCGCGGCGTTGCTGGGCACGGTGCCGAACTGGCTGGCGAGTTCCCGGACCACGGCCTTGAGCTCCTGCCGTAGTACTTCAGGGTCGATCGACGCGGAGGCAAGGACGGAACGCTCCATCTCGACGGCGGCCGCAACCGCTTCCTTGCCCCGTTCGGTGAGTGACACCACGTGGCTCCTGCGGTCCGACGTGCTGCGAACCCGCACGATGTGCCCGTGCGACTCAAGCCGGCTGAGGGTTTTGCCCATGGTTTGTGCCTGTACACGCACAAACTGGGCAAGCTGTGCCTGGGTCATGGGTCCCTGGGCAGCCAAAACCTCAATGGCTATGACTCCGGCATGCGTGAGACCGATGGCACCAAGTTTTTCGTTCCATGAGTGTTCTACGAGGCGCGCAGCAGTGGACAAGAGGCGTCCCGTGGGCCAGTGCTCCATATCAGGCATAGCAGCAAGTATAGCCAAGTGCCGATTAGCACCGGCCCCTCCCCCTTACTAGGCTGTTGTGTCCCGCCTGCAACTAGGAGAAAAACAATGGCTGACAGACTCGTGATTGGCGACAAAGCCCCCGCATTCACCCTCAAGGACTCATCCGGCCAGGACGTCAGCCTGTCCCCGGGCAACGGCCGGCACACCATCGTCTACTTCTACCCGGCCGCTTCCACGCCGGGCTGCACCAAGGAGGCCTGCGACTTCCGTGACAGCCTTTCGTCCCTGCAGTCGGCCGGGTACGACGTTGTGGGAATTTCGCCGGACCCGGTGGAAAAGCTAACCAAGTTCGCCTCCAAGGAGGAACTGACTTTTCCCTTGCTCGCCGATGAGGACCACGCGGTGGCCGAGGCCTACGGCGCCTGGGGCGAAAAGAAGAACTATGGAAAGACGTACGAGGGCCTGATCCGCTCCACCATCGTGGTGGACCCCGACGGCCAGGTTCTGCTTGCCCAGTACAACGTCCGCGCAACCGGCCACGTCGCCAAGCTGCGCCGCGACCTGAAGCTGGACGTCTGACCTCTCGCGGCCTGGCATGGCCACGCCGCGGGCGACGCTACAATGAAAACTGGCACCCGCCGTCGTACGCTTTGCCGGTACTGCTTTGAGGTACCGGTTCGACGCACTTCGGCATGACGCCGCGCGCGAGTGGTGAAATTGGCAGACACGCAGGATTTAGGTTCCTGTGCCTTCGGGCGTGGGGGTTCAAGTCCCCCCTTGCGCACATCACATCAGGAGATCCCCCGGCCGGGGTGCAGTTCCCGGCAGCGGGGATCTTCTGCTTTAACCGGGCCAACACCCCCTTCACCTGCGCGTTCGCTGCGGCCGGATTTCGTCCGCCGCCGAAAAACTTCCTGGATCCACCCATCCGGTCCTGTCCACCGGCCGAATAGCCAATGAGACACCAGCCTGGGGCAGGTGCTTACAAAGCCAGACCTGATAGACGCCGCGGACAGTCCGTCTGCGGCGAGCAGAAGCCATGATCCAAGGAGAACTGAAATGCAGACAATCACGCGCACAACCTTCAGCGTCGCAGGCGTTGCCGCTGCAGCATTGCTGGGCCTGACCGCCTGTGGCGGGACCGGCAGCACCTCGGGGTCTTCCGCCGCGGCTGAAAGCCCGTCCGCGGCTGCCTCCAGCATGGCCGCCTCCCCGTCGGCAAGCCCGTCCGCCGCTGCCATGGATCCCGCAGCAAACCTGGTGGGCCCGGGTTGCGCCGGCTACGCCGAGCAGGTTCCCACCGGCGCCGGCTCGGTTGAAGGCATGGCCCTCGATCCTGTGGCAGTTGCCGCCTCGAACAACCCCATCCTGACCACCCTGACCGCGGCCGTTTCCGGGAAGCTGAACCCCAAGGTTGACCTGGTGGACACGCTTAACGGCGGCGAATTCACGGTCTTCGCCCCGGTGGACGAGGCCTTCGCCAAGATCGACCCGGCCACCATCGAAACGCTGAAGACCGACGACGCACTCCTGAGCAAGATCCTCACCTACCACGTTGTCCCCGGCCAGATCACGCCCGACATGATCGCCGGCACCCACGCAACTGTCCAGGGCGGCTCCGTCACCGTGAGCGGCAGCGGCGACGCGCTCAAGGTTAATGACGCCAACGTGATCTGCGGCGGCGTCAAGACCAAGAACGCCACCGTCTACCTCATCGACTCTGTGCTGATGCCCAAGTAGGCAGCAGGCACTACCGCACTGCGAACCATCCGGACGCCGGGCCCCGCCAACCGCGGAGCCCGGCGCCGGCGCTTAAGCGGCAGCGGCATGTGGGGGACAACAGCCTTACCGGCACCGGCAGCACCGTCAATTAGACTGGCCTTTCCGGCCCGCAGGTAGCGGAACCGGCAATATCCAGAGGTGATCCACGAGTGCCCAGCAGTCCATCGCGGCGGACGGTCCTGACGGCCGGCGCCGCCCTCCTGGCACTGGGTGCAACCTCGTGCACGGCAGCTCCGGCCCCCTCGCCGTCGTCCGGTTCACCCAGCGCCACCACCCCGCCCAAACCCACGGCCACCTTCAACTTCGGCACCGCGGCACAGCCCCTGGGACTTGACCCGGCACTGTCCAGCGACGTCGAGTCACAGCGGATCACCCGGCAGATCCTTGAGGGGCTGGTGGGCGTGGACCAGACCACGGGCAAGCCCACACCGTTGCTGGCCACGGAATGGAGCGAGTCCAACGAGGGCCGCTCCTATGCCTTCACACTGCGCAAGGGAGTGGTCTTCCAGGACGGCACACCCTTCAACGCGGACGCCGTCTGCGTGAACTTCAACCGGTGGTTCGCCTTCTCCGCGGAGCTGCGCCGGCAGGCCCCGGGAAGCTCATTCAAGGGAGTCTTCAAGGCACACTCGGATGAGCCGGACCTGTCCATCTTCAAGAGCTGCACGGCCCTGTCCGAGCACACGGTACGGATCGACCTGACCCAGCGGTTCACCGCGTTCCTCCAGGCGCTCACCCTCCCCGCGTTCGCCATGGCGTCACCTGCCGCACTCGCCGCCGGCACCGCAGACGTCCTGGACCAGGACCGCGGTGGTCCCCCGCTGTCCGCCTTTGCCACCAGTCCCGTGGGTACAGGTCCTTTCAGCCTCGCCTCCTGGGACGCGGAAAGCGTCACCCTGGTGACCAACAAGGCGTACTGGGGCGAGCGGGGCCAGATTGCCACCATCAATTTCCTGGCCTACAACCATCCGCAGCTCCGGCTCCAGGCCCTGCTCGACGGCAAGATCGACGGCTACGATGCCGTGACCGTCGGCAACTTCGACCAACTGGTCAAGCGTGGAAAGCAGATCGTCCAGCGGGACCCGTTCTCGGTGATGTACGTGGGCATCAACCAGGAGGTGCCGGTCCTGCAGAATTTGAAGGTCCGGCAGGCCATCGAGATGGCGATCGACAAGGAAACCCTGATCCGGAAGTTCTTCATCGACAACACGGCAAAGGCCACCCAGTTTGTCCCGCCGAAGATCAGCGGCTTCAACAACGATGCCCCGGAACTGGGCCATGACCTGGCAAAAGCCAAGGAGTACCTCAAGGAAGCCGGCTACGCGGGCGAGGAACTGAAGTTCTACTACCCGCTGAACGTCACGCGGCCGTACCTGCCCACGCCTGAGAAGGTGTACGCCGAGCTCAGCCGGCAGCTCACCGCGGCGGGCTTCAATGTCCGGCCGGTCCCGGTGGAATGGTCCGAAGGCTACCTCCAGAAGGTCCAGTCACCCGGCGACCACGCGCTCCACCTCCTCGGCTGGAACGGATCCTACTCCGATGCCGACAACTTCGTGGGTCCCCTGTTCGGGGAGAAGAACGGCGAGTTCGGCTACCAGGATCCGCAGGTCTTCTCCAAGATCAACCGCGCCCGTGGCCTGCCGGAAGGACAGGAGCGGGATGAGCAATATCACACCATCAACGCCCAGATCGCTGCCACGGTACCGGCCGTTCCGATCGCCTTCCCTATCTCTGCACTGGCCCTCTCCGACCGGGTTGTGGGCTACCCTGCCTCGCCGGTCTTAAATGAAGTTTTCACGAAGGTGCAACTAAAGCCTTGACGGGCGGAGCCAATTTCAGTATGTCGGCTGCCCGGGGATATTCTGTGACAGCCAGAGCCGCTGCAATCGGAGACTGATCGTGACCTTCATTTCCAAGACCCCGCATGCCGACGTCGTCCTGATTGGCGGCGGCATCATGAGCGCCACGCTGGGGGCATTTCTCAAGCAGCTGGAGCCGAACTGGACCATCTCCCTGTTCGAGCGGCTGGACCAGCCCGGGCTTGAAAGCTCGGGCCCGTGGAACAACGCAGGAACCGGCCATGCCGCCCTCTGCGAACTCAACTACTCCCCTGCAGCCAAAGACGGCTCAGTAAACCCCGCCAAGGCACTGCTCATCAACGAGCAGTTCCAGCTCTCCCGGCAGTTCTGGTCCCACCTGGTGGACCGGAACCTCATCGGTTCGCCCAAGGGCTTCATCAACACCGTGCCGCACATGAGCTTCGTGATCGGCGAGGACCACACCCGCTTCCTGAAGACCCGGTATGAGGCGCTGAAGCCGCACACTCTGTTCCGGAGCATGGAGTACTCGGAGGACCAGGCGCAGATCTCCAAGTGGGCTCCGCTGATCGTCAAGGGACGCGACCCGAAGCAGCGTGTTGCCGCCACGCGTGCCGCCGAAGGCACCGACGTCGACTTCGGGGCACTGACCCGCGAGCTGACAACGTACCTGGGGAACAACGGCGTCGAAATCAACTACGGCCACGACGTCACGGGGATTTCCCGCGCGTCCGACGGCGGCTGGGACCTCTCACTGAAGTACCCGAAGTCCGGCGAACACGGCAAGATCCATGCCAAGTTCGTCTTCGTCGGTGCCGGCGGCGGCGCCCTCCACCTGCTCCAGGCTTCCGGCATCCCGGAAAGCAAGGGCTACGGCGGGTTCCCCGTGTCCGGCCAGTTCTTCCGCTGCACCGACGAAACCATCGCGGCCCAGCACAGCGCCAAGGTGTACGGCCAGGCGTCGGTGGGCGCTCCGCCCATGTCCGTCCCGCACCTGGACACCCGCTACGTGGACGGCAAGCGTTCACTGCTGTTCGGCCCCTACGCCGGGTTCTCCACCAACTTCCTCAAGAACGGCTCCTACCTGGACCTGCCGCTGTCCATCCGCCCGTCCAACATCATTCCGATGCTTGCCGTGGCCAAGGACAACATGGACCTCACCGCCTACCTGATCAAGGAAGTGGCCAAGCGGCACGGGGACAAGGTGGAGGCGCTGCGTGAGTACTACCCCGAGGCCAAGGATGGCGACTGGGAACTGATTACCGCCGGCCAGCGTGTACAGATCATCAAGAAAGACCCCAACAAGGGCGGTGTCCTGCAATTCGGTACTGAAGTGATCGCCGGCCGTGATGGCTCCATCGGCGCGCTCCTCGGCGCGTCCCCCGGAGCTTCGACCGCCGTTCCGATCATGATCGAACTGCTGCAGAAGACGTTCCCGAAGAACTTCAAGGGCTGGCAGTCGAAGCTCAAGGATATGATGCCCGGCTACGGGGTGAAGCTGGATGAGAATCCGGACCTCGCCGTCGAGCTGGAGCAGGCGACCGCCAAGTCACTGCAGCTGGAGAGCGTTTCCGCCGGCCGCTGACCCGGCCGGGGCCACCGGCCGGCACCAGCGGGAACGCACCAGTTCCCCTACCCTCCAGGAGTGCATGCGATGTTCCGGCTGGCCCACCTCTCCCTGGCGAACCGGGCGCTGATCGCACTGATCACCGTCTTTGCGTCCGTCTTCGGCGTGATCACCATGACCTCGCTGAAGCAGGAGCTCATTCCTTCCATTGAGTTCCCGCAGATCACGGTGCTCACCGCCATGCCCGGAGCCTCTCCGGAGGTCGTGGACAAGCAGGTGAGCGGGCCGCTGGAGACGGCGCTCAACGGGGTGGAGGGGCTGGAGTCCACCTCCTCCACCTCGCGGAACGGGGTTTCGCAGATCACCATGGTCTTCACGTATGGCTCCAACCTGGACCGCGCCCGCGCCCAGATCGACCGCGCCATCTCCAACGCCAAGAGGACGCTGCCGGAGGACGTCCAGCCGCAGGCCATCGCCGGCAGCATCAGCGACTTCCCGATCGTCTTCCTGGCCGTGTCCTCGGACAAGCCGCTCAGCGAACTCAATGCCGACCTTCAGCGCCTGAGCGTGCCGAGGCTGCAGAAGATCGACGGCGTCCGGGGAGCCGACGTCACCGGCGGGGCCACCCAACACATCGAGATCCTTCCGCGCCCTGAGGCCATGGCGGCCGCGGGGGCCAGCATCACCTCCATCCGGGACGCGCTGGCAAACAACGGTGCACTGGTGCCGGCCGGAACCCTGGAGGAAGAGGGCAAGACGCTGTCCCTGCAGATCGGCAGCCCGGTGGACTCGCTCGACGCCATCAAGGCCCTCCCGCTGTCCGGGGCAAAGAATGCCGCCACCGTCGGCTCCGTGGCGGACGTGTCGCTGCAGGACGATGAACGCACGTCGATCACCCGCACCAACGGGGAGGAAACCCTCGCGGTGTCCGTCACCAAGAAGCCCGAGGGTGACACTGTGGCCATCTCCCACGCCGTGCGGGACATGCTGGGCGACCTGGAAACCGAACTGGGTTCCGGTGCGAAGTTCACGCCGGTCTTCGACCAGGCACCCTTCATCGAGAAGTCCATCAAGGACCTGACCACGGAGGGCCTGCTGGGACTGGGCTTCGCCGTGGCCGTCATCCTGGTCTTCCTGATGTCCACCCGTTCCACCCTGGTGACCGCCGTTTCCATCCCCCTGTCCCTGCTGATCACCTTCATCGGGCTCTCGGCCACCAACTACTCGCTGAACATCCTGACGCTCGGCGCGCTGACCATCGCCATCGGCCGGGTAGTGGATGACTCAATCGTCGTCATCGAAAACATCAAGCGGCACCTCACGTACGGGGAGGAGAAGGTCACCGCCATCCTCACCGCCATCCGGGAGGTTGCCGGTGCCATCACCGCTTCCACCCTGACCACGGTTGCCGTGTTCCTGCCCATTGCCTTCGTGGGTGAACTGGCCGGCGAGCTGTTCCGGCCCTTCGCCCTGACTGTCACCATGGCGTTGCTGGCCTCGCTGCTGGTCTCGCTGACCATCGTTCCGGTGCTGGCCTACTGGTTCCTCCGGAACAAGGGCGCGGTGCCCGGCGGACTGCAGGCGGATTCCGCCGCGGCGCGGGCTTTCGCCGCCGAGGCCCGGGCGAAGGCGCTGGAAGCCGAGCAGCGCAGCCGGCTGCAGCGGGGCTACCTGCCCATCCTGACCTCGACGCAGAAGCACCCCGTCATCACGCTGGTGGCGGCAGTACTGGTGCTGGGCGCGACCGCCGCCATGGCTCCCCTGCTGGCCACCAACCTCCTGGGCAATTCCGGCCAGAACAGCATGACCGTCCGCCAGGTGCTCCCTGCCGGAACCAGCCTGGCGGACACCAGCGCGGCTGCCGTCCGGCTGGAGGAGGTGCTCCGCGGCATCGACGGCATCAAGGACGTCCAGGTGACATCAGGCAACGCACAGGCCGGGTTCGCCGCCCTCGTCTCCACCGGCTCCTCGAATTCCACCTTCACAGTGGTCACCGACGAAAAGGCGGACCAGGTGGAGCTGCAGCACACCGTGCGTTCCGAACTGGCCAACGTGCCGGATTCCGGCAAGGTATCGGTGGGAACGCAGCAGGGCGGCTTCGGCACGTCCTCCACCGTGGACATAACCCTCAGGGCTGCCAGCACGGCCGACCTGCAGGAAGCCAGCGACACGATGGTTGCGGCCATGGCCGGTGTCCCGGGCAGCAGTGAGGTGGAAACCAACCTGGCAGCCACCCAGCCCGTCGTGCAGGTGAAGGTGGACCGGGCCAAGGCCGTGGCGGCGGGCCTCAACGAGGAACAGGTTGCCGGGGTCCTCGCATCCACCATCAGCCCCATCCCGGCAGGCGAAGTCCGGATCGACACCGACGACTTCCCGGTGCAGATCGGCAAGGGAACCCGGTTCACCAGCATCGACGCGGTGCGGAACATCCCGCTGCCCGCAGCCGCCGGCCCGGTGACGCTGGGCACCATCGCCTCCGTGGAACAGGTGGACGTTCCGGTCTCCATCACTGCCAGCAACGGGCAGCGGACCGCACGGGTCTCCGTCACGCCGTCGGGCTCCAACCTTGGTGCGGTCAGCGCCGAAGTCCAGAAGCGGCTGGCTGACGTGCAGCTCCCGCCGGGGGTGACCGCCGAAATCGGCGGCGCAACCACGCAGCAGGCGGAATCGTTCCGGCAGCTTGGCCTGGCCCTGCTGGCGGCCATCGCCATCGTGTACGTGATCATGGTGGCCACCTTCAAATCCCTGGTCCAGCCGCTGATCCTGCTGGTCTCCGTTCCGTTCGCGGCCACCGGGGCCGTGGCCCTGCTGCTGGTGACAGGCGTCCCGCTTGGCCTCCCGTCCCTGATCGGCATGCTCATGCTGGTGGGCATCGTGGTCACCAACGCCATCGTGCTGATCGACCTCATCAACCAGTACCGGCAGCCGCGTGACGGACGGCCGGGGATGAACGTTGCGGACGCCATCACGCACGGGGCCCGCCAGCGGCTCCGGCCCATCCTGATGACGGCACTGGCAACGGTCTTCGCCCTTACCCCCATGGCCATGGGGCTCACGGGCGGCGGGGGATTCATTTCGCAGCCGCTGGCCGTGGTGGTGATCGGCGGGCTCGTCTCCTCAACGGCCCTGACGCTCGTCCTGGTCCCGGTGCTGTACCGGCTGGTGGAGGGCCGGCGCGAGAAGAAGGCGCTGCTCCGGGAACTCCAGGAACGCCCCGAGTTCGCTGCCGCCACCGACGTGGATGAGGAATTCGACGACTGGACCACGGGCATGGTGCCCAAGGTCAGCGGCCGCCGTGCCGCCCAGGGAAGCCCGGAGTAAAACAGGGAATATTCGCCGCCCGGCTGCGTTGTACCCGGCGATAGATGCAAATGCATCTAAATTGGTTTACACTTGAACCAAGCTCGCAACTCCAGGAAAGGGCACATCATGCAGATCGGCGTCTTCAGCGTCAGCGATATCACCACGAATCCCACCACGGGCCGCACTCCCACCGAGAACGAGCGGATCAAGGCCTCGGTTGCCATCGCCAAAAAGGTCGAAGAGATCGGGATGGACGTCTACGCGCTGGGCGAGCACCATAACCGGCCGTTCTTCTCCTCCTCCCCCACCACCACGCTCGCCTACATCGCGGCACAGACCGAGCGGATCATCCTGTCAACGGCCACCACGCTGATCACCACGAACGACCCCGTGAAGATCGCCGAGGACTTCGCGATGCTCCAGCATCTTGCCGACGGGCGCGTGGACCTGGTCCTGGGCCGCGGCAACACCGCACCGGTGTACCCCTGGTTCGGCAAGAACATCCAGGACGGCGTGGAGCTGGCCATTGAGAACTACAGCCTGCTGCGCCGGCTGTGGGACGAGGACACCGTGAACTGGTCCGGAAAGTTCCGCACCCCGCTGCAGAACTTCACCTCCACGCCCCGCCCGCTCGACGGCGTCGCCCCCTTCGTCTGGCACGGCTCCATCCGCACGCCGCAGATCGCCGAAGTGGCCGCGTACTACGGTGACGGCTTCTTCGCCAACAACATCTTCTGGCCCAAGGAGCACTACCAGCAGCTGATCGGCCTCTACCGCGAGCGCTACGAGCACTACGGCCACGGCAAGGCGGACCAGGCGATCGTTGGCCTGGGCGGCCAGTTCTTCATGCGGAAGAACTCGCAGGACGCCGTCCGGGAATTCCGGCCCTACTTCGACAACGCCCCCGTCTACGGGCACGGGCCGTCGCTGGAGGATTTCACCGCGCAGACGCCCCTCACGGTGGGCAGCCCGCAGGAAGTCATTGAAAAGACCTTGACCTTCCGCGAGCACTTCGGCGACTACCAGCGGCAGCTGTTCCTCATTGACCACGCCGGCCTTCCGCTGAAGACGGTGCTGGAGCAGCTTGACCTGTTCGGCGAGGAAGTCCTTCCGGTGCTGCGCAAGGAGTACGCCGCGCGCAAGCCCGCCCACGTTCCGGAGCCGCCCACCCATGCAGGCCGCGTGGCCACGCTGCTGGCTGCCCAGGACGCTGCAAAGACCCCGGCGGAGGCGTAATGGCTGCCGGAGGACCGGAATCCCCCGTCCGCCTCGCGGCGGAGACCTGGGAGTCGCTGTTCCGGGCCCAGGTGGCTGTGATGCGGAAACTGCAGTCGGGCCCGGCTTTCCGGAAGCTGGCGGTGAACGAGTACGACGTCCTGTTCACGCTGTCCCGCTGCCCTTCCGGCTGGCTGCGGCTCAACGAGCTCAATGACAACGTCCTGCTGAGCCAGTCCAGCCTGAGCCGGCTGGTGGAGCGGCTGGAGAAGCGCGGGCTGGTGGCACGGATGCCGGCCCCGGAGGACGGCCGCGGCATCCTGATCCAGCTCACCGATGAAGGCCGGGAGCTCCAGAAGGAGATTGGCCGTGAGCACGTCCGCGACATTTCCGCGCTGGTGGGCCCGGCCCTGACACCGGCGGAGCAGAAGGAGCTCCGCCGGCTGACGGACAAGCTCCGGGATTCCCTGGGGAAACGCTAGCCCAGCTGCACCAGCCGGCCGGCGTCCTCAACCGGCAGGTCCCCGTTGACGACGGCGGTGACCTTCAGCTGGTTGAGGACCAGGCTGCCGCCCACCGTGGAGAGGAAGGCGGTATCTGAGGAGTCCCGCCCGGCGGTGATGCGCAGCATCGACTCGCGCGGGGCGAGCCCCGTGGGGTCGATGACGTGCCAGGCGCCGTCCACGTAGGCCTCGGCCACGGCGTGGAAGTCCATGGGGTTGAGCCCGGGGGCGTAGACCGCCGCCAGGCGGGCCGGAATGTCCTTGGACCGCAGCAGGGCGATGGCGAGGTGCGCGAAGTCCCGGCACACGCCGCGCCTGCTGAGCAGTGTCTCCACGGCGCCGTCGGTGCCGCGGGATGAGCCGCTGAGGTAGCGGAGCTCGCCGTGGACCCAGTTGCGCACCGCGTGCAGCAGGCCGGTTCCGGAGACGCTGTCGAATTCGGCATAGGCAGTGGGCAGCAGCCGGTCCGACTCCGCATACCGGCTGGGACGGACGTAGCGGATGCGGTCGGTGAGGCCGGTGTCCTCCGGCTCCCCCCGCCCGGCCACGGTAGCCGCGTACTCCACCGTGACGTCGGAGGGTTCGCTGAACTCCATGTAGTGGAACCTGCCGCCGTGGTGGTCGCCGATTTCGGTCAGCGCCACCTCCTCGCCGCCGGCCTTGACGGACAGGGACTCCTTGAAGGAGGAGTAGCCGCTGTTCCGTGCCACCGCGATGGCCATGGCCACCTTGGTGTTGGCTGCGGTGCGGAAGGCCAGGCGTGCGGAAACAGAGCGTTCCATGAATCTCCGGGGGTGTCGGCGTCGGAAGGAAAGCCCCCGCCATGCCCGCTCCTGTGGGAGCCGGCAGCGGGACTAGTTTTTGATCTCCAGAGACATTAGCATCCGCTGCACGTTGGCGAAGTCCGCGCTTCCCTCCACGTACTCAGCCGCCTGACCGAGGGTGTCGAACGCCTTGGCGGGGGCTACCTTCTCGTCCGGCGCGAACGCCTTCAGGGACACCAGGTCGCCGAAGGACCAGTCCCCCTTGCCGGCCGGGCCGCGGACCACGTTCCGGAGTTCGCACGCCTGGTTGCCGGCGCCGCCCACCACGTTGGTGATGCCGTAGGACCCGAAGAACCTGTACCCCTGGATCACCCGGAACACCATCCGCGGCGGGATGGTCCCCTCGCCGCCCGCGGCCGCCACGTCCACCGGCAGGCTGCTGATCACGGTGTACGGCTTGCGGGCGCTTTCGGGACAGTCAGCGGCCGACGGCGGCAGTCCGGTCCGCAGGGCTGCCATGAACGTACCGTCGGGCTTCTTGACCTCAATCTTCAGCGCACCGGGCAGGGTCCCCTCATCAGGAGTTACGGACTGGGCGATCCACTCCTGCGGCAGTTCGAAACTCACGGTCTTCGCGGGATCGGAGAACGTCTTCCAGGCGGCGGCCGTGGCGGCAGGTGACGGTCCGGCGGTGGCAGTGGCGGAAGCCCCGTCCGTGGCCGGGGCTGGTGACGCGCCGGAACCGGCACTAGGGCCGGCAGGTGACTGCGTCACATCAGGCTGCGCCGTCCAACCGGGACCGCTGTCCTGCGGCCCGGAGCATCCAGGCACGGCCAGCGCGGCGGCCAGCAGGAAAACGGCGGACAGGACGGGAACCGGTGCCTTGCCTCTCATGGAGCCAGCCTAGCCGCGCTTCCCTGCTTGCCACGGCGGGCGGCGGGGTGTTTCCTGCCCGCCCCTCCCGTCCGGATCCCAGCCGCAGGACCGGGCGTGCCCGGTGGGCGTGTCGCCGTCGAACCTGCATACCTGTCACGGGGACTAGGCTGGGGACTATGGCGGAACAGCACGGCACGGCCGAAGAAAACCCCGCGGACATCTCCGCCGTCGACATCGCGGACTGGCGGCTCCGGACCTTTGCCCTGTACGAAAACGTCCGGAAGATCTCTGCCGAAAGTCCGGCGGAGGCGCATTCCTACTGGCGGCACCAGCGGGACCTGATGTTTGCCACGCACCCGGCCTCGGCACTCACCGCCGAGGGCAAGGCGCTGTTCTCCGGCCTCAAAACGGCCGACTACGACCCCATCTACCGGTTCCACGTGCCGCTGACCAAGGAGGGTGCCGGCCGGGAGATGGCGGTGGACACCGGGACCGACGGCGTGGTCCACTTCATCCGGCTGGGCACCTTTGACCTGCCGGAGATGGGGCAGCTTGCCGTGTGGAAGCTGCATGGGTACGGCGGCGGCATCTTCGTGCCGTTCAGGGATGCGACGGCGGGCCAGCCGGGCGGCAGCTACGGTGGCGGACGGTACCTCCTGGACACCATCAAGGGCGCCTTCCACGGTGTCCAGGGCACCGGCGCCGATGCCACGTTCGTCCTGGACTTCAACTTTGCGTACAACCCATCCTGCGCCTACAACGAGGCGTGGGCGTGCCCCCTGCCGGGCCCGGCCAACCGGCTGGCCGTGGAGATCCCGGTGGGCGAACTGTACTGACGCCCACGGGGGCCGTGGCGTCATCGCGCCGTCAAACAATGCTGCCGGCGCCCATGGCCAGCGATCAACGACCAGCGCCGTCAGCCCGTGCGTTCAGCCGGCGCCGTCAGCCTGCGCCCAGGGCCCTGACGCTGGTGACGGCGGAACCCACGGCGGCGGCCCCAGCGGCCAGGTCCTCCGCGGTGACGGAGGAATCGAAGCTGAACCGGACCGCGGTCTGGGCAACCTCGGCGGGAATCCCCATGGCAGTCAGCACCGGCGACGGCGCATCCGATCCGGCTGCACACGCCGATCCGCTGGAACACACCACGCCCTGGCGTTCCAGTTCCAGCAGCACGGACTCGCCGCTGGTGCCGGGAAAGCAGAAGGACGCCACGGACGGGAGGCGGTCCGTGGGGTGGCCGGTGAGGACGGCTCCGGGGACGGCCGACAACACTGTACTGACGAAGTTGTCCCGTAGCGCCGTGACCCTCGCCTGCTGGTCCTGCTGGCGTGCCTGGGAGAGTGCCAGCGCGGTGGCCAGGCCGACGGCGCCGGCAACGTTCTCGGTGCCGGACCGCCGGCCGCGTTCCTGCCCGCCCCCGTGGATGAGCGGTTCCATCCTTGTCCGGCTCCGGACATAGAGCACGCCACAGCCTTTGGGCGCCCCCAGTTTGTGGCCGGAGATGCTCAGTGCGTCCACGCCGAGGGCCTTGGTGTCCAGGGCCAGCCAGCCTGCGGCCTGCACGGCGTCGGTGTGGAAGGGGATTCCGCGCTCCCGGGCCAGGGCGGCCAGCTCCGTGATCGGCTGGACGGTGCCCACCTCATTGTTGGCGTACATCGCGCTGACCAGCGCCGTCTCCGGCCGGAGGACGTCCCCGAGCGCCTTGGGCGTCACCTGTCCATAGCTGTCCACCGGCACCACGTCCACGCTGAAGCCGTGGAAGCGTTCCAGGTAGCGGGCGGATTCCTCCACCGCCGGGTGTTCGACGGCGCTGATCACCACCCGGTTCACGGCAGGGTCCGCGGCCTGCCGGGCCAGGGCGATGCCCTTCACGGCCAGGTTGTCAGCTTCGGTCCCTCCCGACGTGAAGGTCACTTCGCCCGGCCGGCAGCCCAGTGCGGCGGCCACGGAGGCTCGGGCGTCAGCCAGTGCCCGCGCGGCGGACTCCCCCAGCGTGTGGTGGCTGGAGGGGTTTCCGAATTCTCCGGTGAGGTAGGGCCACATGGCCTCGAGCACCTCACGGCGGACGGGGGTGGTGGCGGCGGCATCCAGGAAAATCACAGTGTGCTCACCCGACGGTCAGTTCCACGTCCAGGCCGAGGTCGAGGGCAGCCACTGTGTGCGTCAGGGCGCCAACGGAGATGACGTCCACGCCGGTGGCGGCGATCTCCGCAACCGTGTGGATGTTGACGTTCCCGCTCGCTTCCACCCGAGCCCGTCCTGCCACCAGGGCAACCCCTGCGGCCAGCTCTTCGGTGCTGAAGTTGTCCAGCATGATGGTGTCCACGCCTGCCGCCAGGACCGGTTCAATCTGGTCCATCCGGTCCACTTCCACTTCGAAGTGCGTGGTGTGCCCCAGCTGCGCCTTGGCTTCGAGCAGGAGTTCCGTGAGCCTGGCCGGGTCCCCGCCGGTCATCACCGCCAAGTGGTTGTCCTTGGCGAGCACGGCGTCGGAAAGGCTGTACCGGTGGTTGGCCCCGCCGCCGCAGCGCACGGCAAAGCGCTCCAGGATCCGCAGGCCGGGGGTGGTTTTACGGGTGTCGGTGATCCGCGCCCGCGTGCCCCGGGTCAGCTGCACGAACTCGGCGGTCCGGGTGGCGATGGCGGACATCCGCTGGACCAGGTTGAGTGCAACCCGCTCGGCGAGCAGCACGGACCTGGCGGGGCCGCTGACCCGGGCGAGGTGCGTGCCGGCGTCGAACGTTTCCCCGTCCGCCACCAGCAGTTCGACGCTGATGCCCGGATCCACCAGCTGCATCGCATCGCGGAACACGGTGGCCCCGCTGAGGACGCCGGGCACGCGGGCGTTCAGGACGGCCGTGGCGCGGGCGGCGGCCGGGATCAGCAGCTGCGAGGTGATGTCCCCGGCGGGGGCGTCCTCGGCGTACGCCCGTGCCAGGATTTCCCGGACAGGGCCTGCGGGAAGGGTCAGGCCGGGAGCCCGCCCGGGACGGACGGCCTGGTCGATTACGGAGTGCTCAGTCATGGACAAGGCTCGCTTTCGGAGGTGACATGGTTTCGACGGGTTCGTCGCTGCGGTAGTGGGCACCAAGGGATTCGGAGCGTTCCAGCGCTGCAGCAACCAGCAGCCGGGCTGCCAGCAACAGGTTCCGGTCCTCATGCGCAGCGACGGCATCAGGAGCACCGGTTGGAACGACGCCGGCCCACCGCTCCAGGGTGCCGGCGGCCTCCCCCAACAGCTCCCCCGACCGCAAAACACCAGCATGCGAAGTCATCAACCGGCGAAGAGCCTCCCGCGAAAAACGAGCATCCCCTCCCCCACTAAACGAGAAACCGGCCCCGCCAGCTGCTGACGCCGCCGAAAAGGTGACGTTCGAGCGGTCGCCTGATGGTGCCCCGGAAGCGTGCGTCAAGGCGAGGCCGCCCGCGGCCGAGACAGCACGCGGAGGGGTGCCGTCAGGCGAACCCCAAGTGGAGCCTGAGAGGAAGTCCTCAACAGCGCGGCGGCCGAAGACGAGTCCTTCGAGGAGCGAGTTGCTGGCCAGCCGGTTTGCGCCGTGGACACCGGTGCGGGCGACTTCGCCGGCGGCGTAGAGCCCGGGGATGCTGGTGCGGGCGGAGTGGTCGGTGGCGATGCCGCCCATCCAGTAGTGGGCTGCCGGCGCCACCGGGACAAGTTCGCGGGTCCAGTCGATGCCGGCCTCGCGGGTCTTCCGGGTGAGGGTGGGGAACCGGCGCTCGAGGAACCCTGCCCCGCGCGCCTCCTCGATGACGCGTGCGTCCAGGTAGACGTGGCCGTTCGGGTCGCCGAGTTTGGCCAGGTGGAGGGCGATGCTGCGTGATACGACGTCGCGCGGGGCGAGTTCGGCGTCGGGGTGGTAGGCGCGCATGAAGCGGCGCCCGCCGGCGTCAACCAGGATGGCGCCTTCCCCGCGGACCGCTTCGGAGATCAGCAGCGGCCCGGCCGGGGCGGCAGCCCGGTCAGCGGCCGCGTCCACCATGCAGGTCGGGTGGAACTGGAAGAACTCCAGGTCCGCGGTGGCTGCGCCGGCGCGGACGGCAAGCGCCAGGCCGTCGGCGGTGGCAACGCCGGGGTTGGTGGTCTGGGCGAACAGATGGCCGGCGCCGCCGGTGGCCAGGAGGACGGCGTCGGCCTCGATGCAGGCTGTCCGGCCGTCCTGCAGATACCCGACGCCGGTGACCCGGCCGCCGTCCTTCAGCAGGCCGGTTGCGTAGGCCCTGGTCAGGACCCGCAGTTTGCCTTCCGCCTGCGCTGCCAGCACGGCACGGATCAGGGCCTCGGCAACCCTGGCGCCGGTGGCATCGCCGCCGGCGTGGAGGATGCGGGGCGCGCTGTGCGCCGCTTCCAGGCCAAGGGCGGGGCCGCCGCCGTTCCCCATGTCAAAGCGCACACCGAACCGCCGGAGGCCCTCAATGTCCAGCCGCGCTTCAGTGCACATGAGCCGGACGGCCCCTTCATCGCAGTGCCCGGCACCGGCCCGGAGCGTGTCGGCGATATGCGCGGCCACGGTGTCACCGGGCGCGGGGTCCTGGAGCACGGCTGAAATCCCGCCCTGGGCGTACCAGGTGTTGCTTTCGTCCAGCCGGCCCTTGGTCAGCAGGACGGTGTCGGCACCGGCGTCGGCCGCCAGCAGGGCGGCGTACAGGCCGGCGATGCCGCTTCCGACGACGACGAGCCGCCGCCGGGCGGGCGCTGCTGAGCTGGTCCCGGACGGGACCGTCCCTCGCTCGAACATGGGGGGCCTTCGCTACGGCCTGGCCGCGAGCATGCGCTCGAGGGCGGTCCGGGCGTTGGCCTGCACGGCATCGTCCACGGTGATCCTGTTCACCACCCGGCCGGCAACCAGTTCCTCAAGCACCCAGGCGAGGTAGCCCGGGTGGATCCGGTACATGGTTGAGCAGGGGCAGATGACGGGGTCAAGGCAGAAGATGGTGTGCTGCGGGTACTCGGCGGCGAGCCGGTTCACCATGTTGATCTCGGTGCCGATCGCGAAGGTTGTGGGCTCCGTGGCGCCGGCGATGGCTTTCTTGATGAAGTCCGTCGAACCGGCGGAATCCGCGGCGTCAACCACTTCCATGGGGCACTCCGGGTGGACGATCACCTGGACGCCGGGGTAGTCGGCCCGTGCCTTGTCGATCTGGGCGGTGGTGAAGCGCTTGTGGACGGAGCAGAACCCGTGCCACAGGATGACCCGTGAATCCAGGAGCGCCTGCTCACCGTTGCCGCCGAGTTCCTTGCGCGGGTTCCACATGGGCATCTGCTCCAGCGGCACGCCCAGCGCCTTTGCGGTGTTGCGGCCCAGGTGCTGGTCCGGGAAGAACAGCACGCGCTGTGCCCGCTGGAAGGCCCATTCAAGGACTGTCTTAGCGTTGGACGAGGTGCACACGATGCCCCCGTGCTCGCCGCAGAATGCCTTGAGGGCTGCGGAGGAATTCATGTAGGTGACGGGAATCACCGGAACCCGGCCGTCGGCGTCGGGCTCGGTGCCGAAGATTTCCTCCAGCTGTTCCCAGCACTCGGCGACGGAGTCGGCGTCGGCCATGTCCGCCATGGAGCAGCCGGCGGCGAGGTTGGGCAGGATGACAGCCTGGTCGGGCTTGGAGAGGATATCCGCGGTTTCGGCCATGAAGTGGACCCCGCAGAAAATGATGGCTTCTGCGTCCGGCCGGGTGAGTGCGGCGTTGGCCAGCTGGAAGGAGTCGCCCACGAAGTCCGCGTACTGGACAACCTCGTCCCGCTGGTAGAAGTGCCCCAGGATGACGGCACGGTCCCCCAGTGCAGCTTTGGCGGCGGTGATGCGTTCGGCAAGCTCGGCGTCGCTGGCGAGCTTGTATTCCTCGGGCAGCTGCCCCTGCCGGGGGGTAGCCGCCGGTGCCACGTCGGCGCTGGAGGCTCCCGGACCGTAGGCGGGGACACCGGCGAGCGCCTCGGCCAGATCGTAGTCCCACGGGCCCTTGGCGAGGGCGGGGCTGCAGGTGCTGCCTTTGGCGGCTGCGCCCTTTTCGGCCTGTTCACGCGTGATGAGCTGGATTGCTGTGTTGACGCTGCTCATGGTGTGCTCCTGTTGTCTGGATCAAGGCCGGGACGGCCGGTAAAGCGGTAGAGGCGGGGCGGGCGGTGTTTACCGCCCTGGAGGAACTGGTCTGTTTCTTCGATTTCCGGGGTGGACCTGAGCTGGCGCCGGAAGTTGGCCGGGTCCAGTTGGCGGTCCAGGACCGCTTCGTAGACCTCGCGGACCTGGGCGAGGGTGAAGTACTCGCCCAGGAGGTGGTAGGCCACCGAGCCGTAGGCCAGCTTGTTCCGGAGGCGCCAGAGTGCGTAGTCCACAATCGCGTTATGGTCGAACGCCAGGTCGCCCAGCCGGTCCGCCCGGAACCACCGCACATTCTCGGAAACGTCGGCCAGCGCCGCCTCCGTCGGCTGGACCAGGGCCCAATAGACAATGGAGACCACCCGCTGGGTGGGTGACCGGTGCAGGCCGCCGAAGGCGTACAGCTGCTCCAGGTAGTTGGGGGCCAGGCCGGTCGTTTCCCGAAGGTTCCGTGATGCGGCGTCCTGGAGGGACTCATCATGGCTGAGGGGGCCGCCGGGCAGGGCCCACAGTCCCTTGAAGGGTTCGCGGATTCGGCGCACCAGCGGCAGCCACAGGGTGGGCCGGCCCGATGTTTCGCTGGGCCGCAGGGCGAAAATGACAGTGGAAATGGCGAGCGAAGGGGGCGCGGCACGGCGCTCGGAGACATTCGCTGAGCTGTAGTACATGCATCCACCTCCTTCTTCATTACGGTTCGGCTGCCGGTCGCGCCAGTTATAGTCAACGTGACCATAACTGATTCTAAGGCCGTCGGGCCCTAAACCGGAAATGTGTCCGACGCGACTGAAACGCGCCCCGGGCCGGTGGCGCCCGGAGGCCCAGCCGGGGCGGTTCGGCAAGGCGCCCGCCAGGCGGTAAATTCGAGTGGTCCCAAGAGGACGAAAACCCAAGACCCCAAGAAGGTTCACTTCCATGACGACGAAGTCCGCCCCCGCCCGCCCGCAGCACCACCTCGGCCACAGCATGAAGCCCCGGCAGCTCACCATGATGGGGCTGGGATCCGCCATCGGCGCCGGCCTGTTCCTCGGTTCCGGCGCCGGCATCCAGGCAGCGGGCCCCGCGGTGCTGGTCTCCTACCTTGTGGCAGGGACACTCATCATCCTGGTGATGTGGGCACTGGGCGAGATGGCGGCGGCGAATCCGACCAGCGGGGCCTTCTCCGTCTATGCGGAAAGGGCCCTGGGCAAGACTGCCGGGGCCACCATCGGGTGGCTGTGGTGGCTGCAGCTGGTGGTGGTGATCGCCGCCGAAGCACTCGGCGCCGCAGGGCTGCTGTTTTCGGTATGGCCCGTCATCCCGGTCTGGGCACTTGCACTGGTGTTCATGGTGGTCTTCACCGGGATCAACCTGGCCGGCGTCCGGAACTTCGGGGAGTTCGAATTTTGGTTTGCCATCCTCAAGGTGGCCGCGATCGTGCTGTTCCTGGTGGTGGGCGCAGCCCTTCTGCTGGGACTCCTGCCGGACGTTGCCTCGCCCGGCCTGGCAAACCTCACCACGGATTTCGCCCCGCAGGGACTGGGAGGCATCGCCTCGGCGCTCTTCGTGGTGATCTTCGCCTTCGGTGGAACCGAAATCGTCTCGGTGGCGGCAGCGGAGACGGAAGATCCCGAGCACAGCGTGGGAAAGGCCATCCGCACCGTGGTGTGGCGGATCCTGGTGTTCTACATCGGCTCGGTGTTCGTCATCGCCGCAGTCCTTCCCGCCACGTCCGGCGCACTGGCGTCGCCCTTCGCCGGCGTCCTCGACGCCGCAGGCATCCCGGGTGCCGCCACCGCCATAACCCTGGTGGCCGTCGTCGCGCTCCTTTCCGCGCTGAATGCCAACCTGTACGGCGCCTCGCGGATGGTCTATTCGCTGGCGGAGCGGGGGGAGGCGCCGGCTTTCCTCTCGCGGCTGGCCGGGCAGAGCGTCCCGATGCTCGCGGTCGCGGTCTCCGTGGCCTTCGGTTTCATTGCCACCGTCCTGGAACTGCTCTTCCCGGAGCGCATCCTGCCGGCGCTCTTCCAGCTGGTGGGGTCCACCTGCCTGGTGGTGTGGGGCAGCGCGCTGGTGTCCCAGCTGGTGCTGCGCCGCCGCGCGGACCGGGAGGACATCCGCCTCCCCCTGCGGATGAAGGGCTTCCCGGGCCTCACTATTGTTGGCCTGGTCCTGCTGGCACTGATCTTTGCCGTCGGCTTCAGCGCCGACGCCAGCCGGGTGCAGCTTTTCAGCACCTTTGCCCTGATCGCCGGCATCGCCCTCGCCTGCGCGCTGGGAGCCCGGTTCACACGCCGGTCCTCCGGCGCCGCCCGGCGCCAGCACGGCAGGTAGAGTGATGCCAGGCACCGTCGCGCCGGGCCCGCCCGGACGCATGAGTTGATGAGGACTGACAGCATGAGCGGCAGGCACACCGGCCAACAGCAAACCCACACTGTGGAGGGCACGGACCCCCAGCTGTACGTGGGGGTCCACGAACCGGAGGAGGATGCCGGGCTCCGGCCGGTGCTGCTGCTGCACGGCTTTTCCTCCTCCTCCAAGCTCAACTGGGAGGACACCGGCTGGGTGCAGGCGCTGCTGCAGGCGGGACGCCGGGTGATCACCGTGGACCTGCCGGGGCATGGCCGCAGCGGTGCGCCCGAGGACCGTGATTCCTACTCCCCCAGCAGGATCCGTGCGGACCTGCTGCAGGCAGCGTTCGACGCCGGCGTTCGGCCCCTTCAGGCAGGCGACCCTTCCAGCGGACTGGACGTTGTGGGCTATTCGCTGGGGTCCCGGCTCGCCTGGGAGTTCGGCGCAACCCAGCCGGAGATCGTCCACCGACTGGTCCTGGGTGGAGCGAACACCGCAGATCCACTGGCGGAGTTCGACCTGGTGGCCGCCCAGGACTACCTGGCCGACGGCACCCCGATCGCCGACGAATCCACTGCCCGCCTCCTGAAGATGGCCCTGCTGCTGCCCAGCAACAACATCTTCGCCCTCCTGTCCCTGGTGGAGGCCATCAAGGCAGAACCGTACGACCCTTCCGAGGCCGTCCCCCACGTTCCGATGCTCCTGGTCTCGGGCGACCAGGACGAACGGGTGGGCAGCCTGCCGAAACTCGCAGAGCTGGCGGCAAGCGCCGGTTCCATGGCCGAACAGCTGGTCCTGCCGGGACGCAACCACACCAACGCTGTCACCAGCCGGGCCTTCAAACAGGCTGCCATCGCGTTCCTGGCCATATAGGTCCGGCATCTCTGCCGCATTGCCCGGGCACAGGCTGCCGGGGCTGGCGGTAGGCTGAAACCAGGTGCAGGAAAGCCTGGAGGAGCAGATGGTTACCCGTTTCGAAGACCGCACGGAGGCCGGCGAGCGGCTGGCCGCGGTACTTCCGCAGTTCCGGGAGCGGCCGGACACCCTGGTCCTCGGCCTGGCACGCGGCGGGATTCCGGTGGCCGCTGCGGCCGCCAAGGCCCTCTACCTTCCCGTGGGAACGGTGCTGGTGCGGAAACTGGGCATCCCGGGACATGAGGAGACCGCCTATGGAGCGCTGGCATGGGCACGCGGCCGCATTGTCCGGCTCATCAACAAGCCCCTGCTGGACCGCGTCCTGGAGCACGGGGTTCGCCGCGAGTGGCTCGATGAAGTGGAGGAGCGCGAGCGTGCCGAACTGCTCCGCCGCGTGGACCTCTACCCCGGCACCGAACATAACCTCAGCGGGAAGACCGTGGTGCTGGTGGACGACGGCCTGGCCACTGGCGCCACCATGCGGGCCGCCGTCGAGGCAGTCCGCGAAGGTGGGGCCGCTACCGTGGTGGCCGCCGCGCCGGTGGCCTCCATCGATGCCGAGGCCTCCGTGGAGCGCGTTTGTGACGCCGTGATCTGCCTGCACCTGCCGGGCAAGTTCCGTGCGGTGGGCAGCTTCTACCGGCATTTCGAACAGCTCACCGACGACGACGCCATCAGCTTCCTGAGTCAGTAGCACTTCCAGCCACGCACGGCAGCGGGCCCGGACCCCCAGGTCCGGGCCCCCAGCCG
>Ga0307412_10000417_pt1 | contig 26022 bp, 22 predicted proteins | sample DK1Cmetagenome_3_FD_203823 | JGI IMG/M metagenome (GOLD analysis project Ga0307412, IMG submission 203823) | Maize rhizosphere microbial communities from greenhouse at UC Davis, California, United States - DK15-C-1 | ecosystem: Host-associated > Plants > Roots > Rhizosphere > Soil | place: USA...
GCTGGACCTGGACGACCTACGCCGACCGCCTGCAGCAGGCGGGAGTGAGCTGGAAGGTCTACCAGAACATCCCGGACAACTTCGGCTGCAACGAGATGATGAGCTTCCGGCACTGGCGCGCCGAAATCGAAAAGATGCCGGCGGACCGGCAAGTGACCAACCAGGGCGGCCCGGCCTACAACCCCGCCATCGACGATCTCTACAGCCCGCTGGCCAAGGGCTTTGGCAACACCATGCCCGACGGCGGCTTTCTTCAAAGCCTGCGTGACGACGTGATGAACGGCACACTGCCGGAAGTGTCGTGGATCATCCCGCCCGCCGCCTACAGCGAACACCCCGGCCCCTCCAGCCCCGCCAAGGGCGCGTGGTACATCCAGGCCGCGCTGGACGCCCTGACGCAATCGCCCGAGGTCTGGAGCAAGACCGTATTTCTGGTGACCTACGACGAAAACGATGGCTTCTTCGACCACATGCCGACGCCGTCCGCGCCATCGCGCAACGATGACGGCACGCTGGCGGGCAAGTCCACGCTGACGGACGCCGAGATGGCGTTCGAGTACTTCACCTACCCGCCTGCCACGCCCAAGCAGTTGACCGCCGACGGCAAGCCCTACGGCCCCGGCATGCGCGTGCCGATGTGGGTGATTTCGCCGTGGAGCCGTGGCGGCTGGGTCAATTCGCAGGTGTTCGACCACACATCCGCGCTGCGCTTCCTGGAACAGCGGTTCGGCGTCGTCGAACCCAACATCAGCGCGTTCCGGCGCGCGGTCTGCGGCGACCTCACCTCGACGCTGAATTTCGTATCGCCCAACAGTGCCGCCCTGCCGACGTTGTCGGGCCGCACGACCAAGACGGACGCCGACGGCCTGACGACCTGGCAGGAATCGCAGCCTGCCATCGCCATCCCCACGCAACAGACGCTGGCCAAGCAGGCGCCCGGCACCCGACCCTCGCGCGCGCTGCCCTACGAGCTGCACACGAGCGCCCGCGAAGAGCCGCGCGAGAACCGCGTCAGGCTGCTATTCGCCAACGCCAGCAACGGTCAGGCGGCCGCCGTCTTCCACGTGTACGACAAGCTGCATCTGGACCGCATCCCGCGCCGTTATGTGGTCGAAGCGGGCAAGTCGCTGGACGATGCCTGGGACGTGTCCGCCGACAGCGGCAAGTACGACTTGTGGGTGTTGGGGCCGAACGGCTATCACCGCGCCTTCGCGGGCGACTTGATGCAAACCGGCGGCGCGCAACCCGAGATCCAGGTGTGCTACGTGCCTTGCGACGACCCGCAGGTGCAAGTCAAGCTGCACAACAACGGCAGCCAGGCTTGCACATTCACCGTCAGCGCCAAGGCATACCGCAGCGACGGCCCCTGGACCGCCACCGTGCAAGCCGGCCAGACCGGCGAACTGAGCTGGCCGGTAAGCGAGAGCGGGCAGTGGTACGACTTTGCGGTGGCGTGCGAAGGCTATGCCGCGTTCCAACGCCGCTTTGCCGGCCGCATGGAAACGGGCAAGGACGGGGTCAGCGATCCGGCGATGGGCCAGGTGGCTGACGCGACGGCCTGACGGTAGGGCCGCGGCTCACTTCGCGGATTTCCGCGGATTGCCGCGTGCAAATGGCAACGGGGCGGCGCTTGCGCACCGCCCCATTGTGTCGGACCTGCTGGCGGATCAGTCTGCCAGCAAGGCCGCGGCGAATTCATCCGCCACGAAAGGCTGCAGGTCTTCAAGGCTTTCGCCCACGCCGATCCAATAGACCGGGATCGGACGCACCCCCTGGCTGCCTGCGGCAACGGCCGCCAGCGTGCCGCCCTTGGCCGTGCCGTCCAGCTTGGTCACGACCAGGCCTGTCAGCGTGATGGCCGCGTCGAACGCGCGGATCTGCGCCAGCGCGTTCTGCCCGGTGTTGCCGTCCACCACCAGCAGCACTTCGTGCGGCGCGGTGGCGTCGGCCTTGCCGATGACGCGGCGAATCTTCTTCAGTTCTTCCATCAGATGCAACTGCGTCGGCAAGCGCCCCGCGGTGTCCACCATGACCACGCCCATGCCGCGTGCGCGGCCGGCGTTGACCGAGTCGAACGCCACGGCGGCAGGGTCGCCGCCATCCTGCGCAATGACGCTGACGTTATTGCGGCTGCCCCATTCCACCAGTTGTTCGCGCGCGGCGGCGCGGAAGGTGTCGCCGGCGGCCAGCAGAACGCTGGCGCCCTGGCGTTGGAACGTGTGGGCCAGTTTGCCGATGGAAGTCGTCTTGCCCGCGCCGTTCACGCCGGCGATCATCACCACCAGCGGTTTGGTGCGGGTCAGGTCGAACGCGCGCTCCAGCGGGCGCAGGTGATCGGCCAGCAACTGGCGCAGGGCCGTCTTCACCTTGGCCGGGTCTTCGATGCGTTCCTTCTTGACCCGCGCGCGCAGCGCGGTCAGCAGCTTCTCGGTGGCCTCCAGGCCCGCATCGGCCATAATGAGCGCCGATTCGAGTTCCTCGAACAGGTTTTCGTCGACCTTGACGCCGATGAAGATGCCGCCAATGCTCTGGCCGGTCCGCGACAGGCCCTGCTTCAACCGCGACAGCCACGACGCTTTTTTCGGCGCTTCGGCGGGCGCAGGCTCGACGGCCGGAGCGGGTGCCGGAACAGGTTCCGGTGCAGGAGCAGGAACAGGAACAGGTGCAGGTGCAGGCGCAGGCGCGGTGACCGCGACGGGCGCGGCAGGCGCTGGCGCTGAAGTCGGAGCCGGCGCGGGTGCTGCCACGGGCGCCACGGCGGGCGGTGCATCAAGCGGTGCGTTGACCGGCGTCGGCGCCTGGGCCGGCGCATCGGCGCGTGCGATCGGCGCTACAGTCGGAGCAGCCGGTGCTGTCTGCACGGTCGGTGCGACAGGCACAGGCGCGGGCACCTGATCGGGCACCGGCGCAGGCGTCGGCGCGGCAACCACGGGGTTCGGAACGGGTGCGGCCGGCGTGGCGGCCGGCGGAATCACCGGCGCGGCGACGGGCTCCGCAGGCGCGACGGCGGCGTCTACGACCTCAGGCGGCGGCGCGGGCTGAGCCGGCGCGGCGGGCGGTGGGGATTTTTTCTTGAAGAAGCGGCTAAACATGGGTAACAAGTATATTCGTATCGTCGGTGGCCAATACAGGCGCACCCCCATCGCCGTGCCCGACGTGGAGACGCTGCGCCCCACGCCCGACCGGGTGCGCGAGACACTGTTCAACTGGCTGAATCACCTGTGGGCTGGCGAATTCGCCGACAAACAGGTGCTGGATCTGTTCGCCGGCAGCGGCGCCCTGGGGTTCGAGGCAGCCTCGCGCGGCGTGGCGCATGTGCAGATGGTCGAGCGGGACAAGACCGCTGCGTCCGCGCTGCGGACACTGCGCGACAAGCTCAAAGCCGACATGATACGCATCCATGTGGGCGACGCGATGCAGGTCGCCGAACGGATGGATGCGTCCCGATTTGACCTCATCCTGTTGGATCCGCCATTTGGCCAGGGCTGGCTCCCGCGACTGTGGCCCATCCTGCCGGGCATTTTGACCGAGCATGGGCTAGTCTATGTCGAGGCGGAAACCGCCATCGAAGCGCCGGAAGGATTCCAGATCTTGCGGCAGGACAAGGCAGGTGCGGTCCACTACCATCTGCTCGAATTTGCTGCATTGCGGAAATAGATCAATAATCCGAGCTTCGGAGGATGGTGTACACCACTAATAACGGTACGGAGCTCGCATGATCATCGCTGTATATCCCGGCACTTTCGACCCGCTGACCCGGGGCCACGAAGACCTGGTCCGCCGCGCGGCCACGCTTTTCGACAAAGTCGTGGTGGGCATCGCGCTTAGCCGCAACAAAAAGCCTTTCTTCAGCATCGACGAACGCGTGGAGATTGCCCGCGAAGTCCTGGGCCACTACCCCAACGTGGAAGTGCAGAGCTTCGGCGGCTTGCTGAAAGACTTCGTCCGCGACCAGGGCGGCCGCGTCATCGTCCGCGGCCTGCGCGCCGTGTCCGACTTCGAATACGAATTCCAGATGGCCGGCATGAACCGCCATCTGCTGCCCGACGTGGAAACGCTGTTCATGACCCCGTCGGACCAGTACCAGTTCATCTCGGGCACGATCGTGCGCGAAATCGCCCAGTTGGGCGGTGACGTCAGCAAGTTCGTGTTCCCGTCCGTCGAACGCTGGCTGCAGGAAAAAGCCAAAGAGCGCCGCGAACAGTCCTGGCCGGGCTGATCCGCCACGCGCCGCACCATCCCTGAAGGGCGCGATTTCGCGCCCTTCTTGCGCTTTCCGGCCCGGCAGTACAATGTGAGCCGCCCCTGGCTTTCCTCCGCTGCCCATCATGGCCCTGCTGATCACCGAAGAATGCATTAATTGCGACGTTTGCGAGCCCCAGTGCCCGAACGACGCGATTTCCATGGGCGACGACTATTACGTCATCGACCCCGACAAATGCACGGAGTGCGTCGGCCATCACGACGAACCCCAGTGCAAGGTGGTGTGCCCGGTGGAGTGCATTGAACTGCACCCGCAATGGAACGAAGGCCAAGAGCAGCTCATGGCCAAATACCGCCGCCTGACCGGTGCCGCATGAGCGACACGACGCAGACGGGCATCAACCTTCCCTCTCCGTCGCCAGCTCCCCACCACGCGCGCCGTGACGTGTCCGCCTCGGCGGTCGCCGCCGGCCTGGTCGCCGTGCTGGTCAGCTTCGGCGGCACCGCCGTCCTGATGGTGCAGGCCGGCCATGCCGCGGGCCTGAATTCGGCGCAGATCGGCTCCTGGATCGGCTCGTTGAGCCTGGCCTTCGGATTCGGCGGCGCGTTCTACAGCCTGCGCACCGGGCTGCCCATCGTCATGGCCTGGTCCACGCCCGGCGCCGCGCTGCTCGTCACGGCGCTGGTCGGCGTCCCCTTCAATGAAGCAATCGGCGCCTACGTGCTGGCCGCCAGCCTGACATTGCTCTGCGGGCTGTTTGGCTGGATCGATCCCATCCTGCGCCGGATCCCCGGCGAAATCGCCGCCGCCATGCTGGCCGGCGTGCTGCTCAACTTCGGCATGGGCATCTTCAGCAGCGTCGGCAAGCAGCCCGCGCTGGTCCTGGCGATGTGCGCCACCTATCTGGCCTGCCGACGCTGGGCGCCGCGCTACGCCGTGCTGGTGGTGATGGTGATCGCCATCGCGCTGGCCTTCGGGCTGGACCTGATTCGCCTGGACTTGCTGGACTGGCACCTGACGGAATTCGTCTGGACCACGCCTACCTTCAGCGCCCAGGCCATCGTCAGCCTGGGTATCCCGCTGTTCGTCGTGGCCATGGCGTCGCAGAATCTGCCCGGCCTGGCGATCCTGCAAGCCGCCGGCTATCGCCCCCCTGCTTCGCGCATCGTGGCCGCCACGGGCCTGCTGGGTTTGCTGGCCGCCCCCTTCGGCGCGCACAGCGTCACCATGGGCGCCATCAGCGCGGCCATCTGCACCGGCCCCGAAGCGCACCCCGACCCCGCCAAACGCTATATCGCGGCGGCGACCTACGGGTTGGGCTATGTCGGGTTAAGCGTCGTGGCGGGCGCCGTGGCAGTGTTCTTCCAGGCCTTGCCCGCGGCGCTGCTGGCCGCGTTGGCCGGTCTGGCGCTGCTGGGCACGATCATGGGCGGCATGGCCGCCGCGATGGCCAACCCGCAACGGCGCGAAGCCGCGCTCATCACCTTGCTGGCAACGGCGTCGGGGTTCAGCTTCTGGGGAATCGGGTCGGCCTTCTGGGGCTTGGCCGCGGGCCTGCTGGCCCATACCGCATTCGAATACAAGCGCGCCAGGTTGGGCACCTAGTCCGCCGGATGGCTCCGGCGGGGTGATCTGGCTCAAGCGGGCCAGGCGGCCACGGGCGTGTCCGGGTGCACCTTCATGATGCGGCAAGGCACCTGCACGAAGTTCGAGATCCAGGCCGCGGCCAGTTCCCCTTCGTCGATCACGTCGATGGTCTGCTCACCCACCTTCATGCTGTAGCGCACGCTGTCGTCGTCTTCGATGACGTCCAGCGGAATATCCATGCGCAGCATGCCCGGCGCCTTCAGCACCAGATAACCCAGGCGCAGCTCAACCGACACGTCGGCAAGCCGGGGGCACAATTCGCGGTTCAACCACTGGCCGGAATCGTTGGCAATCAGCCATTGCCGGTGATACGCGGCCGCGGCCGGCTGCGACGTGACGCCGCATTCCGCGATGGGCTGGAAATTTTCGGTGCTCATTTGCCCAGCAATCCCTTCAAGGCCTTATCCAGCGGCGCGCCATTCTTGCCCTTGCCCGTGACGGCTTCCCGCAGCTTGTTTTCCAGGCTGCGTTTGAGGATGTTGCCGATGGCGTCCTTCCACAGCACGGTATAGGTCGGCTTGTCGAAATGGCCCTTCACGTGCACCGGGATCGTCACATCTTTCAAATCGATCAGTTCCTTGCCCTCGGGATCGGCAGCCGGGTTCACGACACGCGCGCGCGCCACCAGGTCCAGCTCGCTCTTCACGAAGTCGATGGTGGCCGGTTCGCCCTGCGTGACGCGCAGCAGCGGCGATACGACGTTCAAGCGCTTCACGGCAGCCACGCCCTTGGTGAAGGCCAGATCGGCGTCCATCTCCGAGAATTCGGTCTGCTTGCTGGTGTCGGCGGCCACGGTCTCGTCTTGCGACTCGGGCTTGAACGCCGCCTTCAACTCGCGCAGCGTCTGCGTCAGGTTGATACCCTTGACCGCGCCATCGCGCAGGCGCACCTGCACGGTGCCGCCCAGGCCGCTCTTCATTGCATAGACGTTGGCGCCGCCCGTCTTCAGGTCCAGCGCCAGGCTGCCCGTGCCGCTCAGCACGTTCCGGTTCGCCAGGTCCATCAGCAACGGCTCGATGGCAATACCCGCCAACGACATCTTGGTGGCCAACTGGTTGCCCTGCGCGGCGTCCACGGACAACGCGCCGGCCAGCTTGCCGCCGTACAGGCCTGCGGTCAGGCTGGAGATGTCGAGTTTGCCCTTGTCCAGTTTGACCACCGCGGCAACTTCGTCGGCCTTCAGGCCGCGCACGACCAGCTTGCCGACCTTCAAGGTGCCGTTGACGCTGGGGCCCACCAGCGCGGACAGATCGATCGAATCGTCCACCGGCGCGGCGGGTGCCGCAGGCTTGGACTCGTCTTTCTTGCCTTCGGCCGGCGGCTTGGCCGGCGCTGCCGCGACGGGCGGCACCAGCTTGTCCAGGTCCAGCGTATCCACCGCCAGGGCGAACTTCACCATCGGCGTATCGGAGAGCTTGGTGATGTCGGCGCTAAGGTCGAACTTGCCGCCTTCCAGCACGGCGTTGATCTTGCTGCTGGCCTGGTCCTTCAGCAGGTCCACGGTCAGGCTGCCGATCACGGGAATCTGCAAGCTGCCCTTGGGCAACCCCGGGTCGGTAATGTTGACGTCGCCACGCAAGCCGGACAGGCCGCCACTGCGTTGCAGCAGGTTCAACGTCAGCGGCGAAGCAAAGTTCAGCTTCACCACGCGTTCGCCGTTCTTGGAAGTGCTGTCGACCTTGGCTTCCTTGATGTCCAGCTCGCCAGCGTTGCCGCTGATGCCGTTCAGGCCGAAGCTGGCGTCCAGGCCGCTGAGGCGCACGCGGCCGGTCAGCGCTTCGCCGGTGGCCGACGCGGGCGAGATATTCAGCGCAGGCGCGTCCACCGCCAGTTCAAACGGGCCGTCCGGGGAAGAGCCCTTGGCGCGCACCGCCAGCTTTTCGATCTGCAGCTGGCTCTTGTGCGGATCGATCGCCAGTTTGGGCATGGCCACGCTGGCTTCCACATTGGTGGCGCGCGCGGCGGGATCGGTGATGTCGCCTTGGAAAACCACTTCCAGGCCCGCGACGTCCAATGCCGACTTCTGGCCATTGAAGGCCAGGTTGCCGCGCATGGCCAGGCTCTTGGCCTCGGCGCCGGGCAGCTTGCCGTCCATGCGCAGATCCAGCTTCTGGGCCGCGTAGCGCTTGGCCGACGGGTCAAGCGTCAGCAAGGCCTGGCCGGTCAGGTTGGCGTCGACACGCGGGTTGCCGCCTTCGACGCGCGCCGTCAGGCGCACATCGAACGGCTGGTTGAACGTGACGCGGCCGGTGTTGGCGTTGATCTTCGTCACGGCCACGGCCATGCCCGAGATCGCGTCCTGCAACTGCACTTCGCCATCCTTCAGGTCCAGCCCGGCGATGTCGATCTGCATGTTGTTGCGGGTCTGCGGCAACGTGCCGCTGGTGATGGCCTGGGCCGCGGTCTGGGCCGCCCCCACCAACGCTTCGGCGGGATTGGCCGGCGCGGTCATGATCACGGGCGTGCCGCCCACGAGGTTGCTGAAATTGAACTGGCCGTCCTTGTCCCGCACCACGCGCGCCTTGAAGCCGCTGATGGCCACATGGTCCACCACGAAGCTATTCGACAGCAACGGCCATACCGCGACCGCCAACCGAGTGCTTTCGATGGAAGCGAAGGTGTCGGAGCTATTGGGCTCGGACAGCGAGACGCCCTGCACCGACAGGCCGATGCGCGGGAAGAGCGACAGCTCGATCTCGCCATCGATCGTGAGGGTGCGGTGATAGCGTTCCTGCACAAGCTCTTCCAGCTTGTACTTGTACGCGTTGGGATCGAATGTCAGCAAGAAGATGGCCAGGCCAACGACGGCCACGACAACCAACACCACCAGGCCTATCAAAATGCGCTTGAACCACGTTTTCATTGCCGCCCCGTCGGTACCTCGACTGGAAATCCTTGAATGCCGTCCACCGCGCCATGGCGCGGGGATGGTGCTTATAGCGGTGGAAAACCACGCGCCAATTGGAGCTGTGTGCCTTTTAGGGCGAGTCCTCGCTTCTGCCGGAAGCCTGTGGCTGCGGCGCCAAAAGAGAGGGTCTACCAAGGAAGGCCTGCTGAAGACGCCGGCATGACCAGCGTGCAGATTCCGCTATCGTAACAAATCGGGCCGGCTTCGCGATGCCAACCCGGCCGCGACGCCAAAAACCCGGGCGAATCGCCTGCCTTGCCCGCCTTTGGCAAGGCCTGGAAGCTGACGGCTTTCTGTCTGGCGGATTGTAGGACTAGAATGATTGATCTATCAATCATTGACCCATCCAACAATGCCCGCCCCCGCCCCCAGCACTCCGCATTCGCCCGGCCAAGTGCTTCCTTTCCGCCAGACCTTGATGGCCATGCTGGGCATGTGCTTCGTCATGATGATGGTCGCCATCGACCAGACGGTGGTGGGTACTGCGTTGCCGACCATTGTGGCCGAACTCAAGGGCTTCGAACTGTATGCATGGGTTGCGACGTCTTACCTGCTGACGTCCGTCATCACGGTACCGATCTTCGGACGCCTGGGCGACTACTACGGCCGCAAGCCTTTCGTGGTGGCCGCGATCATCCTGTACACGCTGGCCTCGGTGCTGTGCGGCGCGGCCGACAGCATGTTCACGCTGGTGCTGGCGCGGGCTTTGCAGGGCATTGGCGGCGGCATGCTGGTGGGCACCGCCTTCGCGTCGATCCCCGACCTGTTTCCCGACCCGCACGTGCGGCTGCGCTGGCAGGTCATGCTCAGTTCCGCCTTCGGCATCGCCAACGCCGTCGGCCCCACGCTGGGCGGCGCGCTGACAGAACACTATGGCTGGCGCTCGGTGTTCTACGTGAACCTGCCGATCGGCATCCTGGGCCTGTGGTTCGTGACGCGCTATCTGCCGCACCTGCGCAACCATACGTCGGGCAAAGTGCGGCTGGACTGGCAAGGCGCGCTATTGATCGCGCTGGCGCTGGGCAGCCTGCAGTTGCTGGTCGAACTCTTGCCCAAGGAAGGCCTTAGCGCCTTGATCCTGCTGCTGGGCGCGGGCAGCATCGCCGCGTTCGCGCTGCTGTATTGGTGGGAAAAGCGCTGCCCGCACCCGCTCTTGCCGCTGGACATGTTCCGCAACCGTGGCCTGGCCACGCTCTTCACGCTGGCCCTGCTGGTGGGCGTGACGATGTACTCGCTGCTGTTCTACGCGCCCCTGCTGCTGCAAGGCGGCTTCGGCCTTTCGCCGCAGGACGCCGGCCTGCTGATCACCCCCATGGTGGTCTTCATCACGGTCGGCAGCATCATCAACGGGCGCGTCATCACGCGCATCCGCAACCCCAACCGGATGCTCTACGCCGGCTTCCTGCTGATGGCCCTGTCCTGTTTGGGTATTGTTACCACCCATAGCTATACGTCACACGGGCTGATCGCGGTCTACATGCTGATGGCGGGCCTGGGCATGGGCTTCATCATGCCCAACCTTACCGTTTTCGCGCAGCAGACGGCCGGACGCACGCACCTGGGCATCGCCACGGCGCTGCTGCAATCCTTGCGCATGATCGGCGGCATGCTGGGCACGGCGGTGGTCGGCACGATGGTGAGCCACAGCTATTTCAGCGGCGTCGAATCCACGCTGCGCGGCGCCTCGGCGCAATGGCTGCCGGAACTGAACGATCCGCAGATGCTGGTCAATCCTGCGGCGCAAACGCAGTTCCTGGCACAATTGGCGCATCAAGGCCAGGACGGCACGTCGTTGATCGAGATCGCGCGCGTTGCGCTGGTGGGCGCCATCCACGAAGGGCAGCTCATCGCGCTGGCCGTCGCCATCTTCGCGCTGTGGTGCGTGCGGCGCGTGCCCCTGGTGCAATTGGCCCGGCCTCCGAAAGCGGAGCCCGCGGGCGTCGGAGAGTAGCTTTTGCCCAAACAACAACAAGGCCTGCAAGTCGTCCAGCACATGGGGCAGACGTACCGCGTGATGCAAAGCGCGTTCAGCAGCAAGGTCGGCCATGCCCTGCCCCGCTGGCGCATTCTGCTGGCGCTGCACGAATGCGGACAGTGCTCGCAAAAGCATCTGGCCGAACGCTGCCGCCTGGATCCCGCATCACTAACGCGCCAGTTGCAGGCCATGCAGAAACTGGGATGGATCTCGCGCGCGGTCGACCCGCAAGACAACCGCCTGACCAACGCCACCCTCACGCCGGCCGGGCAGGTCGTGGTGAACAACGCCCTGCCCAAGCGCGCGGCCTTCTTCGAGGAAGCGCTCAAGGGTTTATCGGTGGCTGATGTCGAGACATTGAACCGCGTGCTCAGCGTGCTGGAAGAGAACTTCCTGCGCGCGGCGGGCGGCAAGCCCGCGTAGCTCGTTCGCTGAAGGACGGCTGCGGCGTCGGCCAGACCCAGGCCCGGACCCAGGCCATCAAGCAGCGGCAACGCGCTGCCAATCGCCGCGATGCTGTTCGATATGTTCGCGCAGATGCTCCACCAACGTCCGCGTGGCCATCGACGGAAAACGATTCGGAGCGGTCAGCAAATAGATGGCGTTGCCCACGCCTTCCGGTTCCAGCTCGGGCAGGACCTCGACCAGCTCGCCGTCGCGCAGCTGGCTCCATACCGCGTAGCGGGGCAGCAGCGCCACGCCCAATCCGGCCATGACGGCATCCCGCAAGAAGGGATAGTCGCCGGACTGCACCCTTGGCGCCACACGCAGCAGCAGCGGGTCGCCATCTTCTCGCTTGCAGCGTAGATCGAAGCGCCGGCCCAGCGATTGCGGCGCGATCAACGAACAAAGGCCCAACTGCTCAAGCGTCGTCACAGGTCCTTGGCGGCGCAGGAAATCCGGCGTCGCGCACAGGCACCACTGGACGTCGCAAATACGCCGCGCCACATGGTCTTCCGGCGGCGCGGACGTGATCTTCAGCGCCATATCCACTTCGGCCGACACCAGGTCGCCGATGGCGTCATTGATGTGGACGCGCAATGAAATATCGGGATAGCGGCGCGTGAAGTCCAGCAGCACCGGCGCAAGATAAAGATGGCCCAGCCCCGTGGGCAGGCGTATCCGAACGTCGCCGCGCACGGTGCCATCCAGGCTATGGATGGAGGCTTGCGCCGTACGCATTTCATCCAGCAACCGCACGCCGTGCTGATACAGCAATTGCCCCGCCTGGGTCAGCTCCACATGTCGGGTGGTACGGCGCAAAAGCTGCGAACCCATTGCAAGTTCCAGCCGCTTCAACCGGTGCGACATGTTTGAACGGGTCATGCCGCAGCGCTCGGCGGCCGCGCTGAGGTTGCGCGATTCCACCATCGCGACGAACAGCCTGACCAGGTTCAGATCCAACTCTTTGTCAATCATTGTTCACCATTAAAGGAACAACTGCTTGGATTGTCCACCGGACGAGCCGAGTCTACCATCGGCCTAACAATCTCCTGCCCATGGATGCCATGAACCCTGCTGTTGATGCCGATCAGGCCTGCGGTCCCTTTTCCGGTTTGCGCGTGCTCGATATCAGCCAGGGCATCGCCGGCCCGTATTGCGCGCAGATGTTGTGGCAGCAAGGCGCCGAAGTCATCAAGGTGGAGCCGCCCGCCGGTGACTGGGGCCGCCATGTCGGCACGCAGCGCGACGGGCACAGCGCGCTATCGGTGGCCTACAACGCCGGCAAGCGCGGCGTGTGCCTGGACGCGCGCCATCCCGAGGGAAAAAAGGCACTGCGCCGCCTTGCCGGAAGCGCCGACGTGCTGATCCAGAACTTCCGCCCTGGCGTCGCCGAACGCATGGGCGTGGGCTACGCAGATGTGCGGCAGCACGCGCCGGGCATGGTCTATGTGTCGATCAGCGGTTACGGACCGGACGGCCCTTACGCCGGCGCGCCCGCATCGGATTCGGTCATGCAAGCCGACAGCGGTCTTATGTACGCGAACCAGGACGAGGCCGGGACGCCGCGCCGCATGGGCATGCTGATGGCGGATATCGCCACCGCCCTGTATGCCGCGCAGGCCACGGCCGCCGCGCTGTACCGGCAAGCCAGGACGGGCCGCGGCAGCCATGTCGAGCTTAGCCTGTTCCAAGCGTGCGCCGCGCTGCAGGTGAATGACATCCTGGCCCACGCCATGGCGGGCGCGCGACGCGCCGGCCCGGTCAGCGCGCCCAACGGCGTGTTCGACACCGCTGACGGCAGGCTATCGGTGCTGGCGCTGAACAATGAGCAGTTCGCCCGCTTGTGCCGCGCGCTGGAACGGCCCGAATGGCTGCAGCAGCCCGCCTACGCGGACAACGCCGGCCGCATGGCGCGGCTGAACGAATTGCATGAGCAGATCGCGGCGCAGTTGGCCACCCGGCCTTCGGCGCACTGGATCGAACGGCTGGCGCGCGAAGAGGTTTTGCACGCCACGGTGCGCGACTACGACGATCTGGCGGCGCATGCCCAGGCCGCGCACGTGGAACTGCTGCAGACGCTGGACCAGCCCGGCGTGGGCGCATTGCCCTATGCGCCGCTACCCGGCCTGGCGCGGCGGCGGCCGTTGACGCCAGCGCCGCGGATCGGCCAGCATTCCACCGAGGTGCTGCAAGACTGGGGGTGGAGCCCGGCCGACATTCGCGCGCTGATGACGGCGGGCGCGCTGCGGCAGGACGACACGCAACCGGAGCAGGCATGATGCGCGCCCTGCTCTGCGAACAGTTCGGCCCCGTGCGCGACGTGGCGTTGCGCGACGCGCCCGATGCCCGGCCACCGGGCCCGTCCGAAGTCATGATCCAGGTGCAATACGCCAGCGTCAGCCACGCCACCAAACTGCTGATCGAAGGCCGCTACCAGACCCGCCCGCCCATGCCCTTCGTGCCCGGAACCGAGGCCGTCGGCCAAGTGCTGGCCTGCGGTAGCGCGGTGACACGGCTGCGCCCCGGCGACACCGTGGTGGCGCTGGCTCGCTGGGGCTGCTATGCGGAACGGCTGACATTGCCCGAGTACACCGTCTACGCCGTCCCGGACGGCCTGGAGCCGCTGCTCGCCCTGCCCGTGCCCATTTCCTATGGCACGGCTTACTGCGGCTTGCTGTGGCGCGCGGCCATGCAGCCCGGCGAAACCGTGCTGGTGCTGGGCGCAGGCTCCGGCGTGGGCCTTGCCGCGGTGGAACTGGCCGCGCTGCTGGGCGCCCGCGTCATCGCCTGCGCAAGCACCGAGGCCAAGCGGCAAGCCGCGCTGGCGGCTGGCGCCAGCCACGCCATGCTGGCGGACGCCGACATGGCGGCGGCGGTCAAGGCGCTGACCGAAGGCCGCGGCGCCGACATCGTGTTCGATCCGGTAGGGGGAACGGCATTCGAGTACGGGGTGCGCGCGGCCGCCGCGAACGCACGCATGCTGTCCGTGGGCTTTGCCAGCGGCACCGTGCCGCAAGCGCCGCTGAACCTGCTGCTGGTCAAGAATATTGCATTGCACGGCTTTTTCTTCGGGCGCTACCTGGGCTGGACGCCCGCCGACGAGCGCGTGGTCCATGCGCCTGCCATGCAGCGCGCCATGGCGACCCTGTTTGAATGGGCGCGCGGCAAGCGCATCCATCCCGCAGTAACGGCGGTCTATCCGATCGCCGAACTCGCCGCTGCGCTCGAAGCGCTGGAAAGCCGCCAGGTCGTGGGCAAAGTGGCACTCAAAATAATATCGGAGACAAGCCCATGCAATTCCCCACCGCCGCTTGCGGCGACCACGCCCTAAGCCCGCGCCAGGCACCGCGGCCCGCCTTCAACCGCCTTGCCGTGCTGGCGCTGGCCTGCGCCGGCATGACCGCCGCGATGCCGGCGGACGCCGCCGACGCCTATCCCAACCGCCCAATCACGATGGTGGTGCCGTATCCGCCTGGCGGCCCCACCGACATCGTGTCGCGGCTCGTGGCGGCCGAAATGTCCAAGACGATCGGCCAGAACATCATCGTGGACAACCGGCCCGGCGCCAGCGGCATGATCGGCGCGGACCTGGTGGCGCGTGCCGCACCCGACGGCTACACATTCCTGGCCAATGCTTCACTGCACGTCATCAACCCGTACATCTACCGGTCCATGCGTCACGACGCGTTCAAGGATTTCACGCCGATCACGCAGTTGGCGGACGTGCCCCTGGTGCTGGTAGTGCCGCAGTCCAGCCCCGCAAAGACCGTGCAGGACCTGGTGGCGATGGGCAAGACACAGCCGCTCAATTTCGGCTCGGCGGGCAGCGCGTCGGCGCAGCAATTGGCAGGGGAATCCTTCAAGACCCGCACGGGCCAGCCGATGCAGCACGTGCCCTACAAAGGGAGCGCGCCCGCGCTGACCGATCTGGTGGGCGGGCAGATCCAGCTCATGTTCGACTCCATGCCTTCGGCCACCCCGTTCATCAAATCGGGCAAGCTGCGAGCGCTGGCCGTCACCGTCTCGCAGCGCGTGCCCGAACTGCCAGATGTTCCGACCATGGCGGAATCCGGTTTCCCTGGTTTCGATATCAGCACGTGGTATGGATTGTGGGCGCCCAAAGGCACGCCACCCGCCATCACGGACAAACTGGCCGAGCATGCGGCGCTGGCGCTAAAGCAGCCGAATGTGATCAGCCAATACGCGAGCATGGGGGCCAAGCCGGTGGGGTCGAGTCCGGCGGACTTCGCGCGCTTCAATCTGGCTGAAGGCCAGAAATGGCGAGAAATCGTCACCGCCGCCAGCATCGTGCCGCAATAGGGCCGCGCCGGGAACTGCCAAGCAAAGGAGCTTGCCTACGCCTGCAAGGCGGGCAAGCTCCGTTCGGTGGAGTTAGACGTTGAACAAGAAGTTCATCACATCGCCGTCCTGCACGATGTATTCCTTGCCTTCTGCGCGCATCTTGCCCGCTTCCTTGGCGCCCTGCTCACCCTTGTAGGTGATGAAGTCTTCATACGCGATCGTCTGCGCGCGGATGAAGCCGCGTTCGAAGTCGGTGTGAATGACGCCAGCCGCTTGCGGCGCGGTGGCGCCGATGGCGACCGTCCAGGCGCGCACTTCCTTCACGCCAGCGGTGAAGTAGGTTTGCAGGCCCAGCAGCTTGAAGGCGGCGCGGATCAGGCGGTTCAGGCCCGGCTCTTCCATGCCCATGTCGGACAGGAAAGCTTGGCGATCGGCGTCGTCCAGGTCAACGATTTCGGATTCGATGGCGGCGCAGATGGCCACGACCGGCGCGTTGCGCGCGGCGGCGAATTCGGTCAGGCGGTCCAGCAGCGGGTTGTTCGTGAAGCCGTCGTCGGCCACGTTGCCCACGTACATGGCGCGCTTGGCGGTGATGAAGCACAGCTGGGCGATGTCGGCGTGTTCTTCCGTCGTCAGGTCCAGCGCGCGGATCGGCTTGGCTTCGTTTAGCTGGGCAATGCACTTTTCCAGCACGGCCACGATGCGCTGCGATTCCTTGTCGCCGGAACGCGCGGTCTTCTGGTGGCGCAGCAGGGCCTTTTCGGCGGTCTGCAGGTCAGCCAGCGCCAGTTCGGTCTCGATGACTTCGATGTCGGCGATGGGGTCGACCTTGCCGGCAACGTGGATCACGTTGGGGTCTTCGAAGCAGCGCACGACGTTGACGATGGCGTCGGTTTCGCGGATGTGCGACAGGAACTGGTTGCCCAGGCCTTCGCCCTTGCTCGCACCGGCGACCAGGCCCGCGATGTCGACGAATTCGACGGTGGCGGACAGGATGCGTTCGGGCTTGACGATTTCAGCCAGCTTCTGCAAACGCGGATCCGGCACCTCGACCACACCGACGTTGGGTTCGATGGTGCAGAACGGGTAGTTCTCGGCGGCGATGCCGGCGCGGGTCAGAGCATTGAAAAGTGTCGATTTGCCAACGTTGGGCAGGCCGACGATGCCGCATTGCAGAGCCATGGGAATCCTGTGTAAGTACGGTATTGATCGTTAACGTTCTAGTTTACCCCGGCAAGCGGCAGGTGCCCTGCCACCGCGCCGGGGATGCGGCCCCGCTAACTGGCGGCGGTGGGCGCCCAGCGCATGACGGCCCAGATCATCAAAATGGGGCCGGCGTTGAAGGTGGCGTGCAGCAGGATGGCCGCGCCGATGCCGCGCCGCACGCGCATCCAGCCCAGCACCAGGCCGGTCAGCCACTGCGGCAGTACCAGCAGCGGCATCAGCCAGTATGGCGTCTTGCTGTAGACGAAGTTGGTCAGGTGCACGGCGGCGAAGGTCAGCGCCACCAGATGGAACACCAGGCCGAAGTGCTTCAGGTAATAGCGCCGCCAGGTCGTATCCCAGCCCTTCAGGGGCTCGGCGCGCTGGCGCGTCCCCCAGCATGCCAGCAGCACGAATGCGGCCAGCAGCAGTCCTGTCCACAGCTTGGGGCCATACAACACGACAGGCATCAAGGCAGGCACCAGCCACAACACCTGCCGCGGACGGCGCAAGCCGTAGCGAAAGAGCATTTCCTCGACCAGTGGCGCCCACAGCACGGCGGTCAGCCATGGCAGGTTGGCCGGGTCGATACGGTGGGTCGCGCCTCCCAGGCCGGCCGCCATCACGGCTACCGGCCCCAGCGCGAACAGGTTCAGCGCCCACAGCAGCCCGGCCCACGCCAGCAAACGCCCGGGACCGATGCCCGGCCACCAGTCGGCGGCAAGGCCGCCGCCGGCGAAGCGCCCGGACAAGCGCGCCACGGGACGCGGATGGCGGATGAAACGCCAGAAATCCGCGACCTCGCCACGAAAGCGCAGCTTGCCGCCGGAGGAGGACTGCGGCTTGACGGACATCAGGCGACGTTGCCGCTATGCAGTTGGCGCGTGGCCAGCGCGAAATCGCCGGCCAGCATAGCCGGCACGACGGCGCGGCAACGGTCGATGACGGCTTCGATCTCTTTCTGTTCCTCGCGGCGCGGCGGATGCAGCACGAAGTCCGCCACTTGCTGAGCCAGGTTCAACGTGCGCGGATGGCCGATGCCAATGCGCAGCCGCCAGAAATTGGGGCTGCCCAGCACGGCCTGGATGTCCTTCAGGCCGTTGTGGCCCGCATGGCCACCGCCCTGCTTGAGCTTGACCTGGCCCGGCAGCAGATCCAGTTCGTCATGCAACACCAGCACCTGTTCCGGCTCCAGCTTGTAGAAGCGGGCCAGCGCGCCGACCGCCTGGCCGGATTTGTTCATATAGGTGATGGGCTTGAGCAGCAGCACGTTGTCCGCGCCCAGGCGCGACTTGGCCACCATGCCGAAAAAAGATTTCTCCAGCGCAAAAGAAGTGCGCAGGTCGTCCGCCAGGTGGTCGGCCAGCCAGAAGCCGGCGTTGTGCCGGGTGGTTTCGTAGTCGGGACCGGGATTACCCAATCCCACGATGAGGCGTATGGGAATAGACATGATGGAGGGTGTTTAAACCAAAAAACCCTGCGCATGCAAATGCACACGCAGGGTTTCGGGCATAAGCCACAAGGAAAGCCCGAAGGCCTTCCCGCAGAACTTAGGCAGCCGGAGCGGCGGCTTCGGCTTCGTCGGCAGCGGCAGCGCCGCCCTTGACGATGGCGGCAGCCAGCAGCGGGTTGTCTTCACCGCCGTGGGGGACGTACGTCACGCCCATGGGCAGCTTGATGTCGGCCAGGTGGATCGAAGCGCCAGCCAGGATGTTGGTCAGGTCGACTTCGATGAACTGGGGCAGAGCCTTCGGCAGGCAGGTGATTTCCAGTTCGGTCGTCACGTGGCTGATGATGGCGCCCGACAGCTTCACGGCCGGCGAGATTTCAGCGTTCACGAAGTGCAGCGGCACCTTGGTACGCAGGGCTTGGTTGGCGTCGACGCGCTGGAAGTCCACGTGCAGGACTTGCGGCTTGTAGGCGTGCCATTGAACCGAACGCAGCAGAACTTGCTCTTCCTTGGCGCCTTCGAGCTGCATTTGCAGGATCGATGCGTGGAATTCTTCCTTACGCAGGGCGTGGTAGATCTCGTTGTGGTCGAGTTCGATATTCAGGGGGGCAGCCGTACCACCATAGACAATGGCGGGAACGCGGCCCGCGCGGCGCAGGCGGCGGCTCGCACTCGAACCCTGGACGCTACGCGCAGTGGCGATAAATTTCATGGAAAACTCCAAAAACAAAATAAGGTGAAGAGGCTTCACCAGTTAACGGCACGGCGCGCAACATGCGCGCCGTGTTGATTGCGCCTTGCCGCGACCAGCAAGGTGCAAAAACTAGGGTAGGCGGTTGCCTGACCGACGCCTGGGCGTCAGTCGACGAACAGCGAGCTGACCGATTCCGCGTTCGAGATACGCAGGATGGTCTCGCCCAGCAGCGCGGCGCACGACAACTGGCGGATCTTGCCGCTGGCCTGGCCTTGCTCGGAGAGCGGGATGGTGTCGGTGACGACCAGTTCGTCCAGTTCCGACGCTTCAATGCGGTCGATGGCGCCGCCCGACAGCACGGGGTGCGTGCAATAGGCGTAAACGGCGCCGGCGCCGCGGTCTTTCAGGGCCTGGGCCGCCTTGCACAGCGTGCCGGCGGTGTCGACCATGTCGTCCATGATGATGCAGGTGCGGCCGTCGACTTCACCGATGATGTTCATCACTTCCGACACGTTGGCGCGCGGACGACGTTTGTCGATGATGGCCAGGTCGGCTTCCAGCTGCTTGGCCAGCGCGCGTGCGCGGACCACGCCACCGATGTCGGGGGACACCACGACCAGGTTCGAGAAATTGCGGCGCCAGATGTCGCCCAGCAAGATCGGACCGGCGTAGATGTTGTCCACGGGGATGTCGAAGAAGCCCTGGATCTGGTCGGCGTGCAGGTCCATCGTCAGGACGCGGTCGACGCCAGCCACTTGCAACATGTTGGCCACGACCTTGGCCGAGATCGCGACGCGCGCCGAACGCGGGCGGCGATCTTGGCGGGCATAGCCAAAGTAGGGAATCGCGGCGGTGATGCGGCCAGCGGAAGCGCGGCGCAAGGCATCGACCATGACCATGATTTCCATCAGGTTGTCATTGGTAGGGGCACAGGTGGGCTGCAGAACGAAGACGTCCTTGCCGCGCACGTTCTCGTTGATTTCGACCATCACCTCGCCGTCCGAGAAGCGACCGACGGTCATCTTGCCCAGGGACATATCGAGGTGGTTGACTACGTCCACGGCCAGCCGAGTGTTGGCCGTGCCCGTGAAGATCATGAAGCTATCGTTTGCCATGATGGATGATGCGATGGTCGTTGTAAGACACTAACGAGGTGATGCGGGGTGCTACGAGACACCAGCGGACCCGGAAAATAAAAAAGCTGCTGAACCCGGGCCAGTGTCTTACAGGCGTGTTCAACAGCTTTTTTATGTATTCGGTTGGCTGGGGAGGAAGGATTCGAACCTTCGCATGCCGGAATCAAAATCCGGTGCCTTAACCAGCTTGGCGACTCCCCAACTATCTTGCAATCCAATTCCGCAATGGATGTTCAGTTAAACCAGTACATGCCTGCACTAACCGAAACCCTGGATGCGTTGTGCTGTTTGTTTTAACAGCGCCGCGCATTATAGCGGATATTTCTGCTTTTGCCAAAACGGCTTCGGAAAGTTCGGAAAACTCGGCGAATAAACATGCGCCTGATCCCGACATGCGAACAGGTATGCCCTGTTCAGCAAGCCACCGCGTTGCCCTGAGAACCTCAGGATAAAGACGGTGAACTACCGGCTCCAAGTCATTTTTCCCGAAGGAAAAAGTTGGCGAAGCAAGAAAGTCCGCTATTGTGATGCAGGAAGAATCCCTTGTCAAATCGGGTGCGGAAAATATCCCAGCAGTCGGCACGCTGGTGTCGGGTTGCGCCACCAGATAAGCACGTTCGGGCAGCGCCACGGCGGTCAGATCTTCACCCACGCCTTCGGCGAATGCCGACTGCCCAAAAACGAACACGGGCACATCCGCGCCCAGCGGCAAGGCCAGCGCCATGAGTTCGCGGCGCGTCAGCCCCGTCCCCCACAGTTTGTTCAAGGCGATCAGCACGGTCGCGGCGTCACTGGAACCGCCCCCCAGGCCGCCGCCCTGCGGAATGCGTTTTTCCAATGCAATCTGCGCACCCTGGCGCGTGCCCGTGGCGCGTTGCAGCGCATGGGCCGCGCGCAACGTCAGGTCATCGGCTTCGGCAACGCCGGGCAGTGCCGACGCCCGGCTGATGACGCCGTCGGCGCGCACCTCGAAATGCAGCGTGTCGCACAGGTCGATGAAACGGAAGACCGTCTGCAGCAAGTGATAGCCGTCGGCGCGGCGACCCACCACATGCAGGAACAGATTCAGTTTGGCGGGAGCGGGAACGTCGTACAAAGTCACAGAAGACTACCGGTGCGGGACATCCCCACATTCTAGCCACGCACCGGCTGCCGCGCCCGATCTCAGGCCAATTGCGGCGTGCCCGCGCCGGCAAGCCGCTCGGCCTGCGCGTCGATCACCTGCCCGGCCGGCAGCTTGAAGACGGACACGGCGCCCGCAAGCTGGCGGGCCTGCTCTTCCAGCGCCCCGGCGGCCGCGGCCGCCTCTTCCACCAGGGCCGCGTTCTGCTGCGTCACGCCATCCATCTGCGACACGGCGCGGTTGACCTGGTCGATGCCGCTGGCCTGCTCTTCGGAAGCCGCGGATATCTCACCCATCAAGTGGGTCACGCGCTGCACGGAATCAACGATCTCGCGCATGGTGGCGCCGGCGCGCTCGACTTGTTCGGATCCCTTGCCGACGGTCTGCGCGGAGTCTTCGATCAATTGCTTGATCTCCTTGGCGGCAGCCGCGCTGCGCTGCGCGAGCGTGCGCACTTCGCTGGCCACGACGGCGAAGCCTTTGCCCTGCTCGCCCGCACGCGCGGCTTCCACCGCGGCGTTCAGCGCCAGGATGTTGGTCTGGAACGCAATGCCATCGATGACGCCAACGATGTCGGCGATACGCGAAGAACTGCCGGAGATGGCGCGCATGGTCTCGACCACGCCGGCCACGGCCTCCCCGCCGCGCTGCGCGACCGCGGCCGACGTCGCCACCATGCGGTTGGCTTCGCGCGCGGTGTCGGCGTTCTGCTTCACGGTGGACGCCAACTCTTCCATGCTGGCGGCCGTTTCTTCCAGGGACGCGGCCTGTTCTTCCGTGCGGCTGGACAGGTCGGTGTTGCCCGACGAGATTTCACGCGCCCCCACATTGATTTCGTCCACACCCCTGCGCACGGCGGACACGGTGCGCACCAGGCTGTCCTGCATGCCCTTCAAGGCGGCCAGCAATGCGCCGATTTCGTTCTTGCCACGATCGGCCACGCGGCGGGTCAGGTCGCCTTCGGCGATGCGGCGGAAGATCTCGCCAGCTTCCAGCAACGGACGCACGATCATGCGGCGGATCAGCACGTGCGCGCCCACGGCCATCAACAGGCCCAGGGCCAGAATGCCGGCCAACAACGACGTAAATAGCGTGTGGAAGAGGGATATTTCGTTCATGACGCCCTGCCCCGCCTCTTCGGCCCGGACCATGAAAGCGTCGCGTTCGCTGACCAGCAGCTCCTGCGCTTGCTGCGTGCCTTGCTTGAAATAGCTTTCCATGTCGCCCGCCTCCAGCACGCGGCCAACGCTTTGCAGATTCGCGCTGAGGTTGGCGTAGGCCTGGATCAGGTCCGCGGAAGCGGTCTTTTCGTCGGCCGACAGGCCGCTGGAAAAGCCCTGGAAAGCGCGGTCGCCCGCCGCGATGCGCTGGCGCGCCAGACGCAGCGCCGTCGTATCACTGAGGTTGCCTTGCGCGACGCGCGTGGCGTAGCGGCTTAAATCGGTGCGGGCCGCCACCAGCGACAGGGCAGCGGTGTTCACGGCGTTGACCTGTTGCGAGGACAGGCGATAGAGCTGGCCAACGTCCTGGTTGGTCTGGCGCAACGCGACAAAACCCATGCCGCCCACGAGCAGCTGAAACGTGAAAAATATCGCGATGATTCCCAACAGCATCGTCGCGATGCGCGTGTTCCTGAACATAGGGCATTCTCCAAAAAAGGCGGCGACAGGATTGGCCGCCGCCGCACTTGCGGTCCGCGCAAGGGGTGGCCCCGCGCGGGCATGAGGAGAATTATTCAGTCCGGCCTGACTATTTCAAGCCGTAACACGACCGCCTTTGCCGCGTTTATTTGCCCGATTGCGGCAGGCCGGACGTGTTAAGGCCGGCTGCGGCAGGCAGGAATTGCAATACAAGCGGAAAGGCGACGGAGCGCGAACGGCTCCGTCAGGATCAAGGCTGGTTGACGACCAGACGCACCGTGACGCGGCGCCCGGGTTCCTGGCGTTCCAGGACCAGCAATTGCGGCCCCAGCGTGTCGTAGCGCGACAGCTTGGCTCGCCAGCCGCCTTGCTCGAACGAGGCGGGCCGGCCCAGCTCATCATGCGTGACGTCGGACGCTTCGGGTTGCGCCGGCAGCCTGCCGCGCAGCCAGTCGCGCAAGCCGGACACCGGCACGCTGCTGCCCAGCGCGTCTTCGGCCAGGGCATCGGGATTGTCGGCGACCAGGCGCGTGCCGTCGGCCTTGGTCAGGCTGGCAGCGCCGGGCTGACCTTCCACGCGGGCTTCGGTGGACCCCAACGGATTGGTCAGATCCAGCACATAGCGCCGGCCGTCGTCAGACCACGAGAAACCGCCCTGCACGGCGTTCTGCTTGCCGCTTTCTTCGTTCACGGTGATGGCGAAACGGCCGATGCGGGAAAACGCATCGGGGCTGGCGCCTTCGATAGGCTTTGGCGTGGTGGTGCAGGCGGCCAGCGTGAACGCCAGCATCGCCAGCAGCGCCCAGCGCAGCCAGCCGGACACATCAGCCAAGCGTTGCACCGCTACCGTCACAGACCCACTCCCAGACGCTTGACGACGTCCTGGACGGTCTTGTTCTTGGGATCCTTCATCAGTGCGGCGCGCAGCAGATCCGTCGCCTGGTCGCGCTTGCCCTGGGACCACAGCACTTCGGCCAGGTGGGCGGCGATGTCGGCTTCCGGGCGCACGCTGTAGGCGCGGCGCAGGTATTCCGCGGCGGACTCGGATTCGCCCATGCGGAACTTGACCCAGCCCATGCTATCCAGAATGAACGGGTCGTTCGGCGACAGTTCCAGCGCTTGCGTGATGAGGTCCAGCGCTTCGGGCAGGCGTTGGTTATGGTCCGCCAGCGTATAACCCAGCGCGTTGTAGGCGTGGGCGTGGTCCGGGTCCAGCGCGATGACTTGTCGCAGCATGCGTTCCAGGTCGGCCAGGCGGTTCTGGCGTTCGTACAGCATCGCCAGTTCGTACTTGATCTCGACGGTGTCCGGCAGCGCCTGGTCGGCGGCTTCCAGCGTGGTCACGGCTTGCTGGAGGCGGTCGGCATCGCGCAGTATCTGCGCCTTGGTCAGTACGCCCAGCGTGCGTTCTTCGTCGTCCTGCGGGCCGGCGCCATCGATCATGGCCAGCGCGTCGTCGACCCGGCCGCTCTTGGCGCGCAGGGCGGCTTGACGCATGGCGACCGAATAGCGCAGCGTGGGGTCGTCGATACGGCCGAGTTCCTTGATGGCTTCGTCGTATTGGCCTTGGTCTTCGGCAATGCGCGACAGCAGGACGTGTGCGTCCGCCGCGGCGGCGCCGGCATCCGTGGCGCCCGGCACGGTAGCGCGCTGGCGCTGCTGCTGCACGTCCAGGTACTGCTGAAGCAGCGTCTTGGCTTGCGGCAACTGGCCCGCCTTGTAGGCCAGTTGGGCCTGCATGAACAACAGGTCGAAGTCTTCGGGCGACCGGCGCGACATGGCTTGCAGTTCAGACAGCGCGCCGTTGTAGTCGCCGCTGTCGGCCAGTTGCCCGGCCAGCATCAGGCGAACCTTGCGGGCGCCGGGATTACGGTTGATATAGGCCCGGGCCTCGGTCATGGCGCGTTGCGGATCGACCTTCGAGCCGTATTCCAGCACGCGCTGGGCGGCGGCTTCGGACTTGGGATCGGCGGCCAGCGCCGCGCGGGACTCCTGGGCCGCGCGCTCGTAGTCGCCCGAGGCAGAGGCCACGTCGGCCAGCGCCAGATGGGCGGCCGGCAGCTTGCGCACGCTATCGCTCAGCGATTCGTCCAGGATGCGCAGCGCCAGGCGGCGGTCGTTCAGGCGGCTGAGCACGGCCAGAGCCTGGCCGATGGCGGCCGGCTTGTCGCGCGAGGCGTCGATGCGATTGCGCAGCGCCTGGGCCAGGCCCTTGGTCTGCCCGTTGGCGGCAGCCAACGCCAGTTCGGTGGAGCTGGCTTCGACGTCGTTGGGAGACAGGCGCGCCCAGACGCGGGCCGCCTCCAGCGCGCCAGGCAGATTGCCCCCGGCCAGCTGGAACTCCAGGCCGCGGCGGGCCAGACGGGGGTCGCCCGTGTCCCGGGCAAGGCCGATCATGGTGGTTGCAGCCGTGCCGTACATGCCGCGCTGGGCGGCGATCTCCGACGCGAGGACGCGATAGAAGATGTCGGCGGTGAGCGATACGTAGGGCAATTGGCCCGGACGCAGGCGGATCACCTCGGTTTCGGGCTGATGGTTCTGCGGCGCCATGCGGGGCCCGGTCGCATCACGCGTCCGGCTGTCGGCCGCCTGGGCCGGCAGCGCAAAACCTGTTGCCAGCGCAAGCGCAAGCGTGGCGATCCCGATATTCATTTGTTTGAAAGACGACTTCACGCGGCCCGTCCGGTTGATGGCACAATCTTCGTACACGCAATTGATGATCTTACACTGGCTCATGCCGGAACTGCCTGAAGTCGAAACCACGCGTCGGGGAATTGACGCCGTCATCACTGGCCGGACGCTCAAGCGCCTGGTCGTCCACGAAGCCCGCATGCGCTGGCCCATTCCGCCCGATCTGCCATCGCTGATCGGCGGCCGCGCCGTCCTGGAATGCGCCCGCCGGGGTAAATATCTATTGCTGCGCTTCGAACATGGCACCCAGATCGTGCATCTGGGCATGTCCGGGTCGCTGCGCAGCGTCGCCCCGGGTGAATTCCTGCGCAAGCACGACCACGTTGAATGGATTTTCGACGAAGCCGTGTTGCGCCTGCATGACCCCCGGCGATTTGGCGCGGTGCTGTGGCACCCCGGCGCCGACGGCCCCGTCGAGACCCACCCCCTGCTGGCCAAACTGGGCATCGAGCCCTTCGACCCGCGCTTTGACGGCGCCTGGCTGCACCGGCACTTCAAGAACCATGGCGCCGCCATCAAACAGGTGTTGCTGGCCGGTCTGGCGGTCGTCGGGGTGGGCAATATCTACGCATCGGAATGCCTGTTCCGGGCGCGCATCAACCCGA
>Ga0307412_10000418_pt1 | contig 25962 bp, 22 predicted proteins | sample DK1Cmetagenome_3_FD_203823 | JGI IMG/M metagenome (GOLD analysis project Ga0307412, IMG submission 203823) | Maize rhizosphere microbial communities from greenhouse at UC Davis, California, United States - DK15-C-1 | ecosystem: Host-associated > Plants > Roots > Rhizosphere > Soil | place: USA...
ATGGTGGGGTCCGCGATGAGGACGTCCCGCTTGGCCCATGCCAACTGTGCTCCCAGGCCGAGTATCAGTACGGTACAGACACCGACCCAGGCAGCGGTGCGCCACGAGCGGCGCTTCCGCTTCGCGAACCGTGGCGTGAACGTCAACTGTGAAAAGTCTTCCCCCGTTTCCCCATCGGCGATGTCGTCTTCCAGGAGAGGGCTTGTCCCGGGGCCTTCGGGAGCCACCTCGGCCACCGGCCTCGGCCGGAACACCGCCACGTCGGCGGTCGGGGGCTCACGATCCAGCGCGTGTTCCGCCAGGCGCGTGAACGGCTCCGGCGGCAACTGCTCGGCGAGCGTGCCCAGGGCGTTGAAGACGGCATCGCAGTGGCTGCAACGCACGCAGCCGCAGGCGTGGACCAGAAGCTCGGCTTCCAGCTTATAGACGGTGAGACACTCGGGGCACTGCGTATACATGACGCCCGATCATAACGGTCGCGCCGCACCCGTGCGCGCCCGGTAGAATCATGGGCCCGTCCACCGCACTGGCCCCACGATGCCCTGGCTCGAACTTTCCCTCACGATCCGCGCCGCCGAACAGCCACGTGTCGAAGCGACGCTGGAAGACCTCGGCGCGCTGTCCATCACGCTGCAGGACGCCGACGCGGAAACACCCGACGAAGAGGCCATCTTCGAACCCGGGGTGGGCGAGATCCCGTTGTGGAACCAGATCGTGCTCAACGCGCTGTTCGACGCCGGTGCCGACAAGCGTGGCCTCACCGCGGCCATCGCCGACGACCTGCCCTTCATCGAACCCGCCCACATCACCTGGCGCGAGGTGGAGGACCAGGACTGGGAGCGGGCGTGGATGGACCAGTTCAAGCCGATGCCCTTCGGCCGCCGGTTGTGGGTCTATCCGTGGAACATCGAGCCGCCGGCGGACGGCGGGATCATCGTGGTGCGGCTCGATCCGGGCCTCGCCTTCGGCACGGGAACGCATCCGACCACGGCGATGTGCCTGGAATGGCTCGACGGCCAGCAGATGGCCGGCAAGTTCGTCCTCGACTACGGTTGCGGCTCGGGCATCCTCGCCATCGCCGCGCTGAAGCTGGGTGCGGCGCGCGCCGTGGGTGTCGACAACGATCCCCAGGCCTTGCTCGCGTCGCGCGATAACGCCGAACGTAACGGCGTCCACGGCGATCTGGACGTCTATCTGCCGGGCGAGGCACCGGTGGAGCAGGCCGACGTGCTCGTGGCGAACATCCTCGCCGGCCCCCTTGGCGAGCTGGCCCCGACCTTCGCCGCGGCGGTGAAACCCGGGGCGCCGTTCGCGCTCTCGGGCATCCTCTCCGGGCAGCACGAGGAACTGCTCACGCGTTACGCGGAATGGTTCGACGAACTGGAAGTCCGCACGCTCGAGGACTGGGTACGCATCAGCGGCCGCCGCAAGGCCTGACCAAAAAAATCCCGCCTTGCGGCGGGATTTTTCGTTACGCCGACGGCGTTTCTTTCTGCTCGGCCATTCGCTTTTCCAGATAGTGGATGTTCTGCCCACCCTGCTGGAAGCCGACGTCGGCCATGATCCGCTGCTGTAGCGGGATATTGCACTTCACGCCTTCGATCACCGTCTCGGTCAGGGCCATGCGCATGCGCGCGATGGCCGTGGCGCGGTCCGGGCCGTGGACGATGATCTTGCCGATCATCGAATCGTAGTTCGGCGGGATGCGGTAGCCGTCGTACAAATGCGTGTCGACGCGTACGCCGGGGCCACCCGGCGCCTCGAAACGCTTCACCGTGCCGGGGCTCGGCATGAAGGTGTCCGGGTCCTCCGCGTTGATGCGGCATTCGATCGCGTGGCCGTTGAGGACGATGTCCTCCTGGCGGATCGACAGCTTCTCGCCACCGGCGATCAGCAGCTGCTCGCGGACGAGGTCGATGCCGGTCACCAGTTCCGTCACCGGGTGTTCGACCTGGATGCGGGTGTTCATCTCGATGAAGTAGAAGCGGCCGTTCTCGAACAGGAACTCGAACGTGCCCGCGCCGCGATAGCCGATGCGGATACACGCGTCCACGCAGACCTTGCCGATCTGCTCGCGCAGTTCCGGCGTGATGCCTGGCGCGGGCGCCTCTTCCACCACCTTCTGGTGGCGGCGCTGCATCGAGCAGTCGCGTTCACCGAGGTGGATGGCGTTGCCCTGGCCGTCGGCGAGCACCTGGATTTCCACGTGACGCGGGTTTTCCAGGAACTTCTCCATGTAGACCTGATCGTTGCTGAAAGCCGCCTTGGCTTCCTGCTTGGTCATGACGATGGAGTTCGCCAGGTGGGCCTCGGTGCGCACGACGCGCATGCCTCGACCGCCACCACCACCGGCCGCCTTGATGATCACCGGATAGCCGATCTCGCGCGCGATGCGGATGTTCTCGTCGGTGTCGTCGCCCAGCGGGCCACCGGAGCCGGGCACGCAGGGCACGCCGGCGGCCTTCATGGCGCGGATCGCCTCCACCTTGTCACCCATCAGGCGGATGACGTCGGCGGTGGGGCCGATGAAGACGAAACCGGATTGCTCGACCTGCTCGGCGAAATTCGCGTTCTCCGAAAGGAAGCCGTACCCCGGATGGATCGCGCCCGCGTCGGTGATCTCGGCGGCGGCGATGATCCGCGGAATGTTGAGGTAGCTGTCGGCCGAGGGACCCGGTCCGATGCATACCGATTCGTCGGCCAGGCCGACGTGCTTGAGGTTGCGATCGACGGTGGAGTGCACCGCGACCGTCTTGATGCCCAGCGCATGGCACGCGCGCAGCACCCGCAGCGCGATCTCGCCGCGATTGGCAATAACGACCTTCTCGAGCATGAGTCGGGGCCTCAGGCGATGACGAACATCGGTTCGTCGAATTCCACCGGCTGGCCGTTTTCGACCAGGATGGCGACGACGGTACCGGATACGTCGGCCTCGATCTGGTTGAACATCTTCATCGCTTCGATGATGCCCAGGGTCTCGCCGGCCTTGACCTGCTGGCCGACGCTGGCGAACGCCGGGGCGCCCGGCGTGGAGGCGGCGTAGAACGTGCCGACCATCGGCGCCTTGACCACGTGACCGGGCGGCAAGCCCGGCTCCGCAGGCGCCGCGGGGGCGGCGGCAGGCGCGGCGGCGACCGGGGCGGCCACGGGAGCGGGCGCGGCGATCATCTGCGGCGCGACGGCGGTGCCCTTGGGCACGCGCGAGAGACGCACCACTTCCTCGCCTTCCTTGATTTCCAGCTCGGCGAGGTTCGACTCCTCGAGCAGGTCGATAAGCTTCTTGATCTTGCGCAGGTCCATGGGACAAACCTTCTGGTGGTGGATGCGGGGCGCCTGGGGCGCGCCGCGAATGGGAATCAGGCGGCGGGGATGGCCAGCCGGAGCAGCGCGGCCTCGAGCGCCAGCCGGTAGCTGTCGCCGCCGAAGCCGCAGATCACGCCGGCGGCGATGTCCGATACGTACGAGTGGTGCCGGAACGGCTCGCGCGCGTGCGGGTTGGACAGGTGGATCTCGATGAACGGGATGGACACCCCGGCGAGCGCGTCGCGCAGGGCGACCGATGTATGCGTGAAGGCGGCTGGATTGATGAGGATCCAGGCCGTGCCCTCGTCGCGGGCCTGATGGATCCGTCCGATCAGTTCGTGCTCGGCGTTGGACTGGAACCAGCCCAGGTCGTGCCCGGCCGCTTGTGCCCGGGCTTGCAGCGACGTGTTGATGTCGGCGAGCGTTTCATGCCCGTAGACCGAGGGCTCGCGCACGCCGAGGAGATTGAGGTTGGGTCCGTGCAGGACGAGGATCCTGGCCACTGTTCACCTGTGCCGTGGGTCCGGGGCTCCGGAACGCCGCGAAGTGTGCGCCTGTCGCCTAGCCTTGTCCAGTTCGGTGAAGTTCGACGCAGTTCGCTGGAGATCGCGACTTTCCAGACGCTCGCGTATGTTTCTGCCAAGTGTGGGAGCCGCTCCAGCGGCGATGGCTGCTTGCCTCGAGCTTGCCCGCTGCCGCGGGATCGCCGCTGAAGCGGCTCCACGGGTTGGGCGGCGCTACGATCACGGCTCGGCGAACAGCTTCCGCCAGCCTTCGATCCCCAGCCGGTCCAGTGTCTCCATGTTCGCCTCGAAGATCTTCGAGGCCTCCGGGAACGCCGCGACCGCGCGGTCGATGCTCGCCTCGCGCAGCAGGTGCAGGGTCGGATAGGGCGACCGGTTGGTGTAGTTGGTGATGTCGTCGGGCGCGGTGCCTTCGAACTGGAAGGCGGGATGGAAACTCGCCACCTGGATATCCCCCTCCAGGCCGAGGTCGGCCACCGTCTCGTCGGCGACCTCCAGGAATTCGTTGTAGTCGAGAAAATCGTCGAGCACGTGGGGGTGGATCAAAAGCGTGGTGTCCACTGCCTCGGGGTCGGTGTCACGCAGAAATTCCAGCTCACGGACCAGGTCCGCGTGCAGTTGCAGCGGCTGCGTGGCTTCGCTGACGACGTAACGGACCTGTCCCTTCTTGTGCACCGCCTTGGCGAAGGGGCACAGGTTGAGGCCGATGACCGCGCGTTCGAGCCAGAGACGGGTGGCCTCGATCGCCTGGTCGGGTGGGAGCTTGGAGTCCATGGGAAGGTTTCCGTGGTTCAGGGCGCGAGCCAGGCGTCGAGTTCCGCCTGGCTGAACGTGCCGAGCTTGCGCCGCAGGATACGCCCGTCCTCGCCGATGAGGACGCTATAGGGCAGCACCCGGCGGGTGTTGCCGAAAGACAGCGAGCCGCCCGGGGCGTCGCTGTCGGCAAGCACCACCGGATACTCCACCGGCTGGGCCGCGAGATAGGCGCGCACGGCGCCTGCCGTGTCTTCGGCCACGCCGAGGATGGCGACGTTGCGCGCCTTGTAGCGTCCGGCGTTCTCGCTCAACAACGGCATCTCCCGGCGGCAGGGGGCACACCAGGTGGCCCAGAAATTGATGAGCAGGCGCTTGCCACGCCAATCGGAAAGCTGGCGCGGCTTGCCTTCCACGGTGAGGAAGGTGGCCGGTGGCGGAAGCTCGCCGACATCCGACACCGTGACGCCTTGCGGCGGTGGCGGATTCAGGCGGCGATGCTCCAGGTACAGCCCCGTGGACGCGGCGGCGATCGCCAGCACCACGATCCAGAAGGTCGGGCCGCGGCTCATGGATGCGTGGCGGCCTCGAGTGCTTTCTCGACGCTGTCGTAGGTCAGCACGGTGGACAGCTTGTGGCCATCGCCGCCGCCCTTCGGGTAGACCACGTAGAGCGGCACGCCCACCGAGTGGTACTGCTCGAGGAAGGCGGCGATGGTCGCATTCACGTCGGTCCAGTCGCCCTTCATGTAGACGGTGCCGGTGCGGGCGAGCAGCGCCTTGAAGGCGTCGGTATCGAGCACGGCCTTCTCGTTCGCCTTGCAGGTGATGCACCAGTCGGCCGTCATGTCGACCAGGACTGGCGTCCCCGCGCCGCGCAACTCGGCCAGCTTCTCCGGTGAATACGGGACGGAACCGTCGGCGGCCACGCGCAGGGTCGCACCCTGCGCCGGCAGGCCGTGCACGGTCCAAAGCGCCGCAGCGGCACCGATCATCAGTACGCTCGTGAATACCCAGGACAAGCGCGAGCCACGGCTGCGTCCGTACCACCACAGGGCCATGGCCAGCAGTACCCCGCCGGCGAGCACGAGGGCGGTCGCGTCGGCACCGCGCTGCTTGGTCAACACCCATAGCAGCCAGACGGCCGTGAGGTACATCGGAAACGCGAGCAACTGCTTCAGGGTCTCCATCCACCGGCCCGGGCGCGGCAACAGCCGCGCGATCGCGGGTACGAATCCGATCAGCAGGAAGGGCAGGGCAAGGCCGAGGCCGAGCGCCAGGAAGATGAGGAAGGCCACGCCAAGGGGCGCGGCGAAGGCGAAGGCGATCGCGGAGCCCATGAAGGGCGCGGTGCAGGGGCTGGCCACGACCACGGCGAGCACGCCGGTGAAGAAGTCGCCGGAGGGGCCCGATCGTGCGGCGAGACCGCTGCCCACGTTGCCGAGCGAACCCCCGATCTCGAACACGCCCGACATCGACAGGCCCACGGCCAGCATCACGTAGACGAGCAGGCCGATCGCCAGCGGTTGCTGGAACTGCGCGCCCCACTGGACGCCGTGGCCCGCCGCTCGGATGCCGACGATGACCAGGCCCAGGATGGCGAAGGCGGCCAGCACGCCGGCCGTGTACCAGAGCGCGTGCTTGCGTGCGGCGCCCGGGCTTTCCCCGCTTTCTAGCACGGTGATGGCTTTCAGCGACAACACCGGCAACACGCATGGCATCAGGTTCAGTACCAGGCCGCCGAGCAGGGCGAGGCCGATGGCCGCGATGAATCCGACGGGTGCGTCACCGCCTGGCGCCAGGCCGGGCGGCGGCGGGGTCGGTGCGACATCCGCCGGCGCGGCGGCAGGCTGTTCCTCGGACGGGGCGCCGACGGATGCCGTTCCCGCGCCCAGGTCGACCTTGATATGCCGCGTCATCACCGGATAGCAGATACCGTTCTCGAGGCAGCCCTGGTAAGCCACGTCGATCGCCACCGCCGTGGCGCCCGCGGCGCCATTCAGTGGGACCGGCAATTCGACCTGGTCGAAATAGACGATGGTGTCGCCGAAGTGCTCGTCGTGATGGGCGGTGCCGCTGGGCCAGTCCGGCTCGCCCACGGTCACGCCGGCGGGCGAAGCCACCGTGATCTGCGTCTTGTCCCGATAGAGGTAATAGTCCTTGGGCATGGTCCAGCGCAGCAGCAGGCTGCCGTGGTCCTGGACCAGCGCCTCGAAGCGGAACGCCTGGTCGGCGGGAAGCGCCTGCGCCTCGCCACCGGGAACCGCCGCCGGGGCGCCCAGCAAGGCCGCGCCGTTGGCGGCGGGCGCCGCGGCCGCGGGAATGGTCGACGCGCCGCCGATCGTGAGCTTCAGGTGCTCGGTGTTCGGCGGGTAGCAGATCTTCGGCTCCACCTCGTGGCAGCCCTGGTACTGGACGTCGAGGGCGAGCGTCTTCGTCGCGGCGTCGGCGAGCGTGTACGGCACGCTGGCTTCCACGTCACCGTGGTAGATCTCCACGTCGCCGAGGTATTCGTCGTGCTTCTTCAGGCCATCGGGAAGCGTCGGCTCGCCCAGCGTGACCGCCGCGGGCTCCGCCGCCTTGATCTTGATCCGGCCCCGATAGAGGTAATAGTCCGGCGCGATCCGCCAGTGCAGCTTCACCATGCCGGGCTGGCTGGCATCGGAAGTGAGGTGGAAGGCCTGGGTGACCGGCAGCAGGTCGTCATCGCCCTGGGCGAGCGCCGGCAGGGCGGCGAACAAGGCGAGGCCGGCGACCAGGTTCCGCGCGAGGCGGGCGAACGACGTCATGTTGACTCCGGGATCGGTGCGGCGACGAACCGCGAGGGGCGTCGATCATTATGACCGGGCATGCCCTTGTTAGCTTGCATCGACGCTGGCTTCCAGCCAGGCGAGGTAGGGCGCGTGGCCTTCCACCAACGGCAGGGCCACGACCTCCGGCACCTCGTAGGGATGGTGCTCGACGACGAAGGCCTCGACCGCCGCGAAGGCCTCGCGGGTGGTCTTCACCAGCAGGAGGTCCTCGGCGTCGGTGACCACCTCGCCTTTCCAGCGGTAGGTGGACCGCATCCCCGGCAGGTGGTTCACGCAGGCGGCCAGGCCGGCCTGCACGAGGCCATGGGCGAGGGAGGCGGCGGGTTCGCCGGCGGGACAGGCGACGAGGATGGCGATGGGTTCGGACATGGGCCGATTGTGGTCTTTTTTGTACCCGGGGCCTTGAACGGTTTCGCACAGGCGCCATCTGTCGATCACCCCGAGGCTCTTCCGATTCGCGTCGAGCTTTGGCTAAAATTCTGGCACTCACCCTTGGCAAGTGCTAACAGGGTGGACCAATTTCGTTATCCGTCAATCACATGGTTGGAGAAGTCATGAGCAAACTGCGCCCGCTGCACGATCGCGTCATCGTCAAGCGTCTCGAGGAAGAGCGTGTTTCCGCCGGTGGCATCGTCATCCCTGACAGCGCCACCGAGAAGCCCACCCGCGGCAAGGTCATCGCCGCCGGCACCGGCCTCCTCCTGGCCAGCGGCCAGCTCCGCCCGATGGGCGTGAAGGAAGGCGACGTCGTCCTGTTCGGCAAGTACGCCGGCCAGGAGATCAAGGTCGATGGCGAAGAACTGGTCTTCCTGAAGGAAGACGACATCGTGGCGGTCCTGGAAGGCTGAGCCCCCGCTCGCCCCGTTCCTCCCGGCTATCCCAAACAACTGATCTCAAGGATTCACTCTCATGGCATCTAAAGAAGTCCGCTTCGGCGAAGACGTCCGCGCACGCATGCTGAAGGGCGTCAACACGCTCGCCAACGCCGTCAAGGTCACCCTCGGCCCGAAGGGCCGCAACGTCGTGCTCGAGAAGAGCTTCGGCGCGCCGACCGTCACCAAGGATGGCGTCTCGGTCGCGAAGGAAATCGAACTCGCCGACAAGTACGAGAACATCGGCGCCCAGATCGTCAAGGAAGCCGCCTCGAAGACCTCCGACGTGGCCGGCGACGGCACCACGACGGCCACCGTCCTCGCCCAGGCGTTCATCCAGGAAGGCCTCAAGGCCGTTGCCGCCGGCATCAACCCGATGGACCTCAAGCGCGGCATCGACCAGGCCGTCACGGCCGCCGTCGGTGAGCTGAAGAAGCTTTCCAACCCGACCGCCGACGACAAGGCGATCGCCCAGGTCGGCACGATCTCGGCCAACTCCGATTCGAACATCGGCGACATCATCGCCACCGCGATGGGCAAGGTCGGCAAGGAAGGCGTGATCACGGTCGAGGAAGGCTCGGGCCTCGAGAACGAGCTCGACGTCGTCGAGGGCATGCAGTTCGACCGCGGCTACCTCTCGCCGTACTTCATCAACAACCAGCAGTCGCAGCAGGTTGAACTGGACGACCCGTTCATCCTCATCCACGACAAGAAGATCTCGAACGTCCGTGAGCTCCTGCCGGTGCTCGAGGCCGTCGCCAAGGCCGCCAAGCCGCTGCTGATCGTCGCCGAGGAAGTCGAGGGCGAAGCCCTGGCCACCCTCGTCGTCAACACGATCCGTGGCATCGTCAAGGTCGCCGCCGTCAAGGCGCCGGGCTTCGGCGATCGCCGCAAGGCCATCCTGGAAGACATCGCCATCCTCACCAACGGCGTGGTCATCTCCGAGGAAGTGGGCCTGCAGCTCGACAAGGCCACGATCAACGACCTCGGCCGTGCCAAGCGCGTCGTGATCACCAAGGAAAACACCACGATCATCGACGGTGCCGGCGAAGCCGAGCGCATCCAGTCGCGCATCGGCCAGATCAAGGCGCAGATCGAAGAGACCTCTTCGGACTACGACCGCGAGAAGCTGCAGGAGCGCGTCGCCAAGCTTGCCGGCGGTGTCGCCGTCATCAAGGTCGGCGCCGCGACGGAAGTCGAGATGAAGGAAAAGAAGGCCCGCGTCGAAGACGCCCTGCACGCCACGCGTGCGGCCGTCGAGGAAGGCGTGGTCCCGGGCGGCGGTGTCGCCCTGATCCGTGCGCTGAAGGCCCTCGAAGGCCTGAAGGGCAAGAACCCGGACCAGGACCTCGGCATCGCGATCACCCGTCGCACGCTGGAAGCCCCGCTGCGCGCCATCGTCACCAACGCTGGCGAAGAGGCTTCGGTCATCGTCAACCAGGTGAAGGACGGCCAGGGTAACTTCGGTTACAACGCCGCCACCGGCGAGTTCGGCGACATGATCGCGTTCGGCATCCTGGACCCGACCAAGGTCACCCGTTCGGCGCTGCAGTTCGCCGCCTCGGTGGCCGGCTCGATCATCACGACCGAAGCGGCCGTGACCGAGCTGCCGAAGAAGGACGACGGCCACGGCCACGGTGCCCCCGGCGGCATGGGTGGCATGGGCGGCATGGACTTCTAAGTCCGCGCTTCTCTGGCTCGTTATAAAAAAGCCCCGCGAAAGCGGGGCTTTTCTTTTTTCCCACCCACCCTCCGCCTCAGTACGAGATGGTCGCCGATGTCGCCGTCGTGCTGAGGCCGTAGTTGCATTGCGGGTTGATGCCGGAGGTGTCGCTGCCGCCCCAGGGCGGAGAGGCCACGCGTACGTTGTCGCGGTTGTACACCTGGATGTTGTGGAAGACGATCGGGCCGCCAGGGTATTCGCCGCACGTGGAGACGTTGTACACCTCGAGCACGCCGCCGAAGACCCAGGTGAGGTCGTCATAGGGATCGGTCGTGAGCGAACTCGTGCGGCCCGTGGTCGTGTTGCGCGAATCGATCTTCCACGTGGGGCAGTCCTGTCCCGCCGCGCAGGTGGAGTAGGTGTCGCCGACGACGACATCGCCCGCCTTCGCCGGAATCGGGTCGCTGTGGAACGTGGTGCCGTCGACACAGCAGTTCCAGCTCGCCAGTGTCCATGCCTTGTCGTTGTAGCCGTTCCATCCGAGCACGGGCTGGAGGATCGATTGCACGTTCGGCAGCTGCTCGAGGCCGGGGAAGAAATAGATGACCTGATCGTCCTTCGTCACGGGTGCGGATGGCACCGTCCATGTCGCGACGATGCGGCCGATGGGTGTGTTGCTGGCGTAGTTCGCGGCTTGCACCCAGCCGCTCTGCTCGGGCGGTGGCGTGGCGGCGGAGCGCAAGGTGCGGCGGCCGTCGGCTTCGATGCGGTCGCCGCGCAAGGTGAAGTTCGCCTTGCCGCAGGTCGCCGGTTTCTCCAGTGCGCCGGAGGCTCGCTGTATCAAGCCGTTCTTTTGCAGGCGGTCACCTTCGTGCACGGTGGCCACGCAATCGGGAGAGAAGTAGCCATTGGGGGTGACCACGTAATCGTCGGGAACGCCTGCGGGTTTCGCGGAGAGGGGCATGGACGCGACGCGCGTGAGTTCCCGGGTTGGCACGGCCTGCGGATCTTGCGCGGCGGATGCCGCCATGGCGATGAAAAACATCGCGCCGATCAAAGCGAACCTCTTCATGTATACGACTCCTGCATTGGGAAGGATGTCGTCCATGTGGCAGCGGCGTAAGCGCCGGTGCCGCCCCCTGTTCCGCCGCGCATGAAGGGCGCGGACGATCAGGCTATGGGCGTGGGATCGCCAGGTTTGTGATGTGCGTACCAATCCATCGCGGCTTGCCGTCGATGCGTATGTCGCAAGAAATTGCGGTGGATGAGGCGCTACTGATGTGCGCCCGCCGCCGCGTTTTCCTCCGCCGTACCTGGCTGGCGCGCCAGCGCCGCCGCATCGGGCAGGGCGTATTGCGCAACCAGCGGTTCAAGCTTCTGCTTCATCCGCAGCATCGCCACGTTGCCCATGGATATATCCGTATATTTCTGCAGGGCATCCTCGGCCGGCGTGGGTGCGTCCGGTGCGTGCGTGAGCGCGGCGAGGCGCGGAGCGACGACCTGGGTGAGGGCGAAATAGGGATCGTCGTGCACGCCCGCCTGCTCCAACAGCTTGCCGGGCAGCATCCACGCCGCGAGATCGGCTTTCTCCGGCGCGGGACCATCGCCGTGTGCGTCGATGAGGATGTACGGCACCGTCTGGTTGAACATGCCGGTACCGTCGGCGAAACCGAGCTTGTCGTACGCCTCGGTGAGCGCGGGCAGGTGATCGCCATAGAACAGGAGCAGCGTCGGCCGCTCGCGCTGCTTCAGGAGTTCGGCGAGGCGGCCGAGTTCGGCGTCGGCATGGCGCATGTGATAGATGTAGTTGCGCAATTGCAGCTTCGCGTCGTCACTGATGCCATCCGGCACGGGAATGGAGTCGCGCTCATGCGTGTCGATGTTCACGCTCTTGTCGTACGGTCCGTGCGCTTCCATGCTTATCGCGAAGACGAAGCGCGGCGGGCCGGAGTCCTTCAGCTGACTCATGATCTCGTCGGTCATGGCGCTATCGGCCATGTACTCGCCATCCTTGCGGAAGTCCTTGGGGAAATCCGGCTGTGAAACAAACCGGTCGAAGCCCAACGACCTGAAGGCCGTGGTCCGGTTCCAGAACGAGGCGTCGTTACCATGCACGGCGATGGTTTCGTATCCATGCGAACGCAACGTTCGCACCATGCCCGGAACGACGCCCGAATGCATCTGCAGGTAAGGGAATTGCATCGTCGGGAAATAGCGCAATGACAGACCCGTGAGCACTTCGAATTCGGTGCGGATCGTGCCGCCACCGAACGTCGGCACATGCAGGCGGCCCGTGCTCGCATGCTCCGCGAGACGGTGCAGGTTCGGTGCGAAGTCCTCGTTCTCGAGGCCGCGAATCGCGCTCGGGTCGAAGAACGATTCGCTCTGCACGACGACGATGTCGGGCGTCTGCCGTCCGTTGGCCGCCGCCACCGCCATGTGCTCGCGCAGGGCGGGCCCGGTGTCCGCCAGGAAGCGCCCGGCTTCGGCCGGATCAGCCTTGGTCTTCTTGCCTGCATCCTGGAGGCGGAACTGCACGATCGTCGTCACCACGCCGTTGTAGCCGGCGTTCGCCGCGGCGGACCAGGGTTGCAGCCCAAGGCGGTCCTTGTCGTAGATGGTCGACCACGCGGGGACGCCCGCGAACAGGGTTCCCATCAGCGCGACCAGCGCCAGGCCCGCGACGAGGCGGCGTCCCTTCGTGCGCCGCGCAAAAAGAGGCGGCTCGTAGCGGGCGATCACGACGATCAGCGCGATCGTTCCCAGGATGGCCAGGTACGGCAAGGGGTTGGCGGGCAGGTAACCGCCGAGCAGGTGGAGGCCGCCGTTCTTCAGCTGGCCGACCATGCGGAAGTCGGCAGGTAGCAGGGGCGCGCCCAGGTTCTTCATCTTGATGGCGCTGACCACCAGCACGGCGCCCTGCGCCATGAAGGCGAGGCCGAACGACAGCCATGCCCGGCGCGTCAGCACCAGCAACAGCGAGGCGAGCAGCAGGCCGGGGAAGGCGTTGGCGAACAGGTGCCAGGGCCGGGCGGCCCACTCGGCGCTGGATACGCCCGGGTTGCCGTCGAGGAAGCCGGTGTAGAGGACGAACGCCACGGCGAGGCAGAGTGGCAACGCCACCCGGGCCATAACGTCACGCCAACGCTTTGAATCGAAAGTCATAACGCCCTCTTGTCACGCCCCTGTAGCAAGGGGGTAGGGACTGTAACGCAGCGGACATGAACCGGTTGTCAGGCGAGGACGCACGTATTTCTTGCGATCCGTGACATGTCATGAGACGAATCGCAATCCGGTGCCGGGAAGCGCGCCATGCCGCCGCTAAGGCACAATGACCATCTCATGAATGCATCGACGACGGCTCCGCGCGAAAGCCCCGAACTACGCGCATTGATCGATACCCGTTATGCCGACGTGATGGCGGCATGCCGTGCCGCGCGTATCCCGCTGTACGACGATGCCGGCGTGGCCGAACGCATCCGGCGGACCTTGCTCGCCTCGGACTTCGCCTTCGATATCTTGCGTCGCCAGCCCGATTTGCTCGCGCCTGCCGGTCTGGAACGACTTCGTGCCAATGCCGACGCGGGAACGCGTGGCGCGACGCTGGAACTGCCGGCGGACGAGGATCGTTGCATGTCGGTGCTGCGCCGCTTCCGGCACGCGGAAGCGGTTCGCCTCGTGTTCCGTGACGTGAACGGGTTGGACGACCTGGACGAGACGCTTTCCTCGACGAGCGCGCTTTATGAAACCTTGCTCGAGGTCGCCTTGCGCTGGTCTGAAAGCGCCATGCATGCGCGTTACGGACAGCCGCGCGATACGAACGGCGTCGCGCAGCGCACGGTGGTGCTCGGCTTCGGCAAGCTCGGCGGCAATGAACTGAATTTTTCCTCCGACATCGACCTGGTGCTGGCGTATGCCTCGGGCGGGGAAACCGATGGCGCGCGGCCGCTCGACAACGGCGAGTACTTCATTCGCGAGACGCGCCAACTCGTGCGCCTGCTGGCCGAGCCCACGCTGGATGGCATCTGCGCCCGCGTGGACCTGCGCCTGCGCCCGTTCGGCAACGCGGGGCGGTTGTCGCTGCCCTTCGCGGCGATGGAACAGTACTACCAGCGGGAAGGTCGCGATTGGGAACGCTATGCCTGGATCAAGGCGCGGCCGGTGGCTGGCGACCGCGTCGCCGGACGCGAACTGCAGGACATGCTCCGGCCGTTCGTTTATCGGCGCTACCTCGACTACACGGCGTTCGCGGGCCTGCGCGAGATGAAGGCGTTGATCGACGCGGAGGTCGCGCGCAAGGATCTCGCCGGCAACCTGAAGCTTGGACCCGGCGGCATTCGTGAAATCGAGTTCGTGGTGCAGCTGACCCAGATGATCCGTGGCGGTCGCGACCCGGCCTTGCGCGTGCGTGGCCTGTTGCCCGCGCTGCGGGCTTGCGAGGCACGCGGTTACATCCCCTCGGCACGGGCGAAGCTGTTGCGCTCGGCCTACGTGTTCTTGCGCCGCCTTGAGAACCGCGTGCAGATGCTGCGCGACGCGCAAACCCACGACATTCCCGACGATGCGCTGTCGCGCGAACGTCTGGCCCTTGGCTTGGGCTACACCCATTGGGACGACCTGGCGCTCGACCTGGCCCGGCATCGCGATGCGGTGTCCGCCGAGTTCGCCGCCGTGCTCGTTCCCGAGGCTGGCGGTACGGCGACGGCCCCCATCGCCGATGTCGCGCTCTGGCAGGCGGCGCGGGCGGAGACACTCGATGCCTCACTGATGGAGGCGTCGGGTTTCGTCCCTGGCGAGGAAGCCGCCGGTGAACTGGTGAAATTGCCGCGCACGGCGGCGGTCCGCTCGATGTCGGCGCGTTCGTCCGAACGCATCGAACGCCTGATGCCCCACTTGATCGGTGCAGCCCGTGGCAGCGTGGCGCCCGTGGCCAGCCTCTTGCGTTTGTTGCGCCTGGTCCAGGCCGTCGCGCGTCGTTCGTCCTATCTCGCCCTGCTCGACGAACAACCCAATGCGCGGCGGCGTGTCGCCAGCGTGTTCGCGGACAGTGCGTTCCTCGCGGAGCGCGTCATAGCGCAACCCCTGCTGCTCGACGACGTGCTCGATCCGCGCATCGACCAGTTGCCGCTTAAACGGGCGGATATCTCGGCCGAGATCGCACGCACCCTCGGTGCGTTGGACGAACGCGACGCGGAACACGAACTGGAACGCATCAACGAGTTCCGTTCGAGCATCGCCTTTCGCCTGGGCCTGGCCTTCAACGATGGCCGGTCGGACGCCACAGCGACGGCGCGGCGGCTCGCCGGACTGGCGGAGGCGGTGGTCGCGGCCATCCTCGCGCTGGCGACGCGCGAACTCACGGCCCAGCATGGCCGCCTGCCGGGCGAAGGCAGCGGGTTCGCCGTGCTCGGCTATGGCAGCCTCGGCGGCGAGGAACTGGGTTTCGCCTCGGACCTGGACCTGGTCTTCGTCTACGACGGCAAGCGCGCCAATGCGATGAGCGACGGCCCCCGGCCGGTCGATGGCACGCGGTGGTACCAGCGCCTGGCGCAGCGCGTGATGCACTGGTTGAGCGTGCAGACGCATGCAGGCAGGTTGTACGACGTGGATACCCGCCTGCGGCCGGACGGATCGAAGGGGCTGCTGGTCGCCAGTGTCGATGCGTTCGAGGCATACCAGCGCGACCGTGCATGGACCTGGGAACACCAGGCGCTGTTGCGCGCCCGCCCGGTCGCTGGCGATACGCGGCTTGGCGCCGCCCTCGCGGGCATCCGGCGCGAGATCCTCGGGGCACCCCGCGACGCCGCGCGCGTTCGTGCCGACGTGGGCGCCATGCGTGCACGCTGGCGCGGCGAGCGCGACCGCTCCGACACCGCCCATGTCGACCTGAAGCAGGGCGTGGGCGCGCTCATCGATATCGAGTTCATCCTGCAGGGCATGGTCCTCGGGCACGCGGCCACGCATCCGTCGGTGCTCGACACGCACGCCAGCAGCACCTTGATCGATGTGTTGCGCGAGGCGGGACTGTTCACCCAGGCCCAGGCCGACACGCTGCACCTGGCGCATGCGGACCTGCTGCAGATGGGACTCGCCTGCACGCTCGACCTGCGCCCGCGCATCGCCACGCGCACGCCGGCCCTGGACGCGCTGTGCGCCGGGGTGGAGCAGGTCGCGACCGAACTGGGCTTCGATTTCTCCGGGCGTAGCGAGGCGGCGGCGCAGGGTGCCTGAATCCGATGCGCGGCGTTATGCTGTCCGGCCGTTCAACGACACGATCCCGATGACCCGAACCCCGTTGCTGATCGACACCGACCCCGGCGTGGACGACGCGCTGGCCATCCTGATGGCGCACGAGCATGCCGACGTCACCGCGTTGACGGTGGCCGCGGGCAATGTCGGGCTCGACCACACGGTGCGCAACGCCCGCACGCTGGTGCAACTGATCGGCGCGGCGACACCGGTGCATCCCGGTTGCCCTTCGCCATTGGTCCGCGCTCCCGACGAGGACGCGGCCTTCGTCCATGGCGCCGACGGTTTCGGTGATGTCGGATTCGCCGAACCCACGCATCCGTCGCAGGCCGAGCACGCCGCGCTCGCCCTGATCCGCCTGACCCGCGAGCGTCCGGGCGAGCTGACGCTGGTGGCGCTCGGGCCGCTGACCAATCTCGCCCTGGCCGTCCGTCTCGATCCGGCGTTCCCGGCGCGCGTGAAGCGCCTGGTCGTCATGGGGGGCGCCGTCACCGGTCATGGGAACACGGGCAAGATCCCGGCCGAGTTCAACATCGGTTTCGATCCCGAAGCGGCCCATGTGGTGTTCGAGGCATTCGAGATGTTCGACCTCGTGGACTGGGAAGCCACGGTGCGTCATGCCTTCGCGGACGAGGTCTACGAGGGATGGATAGCCTCCGGCGACGACCGGGCGGTGTTTTTCGAGAAGATCTTCGGTACCGCCCGCCGCTTCAACGCCGAGCACGAGCGCACGGGTTTCATCGCGGCGGACGCCCTGGCGATGGCTGTGGCCCTCGACCCGGCCATGATCGTCCGCGCCGAGACCCGCCATGTGGCGATCGAGCTCGATGGACGCCTGACCCGTGGCGCCACGGTGGTCGACTGGCACCGCCGACTCGGCGGCCAGGCCAACGCCAGGATCGTGCTGGAAGTGGACCAGGACCGCTTCCGCGAGTTGATCGCCGGGGCCCTGGGCGCCCGCTAGCCGCCCGTCCTCATGGGCCCCTGTCTTCCGTGGACTGACTGCCATGGGGGGCTCTTCCCGGCCGTGGTGGCTGGCAAGCCTCATATGTGGCTGGCAAGCCTCATATCCTGATGGGCTGGCCTAACCTGGTGGGAGCCGATTCATCGGCGATCCCGCGGCAGCGGGCCAGCCCGCGGCAAGCACCCATCGCCGCTGAAGCGGCTCCCACAACTGAAAACGGGGGAGCCAACCTGAGCCAGGCTTGCCGTGGCCGACTCCGCTGGTTACAATGCCGCTCTTTTCACCCCGCTATTTCTCAGGTTCAAGCCATGAAAGAGAACATCCATCCGAAGTACCAGCCGGTGGTCTTCCAGGACCTGTCGTCGGATTTCGCGTTCCTGACGCGTTCGACGATGTCCAGCAAGGAAACCGTCAAGTGGGAAGACGGTAACGAATACCCGGTGATCAAGCTCGATATCAGCAGCCACTCGCACCCGTTCTATACGGGCAAGCAGAAGACGCTCGATATCGGCGGCCGCGTCGACAAGTTCCGCCAGCGTTACGGCAGCAAAAAGTAAGAAGTCCACACCGAAATCCGCGCGCCGCCTGCGGGGTGGCGTTTCGCGAGGATCGACGGACACGGGGCGAGCCCACGGCTTGCCCCGTGTCTTTTTGCGTCCACGGATTGCCCTATGGTCGAACGGACGTTCGAACAGGCTCTGTGCGATAATGGGGAACTTCGGCTGCACGTAGTGGCCGGTACGACACCTTCCCCAGGGTGCCGTTTCCCCAAATCGTCGAGAAGAAGAGGAGCTCGCCGTGTCCGACGCCAAAACCGTCAAATTGGTCGATGAATCCAACAAGCCCGTGAGCGAACTGCCGGTCATCGGCGGCACGCTCGGCGCCGAGTGCGTCGACATCGGCACGCTGTACAAGGACACCGGCTACTTCACCTACGATCCGGGCTACGGCAGCACCGCCAGCACCAAGAGCGCCATCACCTACATCGACGGCGACAAGGGCGTCCTGCTGTATCGCGGCTACCCGATCGAGCAGCTTGCCGAGAAGTCCACCTTCCTCGAGACCTCGTACCTGCTGCTCAACGGCGAACTGCCCAGCAAGACCGAGTTCGCGAAGTTCGAGCACGACATCACGCATCACTCGATGATGCACGAGAACCTCAAGTTCTTCCTGCGTGGTTTCAACCACGACGCGCACCCGATGGCCATGCTGGCCGGCTCGATCGCTTCGCTTTCGGCGTTCTACCACGACAAGCTCGACGTCGATAACCCGGAAGACCGCAAGCTCGCCGCCATTCGCCTCATCGCGAAGATGCCGACGATTTCCGCCGCCATCTACCGCCATTCGATCGGTTGGCCCACGCGTTACCCGCGCAACAACCTCGAATACGTCACGCGCTTCCTGCACATGATGTTCGAAGTGCCGAGCGAGCCGCTGGAACTGAATCCGGTCGTCGCCAAGGCGCTCGACCTGCTCTTCATCCTGCACGCCGACCACGAGCAGAACGCCTCCACCTCGACGGTTCGCCTGGTCGGTTCGACCGGTGCCAATCCCTACGCGTCGATCGCCGCCGGCATCACCGCGCTCTGGGGCCCGGCCCATGGTGGTGCGAACGAAGCCGTGCTCAAGCAGCTCGAGGAAATCGGTTCGGCCGACAAGGTCGAGACGGCCGTCAAGCGCGCGAAGGACAAGAACGACTCCTTCCGCCTGATGGGCTTCGGCCACCGCGTGTACAAGAACTTCGACCCGCGCGCCAAGATCATCCGCGAAATGTGCCACAAGGTGCTCAACGAGCTCGGCGTCAACGATCCGTTGCTCGACGTCGCGATGAAGCTGGAAGAGGCCGCGCTGAAGGACGATTACTTCGTCGAGCGCAAGCTCTACCCGAACGTCGACTTCTACTCGGGCATCATCTACAAGGCGCTCGGCATCCCGACCGAGATGTTCACCGTGATGTTCGCCATCGCGCGCACGTCCGGCTGGATCTCGCATTGGATCGAGCAACACGAGACCCCGGGATCGCGCATTGGCCGTCCGCGCCAGATTTACACCGGCGCCGACGTTCGCGACTACGTTCCGAACGACAAGCGCTAAGAAAGAAACCCCGCGAAAGCGGGGTTTTTTTTGTGCCGGGAGGGGAGAAGCGCTCCGGCGTGAGAATCGCTTCTGTGGGAGCCGACTTTGTCGGCGATGGGTGCTTGCCTCGCCCTGGCCCGCTGCCGCGGGATCGCCGACAAAGTCGGCTCCCACACCCACAGGGCGTTCTCACCATTCGGCCGGCGGTCAAGACGACGCGTTGAACGCGGCGATATCCTCTTCCGCCATCAGCTCCTGCACCATGGCCGCCGTGGCGCGGCGCATCGGCCGTTCGTCCACGCGATCCAGGGGCGCCTGGCGCAGCGCATCCATCGGCAACACGGTCAGGTCGAACGGAATGCCATCGGCACCGAACAGCAGCACCGGGTGTTCGCTTTGGGTGGTGCCGCCCGACCAGCGCAGCCGCCGCGTCTGGGTTTCCAGGGGAATGCCTTGCTCGCGCAGGAACAGGCCGGGAGCGTCCGGATCGTCGCTGAAGACATGCAGGCATACGGCGGAATGTTCGTCCGCCGTGCCTTCGAGCACGGCGCCGACCAGGCGCGCATCGAAACCGCGAAGGAATCGCATCGCCTCGACCGCGGCCTCGCGCCGGGCGCGTAGCGCCTGCGGCTGGGTGTCGGCGTGGAACAGGCGCTGGTGTTCGCGCAGCGCATCCTCGATCTCGTTGTTGCGGGGCAGGGCCTGCGTGTCGACGATGCCGAGCCGTTCGGCGGCCTTCACCTTCGCGTGGTGGAAATCCCGGATACCGTGCTCGCTCATCAGGCGTGCCGCCTCCTGGGCGACGAGGACGCGATTGCGCTGCGTCCGGTCCTGCGCATGGATCCTGTGGTGTTCGCCTCGTGCCATGACTCACCCCCGTATGGTGTGAACGTGTGCCAGGCGCGCGACCGCTGGCTCGGCGCGCGCGTCAGAAGATGTCGTAGGCGTGTTCCTGCTGTTCCTCCTGCTGTTTTTGTGTCGCCTGCTCGCGAAGTCGGTCGACGTCCTCGACCTTCATGATCTCGTTCATGCCGCCCGGGGAGGGCAGGCCGGAACCCGGGTCGATCTGCACCGTGGCGATACCCGGCGGCATCGCCAACATGTGCGAGGGCTTGTCCTTGAGGAACGCGCCCATGTAGTCCATCCAGATGGGCAGCGCGGCCTTGGCGCCGAACTCGCCGCGTCCCAGCGAACTGAAATCGTCGAAGCCGACCCAGACCGCCGTCGACACGTCGCCGTTGAAACCGACGAACCAGGCGTCGCGATGGTCGTTGGTGGAACCGGTCTTGCCCGCGATGTCGTCGCGGCCCAGGGCCTTCGCCGCGGCACCGGTGCCGCGCTTCACCACATCCTGCATCAACGAGGTGACGAGGTAGTCGTTGCGTACGTCGATCACGTGCGGCGCCAGCTTCGGTGCCTCCGAGGTGCTCGCATGGGCATCGGCGGGAAGCACGGCGTCGCCGGTGCCACTGCCCGCCGCCGTGCTCGAGGTCGCCGGGCGGGCGGGAATCAAGGCCGTCGAGGCCTGTGTCGGCGGTCCCGGCAGGGTCGGGTTCAACAGGCGCTCCTGGCATTCCGCACAGGCCCGCTCGGGATTGGCCAGGTAGACGGGGTTGCCGTCGCGGTCGTCGATCCGGGAGATGAAATACGGCGTGACGAGGTAGCCGCCATTGGCGAACACGGCATAACCGCGGGCCATGCTCATCGGCGACACGGATGCCGTGCCGAGCGCCAACGAAAGGTTCTGCGGCAGCGCATCCGGCGTGAAGCCGAACCGGGTCATGTAGTCGCGCGCGAAACGCAGGCCGATGGCATCGAGCAGGCGTACCGAAACCAGGTTCTTCGACTTCACCAGGGCTTCGCGCAGGCGCATCGGACCATCGAACTTGTTGTCGTCGTTGGCCGGTGTCCACATGCCATCCGGACGCGACGGATCGGGGAAGGCCACGGGGGCGTCGTTGACGATGGAGGCGGGCGTGAAGCCACGCTCGAAAGCCGCCGAATACAGGTAGGGCTTGAAGCTGGAGCCGGGCTGGCGAGCGGCCATCACGGCGCGGTTGAACTTCGAGCGCACGAAGCTGAAACCGCCTACCAGGGCGCGCACGGCGCCGTCTTCCGGATCGAGCGAGACCAGGGCGGCCTGTACCGCGGGGATCTGGGTGAGGCGCCATTCGAGCCGGGCCGGTTCCGCCTTGGGTGCCGGTACGTCCTTGCCTTCTTCCGTGGCACCACTGGCCACGTCCTCGTTCACGTCGTCTTTCGCGGCGCGGAACAGGCGGACGACATCGCCACGCTTGAGCACGGCATCCACGCGGGTCGGTGCCGCGCCGGCGCGCCCTTCGTTGACGTAAGGGCGGGCCCAGGCCATGGACTCCAGGCTGAGCGTGACCGTCTCCTTGGGTGAGAGGTACACCTTGGCCTCCTTTGCGCCAGTCTCCGTGACGATGCCCGGCATCATGCCCGCCACGCTCGTGTAGCCGGCGAGAACGCGGTCATAGTCCTCCGGACCGGCCTGGGCAGGCAACTCTTCGTGGCCCTCGGGACCGCGGTAGCCATGGCGGCGATCGTAGGCCGAGAGGCGGCCACGCAAGGCCTCGTTGGCGGCGGCCTGGCTGTCGCTGGGCACCGTCGTATGCACGACGTAGCCTTCGGTCAGCGCCTCGTTGCCGAATTTCTCCAGCACCTGCTGGCGGACCATCTCCGCCAGGTACGGGGCGTCGACCTCGATCTGCTGTTCATGGGGGAAGGCGTCGTTGGGCTCGTTGATCGCCGCGTCGTACTCGGCCTTCGTGATGAAGCGGTTCGACAGCATCTGGCCAAGCACCCAATCCCGGCGGGCGAGCAGGCGCTTGGGATTGTTCAGCGGATTGACGACCGAAGGGAGCTGGAACGTCGAGGCGAGTGACGCGCTTTCGGCAACGGTGAGCTGGTCCAGCGTCTTTCCGTAGTAATACGAAGCCGCCGCCGCCAGGCCGTAGGAGCGGTGGCCCAGGAACATCTTGTTGATGTAGAGCTCCAGGATCTGGTCCTTGCTGAGCTCGTTTTCCATGCGCAGGGCGATGAACATCTCCGTCAGCTTGCGCGAATAGAGCTTCTCCGGGCTGAGGAAGAAGTTACGCGCCACCTGCTGGGTGATGGTCGATCCGCCGGGACCCTTGTCGCCTCCGGAGAGGATCACGTGGATGCCGGCGCGGGCGATGCCGTGCCAGTCGACGCCCGGATGACTATAGAAATCCGCGTCTTCGGCCGATAAGACGGCATTCTTGAGGCGCGCCGGCACGTCGGCGATGCGCACGGGGATGCGCCGGGTTTCGCCGAAGGAGGCGATCAGGCGGCCGTCGGAGCTCAGGACGCGGAGGGGAACCTGCATGTGGTAGTCGCGCAGGACCGCCACGGAAGGCAGGCGCGGCGCCAGGAGCCAGTAGGCGACGCCCACGGCGCCAACCACGAACAGGATGCCGGCCAGGGCGAGGTACAGCGCATAGCGCAGCAGACGCTTGAGGATTCGCATGGAGGGGGAGGGGTCACCGCCGTATGGGTCGTGGCGGAGTATAGAACCAAGCCGGGGCCGGGGCGGGGGAGCCGGGGTTCGACCCGGTATGAGGTGATTTCGCTAACTCAGTGACTGGATTTGTGAATTAGTGCCGGTAAGCGGCCCGACGGGCCGTTGCCAATCTGTTAAGTTTTAGATCTAATGCCTTCGCGCCGAAGACCAATTCCGACAAGGCGCGGGGAAGGGGGAATCGTGGGGCTCTTTACACCCAAGGCGGCGCCGTTGATCGGCGTCGATATAAGCTCGACCGCGGTAAAGCTGCTTCAACTCAGCCAAGCCGGCGGGCGCTATCGCGTCGAACACTACGCCGTCGAGCCACTCCCACCCAACGCCGTGGTGGAAAAGAACATCGTCGAGGTCGAGGCGGTCGGCGAGGCCATCCGCCGCGCCCTGGCCCGCTCCGGCGCCAAGATCAAGCACGCGGCCGCCGCCGTGGCCGGCTCCGCGGTGATCACCCGCATCATTCCCATGTCGGCCGATCTGTCCGAGGACGACCTCGAAGGCCAGATCCAGGTCGAGGCGAACCAGTACATCCCTTACCCGATCGAGGAAGTCAGCCTCGATTTCGAGGTGCTCGGTCCGGTTCGCGACAATCCCGAGATGAATAACGTGCTCCTGGCCGCCTCGCGGACGGAGAACGTGGACATGCGCATCGCGGCGCTGGACCTGGGCGGACTGACCGCCCGGGTCATCGACGTGGAAGCCTTCGCCATGGAGAACGCCTTCGGCATGGTCGCCGACCAGCTCGCGGTCTCCCGCGACGCGCTGGTCGCGGTCGTCGACATCGGCGCCACCATGACGACGCTGGCGGTGCTCAAGAACCAGCGCACGATCTACTCCCGCGAGCAAGTCTTCGGCGGCAAGCAGCTGACCGACGAGATCATGCGCCGCTATGGCCTCTCCTATGAGGAAGCCGGGCGGGCCAAGCGCAAGGGCGGGTTGCCCGAGTCCTACGAGATGGAGGCGCTGGAGCCGTTCAAGGAATCGCTGGTCCAGCAGGTCAGCCGCCTTCTCCAGTTCTTCTTCGCCGGCAGCGAATACAGCCGCGTGGACCAGGTGGTACTCGCCGGCGGTTGCGCTTCCATCGAAGGCATCACCGAACTGCTCGAACAGCAGCTGGGCGTGCCCTGCGTGGTGGCCAACCCGCTCGCGCGGATGGCCTTGTCCAGCCGCGTGCAGGCCCAGACCCTCGCCCAGGATGCCCCCGCGTTGATGATCGCCGTCGGCCTGGCCATGAGGAGTTTCGACTGATGGCACGCATCAACCTACTTCCCTGGCGCGCCGAACGCCGCAAGCAGCGGGAAAGGGAGTTCTATACCCAGTTGGGCCTCGCCTTCGGCGCCGCGCTGGTGGTGTTGATCGGCTGGTCGTTCTGGATGGATGCCCGCATCGACAACCAGGGCGAGCGGAACACGTACCTGCAGGGCGAGATCAAGCAGCTCGACGACCGCATCGCGAAGATCAAGGACCTGGAGAAAGTCCGGTCCGACCTCCTCCAGCGCAAGCAGATCATCGAACAGCTCCAGGCCAACCGGTCGCAGATGGTCCACCTGTTCGACGAGCTCGTGAAGACGATTCCTTCCAGCGCCCGTTTGTCGGGCATGAAGCAGTCCGGCGATTCCATGTCGCTGGATGGCGTATCGCAGTCCAACTCCAGCGTGGCCGAGTACATGCGCAACATCGAGGCCTCGCCCTGGATGGGCCATGCCGACCTGCGCAAGACCGAGAACACGCACGACGCGTCGCGGATGCCGTATCGCTTCGGCCTCGACGTACGCCTGAACCAGCCGGGCGACACGCCTGGCGGCGCTCCGGCGGGGGCCTCGACCGCCGCCGCTCCGGCGCAGGCCGCCGTCGTGCCAGCCCCGTTGGCCAACGCCGCGCAGGCCATCGGTTCGCCCGCGCCGGCGGCCCCGGCCCCGGCCCCGGCGCAGGCAGCCGCTCCCGCCCCGGCAGGCGCGCCCCCGGCCCCGGTCGCCCCGGCAGGAGCCAAGCCATGAAATTCTTCGACGACCTGCGCAACCTCGATCGCCACAACGTCGGCGGCTGGCCGAAGTCGATCAAGCTGTTCTTCACCGTCCTGGTGTTCGCGGTGGTCCTGCTCGTGGGCTGGTATTTCCAGATCAGCACCCAGCAGGACGACCTGACCAACGCCGAGAGCCAGGAAGAGCGGCTGAAGACCGAGTTCTCGCAGAAGCAAGCCAAGTCGGCCAACCTCGAGGCGCTCGAACAGCAGCTGTCGGACATGCAGGACATGCTGCGCACCCTGCTGCGCCAGCTGCCCAGCAAGACGGAAATGCCGGAACTGCTGATCGACATCTCGCAGACCGCGTTGGCCGCGGGCATCGAGACGGAGCTGTTCCAGCCCGGCCCGGAAACGCCCAAGGACTTCTACGCGGAGAAGCCGATCACGCTGCGCATGATCGGTACCTACCACCAGTTCGGCACCTTCATCAGCGGCGTGGCCTCGCTTCCGCGCGTCGTCATCCTGACGCTGCACGATGTCTCGCTGAGCCCGAAGGAAGCGAAGGACGGCAAGGTGGGTTCCGGACAACTCGTCCTCCAGGGCACGGTGAAGACCTACCGGTACCTCGACGACGACGAGACGCCCAAGCCTGCGCAGACGGTGAAGGGGAAGAAGCGATGACACGCGCACACGCCATCCTTCGGCCCGTGGCCCTCGCCCTGTTCGCGGCCCTGGCGCTTGCCGGTTGCACGCGCGGCACGTCGGACCTGCGCGAGTGGGTCGATGCCGAGAAGCACAAGAAGGGCGAGCCGATCCCGCCGTTGCCGGTGATCCGCACGTTCGAGACGTTCGCCTACCAGGACCAGGGCGCCCGCGATCCGTTCAGCCCGAGCACGGCGGAAATGGACACGAGTGTCGCGAACGGTCCACGGCCCGACGAAAACCGTCCGAAGGAACCGCTGGAAATGTTCTCGCTCGACAGCCTGAAGATGGTTGGCACGGTCGGTGCTGGTGCCAAGCTGGAGGCGCTCGTGAAGGATCCCGGTGGGGTGATCCATCGCGTTCACCGAAATGAGTACATGGGGCAGGCCTACGGCCGTATCACGGCCGTCGGGGAGGATCGGATCGATCTGGTCGAGCTGGTGCCGAATGGCAGCGGCGGCTGGATGGAGCGTCCGGCAAGCATCGCGGTCGGCGAAAAATAAGAATTCGGGGATGACGCACATG